>Ga0207657_10000127_pt1 | contig 76293 bp, 69 predicted proteins | sample KBSC33metaG_FD_184316 | JGI IMG/M metagenome (GOLD analysis project Ga0207657, IMG submission 184316) | Corn rhizosphere microbial communities from Kellogg Biological Station, Michigan, USA - KBS C3-3 metaG (SPAdes) (version 2) | ecosystem: Host-associated > Plants > Roots > Rhizosphere > Soil ...
CGGCATCCGGTAATCGGCATTGCCGAGCACCGGGCGGGCGGAAAAAAGCTGGTCGAGCGCGAGCGCGCCGTGAAAGATGTCGCCGCCGACGAGACCCAGCTCGCGCTCGAGGTCGAGCGGCGACAGCACGCGGCGACCGAGGACGCTGCGCGCAAAGTTCGGCGCCATGGCGTCGACGGTGGCGATCATCAGGTCGGCCACTTCGTCACGATGGTCGTCCCACGTGTGGCCGGGCAATACGTCGCCGAGGCGCGGATTCGCATGCTGGCAGAACAAGCTTGCAACATGCATGCCCTCGGGTGACAGTGACGAATCGAGCACCGACGGGATCAGCATCTCGACGATCGGCGCGCGCGACCAGCCGAGCGTCTTCGCGTCGAAATACGCGCGCTCCATGTATGCGAGCGACGGTGCGACGATGATTCCGCTGCCGTGGTGCAGCCGCGCCTCCCCGTTGCCCGGCAGGCAGGTGAAATCGGGGAGTGCCGCAAGGGCGACGTTCATCCGGAACGTTCCGGAAGCGCAGCGGTAGCCGTCGATGCGCGCGCGGAAATCGTCGTCGAGATGCTCGGGCGCCACCAGTTGCTGGAACAGGAGCTTCGGATTCACGTTCGCGACGACGCGCCGCGCCGCGATCGTCTCGCCGCTTTCCAGCACGACGGCGGTGGCACGGCCGCGCTCGACATGCACGCGGCGCACCGGCGCCGACGTGCGGATCGTGACGCCACGCGCCACGCAGGCCTTCGCCATCGCCTGCGTGATCGCACCCATCCCGCCGATCGCATGGCCCCACTGCCCCGGCTCGCCGTTGACTTCGCCGAAGACGTGGTGCAGCAGCACGTACGCCGAACCGGGCGCGTACGGGCTCTGGAAGTTGCCGACGACCGCGTCGAAGCCGAACGCCGCCTTGATCGGCGCCGATTCGAACCAGCGATCGAGAATCTCGCCGGCGCTTTTCGTGAAGAGGTCGAGCACGTCGCGCTGGCCCGTGCGATCGAGCGCGCGGAACGGCTTGGCCGTCTTCCAGAAGTCCAGCGCCAGCGCGATGCGCCCGCCGCGATGCGCGCCGACATTGGGCGGCGTCACGTGCAAAAGGGCGCGCAGCACGCCGGCCACGCGCGAAAGCATCGCGTGATACGCCGGCAAGCGCTCGGCGTCGCGGGCGGAGAACTTCGCCACTTCCTCCTGTGTCGCAGCGAGGCTTCCGCCGACCGCGAGGTACGTGCCGTCCGGCAGCGGCAGGAAATTCGCGAGCGGCCGCTTGACGATTACCAGGCCGTAAGCCGCAAGATCGAGATCGCGGATCACCTGCGGCGCCAGCAGGCTCACCGTGTAGCTTGCGAGCGAGTTGCGAAAGCCGGGATGGAACTCCTCGGTCACCGCGGCACCGCCGGCGACATCGCGACGCTCGAGCACGCAAACCGACATGCCCGCGCTCGCAAGATACGCGGCGCACACGAGCCCGTTGTGGCCGCCGCCGACGATCACCGCGTCATACGGTCCATCCTTGTTTCGCGGCGCGCGCGGCACTACTCGGCGAGCCCGGCGGCCACCTGCGAGAATCCGGCGTCGACGTACGTGACCTCGCCCGTGATCGCGCTCGACATCGACGAGAAGTAGAACGCGGCCACGTTGCCCACCTCGTCGATCGTGACGTTGCGCCGCAACGGCGCGGTCTGCTCGACGAAACGGAGAATCTTCGAGAACCCGCCGATGCCCGCCGCTGCGAGCGTCTTGATCGGTCCCGCCGAGATCGCGTTCACGCGCGTGCCCTCCGGCCCCATCGCAGCGGCGAGATAACGCACGTTGGCTTCGAGACTCGCCTTGGCGAGTCCCATCACGTTGTAGTTCGAGACTGCGCGCAGCGCACCGAGGTAGGTGAGCGTGACGAGCGACGCATTGCGCCCGGCAAGGAGCGGCCGCGCGCCCTTGGCGAGCGCGGCGAGGCTGTAGCTCGACACGTCGTGCGCAATGGCGAACGCCGAGCGCGTCACGGCATCGAGATAATCGCCCGACAGCGCCTCGCGCGGCGCAAAGGCGATCGAATGCAGCAGGCCGTCGAGGCCGCCCCATTCGCTGCGCACCGCGTCGAAAAGCGATGCAATCTGTTCATCGGATGTGACGTCGCACGCGAGCACCGGACACGTGCCGAAGGCCGCCGCGAGCTTGACGACGCGCGGCTTGAGCTCCTCGCTCGCGTAAGTGAACGCGAGCGTTGCGCCCTCGCGCTCGCAAGCCTTCGCCACGCCATACGCGATCGACCGGTCCGACAGCACGCCGGTGATCAGGATCTTGCGGTCGTCCAGCAGGCCCATCGCCATCGCCGAAGTGAGAACGTGCGGAAGGAATTGCGCTCAGAACGCGAGCGCGTGCGCGGGCTCGAACACGCCGCACGCCATCCGCTCGTTCGGCACGCTCGGGAGCGCGTCCGTTACGCGGGGGCCGGCGTAGACCACGACGCTGTGTCCGGCGACGCCGGCCGCGCCTTTCGCACGCAGCCCCGGCACGCGCAATGACAATTCGACACGATCTTCGCTGTTCACGTGCTGGATCGGAACGAGCTTCCGCGGATCGTTACCGGCAGGCGCCCACGCGGGGCCCGCCGAAAAGCCGTTCGGCGACGAGCAGTTCGGCGTGTCGTGGAACGCAATGCGGTAGTCGCCCGGCGGCACGTTCATCATCGACACGAGGACGTTGGCCCCGCTGTCGCGGTCGATGACGCGGATCTTCCCCGATATCGCGGAGCCGCCGATGGCACGCAGCGTAGCGACTTGCCCGTAATCGGTGGTATCGGGCTTCGCGTCGGTGTCGGTGTCATGCGCCATGCCGATATGAACGCCAGAACAGGCCGCGACGCACAGCGCAACGACGGCGGCGGCCAGTGCATTGAACGGACGTACCAGGATCAACTGCGTTCTCCCGCGCGCATCGGCGGCGCGCGGTCGCAATTGTCGCATGTGCCGCAGTCGCTCCCCGGACCGTGTTTTGCGCATACCGTCCGTCCGGCTGAAAAAGTGACGTGTCGCGTCACTCTTCAATTGCGGTTAGCATCTCGATCCGCACACGAATCGCGCAGGACTGCGCCGATGCCATGTGCGCTACAACCCAGCGCGATGCCGTGGCCACGGTCGAGCCGTCGAATGCGATTGCGCCCACGCTCGCTGATCACGAAGACAGGAGATTCTCCATGCACGGAAGAGCATTGAAGCGGCTCGCTGCCGTTCTGGCGCTGGCGCCACTGCCGCTCGTCGCCAGCGCGGCGCCCGGATGCGCGTCAATCGAGCAGTTCCTCGTCGGCAAGGCGACGGGGGTCACCTGCTTCCACACCGACGATCTGCGCACGGCGAACACGTCGACCACGAATCCGGTCACACCGGCGGACAATTCGATCACGACGTTTGCCGATGGCACGCCGCTGCCCGGATTGGCGAAAGGAGCCGGGTCGTACACGCCGACCAAGGACCGTGGCGTCATTTCGAACGGAGCCGCGCCCTCGTCCGGACCCGTCCCCGGCATCCAGGTCGAAGGATGGTTCGCCGACGACGCGACGAAGCAGGCGCGTTTCGTCCTGCGCTTCCCCGACGACTGGAATGGCGGGCTCGTCGTCGCCGGCGCATCCGGAACCCGCAGCGAATATAACGGCGACTTCGCGTGGAGCGATTACGTTCTGCCGAAGGGGTACGCGTACGCGTCGCAGAACAAGGGCGTGCTCAATTTCTACATCGTAAGCACGGCGTCGCCGACGCAACCGGCGCCCGACACCTGCCGAGTCAACCCGCCGGGCGGATTGCTTTCGCAATTCTGGGTGCACTTCTACGATGTCGATCCCGACAAGCCCTTTACGCAGTGGACCCAATACATGCTGCAAACCGCGCAGCTCGCGCAAAGTGCCGCGAAGGCCAATTACAGCAAGTTCCCGCGCAGGATCTACGCGGTCGGGACCTCGAACGGCGGATACCAGGTACGCCGAGCCATGGAGGAAGCACCGAACCTGTTCGACGGCGGCGTCGACTGGGAAGGCACGTACGTCGCACCGACGGAGAACATTCTCGTCGACCTGCCTGTGGGGGTGAAGAATTATCCGGACTACGTGGCGTCGGGCTACAGTGCCGACAGTGTCGCCGCGCAGAACATCCGGGCCGCGGGCTATCCGCCGGACATCGTCCACACGGACGCGAACGGCAAGGTGACGTCGCTGTGGGGAAGCTATTACAACGATTTCTGGGAGGTCACCGCCTGCCAGTGGCAGCAGCGTTTCGACCCGACCTATCAGACGTACACGGCAGGGCTTGGCAACTATGACTTTCTGTCGCGTCTCGCACTCCCCGGCGTACTGGATAGCATCACGGCGATAACCACCACCGGCAAGATCAAGAAGCCGCTGATCACGGTGGCAGGAACGATGGATGCGCTGTTGCCGATCAAGCACCAGGCGCGAGCGTACGAGGCGGCCGTCGACGCGTCGCGGAAGGGCAACAACGACAAGCGCAATGCACAGTATCGACTGTACGAGGTGCAGAACGGCAACCACATCGAAGCCTACGTGACACCGTTCCCCGAGCTCGTCGAGATCCAGCCGCACGCGCAGAAGGCGTTCGACCTGCTCGTCGCGCACGTCGAGGACAATGCACCGCTGCCCCCGTCGCAATGCATTCCGAAGGGCGGGGCGATCTCCCCCAACCCATCGGAGCCGGGGAACTGCGCGCAATTGCTCGCGCCGTAAGAGACGTACGCCATCCCGCGCAAGGTCGCGCGGTAAAATGGAGCGGCCGCCGATGTTTCGGCGGCCGTTTCATTTGAGGAAAGCGATGCCGTTGCCGATGATGCCCGAGGAAATCGTGTCCGAGCTCGACAAGCACATCGTCGGGCAGGATGCGGCGAAGCGCGCCGTCGCGATCGCGCTTCGCAACCGCTGGCGCCGGCAGCAGGTGCCCGACCCGCTGCGCCAGGAAATCACGCCGAAGAACATTCTCCTCATCGGCCCGACCGGCGTGGGCAAGACCGAGATTGCACGCCGGCTCGCGCGCCTCGCCGACGCCCCGTTCGTCAAGGTCGAGGCGACGAAATTCACCGAAGTCGGCTACGTGGGACGCGACGTGGACACGATCGTGCGCGATCTCGTCGAAGTGTCGATCAAGCAGACGCGCGAAGCGGAAACGCGCCGGGTGCGCGACCGCGCGGCCGATGCCGCGGAGGAGCGCGTGCTCGACGTGCTGCTGCCGCCCGCGCGCGAAGTGAATTTCGAGGACATGAAGCCGACCGATTCGGCGACGCGGCAGAAATTCCGCAAGATGCTGCGCGAGGGCCAGCTCGACGACAAGGACATCGACATCGAGATTTCGGTGCTGCCGCCACAGATGGACATCATGGCGCCACCCGGCATGGAGGACCTCACCTCGCAGATCCAGGGCATGTTCCAGCAGATCGGCGGCGGGCGGCGCAAGGTGAAGCGCACGAAGGTGCCGGAGGCGCTGAAGCAGCTCACCGAGGAAGAGGCCGGGAAACTCGTCAACGACGACGACATCAAGACGCGCGCGCTCGCGGCCGCCGAGCAGAACGGAATCGTGTTCATCGACGAGATCGACAAGATCGCCGCACGCACCGACACGCATGGCGCCGACGTCTCGCGCCAGGGCGTGCAGCGCGACCTCCTGCCGCTGGTCGAAGGCACCACCGTCACGACCAAGTACGGGATGATCAAGACCGATCACATCCTGTTCATCGCGTCGGGCGCATTCCATCTGTCGAAACCGTCCGACCTGATTCCCGAGCTGCAGGGACGACTGCCGATCCGCGTCGAGCTCGCCCCGCTGTCCATCGAGGATTTCGAGCGCATCCTGACGTCGACCGATGCGTGCCTCACACGCCAGTACGAGGCGCTGCTAGGCACCGAGCAGGTGCACCTCGATTTCGCGGCCGACGGCATCCGCCGCATCGCGGAAATCGCGCACGCGGTGAACGAGCGGCAGGAGAACATCGGCGCGCGACGCCTCTACACGGTGATGGAGCGGCTGCTCGAGGACGTGTCGTTCCATGCCGCGCGGCGAACCGGCGAGACGATCGCGATCGACGCGGCGTTCGTCGACGAGCGCCTGGCCGGCATCGCGGGCGACGACAACCTGGCGCAGTACATCCTGTAGGGCCGGGGGAGTGCTTCCCCGCCTCGCCGGCATCATCCTGCCGGTGTTCTCGATCATCGCGCTCGGCTGGCTCTACGCATGGCGCGTCAAGCCCGACATGGCCGTGACGAACCGCATCAGCATGAACGTGCTCGCACCGGCGCTCGTGTTCTCGGCGCTTGCCAGCAAGAATTTCGACGTGGTGGCGAACAAGCCGCTGATTGCCGGCAGCGTCGGCGTGGTGCTCGGCTCGGGACTGCTCGCGTGGCCGGTTGCGCGGATGATGCACGCGAACATGCGCACGTTCGTGCCGCCGATGATGTTCAACAACTGCGGCAACATGGGACTGCCGCTCGCCGTGCTCGCCTACGGCGCCGCCGGTTTCTCGCCGATGGTCGCGCTCTTCACGATCTCGAACCTGCTGCAGTTCACGCTGGGCGTGTGGATCATCGATCACCACGCGCGCTTCGGCAACCTCGTACGTAACCCGATGGTGATCGCCACTGCCGCCGGCTTCGCATTTGCGCTGGTGCATCCACCGCTGCCCGAATGGCTGTCGGTCGCCATCAAGCTCGTCGGCGACGCGCTGATCCCGATGATGCTGCTGTCGCTCGGCGTGCGTCTTTACGACGCGAGCTTCGCCGACTGGCGCCTCGGTGTCGTCGGCGGGCTCGTCTGCCCGCTCACGGGCATCGTCATGGCGTTGCTCCTCGCTCCCGCACTGCACCTCGATGCCACGCAGCGCGGACTGCTGATCCTGTTCGGCAGCCTGCCGCCCGCCGTCCTGAATTTCATGGTCGCCGAGCAGTTTCGCCAGGAGCCGGGCAAGGTCGCGTCGATCGTGCTCATCGGCAACCTGATGGCGATCGCGTTCGTTCCGCTCGGCGTCGCGCTCGCGTTGCGAGCGTAGCCAGTGTCCGCTCCCGCGGGCGCCGTTCATCGCGTCCGCACCGCGTGCCGGGAATAAATCGTCGCGCTCGTCGATATGACGAGTACAGGCAATCCCGCCGACACGACAAGGAGCGTCCATGAGCACCAAAGAAACCCGCATCACCCGTCGCCAGGCGTTGAGCTGCCTCGCCACCTGGACCGGCGCCGCCGTCGTCTGGACGGTTTCCGGCGGCGTGCCCCGCGCGCTCGGCGCAACAGGCAGCGGCACGCCGGCGGCCGCAGCCAGCAGCGACCTCACGTTCGTGCAGATCAGCGACACGCACATCGGCTTTCGCAAGGATGCCAATCCCGACGTCGTCGGCAGCCTTCGCCGCGCGATCGCCGACATCAACGGCCTGCCGCAAACGCCGGCGTTCGTCGTGCACACCGGCGACGTCAGTCACTTGTCGAAGCCCGAGGAATTCGGCAAGGCGCGCGAGGTGCTGCAGGAAATCCGCGTCGATCGCGTGCATACGATCCCGGGCGAGCACGACACGATCGACGACGGCGCGACCGGCTATCTGCGCTATTTCGACCACGACGGGAAAGGCAGGTCCTGGTACAGCTTCGATCACGCCGGCGTGCATTTCGTCGGGCTCAACAACGTGCTGAACTTCAAGCTCGGCACGATGGCAGCACTCGGCGACGATCAGATCGGCTGGCTGAAAGCGGATCTCGCCAACGTATCGCACTCGACGCCGATCGTCGTGCTCGGCCACATCCCGCTATGGACGATCTGGGAACCGTGGGGCTGGGGCACGGCCGATTCGGCGCAGGCGATGGCATTGCTGCGTCCGTATGGCTCGGTCACCGTGCTCAATGGACACATCCATCAGGTGCTGCAGAAGGTCGAAGGCAACGTCGCGCTTCACACGGCGAAGTCGCTCGCCTATCCGCTGCCCACGCCAGGACAGGCGGGAATCGGCGAGCCGGGCCCGGTCACGGTGCCCGCGGGCGAGCTCGGCAAGCTGCTTGGCATACGGCAGGTGAACGTCGTGCGCGGACGGCACGACCTCGCGCTGATCGACACGCCGCTCGATCATTGATGCGCATTCCGAACCCATTACGTACGAGGCTTCCATGAGATACGCACTTGCGCACGCCGTCACCCATCCGATCCGCGGCGTGGTCGCCGCGTTGGTCGGCGCCGCCCTCTTCTCGGCTTCGGCAATCCATGCGACGGCGGCGCCGGCCGCGAAGAGCATGGACGTGGACATCACGAAGTTCGCCTTCGCACCAAAGGAAATCACGATCGCGCCGGGCACGAAGGTCGTCTGGACCAATCACGACGACACGCCGCATAGCGTCGGCGCCAGCGACAAGAGCTTCGGCTCGAAAGGCCTCGACACCGACGACCGGTTCGAGCACGTGTTTGCGAGCGAAGGCGACTTCAATTACATCTGCACCGTGCATCCGTTCATGACCGGCGTCGTGCACGTCCGCAAGTAACGGCACGCCGCGCCGCGATCGCGCGGAACCCGCTTCGCCCTCCGTCCGCGGACACCATCGCCTGACGCGTCAGCACGTCGGGCACCATTCTTCGCCATCGCCAGCGGGCCCGGACACCCCGGGCCGGCTGGCACAACCACAGCAAATTCGGCGTGCCACGCGTGCGCACGCGATGGCGTGGTTTTTGTCGCCGGCTGCGCGCACGCCATCGCGCCTTTGCGTCGTTCGTTCCGGGGGCGCCGGCGCGTTTTGCGCCGTTCCGTGGCAATCCCGCCGCCACGACCCGATCGCCGCCTTCGTTATTCCAACTCGAATAACACGCCCGCGTGCCCGGTCTTGCACGGTACGCGATCGCATTCGATCGCCATCCCACGAAGGAGCTCAACATGGCACGCAAGCATTCGCATTCCCCGGCACGACTCGCAGCACTGGTGACGCTCGCTCTCGGCGTCTCAAGCACCGCCTTCGCCGACGACAACAGCATGAGCGTATTGACCGGCGAGTCGTACGCGTACTTCAACCAGCTCGACTACAGCGCAGGTCACTTCAACGTCGCGCGCGCCGCACAGGCCAAGCCGCAGGACCCGGTCGCGACGACGCCGAAACGCGAGCCGACGCGCGCCGAGCGCCCGCTGATGCTGGCGGCGCCGCCGAAGGGAATCACGCTGCTCTCGCCGTTTCGCGACAACACGGGCGCGTAAGCGCCGGCTTCGACAACCCGACGGACGGCTGCGGCCGTCCCATCGAGGAGAAAACCGCCATGCGGCGCCGCAACGGTTCGGAAAAATACGCGCTCTTCGTAGCGATCGCAGTGGGAGCCGGCGTTCCCGGCGTTGCGGCCCACGCCGACACGCTGGAAGACGTGCAGGCTCAAATGAAGCTTCTGCAGGGAAAGGTCAGCGAGCTCGAGCAGCAGCAGCAGGCTTCGCAACGCAAGCAGGACGCCGTCGCGGCCAGCGCCGTCACGGCGGGTGCCACGAAGGGCTCGTTGCGGCTTCCCGGTTCGAACACGTCGGTCACCGTCGGTGGCTACGTGAAGCTCGACGCGGTGTTCGGCAACCCGAGCGCAGGCGTCAACAGCACGGCCGACCTCTTTCTGCAGCCGAATGCGATTCCCGTCGGCCCGGGCGCCGGCGACAACGAGCACGATCAGGTCAAGTTCGGCGCACGCGAGTCGCGGCTTTTCGTGAAGACGAGCACGCCGACCGCGTGGGGCGACCTCACGACGTACGTCGAAGGCGATTTTTACGGCGCCGACGGCAATGAAAGCGTCAGCAATTCGAACGGCCCCCGGTTGCGTCACGCGTACGGCGCGCTCGGTCACCTGCTCGGCGGACAGACGTGGACCAACTTCATGTACGTGCCGTCGCTTCCCGAAACGCTCGACTTCGGCGGCCCCGTCGGCCAGGTCTTCGATCGCCAGGCGCAACTGCGCTGGACGCAGGCATTCGACGCCGGCCGCACGCTGGGCGCCGGCCAATGGTCGATAGCGCTCGAAAATCCCGAATCGGTGGTGACCGTTCCCGGTGGCGCGAGCTTCCGCGCCGACGACGACCACGTTCCCGATCTCACCGGTCAGGTGGTCTTCGGCACGCCGCGCGGCAAATTCGCCGTATCCGCCATCGTGCGCGAGGTTCGCGCCGATTCCCGCACACCGGCCGTTGTCGATCGGCACGCGGGCGGCGCGCTCAGCGTCGCCGGCGTCATTCCGGTGATCGGCAACGACGACTTGCGGTTCGTCGCGACCGCCGGTAATGCGATCGGACGTTACTCGAACGGGTTCTTCCCGGATGGCATCGTCGATGCCGACGGCAGGCTCGCGCTACCCCGGCAATGGGGCTGGTACGCCGGATACAGGCACTTCTGGAGGCAGGATCTGCGATCGAGCCTCGTGCTGTCGGGCGCCGGCGAGACCGCTCCCGCCGGCACGCCGGGCAGCACCAACAGGAGCACCCATTCGCTGCACGCCAACCTGATCTGGAGCCCGATTGCAAATGCCGACCTCGGCGTCGAATATATTCACGCCGACCGCGAGACCGAGGATGGCCTCAAGGGACGTCTGAACCGCTTCCAGGCGTCGGCGAAGTACGCGTTCTGATCGCCATGAACCGCCTGCCCTGCACCGCTGCGCCGCGCGCGAGCGCGTCGCCGGGCGGGAATAAGCCGGGCGGATTCCCGGTATGTCAAGGCAATACGGAGGCGCGCTTGCCGGATCACACGACGTTCGAGCAGCTGGTTTTGCCGCACCTCGATGCCGCGTACAACCTCGCGCGCTGGCTGGCCCGCGACACGCACGACGCCGAGGACGTGGTGCAGGACGCCTGCATCCGCGCGCTCAAGTACGCGGGCTCGCTGCACGGCAACGATGCGCGCGCCTGGTTCCTCACGATCGTGCGCAACGCGTTCTACGACTGGCTCGGCCGCAATCGGCCGGCGGAAATCGTGCATGAGGACGACGACAAGATCGCCGCCCGCATCGACCCGTCGTCGCCCAATCCCGAGCACGAGGCGCTGCGGCGCGCGGAGATGCACTCGCTGTCGGACGCCATCGAGGCGCTGCCGCTGCAATATCGCGAGGTGCTCGTGCTGCGTGAGCTCGAAGAAATGTCGTACAAGGAAATCGCGCGGGTCGCCGACATACCGATCGGCACCGTCATGTCGCGCCTCGCACGGGCGCGGGCGCTGCTGCAGCGCTCGCCGATGTTGCAGGCGATCGGCGGGCAGGCTACCGGGAGCGAACGATGAACTGCGCTGATGCGTCGACGCTGCTTTCGGCGTACACCGACGGCGAAACCACGATGCTGCAGGGCCATTGGGTCAAGCGGCATCTTGCGGCCTGTCCGAACTGCGCCGCCGCCTACGACGACATGCTCGCATTGCGCGCGCGGTTGCGCACGGAAGCTCCGCGCCATGCCGCCCCGCCGGAACTGCGTGCTCGCGTGCTCGCGACGCTGGATGCGGTACGCGCTTCCACGCCGCCGCCGGCGCGACTGCGTGTTCGCAGCGAACGCTGGCGCTGGCTCTCGGGCGGTGCACTGGCCGGATGCGCAGCCACCGCGCTCGCGTGGTTCGTCGGCACGGCGGTGATCGACTGGCGGGCCAACGAGGATCTCGCGGTCGAGGCCGTGACGATGCACGTGCACGCAACGCTCGGCAATCAGCAGATCCAGGTCGCATCGTCCGATCGGCACACGGTGAAGCCCTGGCTTTCCGCCCGCCTCGACTATTCGCCGCCGGTGCGCGACTTCGCGCAGGACGGATTCCCGTTGGTCGGCGGGCGCATCGACTATCTCGATCGGCATCCGGTGGCGACGCTCGTCTATCGCGTCCGCAATCACACGATCGACGTGTACGTGCGTCCCGAAACCGCGACGCGCGTGGCGCCGTCGGCATTGCGCACGATCCGCGGCTTCAACGTCGCCCATGCGACCGGCTCGGGGATGGACTGGCTGGCGGTTTCGGACGTGAACGCCGACGAGCTCACCGGATTCGTGCAAAAACTCGCGCGCGAGTCGGGCATGCCGTAGCGGCCGGCCGCGTCGCGCTGCGCGCCCATGAGACGTACGCGCGAGCGCGATGCGATCGGCGACGCCATGTCGCTACGAAGCTACGACGCGAGCGCGTCGATGACCGTCTGCCGCTGCAGCACCTCGGGCAGGAGCTGCGGCTCGCGGCCCTTGCGGTAGATCACGTAGGCCGGCACACCGCTGCGGCCGAGCGCTGCCAGCGCTTCGGTGATGTCAGCGTCGCGCCGCGTCCAGTCGGCGCGCACCAGCGCCACGTTGCCGCGCGCGAACGCTTCGCGCACGCGCGCGTCGTTCAGCACGAAGCGCTCGTTCACCTGGCACGTGATGCACCACGCGGCGGTGAAATCGACGAATACCGGCCGGCCTTCGGCGGTCAGTTCGGCAATGGCTGCCGGCGAGTACGCCTGCCAGCCGTTGGCTGCTCGAGCGGACGGCACGTCGGGCGTGGCAGGTCCTCCGGCAAACAGCGGCCATGCGACGAGCAGACCTGCTAGTGCACCGGCGAGTGCCACGGCGCTCCAGGCCCGGTGCGCCGCCGCGCGCCAGGCGCGCCATGCCCATAGCGCAAACGCAGTGAGGACGAGGACCACACCGATGCGGATCACCGCGTCGATGCCCACCTGTGCCGCCAGTACCCACACGAGCCACGCCACGGTGGCGTAGAGCGGGAAAGCGAGCAGCTGCTTCAGCCGCTGCATCCATGCGCCCGGTCGCGGCAGCACGCGCCGCCACTGCGGAAACCAGGCAAGTACCGCGTACGGCAGCGCCATGCCGAGGCCGAGCATCACGAACACGCCGAGCGTGACTTGCGTGCGCTCGCCGAGCGCGTAGCCAAGCGCTGCTCCCATGAACGGCGCCGTGCACGGCGACGCGATGGCCACCGCGAGAACACCGGACGCAAAGGCGTTCACATGCCGGTTCGCGTGCGACCAGCTTGCAACGCGCGACGGCACGAGCGAGCCGAACTCGAACACGCCCGACAGGTTGAGCGCCATCACGAAGAACAGGATCGCAAGCGACGTCACCACGCCCGGCGACTGCAACTGGAAGCCCCAGCCAAGCTCGTCACCCGCCGCGCGCAGCGCCGCCAGCGCAATGCCGAGTGCCGCGAACGCGAGCACGACACCCGCCGCGAACGCAAGGCCGTCGCGCCGCGATGCACGCGCGTCGTCGGCAACCGATGTCGCGAGGCCGAGTGCCTTGAGGGACAGGATCGGGAACACGCACGGCATCAGGTTGAGAAGCAGGCCGCCGCCGAATGCAAATGCGAGCGCCAGCGGCAACGACAAGGCGGTGACGCCGGACGGCGCAGGCAGCGCGAGGTCTGGTGCCGCGGCCTGCACCGGCTTCGGTCCGGCGGCCGGCGTGCCGGCGAGCGGAACGTCGAGCGCGACCGCGCTCACGAGGCGGCCTTCGCTTGCGATGCCTTTCTCGGCGCGAAGCACCCCCTGCAAACGCGTGAAATCGCCGCTCAATTCATGCGACACCGGCAACTGCAGCGCATAGGTGCCGTTGGCCGAGGTAACGCGCTTTTGTGCCGCCGACGGCTCGATGCGCCGCTCGTCCACCGCGAAGAACTGCAGGCGGCCGGGATCGCCCGCGTTCGCCGGCGCATCGAGCGTCAGCGTGATGACGGCGCCGGAAGCGCTCGCATGCGCCTGCCAGCCCGAAGGCAATGGCGCGGGCAGCGCGGCGCGCGTCGCGGCGATTGCATCGTGCCAGCGCGACGGCTCCGCAACGGCGGCCACCGGCAGCTCGAGCGTCAGATCGGCGCCCTCGGGAATGCAGGTTTCCTTGCAGACCAGCCAGTCGGCGCGCGCGGCGAGCGCGACGCGGCTGCCGGGAGCGGCGCTTGCGGGGACGGTGACGGGCACGAGGTGGAACACCTCGCCTTCGTAACCGTAATTCATCAGCGGTCCCGCGGGCAGCGCGCGCGGCGCGGGCCAGGCGATGTCGCCCGCGGCGTAGCCGGGCGGCAGATGCCAGTCGAGCGTGGTCGGCAGTCCCGATTCACCCGGATTGCGCCAGTAGGTATGCCAGCCGCGGTCGATCGCGAGGCGCAATGCGAGCGTCGTCGTCGTCCCCGGCACGAGCGCCGCGCCATCGGAGACGAGCTCGGCGGTCACGTGGCCGGTGCGCACCGGCGCCGCATGCGCGCCGCCGAGCATCGCCAGCGCGGCAACGAGCGCTGCGAGCAACTGACGGATCGGGCGAATCACGCGCATGGGCATCGAAGGGGTCGATATCGCGACGCAGGCGACCGAGCAGCCTGGCACGGGTGCGCTTTTGCGCAACCCGTTATTGTGCCACCGCAAGGGAGCGTCCCCCGGTTTTCAGCGTGGTCGCCGGTATAATCAATTACTTACACATCAACAGCGCGCACCGCCCGCGCATTCCGTATTTTCGCGCCATGAAGCCGTTCGAGCCCGCCGCCATCGAAAGCACCGCGCAGGACGCCTGGAAAGCGGGCGACGTCTACCGCGCCGTGGAGAACGACCCGCGCTTTCGCCGCGGCAAGTTCTATTGCGTGTCGATGCTGCCCTATCCGTCGGGGAAGCTGCACATGGGGCACGTGCGCAACTACACGATCAACGACATGATGTACCGGCAGCTGCGCATGCGCGGCTACAACGTGCTGATGCCGATGGGCTGGGACGCGTTCGGCCTGCCCGCCGAAAATGCGGCGATGAAAAGCCGCCAGGCCCCCGCGCGCTGGACCCGCGACAACATTGCGTACATGAAGAAGCAGCTGCAGGCGATGGGTTTCGCGATCGACTGGTCGCGCGAGATCGCCACGTGCGACCCCGGCTACTATCGCTGGAACCAGTGGTTCTTCCTCAGGATGCGCGAGGCGGGCATTGCGTACCGGAAGAACGGCACCGTGAACTGGGATCCCGTCGACCAGACGGTGCTCGCGAACGAGCAGGTGATCGACGGGCGCGGCTGGCGCTCGGGCGCGCCGGTGGAGAAGCGCGAGATCCCGATGTACTACCTGCGCATCACCGAATACGCCGACGAGCTGCTGGCCGAGCTCGATCGCATGCCCGGCTGGCCCGAGCGCGTGAAGACGATGCAGGCGAACTGGATCGGCAGGAGCGAGGGCGTGCGCTTCGCGTTCACGCACGACATTCGCGACGCGTCGGGCAGCCCGGTCAACGACGGCCGCCTGTACGTGTTCACGACGCGCGCCGACACGATCATGGGGGTCACGTTCTGCGCGGTGGCTGCCGAGCATCCGCTGGCCACGCACGCCGCAGGCACGAACCCGGCGCTGGCCGCGTTCATCGACGAATGCAAACGCGGATCGGTGATGGAGGCCGATCTCGCGACGATGGAAAAGAAGGGAATGCCGACCGGATTGACGGTGACCCATCCGCTGACCGGCGCACCGGTCGACGTATGGGTCGGCAACTACGTGCTCATGAGCTACGGCGACGGTGCGGTGATGGGCGTGCCGGGCCACGACGAGCGCGACTTCGAGTTCGCGAAAAAGTACGGACTGGCGATCCGCCAGGTGATCGCGCCGGCCGAGCCATCGGCACTGCCCGCGTTCACGACCGAGCACTGGCAGCCGTGGTACGCCGACAAGACGATCGGCGTCTGCGTCCATTCCGGAAGGTACGATGGCCTTGCCTACCCGGCGGCCGTCGACGCGATCGCGACCGACCTCGCAGCGCGCGGGCTCGGCGAGAAGCGCACGACGTACCGGCTTCGCGACTGGGGCATCTCGCGCCAGCGCTATTGGGGCACGCCGATCCCGATCATCCATTGCGCGCATTGCGGTGAAGTGCCGGTGCCCGAGGCGGATCTTCCGGTCGTCCTGCCCGAGGATTGCGTCCCCGACGGCAGCGGCAATCCGCTGAACCGCCGCGAGGATTTCCTGAACGTCGCCTGCCCGAGCTGCAATGCGCCCGCGCGTCGCGAGACCGACACGATGGACACGTTCGTCGACTCGTCGTGGTACTTCATGCGCTACACGTCACCCGGTGCGGCAACGATGATCGACGAGCGCGACCGCTACTGGATGCCGATGGACCAGTACATCGGCGGCATCACGCACGCGATCCTGCACCTTCTCTACGCCCGGTTCTGGACCAAGGTGATGCGCGACTTCGGCATGGTCGCCTACAACGAGCCCTTCACGCGGCTGCTCACCCAGGGCATGGTCCTCGCGCAGGCGTTCTACCGGCGCAACGACAAGGGCGGCCTCGAATACGTGCCGCCGTCCGACGTCGACGTGGTGCGCGACGCGAACGGCACGATCACCGGCGGCATGTCGAAGATCGACGGGCAGCCGGTCGACTACGACGGGCTCGGCACGATGTCGAAGTCGAAGCTCAACGGCGTCGATCCGCAGGACATGATCGACCGTTACGGCGCCGACGCCGCGCGCCTGTTCGTGATGTTCGCAAGCCCGCCCGAGCACACGATCGAATGGTCCGACACCGGTGTCGACGGAGCGCACCGGTTCCTGAAGCGGCTGTGGAACCACGCGCAAACGCAACGCGACGTCGTTGCGGCGGCGGACGGCGCATTCGATTGGCGCGATGCCGCGGAAACGGTGCGTGCCGCGCGCCGCGACATCCATCTCGCGTTGAAGCAGGCCGATTACGACTACGAGCGCATCCAGTACAACACGGTGGTGTCGGCCGGAATGAAAATGCTCAACACGCTCGAGGACGTGCCGGCCGGCGCGCCGGGCGCGGCGGCACTGGCGCGCGAGGGGCTGTCGATCGTGCTGCGCGTGCTGTACCCGGTGGTGCCGCACACGACATGGGTGCTGTGGCGCGAGCTGCGGTTCACCGACGCGTATGGTGACCTTGTCGATGCACCATGGCCCGCCGTCGACGAGTCGGCGCTCGTGCGTGACGAGATCGAGCTCGTTCTGCAGGTGAACGGCAAGCTTCGCGGCAAGCTGGTCGTGCCCGCCGGTGCCGACCGCAGCGTGATCGAAGCGGCCGCGCGCGGCGCGCCCGAGGTTGCGCGGCACGGCGGCGACGGCGGTATCCGGAAGGTGATCGTCGTCCCCGGTCGGCTCGTCAATGTGGTGGTCTAGGCGCGAGGGGCGAGGAACATCACGATGAAACGAACGCGCTCGACTGCTGCGCGTGCGATGGTGGCTGCGGCCGTCGCCGTGCTGGCGCTGGCCGCCTGCGGCTTTCACCTGCGTGGCGAGGCCACGTACACGTTCGCCACGATCTACGTGAACGCGCCCGGCGCGCCGGTGCTCGCAATCGAACTGAAGCGCGCGCTGAACGCGACGGGGAGCGCGAAAGTCGTCGATGACCCGAAGAATGCGCAGGTGACGCTCGACATCCCGCTCGTCGCCGACGACAAGGAAGTGCTGTCGATCTCCGGCGCAGGCGCCGTCGAGGAATATGCGCTGATCAAGCGGGTCGGATTCAGGCTGCACGATGCCGACGGCAACGATTGGCTGCCGCCGGCCGAGATCTCGCTGCGCAGGAGCTATACGTTCAGCGAAAGCGAGGTGCTCGCACGCGGCACGCAGGAAGAGAGGCTGCTGAAAGAGATGCAGACCGACGCGGTGCAGCAGCTGATTCGCCGGCTGCAGGCGGCGAAGAAGCCCGCGTGAGCGCGGCAGCGAAGCTGCAAGCGTGGGGGGACCCGTAGCCATGCAGCTTCGCCCCCACGAGCTCGACGCGCACCTTTCGCGCAAGTTGGCACCCCTCTATGTCGTTCACGGCGACGAGCCGCTGGCGGCGATCGAGGCAGCCGACGCAATCCGCGTCGCCGCGCGACGCGCCGGTTGCGACGAGCGCGAGCTCTTCATCGTCGAGCAGCACTTCCGCTGGGATGCCTTCGTCGCGGCCAACGCCAACCTTGGGCTCTTCGCGTCGCGCAAGCTCATCGACGTGCGGATCGCGTCCGGCAAGCCCGGCACGGAAGGCGCTGCCGTGCTCGAGCGGCATGCGCGCAACCTCCCCGCCGACAACATCACGCTGATCTCGCTGCCGCGCGTCGATCGCACCATGCAGGCGTCGGCCTGGTTCGCGGCCCTCGGCGAGCACGGCGTGATGGTCGGCGTGACGCCGGTCGAGCGCGCCGCACTGCCGGCATGGATCGCCGAGCGCCTCGCACGCAACGACCAGCGCGTCACGCGCGAAACGCTCGCGTACCTCGCCGAGCGCTGCGAGGGGAACCTGCTTGCCGCGAAGCAGGAGATCGAAAAGCTCGCGCTGCTGCTCCCCGCGGGGCAGCTCGCGCACGACGACGTCGAGCGCGCGGTCGCGAACGTCGCCCGTTACGACATCCAGGAATTGTCCGAAGCCTGGTTGCGCGGTGAAGCGGTGCGCACGCTTCGCATCATCGACGGCTTGCAGAACGAAGGCGAGCCGATCACGCTCGTCGCCTGGCAGCTCGGCGAAGACCTGCATGCGCTCGCGGCCGTGCATGAAATGATGGCGCTCGGACAGTCGCTGTCGAGCGCCATGCGCAGCGTCCGCGTGTGGGGCAAGCGCCAGCCGGCGCTCGAGCGCGCCGCGCGGCGCGTCGACGCGAGCCGCGTGCTGCCCCTTCTCGCGTCGCTTGCGAAGCTCGACGCGCTCGCCAAGGGCCTGGGGCGGGGCGACCCGTGGGATGCGCTCGTCGCGATCGCGCTGGCGCTTTGCGAACAGCCGGTGCCCGTCGCCCCCTGAACACACGCGCCGCCGCGGCCCCTTCCCGCGCACTGGTCGTCACGACGGTGATGCTCGGGACGATCTCGACCATCCTCTCGGCAACGATCGTCAACGTCGCGTTTCCGGCGCTGATCGACGAGTTCCACGTCGGGCACGACACGCTGCAGTGGGTCGCGGCCGGCTATCTCGCCGCCATGACCGCGACGATGCTCACCACCGCGTGGCTCGTGCAGACCTTCGGCGAGCGCAACGCGTTCGTCGGGATGCTCGGCCTCTTCCTCGCGGCTTCGCTGCTCGCCGCGGCAAGCTCGAGCACCGACGCGCTGATCGGCGCGCGTGTGCTGCAGGGCGCGGCCGCAGGCGTTTTGCAGCCGTTGTCGATGATCGTGCTGTTCCGCGTATTTCCGGTCGAGGAGCGCGGGCGTGCGATGGCGCTCTACGGCTTCGGCATCGTCCTCGCACCCGCCATCGGACCGGCCGTCGGCGGCACGCTGCTCGACGCCTTCGGGTGGCGCTCGATCTTCCTGTTGACCGTGCCGTCCAGTATCGCGGGACTGGTGCTCGGCGTGCGCTCGCTGCAAGCGCGCTCGTCCCTGCAGCCGGTGCGCTTCGACGCGGTCGGATGGCTGCTGCTGACGGCATCGCTGATCGCGCTGATGAACGTGCCCGTCGCGGGGCACCGGCTGGGCTTCGCATCGCTGCAGGCGGTGGCGCTGCTGGGCGGCGGCCTCGTGCTCGCCGCAGCTTTCATCGGCTGGGAAATGCGCGCGAGCGTGCCGCTGCTGCCGATTCGCCTGTTTCGTCATCGCCCGTTCGCCGGCGCGACGATCGTCGCCTTCGCCTACGGGATCGGTCTCTTCGGCAGCACGTATCTCGTGCCGGTGTTCGCGCAGCAGATCGCGAGCTACGATGCCTCCGAGGCCGGCTACCTGCTGATGCCGCCCGGCATCGCGCTGGCCTTTGCGATCGCGATCGGCGGGCGCCTGTCCGACCGCATGCAGCCCGCGCCGATCATCATCGCCGGGCTGGCGCTGTTCGCGCTGTCGAGCCTGCTGCTCGCCTTCTCGGGCGCGGCCACCGGCTTCGCGCTGCTCGCGCTGTGGCTCGTCATCGGCCGCGTCGGCCTCGGCATGCTGATTCCGGCGCTGAACGTCGCCGCGGTCCAGTCGCTGTCGGGCGCCGAGCTCGCCTACGCGTCCGCCGCCGTGAATTTCGTGCGCCAGCTCGGCGGCGCCATCGGCGTCAATCTGCTCGCCGTGGTGCTCGAATGGCGCCTCGACGCGCCGGGCGTCGGGCCGGCGAGGGCCTTCCACGAATGCTTCGTGATTGTTACGCTGGCGTTTGCGTTCGCCATCGTGCCCGCGTGGTTCATTCGCAGTCAACGGAGATAGCCATGTACCGGAAGATCCTGGTCGCATTCGACGGCTCGCCCGAAAGCCGCCTCGCCGTCGACGAATGCTCGAACCTGATGCAGCTCGCCGGGCGGCAGATCCATCTCGTGTGCGTGCTGCATGATCCGTCGCCGTACCTTCTGGCCGGCGAGTTCGTCCCCGAGCCCGCACTGGCGATCGACCGGTCGCGCATGCAGGCCGATCTCGACGAGGCGGCGGCGCGGCTCAGCGGCCGCGGCTTCTCGGTCACGACGCACCTTCAGGACGGCGAGCCGGTCGACGTGATCTCGCGGATGGTCGAGTCGCTCGGCATCGATCTCGTCATCGTCGGTCACCGGCGCAGCAAGACGTTCGCGCTGCGCTGGTGGCGCGGCTCGGTCGACTCGATGCTCGTCGAGCGCGTGCATTGCAGCATCCTCGTCGCGGGCGACCGGCCGGTGGCGGCGGCGGCGGCGCAATAACGATGCGGCCTGGCGTTCCAGGCTTCGCACATGCGATCCAGCAGGGCCGCGGCAGCGATTCGCCCCGACAGGCCAGGCGCCGAGCCGCTGCAACCGTCGGTCAATCTTCAGCGGCGGCCACGACGCCGGCGCTGCCTCCCATGTCGAAAAACAGGGTCATGAATCCGGGCAGCGTTTCCTTTCGCTGCCAGTCTCGCTGCAACTCGCAGAACAGCTGGGTGACGCTGGTCATCTTCGCGCCCGCCTGCTCGACGCGGCGCAGCGCCATTTCGTGGGCGGTAACCGACGTGCCGCCAATCGCGTCGGCCACGACATAGACCTCGTAGCCTGCCTTCAATGCATCGAGCGCGGGGAAGGTCAGGCAGGCCTCGGTCCAGAGCGCCGTCATGATCAGCTTCCTGCGCCCGGTGGCTTCGACCGCCTTGCGGAACTCGATGTCCTCCCAGGCATTGATCGTCGTACGATCATAGGTGGGGAACTCGCCGAGGATCTTCCGCAACGCTGCGATCGGTGGCTTGTTCTTGCCGGTCTTGACGTTGACCGTGGAGTGCACGACCGGCAGGCCATACGCCACCGCGACCTTCGCCGCGCGCACGATATTGCTGACCAGACGCTGGCGCTCCATCGATGCGATCGAGTTCACCTGCACCGGCTGGTAGTCGATGATGATGAAGGCGCAATTCTGCGGGGTCAGAAGCTGATCTTCGACCGGATCACGAATGGGTTCGCTCGACATTGACGTTCTCCGTTGAGTTCAGGCGGCGATCCTGCCGAAGCGCGCCATCGCCCACCCAATGCTGCCTGGATGCGCCATGAGACCTGCTATCTTTTTCATCGTCGCCTCCTGCTCGGGGCCGCGCCGGGCATTGCTGCCGTCGGTGCGGGCGTTGATCGGTTTCCCGCGGCGAAGTTCGCGGCACTGCACGAAGACTCATCGCAGCGACGAGTTGGAGAATCGTGCGCTAACGCGCATCGCCGGCTATGGCGTCGAGCGTCGCGAGCGCCGCAATGGCCGCCGTCTCGGCGCGCAGCACGCGCCGGCCAAGATGGACGGATACGGCGCCGCGGGCGTTCGCGTAGCGTAGCTCATCCGGCGTAAATCCGCCTTCGGGGCCAACGGCCACGGTGTGCGGCGGCTCCGCAGATGCGTGTGCAGCGAGCGAGCGACGCGCATCGAAATCGAGGATCGCGCTGCCCGCGCAGCCGTCCGGCGCTTCGCACCATTCGCCGAATGCAACGACATTGCGCACCTCCGGCACGCGGTTGCGTCCGCACTGCTCGCATGCGGCGATGGCCACCTGCCGCCAGTGCGCGACGCGGCGCTCGGCCCGCTCGGCAGGGAGCGCCTGGCTTCGCGCGGCAAGCAGCGGCACGATGGCAGCAGCGCCGAGCTCGACCGCCTTGCGCACGACGAAATCCATCATCTCGGCGGCGATCAGCGACTGCGCGAGCGCCACCGCATGCGGGCTCTCGCGCTCGATGGCATCGTGGCGCTCGACGTGCGTGACCACCTGGCGGCGGTCGATGCGCGCGAGGGTCGTCGCGTATTCACCGCCGCTGCCGGTGAAGAGCGTCAGCGGCTCCCCGACACGCATGCGCAGCGCCTGCGCGACGTGGCGTGCGGCGGCCTGCGGCAGCACGCAGTCCACGCCTGGTGCGAGGGCTCCAACGTCGTCACCGACATAGATGCGTGGCGTCACTCGCGAAGCGCTCGATCACACGGTGCTACGATTCTCCCATGGTCCCGTCGCCGATGAAGGAGGAAGCGCCGTGCGAAGCCCGATGAGCCGCGTTGCGGCCGCCAGGGTGCTGCGATGACGACGCCGGTCGCGCTCGGCTGGCCGGCCGCGTTCTTCGATCTGCCCGGCATCGACGGACGGCGCCACACGCCCGATACGGCGCGCGGGCCGAAGGGCCTGCTCGTGATGTTTCTTGCGAACCATTGTCCGTACGTGCGGGCGATTGCGACGAAGATCGCGCGCGATGCCGACGCGCTCGCTCCACTCGGCATCGGCAGCATCGCGATCATGAGCAACGATGCGGCGACCTATCCCGAAGACTCGTTCGACAACATGAAGCTGTTCGCGGCGGAGCACGCATTCAATTTTCCGTACGTGGTCGACGAATCGCAGGATGTTGCACGCGCGTACGACGCGGTGTGCACGCCTGAGTTCTTCGGTTTCGACGCCGACCTGACGCTCGCCTACCGGGGACGCCTCGACGCCTCGGGCCGCTCGGCGAATCCCGCTGCCCGGCGCGAGCTCTACGAAGCGATGGCGCAGGTCGCGCGCACCGGGCGCGCACCGGTGGAGCAGACGCCGGCGATCGGATGCTCGATCAAGTGGCGGGGTTGACCGGCAGAAACCGGCGCAGCGCATCGAGCACCTGATCAGGCCGCTCGGCCATCAGCGAATGGCCGGTCTCCGGCAGTGTCACGGTGGTCACGTCGGGTAGCGCATCGATCAGTGCCTTGGCGTTGCGCGTCGGCGCCATGATGTCGCGTGCACCGAGGATGACGAGCGTCGGACAGCGGACGCGTGCCGCCGCCTCGAGGCCGTTCGCGTACCGGTTGCATGCGACGAGATCGGTCGACAGCACGCCGTCGTGCGTGCGCTCCATGAGCCGCATCGCATTGCCGGTCATCCACATGCCGGGCACGGGGTTGCCGCCGATCTGGCTGCCCGCTGCAAACGACCACGCGTTGATGAGCTCGTAGGCGACGTGGTCGTTGCGCGCCGCGGCGCCCAGCAGATCGTCGCTGACGGGCATCGGTACCGAAGGACCGAGCAGCGCGAGCCGGCGCACGCGCTCGCCATGGCGCGACGCGCATTCGAGTGCCGCGAGCGAGCCGAGCGAATGGCCGACGAGGTGGACCTCCGGCACGTCGAGCGCATCGAACACGTCGCGCAGCCAGTCGGCGAGCGCCTCGACACTTTCGAGCGCATCGCCGCCCGAGCGTCCATGACCGGGAAGATCGACTGCCACGCAATTCATCCCATGCCACGCGAAGTAGCGCGACTGGTACGCGAAGACGCCGTGGTCGTTCGCCGCCCCGTGCACCAACACGACGGTGGGCCGCCCGCGCACGAACGCACGCGTGCCGCTGTACGCGTAGACGGACTTTCCCGCGACGTCGAATCGCATCAGGCCTTGCTCGCCGCGTTCAGCGCCCGGGACAGATCATCGATCAGGTCGGCACGATCCTCGAGCCCGATCGACAGCCGGATCGTCCCCTCGGTGATCCCGGCGCGGCGCAGGTCATCGCCGGACATGCGGAAGTGCGTCGTCGAGGCCGGGTGGATCACGAGCGATTTTGCGTCGCCGACGTTGGCAAGATGCGAGAAGAGCCGCAGCGCCTCGATGAACCGGCGTCCCTGCTCGCGCGTGCCGCGCAGGTTGAAGCTGAACACGGCCCCCGCGCCGCGCGGCAGCAGCCGCGCCGCGAGCGCGTTGTCGGGATGCGTGGCGAGCTCGGGGTAGCCGACGTCGGACACGAACGGATGCTCTCGCAGGAAGGCGACGATCGCGCGCGCGTTCTCGACGTGGCGAGCCATGCGCACCGGCAGCGTCTCGATGCCCTGCAGGATATGGAATGCCGTCATCGGCGCCATGCAGGCGCCGAAGTCGCGCACGCCCTCGCGGCGGGCGCGCAGCAGGAAGGCGCCGGTCGACGATTCCTCGGCGAACACCATGTCGTGGAATCCGGCGTACGGCTGTGTCAGCGTCGGGAACTTCTCGCGCACGCCGTCGGCGTTCCAGTCGAAGGTCCCCGCGTCGACGAGCAGGCCGCCGATCACGGTGCCGTGTCCGGACAGGAACTTCGTCGCGGAATGCACGACGAGATCCGCGCCGTGCTCGAATGGACGGATCAGCCACGGGGTGGTGAATGTCGAGTCGACGAGCAGCGGCAACCCGTTGGCGTGCGCCAGGGCCGCGACACGCGCAATGTCCAGCACTTCGAGTCCCGGATTGCCGAGCGTTTCGCCGAACAGCAGCCGGGTGTTCGGCCGGATGGCGCCGGCCCACGCGTCGAGGTCGCGCGGATCGACGAATGTCGTTTCGATGCCGAAGCGCGGCAGCGTGTAGTCGAGCAGGTTGTGCGAGCCGCCGTAGAGCGAGCGCGACGCGACGATGTGCGAGCCGGCGGACATCAGCGTGACGATGGCGAGGTGCAGCGCCGCCTGGCCGCTGGCGGTCGCGATCGCGCCGATGCCACCTTCGAGTGCTGCGATGCGCTCTTCGAGCACGGCGCAGGTCGGATTGGACAGCCGCGAATAGACGTGTCCCGGGCGCTCCATGTTGAAGAGCGCCGCCGCATGATCGGTGTCGGGAAAGACGAACGACGTCGTCTGGTAGATCGGCGTCGCCCGCGCGCCGGTGGCCGGATCGGGACGCGATCCGGCGTGCAGCGACAGCGTGTCGAAACGATGCGTCTTCGGTCGCGTCGTCACTTCGCGGCCGGTGCAATGGCGAGCGTCTGGTGGGCCGTGCGCGCCACCGGAGGGAAGTGCTCGGGACGATGGTCGGCAATGAAGCCGTCGCGATTGGGCATCACGACCTTCGGCAGCGTGTCCGCGCTCATGATCGCGTCTTCGGACACGATGTTCGCCTGCGAAAGAATGTACGCGGTCAGCGCGTACACCTGGTCGTCGGTCAGGCTGCCCGGCGCGTTCATCGGCATCGCACGCTTGGTGTAATCGAACAGCGTCGTCGGCCACGGCCAGTAGCTTTCCACTGTCTTGACCGGCGCCTTCGCGGGACTGTCGTTGACGAGCGTGCCGCGCCCGCCGATCAGCCGATCGCCGAGGCCGCCCTGCAGCTTCTCGCCGTGGCACGACGCGCATTGCTGCTGGTAGACCGACTTGCCTTCGAGCACCGACCCCGAGCCTTGCGGCAGCCCCCGTCCATCGGGCAGCGGCGACACGAAATGGCCGAGCTCGGCCTCGGAGGGTCGCGTGCCGAATCCGTACTCGGCCTCGTCGATGCCCGCGGCACCCGCTTGTGCGGCGAATGCGGCGAGCGCCAGCGCGAAAACCATTTCAGTAGTGATGGACATTCGACACCTTGCCGTCGTTTGCCACGAGCCAGCTCTGGATCGCATTGAGGTGATAGATCGAGCCGAGCGGCCCGTTCAGTCCGCGCACCGCGATGAGCTGTCCGAGTGTCGGTTGCACGTAGCCGGTGTCGTCGACGCAGCGGCTTTGCAGGATCGCCTCGCCGCCGTCCCACGTCCACGGAAAGTGGAAGCGCGTGTGGCAGATCGGCAACACGGGGCCCTGCAGCGACGCCGCGCGCCACGTGCGTCCGCCGTCGGTCGAGACGTCGACGCGGCGGATGCTGCCGCGCCCCGACCATGCGAGACCGGTGATCTCGTGGAAGCCGGGGCCGTCGAGCACCATCTCGCCCGACGGCGACGTGATCACCGATTTCGCCTCCATCGCCAGCGAGAACTGCACCGCCTTGCCGTCCGGCAGCAGATCGGTGTACTTCGACGTTTCCTCGCGCGTCATGAACGGCGTGTCCGACACTTCGAGCCGGCGCAGCCACTTGATGTTGATGTTGCCCTCGTAGCCCGGCACCATCAGCCGCAGCGGATAGCCCTGCTCCGGCCGCAGCGCTTCGCCGTTCTGGCCGTACGCGAGGAAGCAGTCCTTCATCGCCTTGTCGAGCGGAATGCTGCGCGTCATCGCCGCCGCATCGCCGCCTTCCGCGAGCAGCCACTTCGCGCCGCGCTGCAGGCCGGCCTCCTTCAGGATCGTCGCGAGCGGAACACCGGTCCATTCGGACGTCGACGTAAGACCATGCGTGAACTGCACGGTGCGCATCGTCGGCTTCGACCACTCGGTCAATCCGTTGCCCGAGCATTCCAGGAACATGATGCGCGAGATCGACGGGAAGCGCCGCAAGTCCTTCATCGAGTATTTGCGCGGCTCGCGCACCATGCCGTGCACATAGAGCGAATGCGCCGACGCGTCGATCACCGCGGTGCCCGCGTGGCTGCGCTCGAAGTGCAGCCCCGATGGCGTGATGATTCCGCACCCCGCTTCGAGCGGCGTCATGGTCCACGACGACAGCGGCGTCGGCGTCTTGAAGCGGCGCCGCACCTCCGTCTCGAACTGCGAGCGCGTGCCGTAACTCTCGTCGGCGAGCGGATAGCCCGGCGTCTTGCTGGCGTCGGCCGGCACGTCGTGCACGGTGGCACCGACTCCTGTTTCGGCGAAGGCGTTGCGCATCACGCCGGCCGTGCCGCCGAGCGCCGCCATCGACTGCAGGACGAAGCGGCGACGATCGGCGCGCACCGGCGCATCTCCGGCAAAATACGCGGACGACGGATCGGCGCGCTTGACCGCGAGATCGCGCGCTTCCCGTGCAAGACGCGCTTCGATGCCGAGCGGCGCCTCGTTGCTGTTACTGCTCATGGGCCTCCCTGGGGGCGTACCAGCGTCACCCGGCCGGTCTCGCATTCTCCGCCGATCGTCTTTCGGGAGGCAAGGCGGCGCCCACCCCGGCCCCCGGGTAAAGCGTCGCAAGCACGTCGAGCGCGATCGCTGCAAGCCTGTCCCGCAGCCGTGCCGCAAGCGCATCGGCGTCGCACGGGTCGGCCCGGCGCAGCGCCGTGATCGCATCGGCTTCCCCTGCGCGCGTGCATGCGGCAGCCACCGCGTCGCGCCAGAATGCCGGGTACTCGCTCGCCGACCATTCGCCGCGCCCGCGGCCGTAATGCGCGATGGCGAGGTAGCGCAGCACCGCCGCGGGCTGCAGCGACGCGATGAACGCATCGCTCCAGCGGACGACCGACTCGCGCTTGCCGCGCACGAGGTTGAATCCGCGCGCAAGACCCGCGGCGCCGAACGCGCCGACGACGCCGCCTGCGAGCAGACCGGCGCCGAAGCTCAAGCCGCCCGCCGCGACGTCGGCGGCGAGACCCGTAAGCGCGCCCGATACGAAGCCGCCGATGACTGCCGCCTTGCGCTCGTTCATCGGTGCATCGGTCGTCACGTGCTGCGCGAGCCGGGCCATCACCTCGTCCGCGGCGTGACCGTCGAGATGATGGATGGCGATCAGCCGGTCGGTGCTTTCGCGAATGCCTTCGTCGAGCCGCGTCGCGAGCGCTCGCATCGCCGGTTGCAGCGCGCGGTCGACGCGTCCCCGCGCGAGGCCCACCGTCCGTCCGACATCGAGCAGCGTGTCGCGAAGGCGCGCGTTCGGCAGCGTGCACCGGTCGCAGGCGGCGTGTGCAATCGGCAGCGCGAGCGCGGCCATCGCCGCGTCGAACTGCGCGTCGCGTTCGGCGCGCCAGGCCGACGCGAGCCGCGCGAACGCCGGCTGCTTCGCCTGCGGCAGCGCGTGCGCGACCTCGCGCAGCAGCACGCCTTCCTGCACCCAGCAGCGTGCGAACGCGTCGAGTGGCAGCACGCCTTCGACACAACGATGCGAGGCGATCGCCTCGCGCCAGCGGGCGATGTCAGCCGCTTCCTCGCTGGCCGAGCGCGGGCGTCCGGTCTGGTTCAACAGGGCCACGACCGGCTTGCCGATCCATTCGAGGATACGCAATTCCGGCTCGACGTAACCGGCGTCGGCCGGCGATTCCGACGCGTTCACGAGATACAGCACGACATCGGCCTCGTCGCGCACGTTCTGCACCGCCTGCTGGCTCGACCACGACGCACGATCGCGCCAGCGATCCCACGTCATGGCGAGAAAGCGCGCGATCGGATGCTCGACACCCGCGAGCCGCCGCGCGAGGCGCGCACTGTCGCCGAAACCCGGGGTATCCCACAGCTCGAGCACGTCACCCTGTGCGCTTTCGACCATCCTGTAGCGCTCGGCGCTGCCCGTGACGTGCGGCTCGTCGCGCACATCGCCGACATCGCGGCCGAGCAGCGTGCGCGCGAGCGTCGTCTTGCCGACGTTCGTATGCGCGATCAGCGACAGCGCGATCGTCTGCGGCTTGTCGGCCTCCCGCGCCACCGCCGGGTCAGCGTTCGTCATGCGCTCGCATGCTCGAGGCGGCTCGACAGCATCGCACCCGCCTCGTGCAGGTCGGGATCGACGAGCCGGACGAAAAGCGGCTCGATCCGGTGGGGCTCCAGTATCTGGCGCCACGCGCGCTCGCGCTCGCCGAGGCGCCGCGGATCGGCGGCGAAGCGATCGACGAAGTCGGAGATGTCGACGATCGCGATCAATGGCGTGTGGGGCGCTGCCGACCGGAGCGCTTCGATGAAGGCACCGTGACTGTCGCGCTCGGGCGTCGCGGTGAGGTTGAACACTGCCGCGGCGCCGGCGAGCCGGGACGCGGGAAGCGCTGGCGGCGCGTCGTCGCCGTACGGCGTCGGCGGATGCCAGGCGACGTCGACGCCCGAGTCGAACACGCGCGCCATCAGCTTCGACAATCCGTCGCGCGCCACCGGCGAGACGTCGAAGCTGTACGGCAGCGCGACCACCCGTGCCGTTCCCTCGCGCCACCCGTGCAGCAGGCGCTGGTAGTACGCATGCCCCAGCGGGATCGGAAAGCGGCGCGACAGCCGCCGCTCGCCGAGAAAGGCTGCGCCCGCCAGCACGAGCCGCGGCACGATGACGACGAGCAGGATCGTCGCGGCGTACAGATGGATCCACGGGGCCGCGTTTTCGCCCGCTGTTGCGCCGCCGATCGCCTGCAGGTGATCCGCGTCGGGGATCGCGATGCCGGTCAGCCAGGCACCGGGCGCCAGCACGGCGTGCAGGATGCGCGCGACGTCAGCGGCATCGAGAAAAGTGCTCTGCCAGCCGGCCCGGTATTCGAGCGCAATGCCGCGAAGGTAAAGTCCGGCGATGGCGCCGAGTGCCAGGGACGCGGCACCTGCATGCAGCAGCCGCGCGGCGCGGCGCTGCCACAGCGGCAGCGCAAGCGCCGGCCAATCGGTTGCAAAGCGCGCAAGTGCAACGCCGAGCGCGCGCGGCACGCCGGATTTGCGCGGCATCGGGCGTACGAGGTCGCGAAACCAGGCGACGACCGTGCGCCGCACCGGTCCCCGCTCTGCCCGGGGCCGCGGGCGCAACGTCGCCATGGCGAGTGCGACGTACACGCCCAGATTCCATGCGAGCAGTGCGAGCACCGGCGGTGCGAGCAGGTTGATGATCCGGCCGGGACCCACGTCGACACCGGCGACACCGATGACGAAGGCGGCGGCCGCAGCGGCGGGAGCGAGCCAGCCGCGCAGCACCGGCGCTTGCGACAGCGCGCGCAGTTTCGGGAATCGCTCGGCGAGACGCTCGAGCACGAGCATCGCGCGGCGGCCGACAAACACGTCGTCGGCGGCATGCTCGCCGACGATTTCGGCCGCGGTGCGCCCGGCCCATGCGCGGTCGGCGTCGCTCCAGATTTCACGCGCCGCGTCGGCCGTTTCGATCGCGCGGACCAGCACGACCCCGCGCGCCGTGCGCTCATTCATCGTCTGCAATCATCGCCTTCCTCCGCTGCCGATTATCGACCGGCTCGACAGCGCAATGCGGATGCCGTATATTCATACGGTAGTACGAGCGCCACGGCGCGACCCAACCCGCCGATGAGTCTTTTCACCCTTTCAGCGGCCGCCGAACGATGACGACGAACGATGCACCGCCGCCTGCCAAGGGCCGCGGCGCGACGTTCAATCCGGCAAATCGATTTCGCGCCGATGCGCGCGAGCCGTACGACGACGGCTGGCCGCGGGCGGGCGAGCCCGACGACGATCCGCCGGCCCCCATTCGCACCGTCGTCACCGTCCAGCGCGCGCGAAGCATCATCGCGCACAACGATTCGCCCGACGTGCCGTTCACGCAGTCGATCAATCCGTACCAGGGGTGCGAGCACGGCTGCATCTACTGCTTCGCGCGGCCGTCGCATGCCTACCTCGACCTGTCGCCGGGCATCGACTTCGAGACGAAGCTGTTCGCGAAGCCCGACGCCGCGAATCTGCTGCGCGCCGAGCTCGCGAAGCCTGGCTACCGCTGCGATCCGATCGCGCTCGGCACCAACACCGATCCGTACCAGCCGATCGAGCGCGAATGGAAGGTCACCCGCTCGGTGCTCGAAGTACTTGCCGAGCACGAGCATCCGTTCACGATCGTCACCAAGTCGGCGCTCGTCGAGCGCGACATCGACCTCATTGCGCCGATGGCGAAAAAGCGCATGGCGCGCGTCTACCTGTCGGTCACGACACTCGATCGCGCGCTCGCGCGCCGGATGGAGCCGCGCGCGGCCGCGCCGCACCGCCGCCTGCAGGCATTGAAGACGCTTGCGGACGCCGGCATCCCGGTGGGCGTCATGGTGGCGCCGCTCATTCCGCAACTCAACGACCGCGACCTCGAGACGATCCTCGAGGCCGCGGCCGCCAACGGCGCGCAAAGCGCAGGCTGGGTGCTGCTGCGGCTGCCCCGCGAAGTGGCGCCGCTGTTCCGCGAATGGCTCGACGTGCACTACCCGCTTCGTGCCGGGCACATCATGAGCCTCGTGCAGCAGATGCGCGGCGGTCGCGACTACGATTCGGCGTTCGGCACGAGGATGCGCGGCAACGGCACGCTCGCGGCGCTGCTCGAAAAGCGCTTCGCGATCGCCTGCCGGCGCCTCGGGTTGAACCGCGGTCGCGAGCACACCGGCCTCGACGTGTCGCGCTTCCGTCCGCCGAAGCCCGACGGCGCCGAGCGGCAGGGCGAGCTGTTCGGCTAGCCGCCGTTGGCGCCGCTCGAACGTGTGCGCGACGCTGCGTCGCGCTACCTGAACCTGCTTCGCTACCTGAACCTGCTTCGCTACCTGAACCTGCTTCGCTACCTGAACCTGCTTCGCTACCTGAACCTGCTTCGCTGCTTGAATCTGCTTCGCTACTTGAACCTGCTTCGCTACTTGAACCGGTACGTGACGCTGGCGTAGACGAAACGCGCGCGCGGATCGTAGTACGACGGATCGAAGCCGGCGATGAACGACGTCAGCTGATTCGACAGCGGCGGATCGCGGTCGAACAGGTTCTTCACGCCGAGCGTCAGCTTCCAGTTCCGGAAGCCCGTATACGAGCCTTGCATATCCCACAGGCTCAGCGACCCGACGGTGCGCGGATTGCCCTCGATGTCGGGGTTCTGGTCGGTATACGACGTCTGGTATGTCTGGGCGAGCGTCAGCGACCACGGCCCGCGGTCCCACGAGACCGAGGCATAGTGCTTCCAGCGCGGGATCACGCCGGTCGTCACGGTGCCAAGCGCGGTGCCCACCGTTCCGCGGTACGACAGATCGGTGTTCTGCACGTCGTAGCGCAGGTAATACGTGCCCGCGATGCTGAACGACAGGCGGCCCCACGGCTGCGCCGGCGAGCGGTAGCGGCCCTCGAGGTCGAGGCCCTGGATGCGCAGCGCGCCCAGATTGATGAACGTCTGGTCGATCTGCGTGATGCGCCCGGGCAGGTCCGGAAAGTTCGGGTCCGGCGGCGCGCGCGTGACGAGACTGCCGAACTGCGCGAGGTCGCCGAGGATCGCCGCGGGCGAAATGCCGTTGACGATCGCGTTCTTGAGATTGATCTTGAACCAGTCGACCGAGAACGTGCCGCCGGGAATCGGCTCGATCACCACGCCCACGCTCGTCTGCTCCGATTCCTCGGGCTTGAGGTTCGCGTTGCCGCCGAACACGACGCCGAACTGCGTGTTGCAGTCGACGCCGGTATCCCCGGTGACGGGACAGCGGATCGGATCGCTCGTTCCCGCCTGCGTCACGCCGCCGAATCGCGGCGCAAATAGGTTGTAGAGGCTGGGCGCAAGGAAGCCGGTCCCGTACGAGCCGCGCACGAGCAGCGTGCGTGTCGGCTGCCAGCGCAGGCCGAACTTGGGATTGGTCGTGCCGCCGAAATCGCTGTAGTGATCGTAGCGGAGCGCGACGTCGCCTTCGAGCGTCTTGACGATCGGGATGTCGAGCTCGCCGAACGCCGCCATCTGCTTGCGATCCTTGAGTCCGGTCGACTTCAGTGCGCCGGGGTAGCCGGTGATGTCGCCGTTCGCGAGCGCAGGATCGACCGTCTGCTCGAACTCTTCCTTGCGCGCCTCCACGCCGACGGCGAACGCGAGCGAGCCCGCGGGCAGCTCGTACAGCGTGCCCGACGTCTTCACCTGGCCGCCGTAGTTCGTCGAGGTCCCGTGGAACGCGTCGCCGACGAAATTCGCCGAGCGTTCGAGCGCGATCACCTCGGGCGTGTTGGGCCCGAAGAAGTTGACGTTGCCGCTGTTGAGGATCGGCAGGAGCCGCGTGTAATCCTGGAAGCCGTTGTTCACGTGCTGCGTCGTGTCGCCGCGCGCATAGAAAAGCGAGCCGTCCCAGTCGAGGCCGCGCCACGATCCCTTGACGCCGCTGACGATCTCCCAGTTCTCGTTGGTGTCCGTCGTGTCGCGAAAGCCGTTGTCGAACGTCCGATACCAGATGTCGAGCGGCTCGCCGTCGACGCCCGCCTGCGCGGCCAGCGAATGCGGATAGAACGGGCTCGACGGCTGCAGCGTGATCGCCGCGGGAATGTTGCTCTGCGGGCCGTAGTTGAAGAGGCTCGACACCGGCCCCGGCTGGATAACGAGATGCGACTCGTCACGCGCATAGAGCGCGGTCACGTACGCCTGCCAATCAGCGTTGATGCGGAACTGCGCATTGCCGAAGAAGTTCCACGTCTTCTCGTGCGGGATCATGTTGACGCCGCGCAGGATCGCCGGGTCGAAGAAGCAGTCCGTGCCCAGGATGTCGTCGCTGAAGAACCGGCTCGGCGCACAATCCTGCGGCGACAGCGCCGGACGCGGCGGGCCGCCGCGGTTGGTGATGACGCCGATGCCGCCCGTGGCGATGCGCCCCGGGTTGCTGTTCGGCGAAATGCCGAAGAAGCCGATATCGGGCCGATACGACGTATTCGAGAAATTCCGGTCCACCTGGTCGAGCGATTTCTGCTCGTTGTACTGCGCCGACAGGAAGGCGTTCCAGCCGTCCTTCGCGAGATCGCCGAAGCCGGCACTGCCGCTCGCCTGCCATTGATCGCCGCCGCCGCCGCGGGTCGGCGTGCCGTAGAACGCGGTGGCTTCCGCACCGGTGTAGTCGCTGCGCGTGATGAAGTTGATCACGCCGCCGATCGCATCCGATCCGTAGATGGCCGACGCGCCGTCCTTCAGTATCTCGACGCGCTCGATGGCCTGGAACGGAATGGCGCTGAGGTTCACGCCCTGGACGCTGGGGAGCTCCCCGGCGAAGCTGTCGAGGCGATGGCCGTTGATCAGCACCAGCGTGCGTCCACCGCCCAGCCCGCGCAACGATGCGGTTTGCGCCGAGAACGTGACGGCGCCGACCGAGTTGCCGATCGTCACGGCGTTGAGGCTGCTGTTCGCCGAGACCTGCTGCAGCAACTCCACGGCGCTCGTCGCGCCCGAGCGCTCGATGTCGCGCCGCGTGATCACCGTGACCGGCAACGCCCCTTCGTTCTCCACGCGCTTGATGTTGGAGCCGGTTACCTCGATACGGATGTCGGGTGTCGCGGCCGGCGTGGCGGTGCTTGCGTCGGCCGCCGGCGGCGTTTGCGCATGCACGGCCGTCGAGGCGAGCAACGCCGCCCCGAGTGCCGGCAACGCAAGCGCGACCGCCCTGTGTTTGCGCTGGAATCGCATCGTTCCTCCCCCGGACGCCGCGATCGTGCCGCCCGCTGGAGCAGGAGCCCCAGCATCGGGCGGCACGGCCGAACGGGAGCGATCGTAACCGATCCGGGCGCGGCGCGCGCGGGATTCGTGCAGCGGCTCCGGGCCGCGCCTGCCGAGCGCCGCTGCTGCACGTCTGCCTGTCCGAGGCACGACGCCGATGCGGGTGCGCCCCGCATCGGTGTTTTCCACAACGCTACTTGAAGCGGTACGTCACGCTGGCGTAAACGAAGCGGGCGCGCGGGTCGTAGTACGTCGGGTCGAAGCCCAGGATGAACGTGCTCTGCTGGTTCGACTTCGGCGGATTGCGATCGAACAGGTTCTTGACGCCGAGCGTCAGCTTCCAGTTCCGGAAGCCGGTATACGAGCCTTGCGCGTCCCACAGCGACATCGAGCCCACGCTGCGCACGGCGCCGTTGATGTCGGTGCCCTGGTCGATGTACGACGTCTGGTACGTGTTGGCGAGCGTCGCCGACCACGGACCCTGTTCCCATGTGGCGGAAGCGTACTGCTTCCAGCGCGGCACGACGCCGGTGACCGCGGTGCCGTACGTGTTGCCGACCGCACTGGTATACGAGCCGTCGATGTTCTGCGCGTCGTAGCGCGTGTAGTACGTGCCGGAGACGTTGAACGAGACGCGGCCCCACGACATCGCCGGCGTACGGTAATGCGCCTCGATATCGAGCCCCTCGATGCGCTCGGCGCCGAGGTTGATGAAGAGCTGGTTGATCTGCGTGATGCGCCCGGGCAGGCCCGGGAAGTTGGGATCGGCGGGACCGCGGGTCACGAGGGAGCCGAACTGGTCGAGATCGCCCAGCACGGTGAGCGGCGCAATGCCGTTGACGATCGTGTTCTTCAGGTTGATCTTGAACCAGTCGAGGCTGATCGACGCATTGGGAACCGGTTCGAACACGATGCCGACGCTCGTCTGCTCCGATTCCTCGGGCTTCAGATTCGCGTTGCCGCCGAACAGCACCCCGAACTGCGTGGTGCAGTCGAGCCCGGTGTCCATCGTGACCGGGCAGCGCACCGGATCGCTGAGGCCGTTCTGGGTGACGCCGCCGAACTGCGGCGTGAAGAGCTGGTAGAGGGTCGGCGCGAGAAAGCCCGTACCGTACGAGCCGCGCACCAGCAGCGTGCGTATCGGCTGCCAGCGCAGGCTGAATTTGGGATTGGTCGTGCTGCCGAAATCGCTGTAATGGTCGTAGCGCACCGCGGCGTTGGCCTCGAGCGTCTTCACGATCGGAATATTGAGCTCGCCGAACGCCGCGTACTCGTCGCGGCTCTTGCCCTGCGTGGACTTGATCGGTCCGCCGTACCCGGTGATGTTGCCGCTTTCGAGCGCCGGATCCATGATCTGGTCGAACTCCTCGCGCCGCGCATCGACGCCGAACGCGAGCGCCAGCGGTCCCGCGGGCAGCCTGTACACCTCGCCCGACGTCTTGAGCTGCCCGCCGTAGTTCTTCGACGTGCCGTGAAACGCGTCGCCGATGAAATTCGCCGAGCGCTCGAGCGCGACGACGTCCGGCGTGTTGGGACCGAAGAAGTTCACGACGCCGCTGTTGAGGATCGGCAGCAGCCTCGTGTAATCCTGGAAGCCGCCGTTGATGCGCTGCGTCGTCTTGCCCTCGGCGTAGAACAGCGAACCGTCGATGTCCCAGTTGCGCCACGTGCCCTTGACGCCGCCGATCAGCTCCCAGTTCTCGTTGGTATCCGTCGTGTCGCGAAAGCCGTTGTCGAACGTGCGATAGCGGACATTGAGCGGCTGGCCGTCGACGCCCGCCTCGGCCGCGATGTCGTGCGGATAGAACGGGCTCGACGGCTGCAGCGTGACCGTCGACGGGATGTTGTTGAGCGGCCCGTACGTGAAGAGGCTCGACACCGGCCCCGGCTGGATCACGAGCCGCGTTTCGTCGCGCGAATAGAACGCCGTTGCGTACGCCTGCCAGTCGTTGTTGATCTGGACGCGGCCGTTGCCGAAGAAATTCCACGTCTTCTCGTGCGGGATCATGTTGATGCCGCTCACGCGCGACGGATCGAAGAAGCAGCCGGTGCCGAGGATCGCGTCGTTGAAGAACGTGCTCGGCGCACAGTCCTCGGGCGACAGCGCGAGGCGCGCCGGTCCGCCGCGATTGGTGACGACACCGATGCCGCCGGTCGTGATGTTGCCGGGGTTGGTATTGCTCGAGATGCCGATGAGGCCGATGTCGGGAATGTACGACGAGTTCGAGAAATTGCGGCTCACCTGGTCGAGCGACTTCTGCTCGTTGTACTGCGCCGACATCACGACGTTCCAGCGATCCCTGGCAAGGTCGCCGAAGCCGAGGGTGCCGCTCGCCTGGTACTGGTCGCCACCCCCGCCGCGCGTCGGCGTGCCGTACAGCACCGTCGCTTCCGCACCGGTGTAATCGCTGCGCGTGATGAAGTTGATGACGCCGGCGATCGCATCCGAGCCGTAGATCGCGGAGGCGCCGTCCTTCAGGATCTCGACGCGCTCGATCGCCTGGAACGGAATGGCCGACAGGTTCACGCCCTGCACGCCCTGCACTTCGCCGGCGAAGCTGTCGATGCGATGGCCGTTGACCAGCACGAGCGTGCGTCCGCCACCGAGACCGCGCAGCGACGCCGTTTGCGCGGAAAGCGTGAGCGCGCCGACCGAGTTGGCAATCGTCGTCGCGCCGAGGCTGTTGTTTGCCGAGATCTGCTGCAAGAGCTCCATCGGTGTCGTCGCACCCGAGCGCTCGATGTCCTGGCGCGTGATCACCGTCACCGGCAATGCGCCTTCGCCTTCGACGCGCCGGATGTTGGAGCCGGTGACCTCGACGCGGATGTCGGGGCGAGCCTCGGGCCGCGTGTTCGACGGCACGTCGGGGTTTTGCGCCTGCGCCAGCGCGCCGGTCGCGACGAGCGCGGTGCCGGCGCCCGCGATGCACGCGAGCGCGGCCGCGACCTTCTTGCGGTGGAAACTCATCGGAAGACTCCCTGAAGACACGTTGATCGGAGCGCGGTCGGTGCATGCTGCGAATCAACCGCGACAGTCGAGCGTAGGCGCCGCGTTTGCGACGTCGCAATACGTTGTTCGTGGGCGGGAGCAGGCGACGGGTCAACCGGTTGCCGCCGCCCGCGAACGGTCACGCACGCGGCGCATTGCGCGACGCTCGCGCGTCCGCGGCGTGATGACGCCTACCGTTCGATGCGCGGCACGACGAGGTGGACGATGTCCGCGGGATCGAGGGTCCCGCGCGCACGGCCCGGCGCACGCGGGAGCGCCAGCGGCACGCCTTCGTGGCGCAGCAGCCAGCGCTTGCGCAGGTCACCGCCCGGATACCCGGCAACGGCGCCTGACGCCGCGATCACGCGATGACACGGAACAAACAGCGGCAGCGGGTTCGACGCAAGGCACACGCCCACCGCACGCTGCGCGCGCGGCATGCCGAGACGCGCAGCAAGCGCGGCGTAAGTCGTCGTGGTCCCGGCGGTCAGCGCGAGCACGAGCGTCCATACGCGACGCTGCATCGGCGTTGCCGGTGTCGCACGCGGGACGTCGCGCAACGCGTCGAGATCGCCGCCGAAGTACGCGTCGAGCCGCGCGCCGGCGTCGAGCGGATCACCGTGCTCGAACTTCTGGAACGTGCCGAACATGCGGCGCAGCCGCGGCTCGAGGGTGTCGCGCCGGTCGTCGAAGGCGACGGCGCAAACCCCCGCGGGCACCGAGGCGACGTGCAGCGTCCCGAGCGGCGTTCGGAACGCCGCCAGCATCACGGCGAGATCGTCGGCGACCGGCATCAGCATTGCGATCGCGTTCATGCGCAGCCTCAAGCGCGACGCGAACGAGGCCGCGCATCGGCCGACTGTATTCCGCACTCCGGGCGGGCTCGCCGATAGTTGGCCGGCGGGCCGTCCTGGCCGGCGGATCGGCCGCATCGACACGCGAATCGCCGCATGCCGGCGATGCTCGCACCGGGCCCGGGTCATGATGCGAGCCCTCGCTGAATCGCCATCGCCGGCCGGCGAAGACGCAACGAAACCCGCGGCTGTGGTGAAATACGGCCTTGCCTGAAGAGGGAGCGCGCCGTGAGCACGGGAAGACATGTAGCGGTATGGATTGCGTCGATCGTGTTCTTCGTGCTCGGTGCCATCTGGTACAGCGTGATGGCGGCGCCGTGGGTGGCCGCGATCGGCAAGTCGATGGAGCAGCTTTCGCGCGAGCACGGCGCGTCGCCGCTGCCGTATGTCGTGGGCTTCCTGGCGATCCTCGTGATGTGCTACACGCTCGCGTGGCTCATGCATCGGCTGCAGGCCGCCACGCTGTTCGACGGCCTGCGCGTCGGCGCCATCGTCGCCGTCGGCTTCGTCACCGCAACGCTCGCGCTCAACTACGGCTTCGAGGCCCGGTCGGTCACGCTGTGGATGATCAACTCGGCTTACGTCGTCGTGGGGCTGGCACTCGCCGGTGCGATCATCGGCGGCTGGAAGCGCGCCGCGTGAGCGCATCGCGCGCGAGCGCCGACCCGTTCACGAGCAACGATCTCGGCGAGCGGCTGCGCGCGTGCTATTCGGGGGCGGTGCACGACGTGCTGCGCGCCATGGGCGCCGAGCGCTTCGTGCTTCCGCCGGCGATCAAGGCGATTGCGCCCGGAACGCGGCTCGCGGGTCCCGTGTGGACGGTCGACGGCCACATCGACCGCACGAAGTCGCGCGACGAAACGCTGCTCGGATGGTGCACGCTGCTCGCGCAGGCACCGCGCGGACACGTCGTGGTGTGCCAGCCGAACAACCACGAGATCGCGCTGATGGGCGAGTTGTCGGCGCAAACACTGGCTGCGCGCGGCGTGCTGGGTTATGTCGTCGACGGTGGCTCGCGCGACACCGATCTCGTCCTTGCGCAGGGCTTCCCGGTGTTTTGCGCGTTCCTGACCCCGGCGGACATCGTCGAGCGCTGGATTCCCGATCGCTTCGGCCAGCCGGTCACGATCGGCGACGTCACGATCAACACCGGCGATTACCTGCTCGGCGATCGCGACGGCGTCGTGATCATTCCGCGCGCATTGGCGGCGGAAGCCGTCGCGCGCACCGAAGCGGTGGTTGCCACCGAAAGCGCGATGCGCGACGCGCTAATCGCGGGAATGGACCCGGTGGACGCCTACCACCGTTACGGCAAGTTCTAGGAACGCCGCGTTCCCGGCGTGCGCGTCGGCTTCCGCGGGCTCGACCGATCACGCCCTTCGCATGCGCAGCACCCGCGGCGAGAAGCCGGTCACGAGCGCCGTTCCCGCGATGACGATCAGCGCACCGGCCACCGTGTAGCGGCCCACCGGCTCGCCCAGGAACACGCGTCCCCACAGCACGCCGAAGACCGGGATCAGGAACGTCACGGTGAGCGCCGACGCCGCGCCAAGATCGGCGATGAGCCGGAAGTACAGCAGATACGCGACGCCGCTGCAGAGCACCCCGAGGCCGAGCACCGACCATACGACCCCGGCATGGGCGGCTGCGTGCGCCGGGAAGAACGGCACCGCAGGCGCGATCAGCAGCGTCGCGGCCCACATGCTGCCGAGCGCGTTCGAGAACGGCGCTACATGGCCAGCCGATTTCGCATACGTCGACGCGATCCCGTAAGACAGCGAGGCGCCGAGTGCCGCCAGCAACGCAACGGTTGCGCCCGGCTGCAGCATCAATGCGTCGGCGCTCACCAGCACCGCGACGCCGGCCACGCCGAGCACGAGCCCGAGCGTGGTCTTCGCCGCGGGCAGCGCGCGTCTCGACAGCGACGCGATCAGCGCCGCGAAGATGGGAGCCGTCGCATTGAGCACCGACAGCAGCGATGCCGACAGCGTCTGCGCGGCGAACGCGAAAAGCAGGAATGGTATCGCCGAATTGCTGGCGCCGAGGATCAGGTAGTGCCGCCAGTGCTGACGCAGGTTCGTCGCGAGCGAGGCGCGTTGCGCCTGCCCGGCCGGGCGTCGGCGCCGGCGGCGCAGCAGCGCGACGCCGAGGAGAAACACCGCGGCGAGTGCGACGCGCCAGGCGATCAGCAGCGTCGGGCCCAGCACGGGCGCCGCGATGCGCATGAACAAAAACGAGCCGCCCCACAGCGCGGCGAGCACGAGCAGTCTTGCGAGGCTTGCGCTATCCATGCCGGGCATGTTGCGCGGATCGCCCGGGCGCGCCAATCCGATTCCTGCGCCGCAATTGCGGGTCAGACGCCGAGATAGCGTTGCAGCAGCTCGGGCTGTGCCTTGATCTCGTCGGCCGGTCCCTCGTGCGCGATGTGGCCGTTGTTGATGATGTAGACCCGTTGCGCAAGGGCGAGCGTCGCGGCGAGGTTCTGCTCGACGAGGACGATCGTCTGGCCGGCCGCGGCGAGGTCGCGGCACGCCGCCATCAGCGCCTGCACGATGACGGGCGCAAGCCCCTCGAACGGCTCGTCGAGCAGGATGATCTTGGGATCGCGGATCAGCGCGCGGGCGATGGCGAGCATCTGCTGCTCGCCGCCCGACAGGTCGGTGCCGCGGCTGCCGCGCCGCTCCTTCAACCGAGGGAACATCTCGTAGATGCGGTCGAGCGGCCATTTCGACGGCGCCGTGAGCCCGGCGAGGACCAGGTTTTCCTCGACGTCGAGGCTGCCGAAGATGCGGCGGTCCTCGTGCACGAGCTGCATGCCGCATTTGGCGATCGCATGGCTTTTCATGCCGGCGATCTCGACGCCATCGAGCAGCACCGAGCCCGCGCGTGGCGTGACCACACCCATCAGGCTTTTCAACGTCGTGCTCTTGCCGGCACCGTTGCGGCCGAGCAGCGCCACGACCTCGTTGCGTTCAACGCGCAACGAGACGTCGAAGAGGATGTGCGAATCGCCGTAGAAGCTGTTCAGCCCGCGAACCTCGAGCAGCCTCGCGGCCGCTGGCGATGGCGCGTTGCCCATGGACGGCGCGGCATTCGGCGCACTCATGCGAGGGCTTCGTCCACGTCGATCACCCCGTGCACACCGCCGAGATACGCTTCCTGCACCTTCGCGTTGCGCTTGATTTCGTCGGGCGTGCCTTCCACGAGCACGCGGCCTTCCTGCAGCACGGTCACGCGCTCGGCCAGCTCGAAGAGGGCGTCCATGTCGTGGTCGATGATGATCATCGTGCGGCCCTGCGCGATCGACTTCAGCAGCTTCACGGTCTCGCCGCGCTCGACCGGGCTCATGCCGGCGAGCGGCTCGTCGAGCAGCAACAGCGCCGGCGATGACGCAAGCGCAAGCCCCACTTCGAGCCGCCGCTTCTCGCCGTAAGCGAGCTCCGATACCGGCGTGTCGCGGCGCCGCGTGAGATTGACGAGCGCCAGCGTGCTCGACACCTGCTCGTCGAGCCCCGGGATGCTGGCGACGCTTCCCAGCATGTCGAGCTTGAACTTTCCGCGCAATTCGGCGAGTGCTGCGATGACGACGTTCTCGCGCACGGTGAGCCGGTTGAAGAGCTGGTTGACCTGGTAGCTCTTGGTGAGACCGAGCTGGCAAACGTCGGTGACGCTCATGCCGGTGATGTCTCGCCCTTCGAAAACGATCTTGCCGGACGTGGGCGGCACCTCGCACGTGAGCATCTTGAAGAACGTGCTCTTGCCGGCGCCGTTCGGCCCGATGATGCCGCGAAGCTCACCCGCGTTCACCGTGAAGTCGATGTCGGCGTTGGCGATGACGCCGCCGTAGTGCTTCGTGAGTCCGGTCGCCTGCAGGATGGGCCCGGTGTAGTCGCTGGCGGCGTGGTGCAGCCTGCGTGCGGGTTGTGCATGCGCCGTCTTGGCGGCAACTGCGTGTGCCGCCTGCTCGTCCGCGACACCGGGCGACGGTGCCGCTTCCCGCGGCTCAACGGGGGCCTTCCTGCGCTTCACGAACCGGTAGAGGTCGACGAAGCCGCCGATGATGCCGTGGCGCAGGAACACGACGAGCAACACGAACACGAGGCCCAGCACGAGCTTCCATGCGGCGCCGAGCCCGAGCGTCGCCTGCAGGAAGTCCTGCAGGAACAGCCAGACGGCGGCGCCGAGCAGCGGACCGAACAACGTGCCGCGTCCACCGATGGCGGTCTGGATGACGAGCTGGCCCGATGTGTCGAACGTGAACGCCTCGGGCGGCATGAACGCCTGCAGCACGCCGAGCAGGCCGCCTGCGAGCCCGGCATACGCCGCCGCGATGACGAAGGCGGCAAGCTTGTACGCGTGGATGTTGTGGCCGACCGCGGCGGCCCGCAGCGGATTCTCGCGGATCGCCCGGAAGATCGCGCCGACCGGCGAGCGCACGATGCGCAGTGCGACGACGATGCCGATGAAGTAGCACGCGGCGAGGAACGGATAAAGCGACCAGCCGCTGGTGAAATGAATGGTCGTGAAGCCGAGATAGAGCGACGGAGTCGGCACGCCCGGCAGGCCGTTCTCGCCGCCGGTCCATTCCGACAGCGGATTGAATTCGACGAAATAGAAGACCTCGGCGATGGCGACGGTGATCATCGCAAAATAGATGCCGGTGCGCCGCAGCGCGATCAGGCCGACGAGATACCCGACGACGGCAGCCGCCACCATGCCGATGATCAGCGCGAGCCACACATACGGGAAGCCGGCCCGCGTGAGAAGGTACGCGGCGACGAACCCGCCGGTGCCGTAGAGGGCCGACTGGCCGAACGACAGCAGCCCCGTGTAGCCGAACAGGATGTCGAAGCCGATGCCGAACAACCCCCACACGAGGATGCGGTTCACCGTGTTGGGCGCCGAGCCGAGATACGGAAGGATCAGCGGCACGAGGACGAGGCCGATGGCGGTCAGGAGTTCGACCCTGCCCGGGCGCTGCGTGCGCATCATGGCGTCGCCCTCATGCCGCGCCTCGCTTGCTTCTCACCGAAGGACGCTTGATGCGCAATGCGGGTTTCCTATTCACGCCCGCGGGTGCCGAGCAGCCCTTGCGGGCGCACGAGCAGCACCAGCGTCATCGCCGCGAACAGCATGACGTACGCGTAGCCGGGATTGAACATCGACGTGATGCTGATGATCTCGCCGGCGATGAGCCCGCCGAGCACCGCACCGGTGAACGATCCGACCCCGCCGATGACGACGACGACGAAGGTCTGCACGAGGATCGCCTCGCCCACGTCGGGCGTCAGCGAAACCACCGGCGCGTTGACGATGCCGGCGAAGCCCGCCGCCATCGCGCCGATGCCGAACACGACCATGAACACGCGATCGACGTTGATGCCGAGCGAATCGACCATCACCGAGTCCTCGATGCCGGCGCGCACGATCATGCCGAGCCGCGTGCGGTAGAGCACGAGGAACAGCGCGAGCAGCGCCACCGCCACGATGCCGACGACCGCGAGGCGGTACGTCGGGTACACCATGAAGCCGAGCGACGTGATGCCGGTGAAAAGCGGTGGCGGCGGCACCGTTTTCGACAGGCTCGAGAAGATGAAGCGCACGCCTTCGACGTAAACGATGGCGAGGCCGAACGTGACCAGCAGCTGGTCCTCGTGCGGACGGCTGTAGAAGTGCCGGATGACGACGCGCTCCATCAGCACGCCGACGATGCCGAGGAACAGCGTGCCGGCGATGACGGCCACGATGAAGGAGCCGCTGGCTTCGTACGCGACGTAGCCCGCATAGCCGCCGAGCATGAACATCGCGCCGTGCGCGAGGTTCAGCACGCCGAGCGTGCCGTAGATGATCGTCAGCCCGGAGCTGATGAGCGCAAGCAGCGCCCCCAGCGCGAGACCGTTGAAGAGCTGCGAAACAAAATTCGACCAGCTGATCATGATGAAACACCGCGGACAGCGTCAGCCGTCCGCGGTGCCGATTTCAAACAGCGTGGCAGGTCAGGTATACGCGCCCAGGTTGCAGCCGAATGCGTCGGGCTTCTGCATGACGCCGGCGCCGGGGACGATCTCGGTCACTTCCCAGAAATCTTCCTTGTTCTTCATGTCGCCCGGCTTCTTGCCGCGGACGATGATCACCGGGCGAATGAGCTGGTGGTCGGCCGCGCGCCACTCGACTTCACCGACCATCGAATTGAGCTTGCGCGGGCTCTCGTACGACTTGATGACGTCGGGCGGGTAGAACGTGCCCGCGTGCTCGACGGCTTCCGCCCACAGCGCGAATTCCATGTACGCGTTCTCCGCGCCCCATTCCGGCCGGTAATTGTATTTCTTCTGGAACGCCTCGACGAACATTTTCGCGAGCGGATACTTGTCCTCGAGCGTCCACCAGAAGTCGGTGGCCGCGTACACGCCCTCGGTCACGTCGGGGCCGACCTCGGGTGCGAGGAACGGAATCTGGTAGGGGATCACGAGCTTCATCTTCGGCAGGATGCCGAACTGCTTCGCCTGCTGCGTCGACAGCACCGCGTCGTGGCCCCAGTTGACGTTGATCAGGAACTCGGCACCCGAGTTCGCGATGTTCGTGAGGTAGGAGCTGTAGTCCGGCGCGCCGAGCGGCGACACCTGGTTCGTCACCATCGTCCAGCCGCCGTTCTTGGTCAGAAAGTCGTTCATCGACTTGGTGACCGTGTGGCCGTACGTATAGTCCGGCGTCATGAACGCCGCCTTCTTGTTCTTGCCGAACGCCTTCAGCAGCACCGGGCCGAGCGCGTTGGCGGCGGTTTCGCCGTAGAAATTCTGGCGGAAGCCGTAGCGGACGCAGTCCTTGCCGGTGGTGTCGTTCGACCCGGAGATGCCGGCGACGTACAGCACCTTCTCGCGCTGCGCGAGCTTGTTCAGCGCCACCGCAACGGCGCTCGACGTCGATCCGGTCAGCAGGATCGCCTTGTTCTCGGTGATGAAGCGCTGCTGCGCCTGCACGGCATCGTTCGGCTTGGCCGCCGAGTCGGCTACGCCGTACTTCACCGTCTTGCCGAGCACGCCCTTCTTCGTCTTGGGCGAGATCGCCTTGATCAGCGGATGGCCCTCGTTGATGTGCTCGACTGCAAGCTCATACCCCTTGAGCTCGTCTTCGCCCTGCACCGCATACGTACCGGTGCGCGGGACGGCGATGCCGATGAATACGCTGTCGCCCTGCGACCCCGCGGGCCAGGTGCCGATCGGCGGCTGATCGGCCGCCAGCACACGGCTCGCGAATCCCGCCGGGAGCGCGAGCCCGCCTGCGACGGCGAGGCCCGTGCGCATGAATTCGCGGCGGCCCGAGTTGTTCGAATTCGAATTGCGATCTCGCATCACATCCTCCTCCGGTGGATTGCCGTTCGATATATCGCGTGCCGATGTCATGTCCGGTGCCGGACGCGATATTACCTGCATTCGGACGCGGCGTGGCAGAACGGCTGCCCGACCCTCGGCCGCATCCGGGTTTCCCTTATGACGCGGCATTCGGGTGCCGCTTTGCAGCGCCGCTGCCGCCATGCGCCGGACGCCGCCGAGGGTCGACGGTGGCGCCGGACTGACCGGACGAGTGTATCGGAGTACGATATATTGTCAACCTGGACCGCCGGGCGCCGACATGCGCACGCCCGGAACACGACATAGGTCGAACCACCGACGAGCCGCGGCGCCCATGCGACACCCTACACGAGCAAGGCCGGAGCTCGACCCGGGCGAGTACGAAATGCTCGCCGCGTTTCGCTACACGCTTCGCCACTTCCTCTCGTTCAGCGAAACGGCTGCCGCCGAGGTCGGCCTCGCCGCGCAGCAGTATCAGGCGCTTCTCGCGATCAAGGGCTGCGCCGGCCGCGACACCGTGACGATCAACGAGCTCGCGGGCCTGCTGCTGATCAAGCACAACAGCGCGGTGGGTCTCGTCGACCGGCTCGAATCGGAAGGTCTCGTCAAGCGCAGCATCGCGGCCGAGGATCGGCGCAAGGTCAATGTGCGCCTCACGCGCAAGGGCGTGCGCGTATTCGAGCGGCTTGCGGCCGCGCACCGCGACGAGCTTCGGCGCATCGGTCCGAAGCTGTCCGAATTCCTCGAGTATTTCTCCCGCCGGACGGGACGCACCGCCGGGCCGCCCGGCCGCTGAGCTTGCGCGGACGCTCGCGCTACTTCTGCACGACGACCGAGCAGGTGCCCTGCCGGCTCAGCACGTTCACGGCGACGTCGCTCCCGTGCCGCGTGAACGAAAGCTCGACGCGCGCATCGCCGATGGCAAGATCGCTGATGCGCATGTCGGCCACGGGATCGGGCAGCATCGGGCTCGTGAACGAGAGCCGTCGCTCGGGACCGTCGATCTCGAGGCCCAGGCAGGCGGTCAGCAGCAGGAAGACCGCGCCCGACGACCAGGTCTGCGGCGAGCAGGACACCGGATAGAGCGTCGGGCTCTCGCCGGGGCGCCGCGGAAAGCCGCAGAAAAGCTCGGGCGGCCGGTGCAGATCGAACGAGCGGCTCGCGTCGAAGAGCGCAGACAGCACCCTCGCCGCCTCGTTGCGCATCCGGTAGCGCGCAAAGCCGGCGGCGATCAGCGCGTTGTCGTGCGGCCATACCGAGCCGTTGTGGTACGACATCGGGTTGTAGCGTGCCTCGGTCGTTGCGACGGTGCGAATGCCCCAGCCGGAAAACGACGGCTTGTCGAGAAGCGTCCGCGCGACGCGGCGCGCGTGTTCCGCGGTGGCGATGCCGGTGAAAAGGCACTGTCCGGCGTTCGACGTGACGACGCGACAGGCCTGTTTCCTGCCGTCGAGCGCGAGCGCATAGGTGCCGATGTCCTCGCACCAGAATGCCTCGTCGAAGCGCTCGCGCAGCGTTGCCGCTTCGCGCTCGAGCGCGTCGGCGCGCTTCGCGTCACCGAGTGCGCGCGAAAGCATCGCCACGGCGACCTTCGCCGCATAGACGTACCCTTGCACCTCGCACAGCGCGATCGGCGGCTCGGCCAGCGTGCCGTCGCGATGGAACACCGAATCGTAGGAATCCTTCCAGCCCTGCTGGACGAGCCCATGGCGCGAGCGGCGCGCGTACTCGACGAATCCGTCGCCGTCGGCATCGCCGTACTTGTCGATCCAGGTGAGTGCGCGCTCGATGTTCGACCAGATCGACCGGATCAGCGCGAGATCGCCGGTGCGCTCGTAATAGGCACCCGCGAGCATAAGGAACAGCGGCGTCGAATCGACCGATCCGTAGTAGCGGCCGAACGGCACCTCGCCGAGGATCGCCATTTCGCCGGCGCGCATCTCGTGCAGGATCTTGCCGGGCTGCGCGTCCTGCTCGGCGTTCACGCTGTCCGCCTGCGTTGCCGCGAGGTAATTCAGCACGCCGCGCGCGACCGTCGGCTGAAACCACAGGTACTCGAGGCCGGTGATGATGCCGTCGCGCCCGAATACGGTGCTGAACCACGGGACGCCGGCATACGGGTAGCGCCCGTGCGGCGTATCCGTCTCCATCATGTAGAGATCCGACGCCGACCGTCCGACCCATTCGTTGAACGGAATGCTCGACGTGGTGATGCCTGGCGCATGCGCGCGCGATGCGGCAAGCGCCTCGGCGGAGACCTTCGCCGCCTCCTCATAGGACGAAGCGGAGCGCGAGGACCGTGAAAGCGTCGCGCGGCGCAGCGCGGCGTCGGACGGCAGCCGCTCGAGGCAGCTCATCTCGACGTGGCACGTCGCCTCGCCGCGTGGCGCGAGCCGCAGCAGATAGCGGGCCTGCGACTGCGACAGCTGCGTGGGTGCGGGGTCGAACACAAACTGCGTGCCGCGGATGCACTTGTCGAGGCCCTCGTAGGCCAGCAGGACCGCATCGCCCGTCACTTCGGCCGCGAGGCGCCGGCCGCGGCGCTCGCGATGCGCACCGCGCACCTCGAAGATGTCGCGGTAATCGGCGTCGAAATCGATCGTCAGCGCGATCTCGACCGCGCCGAGCCCGTAGTTGTGGATGCGCAGCCGCTCATGGCATGCGAGGTCCCATAGCACCTTCGAGCGGAACACATGCACGCTGCCGCGCGGTATCGTCGGCTCGCTCGTGTGCGGAATGTCGGGATTCATCAGATCGACGGCGAGGACGGCGTTGTCCTCCTTGATCGTCGAGCTCAACAGCAGCGGTCGCTCTCCGGCGAGGCGCAGAACGAGCTTCGAGAGGAATCGCGTGTCGTGATGGTAAAGGCCGAGCGCCCCGCCGCCGAATTCCTCGATGTCACCGAAGCGGTCGAAGATCGCGAACGCATCGCCCTGCTTCAGCACGCTGGTGCGATCGTCCACGCGGCTCGACGTGGCCAGGATGTAGAACTCGTCGTGGATCTTGACGACGTCTTCGGGCATGGGCTTCCCCGTTACGCAACACGCCGCGTCGGTTGCGCGATGAGCTGCGCGTACACGTCGAAGTAGTCGCGCGCCATCCGCGCGGCGGTGAAGCGCTCCTCGAACACTTCGCGGCAGCGGGCGCGGCTCAACTGGGGCACGCGCCGCACGGCGTCGACCGCATCGTCGAGCTCGCGCACGATGAAGCCGGTGCGCCCCTCCTCCATCACCTCGGGCACCGATCCGCTGCTGTACGCGATCACCGGCGTGCCGCACGCCATCGCCTCGATCATTACGATGCCGAACGGCTCGGGCCAATCGATCGGGAAGAGAAGCGCCTGCGCATTGCCGAGGAAGTCCTCCTTGCGATCGTCACCGATCTCGCCGATGTAGTCGACGAGCGGATCGGCCAGAAGCGGCGCGATGACGGTGTCGAAGTATTCCTGGTCGGCGCGGTCGACCTTCGCAGCGATGCGAAGCGGAATGCCGACCTGTCGTGCGATGGCGATCGCCCGGTCGATGCCCTTCTCCGGAGAAATGCGCCCGAGGCACGCGAGATAGCTGCCCGGTCCGGGACGGAACCGATAGAGGTTTTCGGGCAGGCCGTGATACACGGTTGCCTGCCAGTTCGCCCACGGCAACGGTTCCCGCTGTGCATCGGAGATCGAGACGAGCGGCATTTCGGCGTATTCGCGATACAGCGGCACGAGGTCGGGAATGTCGAGACGCCCGTGCATCGTCGTCACGTGCTTGTAGGACTGCCGGCGCGACAGCGGAAAGTGCAGGTAGTCCAGATGGAAATGGATGACGTCGAATTCGTCCGACCGCTGCAGCACGTGCTCGAGCATGACGACGTGATGGGCGAGCTGGTCGACGCAATCGCGATCGAGCCGCAGCGAGCGCGGGCAGCCCGCAGCGAGCCTTGCGTTCGTTTGCGAATCGCCGCTCGCGAACAGCGTCACGTCGTGGCCCTGGGCGACCAGTTCCTCGGTGAGATAGGAAACGATGCGCTCGGTTCCGCCGTAGTATTTGGGAGGGACGCTCTCGTAGAGCGGTGCAACCTGGGCGATGCGCAGGGATTGTGCTGGCGAAACGACTTTCATCTTTCCTTTTGACACCGGCGACGGCGCAGGATTCGCGGCCTTCCTTGCCGATGTTGAATGCTTGCGCAACTCACGCGCCGCCCGGCCCGCCTTTCAGCCCTCGGGAATGCCTTCGGTCATCACGAGGCTCGATACCGAAGCGCGCTTGCGCAGTGCAAGCGCAGGCGCGTATTCGGGCGATGCGTACCACGCCTGCAACCGCTCCATCGACGCGAACTCGACGATGACGAGGCGCTTGGGCTGCCACGTTCCTTCGAGCGACTCGGTGCGGCCGCCGCGCGCGAGGAAGCGGCCGCCGAACGCCGCGATCGACGCGCCGACCGTGCGCCGGTATTCGGCGTAACCCTCGGGGTCGGTCACTTCGATGTCAGCGACGAGATAAGCCGGCATGGTGGATCCATTGTCGAAAATTCAGCGCCTTGCCGCAATGGCCGATTCGTGCGCCGCCTCGGCCTCCCCCGCTGCGCTCACCGTGGTGCCGAGGTCGCGCAGCAGGCCGTCGTGCAGGCCGTAGATCCAGCCGTGCACCGCCAGCTCCTGGCCCCGCTCCCATGCGTCACGCGCAATCGTCGTGGCGCAGACGTTTCGCACCTGCTCGATGACATTCAGTTCGCAGAGGCGATCGGCGGCGCGGGCCGAATCGTCGATGCCGGAGAGCCGCTGCTGGTGCTTGTCGCGCACATCGCGCACGTGGCGCAGCCAGTTGTCGCTGAGGCCGAGACGATCGCCGCGATACACCGCATGCACGCCGCTGCAGCCGTAGTGGCCGCACACGATCACGTGACGCACCTTCAGGATGTCGATTGCGAACTGCATCACCGACAGGCAGTTGAGGTCGGTATGGATGACGACGTTGGCGACGTTGCGGTGCACGAAGAGCTCGCCGGGCAGCAGCCCGACGATCTCGTTGGCGGGCACTCGGCTGTCCGAACAACCGATCCACAGGTAGTGCGGGCGCTGCTGCCGCGACAGGCGAGGAAAGAACTCGGGGTCCTGCTCGCGAATGCGAGTCGCCCACGCCTTGTTGTTTGCGAAAAGGTTGCTGAGGAATCGCATCGTTGCGTAGAGTGAAAGCTTGCGCGGAACGCACCGAGGATACTCCGGCGCGCAGGACCGGCAGACGCGATCAGAGCGATATCGCGTGGAGCGACAACGCCTCGCCACCCGGCGCCATCGTCACGACGCGCTCGAACGCGAAACCCAGCGCTCCGAGGAGCTTGCGCGAGCGCTCGTTGTGCTGGGACAGGATGGCCACGACGCGCGACATACCCAGCGCCTGCCGGCCGTACGACAGCACCGCGGTGGCCGATTCGAATGCGTAGCCCTGCCCCCAGTACCGCGGCAGAAAGGCGAACCCGATGTCCACATCGTCGAGCGTTTCACGCTTGATGAGACCGCAGATGCCGATCGGCTGGCCGATCTGGTTCGATTCAACGCAGTACAGCCCGTAGCCGAGCGTCCGGTACATCGCGAGCGGCCCGTTCTCCAGATATCGCGCCGCGTCCTCGCGCGTCCGCACGCCCTTGTCGCCTATGTACTCGATCCATGACGGCTCGTTCAGCAGCTCGCGAATGAAGTCGGCGTCGCCGGGGGTGAGCCAGCGCAATAGCAGCCTTTCGGTCCGCGCGATCTGCAAGTCGTTATCCGCAGGCCTTGGCGGCCTGCGGGTCGTCGACGAACAGGCTTGTCGCGCTGACGTGATCGAGCGCCGGCGTCATCGACACGATCCGTTCGTTCCGGTTCAGTGGCTCTCGCGTCCGACCGGTGCACCCGAGCTGCCGACGAGGAAGTCGAGGTCGACGCCCTTGTCGGCCTGCTGCACGGTCTGGCAGTAGAGCCGCACCCATCCGCGCGTCGCATGCGGCGCAGGCGCCTTCCATCGCGCACGCCGCCGCGCGAGCTCGTCGTCGGAAACCTCGAGATGCAGGCGCCGCGCGTCGACGTCGAGCTCGATCATGTCGCCGGTTGCGACGAGCGCAAGGGGACCGCCCGCTGCCGCTTCCGGCGCCGTGTGCAGAACGACCGTCCCATAGGCCGTGCCCGACATTCGCGCATCGGAAATGCGCACCATGTCGGTGACGCCCTGCTTCAGAATCTTGGCGGGAAGCGCGAAGTTGCCGACCTCCGGGAAGCCCGGGTAACCCCTCGGTCCGCAATTGCGGAGCACGAGGATGTCGTCGGGCGTGACGTCGAGCGCATCGTCGTCGATGCGCCGGTTGAGGTCGTCGATGTCGTCGAAGACGATCGCGCGTCCGCGATGTTTCATCAGCGCAGGCGTCGCCGCCGACGGCTTCAGCACGGCACCATCGGGGGCGAGATTGCCGCGCAACACCGCGATGCCGCCGTGGCGCTTGAACGGGCTTGCGACAGGCGTGATCACCTGCGGGTTGTAGTTGACCGCGTCCTTCACGTTGTCCCAGATCGTGTGTCCGTTGACGGTGCGCGCGCCCTTGTGGATCGCGTCGCCGATTTCGCGGATCACGACGGGCAAGCCGCCCGCGTAATAGAAATCCTCCATCAGGAACTTCCCGGACGGCATCAGGTTCACCACGCACGGCATCGCGCGCCCGAGCCGGTCCCAGTCGTCGAGCGTCAGCGGGACCCCGAGGCGGCCCGCAACGGCCAGAAGATGCACGACGGCATTCGTCGACCCGCCGATCGCTCCGTTCACCATGATCGCGTTCTCGAACGCCTCGCGCGTGAGGATCGTCGACATGCGCATATCCTCGTCGACCATCTTCACGATGCGCCGCCCCGCCATGCGCGCGAGCACCTTGCGGCGCGAATCGACGGCGGGAATGGCGGCGTTCGTCGGCAAGCCGATGCCGAGCGCCTCGACCATCGACGCCATCGTCGACGCGGTGCCCATCGTCATGCAGTGCCCCGCCGAGCGCGACATGCACGATTCGGCCTCGACCATGTCGGCTTCGGTCATCTCGCCGGTCTTGAGCATTTCGGTGAACTTCCACACATGGGTCCCGGACCCGATGTCCTCGCCGCGGAACTTGCCGTTCAGCATCGGCCCGCCCGACAGGCCGATCGTCGGCAGGTCGCACGATGCGGCACCCATCAGCAGCGCCGGCGTTGTCTTGTCGCAACCCATCAGCAGCACGACGCCGTCGAACGGATTGGCGCGGATCGATTCCTCGACGTCCATCGCACACTGGTTGCGAAACAGCATCGTGGTCGGACGCATCAGCGTCTCGCCGAGGCTCATCACCGGGAATTCGATCGGGAAGCCGCCTGCGTCGAGCACGCCGCGGCGCACGTGCTCGGCCAGATCGCGGAAGTGCGCGTTGCACGGCGTCGCTTCCGACCACGTGTTGCAGATGCCGATCACCGGGCGGCCGTCGAACTGGTCGTGCGGAATGCCCTGGTTCTTCATCCACGAGCGATGGACGAGGCCATCGCGGTCGTGGCGACCGAACCATTGCGCAGAGCGAAGCTTGCGCCTGGGCGTGGTGTCGTCGCTCACGGAGGTCCCGGATCAGTGCGCGCTGAAAGCACGGCCGAGATCATCGGCGAGACCTGCGAGCCGCTTGTCGCGCGTCCAGATAGTCGCCGATGCGGTCAAAACGGCGGAGGCCAGCAGGTGCACATCGACGTAACCGACACCGCGACCCATGATTTTGCGACGTTCGATGAATTCCAGTGCTTCATCCTCCGTGACCACCGGCGCCTGCGGCAATTCGCCCATGAGCGACAGCACCTCTGCGCGGCGTTTCAGCTTGCCGCATGCCAGCTCGCCAATGACGAACGGATGCATCAGCACTTCGCCTGCGTTCAGGGCCGCCGCGAGAACCGGCTCGTGGCGGCGCAGATGCTCGACCCACACGGACGTATCGACCAGGATCACGTGCGCGCCGAACGACGCCGGCGGATTGGCGCGAGCTGCGGCTCGCTGCCGCCCAATCGTGCAAGCCGCCTGGCACTCTCCCTCTCGATCAGCGCCTTGAGTCCGGCGTGGATGAGGGCCGTGCGTTCGCTGACGCCGGTTGCCTTTTGCGCAGCCGACAACAATTCGTCATCGAGATTGATCGTGGTTCGCATGCGCGGTCCTCCCCAGGCATCGAATTATACATCAATTGATGCCTGTCGGGACGCCTGCTGCGTTACCCCGTCAGCCGCTGTCCCGACTTCTGGTCGAACAGGTGCACGTTCGCCGGATTCACAGCGAACGTCACCTTGTCGCCCGGACGCACCGTGGCCCGGCCGTGCGCTTCGACGACGACCTGCGCGTCGCCGATCTTCACGACCAGCTCCGTTTCGGAGCCGGTGGGTTCGACGACGACGATCTCGCCCGGCACGCCGCGTTCGGCATCCGCTGCGAGCTCGAGATGATCGGGCCGCACCCCGTAGGTGACCGGCTGGCCGTCCACGCCGGCGCCGTCGCCGAGCGGCCAGCGAATGCCATCGGCGGTTTCGACGTGGGCGCTGCCGTTCGTGCGCCGCAGCGTTCCCTGCACGATGTTCATCGCCGGCGAGCCGATGAATTGCGCCACGAACAGGTTGTCGGGCCGGTCGTAGAGCTCGAGCGGGGTGCCGATCTGCTCGATGACGCCGTCGTGCATCACGACGATGCGATCGGCCATCGTCATCGCCTCGATCTGGTCGTGCGTGACATAGACCGTCGTCGTCCTCAGGCGCTGGTGCAGCGCCTTGATTTCGGAACGCATCTGCACGCGCAGCTTCGCGTCGAGGTTCGACAGCGGCTCGTCGAACAGGAAGACCTTGGGATCGCGGACGATGGCACGTCCCATCGCGACGCGCTGGCGCTGCCCGCCGGAGAGCTCGCGCGGATAGCGATCGAGGTACGGCTCGAGGTTCAGGATGCGGGCCGCCTTCGCCACGCGTTCGTCGAGCTCGCGCTTCGGCGCCTTGCGCAAGCGCAGGCTGAAGCCCATGTTGTCGCGCACGTTCATGTGCGGATAAAGCGCGTAACTCTGGAACACCATCGCGATGTCGCGGTCTTTCGAGTCGATGTCGTTCACGGTGCGGCCGTCGATCGCGATGCTGCCTCCGCTGATCTCCTCGAGCCCGGCCAGCATGCGCAGCAACGTCGATTTGCCGCAGCCCGACGGTCCCACCAGGACCATGAACTCGCCGTCCCGGATGTCGAAGCTCACGCCATGGATCACCTTGGTGGTGCCGAAGCGCTTCTCGACGCGTTGGAATTCGACGGTGGCCATGTCAGTCCTGAAGGGCCGTCCCGGGGGATCGACCCGCCCCCTCGGAGGGCAGTGAGCACAAGGCCGAAGGCCGAAGGACAGCCGAGGGCTGGTCCCGCGGAGCGGGATGCGGCTTTGCCGGACAACGCGAACGTGGGGGCCGTTTCATCCTGAGGAGTCCCGTATCACGACTTCACGGCGCCGGCGGTGAGGCCGCTCACCATATAGCGCCGGAACACGTAATAGATCGCTGCCGGCGGCAGCGCATAGATCAATCCGGTGGCCATCAGCACCTCCCAGGGCGAATCGTCGGCGGAAAGGAAGTGGCCGAGCGCAACGGCGAGCGTGATGTCCTTGTCGTTCGACAACAGCAGGAACGCATACAGGTATTCGTTCCACGCGAGCAGCAGCGCGTAGGTGCCGATCGCGACGAGCGACGGCACCATCAGCGGCACGTATACGAGACGGAAGAGCTGCAGCGGGGTCGCGCCGTCGATGCGCGCCGCCTCGTCGAGCTCGTAGGGCAGCTTGTCCGACGCCTGCTTCAGCACCCAGATCGCGTACGGCGACGCCAGCGTGATCATCGCGAGGATCAGCGCCCACTGGCTGTTGAGCAGTCCATAGACGCCCATCGCCTTGTACATCGGCACGGCGAGGAACGCGGCCGGGATGAAATAGGTGAACAACGCGCAGTTCATGATGAGGCGGCCACCGCGCGCCTTGAGCCGGCTGATCGAGAACGCGGCGGCGGCCGCGACGACGAGCGTGACGACGCCGACGGTGATCGCGATGAACAGCGAATTGCCGAGCTGGCGCCAGAAATGAATGAGGAAGTAGTGCTTTTCCTCGAAGACGATGCGAAAGTTGTTGAGCGTCGGATGCAGCGGCAGGAGCTCACCCGAAAACGCGTCCTGCTTGCTCGACAGCGCGAACAGGAACATGTGATAGATCGGGACCAGCGTCCACAACGCGACCGGGATCCCGATCAGGATCAGCCGCGCCTCGGCAAGGGCCTTGCGCGCATTCATAGGTGCCCCCACGCCACTGCGCTGCCCCCCGGGGGGGTGCAATTCGCGCCTTGGGACGGCCCTGCGGCGCTCATCTGCTGAGCCGCTTCATCATGAAGTACACGAGCGGCAGCACCAGCGGCAATGCGCAAACGATCGTGGCCATCGACAGGTCGACCTGGTCGAGGCGCAGGTAGCGGATGCCGAGCGTTGCCAGCACGTGTGTCAGATCGGCGGGTCCGCCACCGGTCAGCAGATAAACGCTGTTGAAGTCGCCGAGCGTCCAGATCATCGACAGCAGCAGCGACGTGAGGTAGAGCGCGCGGATCGAAGGCCACGTGATGAAGCGAAACTTCTGCCACGCCTTCGCGCCGTCGACGCTTGCCGCCTCGTACAGCTCACCGGGAATCGACAGCCGGCCGGCGATCAGGATCATCGTCCAGAACGGCAGCGACTTCCAGACATGCATGGCCATCGCCATCGACAGCGCGAGCCACCGGTCGTTGAGCCAGTTCGGGCCGTCGGCACCGGTGAGCCGGAAGATGACCTGATTGACGATCCCCCATTCGGGGTTGAGCATGAAACGCACCGAGAGGATCGTCGGTATCGACGGCACCGCCCACGGCAGGATGAACAGCACCGACAGCCACCGGATCCATGGCTGTGTGCGCACGAAGAAGCCGGACAGGAACAATGCCACCATCATCTTGAGGTTGATGGCGGCGATCAGGAAGATCAGCGTGTTGACGACCGATCCGAAGAAGATCGGATCGTTGACGAGGTCGACGTAGCTTTGCGGATGGCGCGCGAGCCACAGCCCGTAGAAAACGGGGTAGATGACGAACACCAGGAACACCACGACGTACGGCGCGAGCAGGATGAATCCCCAGGTCTGCCAGGGAGACAGGCGCTTGCGGCCGGGCCCCGAGGGCACGGCCGGCTCGATCTGCGGCAGTGCGAGCGTCGACATGAAGAAAAACGGGGCAGCTGCGCCGCCCCGCGTCTGTCAGAAGTTTTACCCGGCCACTTCCTTGATGCGCGCGATCAATTCGTCGACTGCCTTGTCGACCGGCACCTTTTCGCTGACGACGCGATTCATCGCCTTGGCCCACACGTTCTCGTTGTTGAGAATCGTGAACTTGTAGTTCTTCGTGAATTCGAACGTCACCGTGCCGGCGTGGAACTGGTTGTATACCGACAGGCGATGCCGGTCGGCCTTCCAGAACGCCGACTCGGCGGCGGCCTTCGTCACCGGATACCACCGGCCGAGCGAGCCCTCGACGTACGGCGTCAGGTTGTCTTCCTCGAGCAGGAACGCCACGAACTCCTTCGCGCGCTTCTTGTTCTTCGCGCCTGCGAACACGACGCCCGTCTTCACCGCGGCACGGTAGATCATCGGCGAGCCGTCGGGCTTCTTCGGAAAGCCGGCGGTGCGGATCAGATCGTAGTAGTTCTTCTTCGCCTGCTCGCGCTCCGCCGGCGGCAGCGACGCATTGTTCACATCGTCGAGCCACTTCGCGGCGATCGAGATCGTCGCGTTGTGCGTCATCACCGTGGTCTTGTTGTGGAACGCGACGTTGTTGTCGGGATCCTTCCACGACGTCGACGACGGCGGCGTGCAGCCTTTGACGTACGGCCGCGTGTAATCGGTCAGCGCGCCGACGAGGCCCTTCTTGACCTTGGGATCGTTGACCAGCAGCTTGCCGTTATCGTCGACCAGCTTGACGTTGTATGCGTCCATGAACGTCAGGAACGAATAGAACGAGTCGCTCGAGTCGACCCCCATCGGAAAGCCGGTGCCGTACACGCGTTTGCCACTGGCCTTGCGCAGTCCCGGTTGCACCTTGTCGCACCAGAAATCCCAGTACTCGTGCCAGGTCGTCGGAATCTGCGTTTCCTGGAAGCCCGCCTCGTTCAGCATGTCGATCCAGTACTCGATATGCATCGTCTGCTGCTTCAGCGGGAACGCGTAATACGCCTTCTTCTTCGCCTTGTCGTTGTAGAGGTAGGTCGTTTCGACGGTATTGGGCAGGAACCGGCTCTTGATCGGATTGATCACGTCCGAGATGTCCTCGAGCTTGCCGTCGAACGCCCACTTGCCGGTGACCTGGAAATCATAGACATCCGAGAACGCGACGTCAGGCGGCGTGCCGGCGTCGAGCGCCGCAACCGTCTTGGGAATCGTATCCTGCACCGCGTACTGCGACAGCTCCACCTTGACGCCGCTCTTCTGCTCGTACTTTTTGATGGCCGCGTACAGCGCGTCGTCCTCGCTCTTGTAGAACCCCTTCGTCCACCAGACGACGAGCGTTTCCTGGGCGACGGCAGGCGCCGCGCCCGCGAGAACACCGAGCCCGAACATGACGGCGATGCATTTCGTGACGAACTTCATCAACTCCTCCCTTGACGACTCGAACGTTGGATTCGCAATCGCTTTGCAGCGCCAAATTCCGTGGCAGCGTACGGGCGGCCCTCGAACGTGTCAACCGAGGACCGCGGCGCGCTTCACATCACTGCACCGACGTACCACGGCACGAATTCGTTCTGGCCGTAGCCGTGCAGCTCGCTTTTCGTCTTGGCGCCCGACGCCGCGTCGAGCATCATCCGGAACAGCCGCTCGCCGAGCTCGGCGACAGTGGCGTTGGCATCGACGATCTCGCCGCAGTTCAAGTCGATGTCCTCCTCCTGCCGCTGCCACAGCGCGGTGTTGGTGGCGAGCTTCAGCGACGGCGCGGGCGCGCAGCCGTAGGCCGATCCGCGGCCGGTGGTGAACACGATCATGTTGGCGCCGCCGGCGACCTGTCCGGTCGCGGACACCGGATCGTAGCCGGGCGTGTCCATGTACACGAAGCCCTTCGCGGTCACCGGCTCCGCATACTTGTAGACGTCGACCAGGTTGGTCGTGCCGCCCTTGGCCACGGCGCCCAGCGATTTCTCGAGGATCGTCGTGAGGCCGCCCGCCTTGTTCCCGGGCGACGGATTGTTGTTCATCTCGCCGCGCTCGCGTGTCGTGTAATCCTCCCACCAGCGCAGCCGCGCGACGAGCTTTTCGCCCACCTCGCGCGATACCGCGCGCCGGGTCAGCAAGTGCTCGGCGCCGTAGATCTCCGGCGTTTCGGAAAGGATCGCCGTGCCGCCGTGGCGCACGAGGAGGTCGACCGCCGCGCCGAGGGCGGGGTTGGCCGTGATGCCCGAGTAGCCGTCGGAGCCGCCGCATTGCAGGCCCACGGTCAGGTGCGACGCGGGCACCGGCTCGCGCACGACGTCGTTCGCATGCGGCAGCATCGCCTCGATCATCGACACCCCGTGCGCGATGGTCTTCGCCGTGCCGCCGGTGTCCTGGATCGAGAACGTGCGCAGCAGCGGCCCTTCCTCGAGATTCTCGGAGCCGAGCAGCGCGCTGATCTGGTTCGCCTCGCAACCGAGGCCGACGATCAGCACACCGGCGAAGTTCGCATGCTTCGCATAGCCGCCGAGCGTGCGCCGCAGGATCTGCATCCCTTCGCCGTGCGTGTCCATGCCGCAACCGGAACCGTGCGTGAGCGCGACGACGCCGTCGACGTTCGCGAACGCGGCCAGCCGCTCGCGGGTGAAATGGCCGGCGATGCCGCGCGCCACTGTCGCCGAGCAATTCACCGTCGACAGGATGCCGATGTAGTTGCGCGTCGCGACCTTGCCGGCGTTCGGGCCGTCGCCGCGCACGATGCCCATGAACGTCGCCGGCGACGCGACGAACTGTGTCGGCTTCACGTCGACGCCGAACGCGTAATCGCGGTCGAAGTCGCCCATGGCGAGGTTGTGCAGGTGCACATGCTCGCCCGCCTTGATGTCGCGGCTCGCGAAACCGATGATCTGGTTGTAGCGGCGCACCGGGGCGCCCTTGGCGATCGCGTGCGTGGCCACCTTGTGTCCGGGCGGCACGAGCCCTGCGATCGTGACCTTCTCGTCGATCAGCGTGGTGCCGCCCACCAGCTGCTGGCGCGCGATGACGACGTCGTCGGCCGGGTGCAGCCTGATGGTGAGTGCAGATTGGTCGAGCATGATGTGTCCTTCAGGAAACGATTGTGGCGCGGGCCACCGCCGCATCGTCGATCGCCGCGAAATTCCAGTCGATCCCGAGCCCCGGTGACGAGGGCGCGATCGCGTACCCGTCGTCGATGGCCATGCGCGACGTCGTGATCGCGTCGAGCTGCGGAATGTATTCGACCCACGCGCCGTTCGGCACCGCGGCGGTCAGCGACACGTGCAGCTCCATCAGGAAATGCGGGCAAACGGCCAGATTGAAAGCCTCGGCGAGATGGGCGACCTTGAGCCACGGCGTGATGCCGCCGATGCGGGCGCAGTCGACCTGGACGATCGAGCACGCGCGCCGCTCCAGGTAGTCGCGAAAGTGCGACGGGTGATAAAGCGACTCGCCCACGGCGATCGGCATCGGCGCCATCGCGGCGAGCTCGACGTGGCCGCTTACATCCTCCGCGGGCAGCGGCTCCTCGAGCCAGGCGAGGCCGAACGGCGCGAACGCGAGCGCGCGCCGCCGCGCCTCGGACACGGTGAACGCCTGGTTCGCGTCGACCATGATCTCGAACGCGCCGCCCACCGCTTCGCGCACGGCGCCGAGCCGGTCGATGTCCTCGGCGATCGTCGGGCGTCCGACCTTGATTTTCGCGCCGCGGAAACCGGCGGCGCGCGCCGCCTGCGCCTCGTCGACGAGCTGCGCGCGTGAATGGTGCAGCCAGCCGCCCTCGGTGGTGTAAACCGGCACGCGCGGCTGCGCGCCGCCGGCGCACTGCCACAGCGGCTGGTTCGCGCGCCGGCACTTGAGATCCCATAGCGCGGTGTCGATCGCCGCGAGCGCGAGACTGGTGATCGCGCCGACGGCCGTCGCATGCGTGTGGAAGAAAAGCTCCTTCCACAGCCGCTCGATCTGCGCGGCGTCGCGGCCGATCAGCCGCGGCGCAAGGTGATCGCGCAGCAGCGCGACGACCGACGAGCCGCCGGTTCCGATCGTGTACGAATAGCCGACGCCCTGCGCACCGTCCGCGCACGTGATGCGCACGATCGGCGTTTCCTGCGCGACGAACGACTGGATGGCATCGCTGCGCACGACCTGGGGCGTCAGGTCGACCTGCAGGATGTCGACGCGCTCGATGCGATCCATTGCGCCGTCCTAGTGCATCAGCAGGTGCGGCAGCCACATCGCGATCGGCGGCACGTATGTGATCAGCGCGAGCGACAGCAGCAACGGGATAAGCCACGGCACGATCGCCATCGTCGTCTTCTCGATCGACAGGTTCGCAACGCGCGCCAGCACGAACAGCACCATGCCCATCGGCGGATGCAGGAGGCCGATCATCAGGTTCAGCACCATGACGAGGCCGAAATGGACCGGGTCGATGCCGAGCTGCTGCACGACCGGCAGCAGCACCGGCACGAGGATCAGGATCGCCGCGGTCGGCTCGAGGAAGCAGCCGACGAACAGCATCAGCAGGTTCGCCAGCAGCAGGAACACCCACGGGCTGTGCGTGAACGAAAGCACCCAGAGCGCCACCATGTCGGTGACGCGCGTGGCAGTCAAGAGCCACCCGAAGATCGACGCGGCGGCGACGATGAACATCACCGTCACCGTCGTCTCGATCGTGTCCATGCTCACCTTGGCGAGCATCTTCCACGTCATCGTCCGGTACCAGACGAGACCGAGGACCAGCGCCCAGACGCACGCGGCGATCGCGCCTTCGGTCGGCGTGAACACGCCGGTGGACATGCCGCCGATCAGCAGGATGGGCGTCATGATCGGCATCACGGCGTCGAACTTGAAGCGCCAGTCGGCAAGGAACAGCAGCGCGAGGCCTGCGCCGAGCGCGTAGTTGAACGGCATGCCGGCGCTGACCGCACCCCACATCGCGAGCGGAAAACCGACGACGACGGCAAGCTCGACGAGCGCCTTGCCGATGCGCGCCCATTCGAACCGGACGTCGCCGCCCCACTTGTACTTGTGCGCGTACCAGGCGACGGTGAGCATCATCAGCACCGCCATCACGACACCGGGAAGGATGCCGGCGAGGAACAGCTGGCCGACCGAGACGTTCGCCATCGTCGCGTAGATGACGAAGGGCAGCGACGGCGGAATGATCGGCCCGAGGGTCGCCGACGCCGCCGTCACGCCCACCGAGAATCCGAGGTCGTAACCCTTGTCGCGCATCGCCTTGATCTCGATCGTGCCAAGACCCGCGGCATCGGCGATCGCGGTGCCCGACATGCCTGCGAAAATCACCGAGCCGATGATGTTGACGTGGCCGAGACCGCCCTTCAGCCAGCCGACGAGCGCGAGCGCGAAATCGTAGATGCGGTTGGTGATGCCGGCGTTGTTCATCAGGTTGCCGGCGAAGATGAAAAACGGCACTGCCAGCAGTGGAAAGCTGTCGATGCCGCTGATCATCCGGTGGACGACGACGAACGGCGGCGTGTCGCCCGTCAGCAGCACGTAGACGAGCGCCGAGCCCGCCATCGCGATTGCGACCGGCACCCCGGTCGTCATCATCGCGAGGAAGGAGCCGAGCAGCGCCGGAGTCATGGGCGAGCCCCCACGCTATTCGCGCCCGGGAACGATCCCGCGGCGCTCATCGTGCGATCTCGTCCGCCAGATCGGGCCGCTCGAGTGCGCTGTAGCCGCGGCGCCAGTTGAGCACGGCAACCTGCACCGAGCGCAGCGCGGCAAGGGCGAAGCCCAGCATGCACACGCCATAGACGAGGTTCATCGGCAGGTCGATGATCGTCATCTTGTAGTTCGTCATCTTTTCCATCATCTGCCACGTGAGCACCGCCGCGAAGGAGAAGAACGCGATCTTCACGGCGTCGACGAACGTCGACAGCACGCGGCCGGCGCGCCGCGGAATCAGCCGGTACACGAGATCGACGTGGATGTGTCGGCTCGTTCGCACGGCCGCCGACACGCCGACGAACACCATGGAGATCAGCAGGTAGCGCGCGATCTCCTCGGTCCACGACGCCGAGTTGTTCAATGCGTAGCGGGTGAAGAACTGATAGAAGACGTCGAGGGCGAGCAGCCAGAAGAAGCCGAAGGCGAGCCACGCCTCGACACTGTAATGACGAAGCTCGATCGGCGCATCGGTCGCGTGGAAGTGACCCGATTCGTCGAGAAGCGGCTCGCCGGCCCGTTGTTCGTCGCGCAGGGGAGCGTCGCCGATCCGTGGCGGCGACGCGGCAGCGGGAATGGGCGTGCTCATGACCACCGCACCTACTTGATGGCCTCGATGCGATCCCAGTCGGCCTTCTGGTAGCCCATCGACTCGAGCGAAACCGACTTCTCGATGGCGCTCTGGAACGACTTCCTGTCGACCGGAACGACGGTCAGCCCCTTCTTCCTGAATTCATCGACCAGCTCGCCTTCGTGCTTCGTGATCTCGGCGGTGGCCTTCTCGGCCGCTTCCTGCGTGACCTCGGTGAACACCTTCTTGTCGGCGTCGGAAAGCTTGTTCCATACGTGCGGCGCGACCTGCGTCGCCAGCGAATCGACGATGTGGCCGGTGAGGACGATGTACTTCTGCACTTCGTAGAACTTCTTCGCCTCGATCGTCGTGAGCGGATTCTCCTGCGCGTCGACGGTGCCGTTCTGCAGTGCGAGATAGACCTCGGCGAACGCGATCGGCGTCGGATTCGCCCCGCACGCCTTGGGAAGCGCGAGGTAGGCCGGTACGTCCGGCACGCGCATCTTCAGGCCTTTCATGCCCGCGCAGTCGCTGAATTGCCTGTTCGACGTGGTGTGGCGCGTTCCGTAGTACGTCATCGCGGTCACCTGGATGCCGGTCTTCTGCCGGTATTCGTCGGCGAGCTGCTTGAACGCGTCGCTTTTCGCCCATTTGATCAGGTGCGCGCCGTCGCGGAACGTATACGGGTAGTAGCCGACGCCGAAGCGCGGCATCGTGCGGGCAGCGAACGACAGTCCGGAGATGATCATGTCGACCGTACCGAGCGTCAGTCCCTGGTTGATGTCCGATTCCTTGCCGAGGCTCGACGCCGGAAACACGTCGATGTGATAGCGGCCGTTCGTGCGCTTCTCGATCTCGCCTGCGGCCCATACCGACCAGCGGTGGAACGGCTCCGACGTCTCGTAGACGTGCGCCCACTTGAGCTTCGTCTGCGCGGCAGCGGGCAGCGCAACCATCAATGCCGCCGTTGCAGCCACGGCCAACACCAGTTTCGACAGCAAACGCATCATTCCTCCCCTCGATGAACGCGAAAGTAAATCCGGATCCCCGGCACCGGCCGCCGCTTCACGCGACGAGCTGCACCTTGGTGCTGCGATTCTTGTCGGCGGCGGCGTGGAACGCGGCCACCGCATCGACAAGCGGAAACTGGCCCGTCAGGAGCGGGCGCACGTCGACCTTGCGCGAGGCGAGGTATTCGACGGCCCAGTCGAATTCGATGCCCCAGCGAAACGCGCCGCGCAGGTCCAGCTCGCGCGCCATCAGCTCGTTGACGACGAACGGCAGCGGCTCGTGCGGCAGTGTGCCGACCTGGACGATCACGCCGCCGCGCTTCGTCGCCGCCACGCACGTCTTGAACCCCGCGAAGCTGCCCGATACCTCGAACGCGACGTCGAACTGCGGCGCGCGCAGTGCCTCGGCGTCGCGCGCGGCGTGCAGCGTGGCATCGGCGCCGACGAGCTTCGCCTGAGCAAGCGGCCGATCGAGGATATCGCTCACCGTGATCCGCGTCGCCCCCGCGAGCCGCGCGGCGAGCACGGTCAGGCAGCCGATCGTGCCGGCGCCGGTGATCAGCACCGACTTGCCGAGCAGGTCGCCGCCGCGGTTGACCGCATGCAAGCCCACGGCGAGCGGCTCCGCGAACGCAAGCTCGCCGAGCGAAATGTCGGTATGCACCGGATAGCATTGCCGCTCGCCCATCACGAACTGGCCGCGGAACAGGCCCTGCGTGTGCGGAAACACACTCGCGCTGCCGAGAAAGCGCATGTTGTCGCACAGCTGCTCGCGGCCCTGGCGACAATAGCCGCAGTGTCCGCAGGCATGCGACGGGCTGACCGCGACCTTGTCGCCGACCGCGGCGCGCGTCACGCCGGGGCCCGTGGCAACCACGACGGCCGACGCCTCGTGCCCCGGGATCAACGGCTCGCGCACGACGAAGCTGCCGTTGCGGCCTTCGAAGAAATAGTGAAGGTCCGATCCGCAAATGCCGCCGGCACCGAGCGCAAGCAGCACTTCGCCGGGCCCCGGCACGGGCGCGTCCTGCGGCTCGATACGAAGGTCTTCCCTGGCATGGATGCGGCACGCGAGCATGGTGATCCCCTTCGTCAATGGCGGGCGTTCCAGCCCTTGCTGAAGCGCTTGTACGCCTGATCGAGATGGCGCTGCATCGCCGCTCGTGCGGCGTCCTGATCGTGCGCGCCGATCGACTTCGCCACGGCGCGATGCTCGGCGAGCGCCGATTGCCACAGCGGCGGCGAATCGTAATGGTCCTCGAGGCGCTTGAACAGCTCGCCCATCCGCTCGTCCCAGAGCAGGCGGACGATGTGCACGAGCGCACCGTTGCCGGTCGCTTCGGCGATGCGCAGGTGAAACTGCCGGTCGGCGGGCAGCGGCTCGCGCCCGGCGGCGAGTTCGTGCTCCATTTCGTCGAGTGCCATGTCGATCGCCCGCAGCTGCGGGCGCGTGCCCTCTTTCGCCGCGAGGGCCGCGCATTCGGACTCGATCACGCGCCGCGCCCGCAGCAGCTCGAACGGGCCGGCGAACGCATCGGTGGCATCGCGCGCATGGCCGTTCGGCACCGCCCGCACGTAGATGCCCGAGCCGATGCGCACTTCGACGAGTCCCTCGACCTCGAGGGCGATCAGCGCCTCGCGCACCGAGGGCCTCGACACGCCGAGCTCGCGCGCGAGGTCGCGCTCGGGCGGAAGACGGGCACCCGCGACGAACTCCCCGTTTCTGATGAGCATGCGGATCTGGTCGGCGATCTGCCGGTAGAGCCGGCGGGGCTCGATGCTTTGGAACGGCATGGTGGTAGCGGCGCCGCTGCCGAGCGCCGCGAGGCAATCGGCAAGGCTACCCGCGGAAGACTTCACCGGTCAAGTGGCATGACCAATCGCGGCATAACCGCAACAGGCGCGCGGCGGCGCCGCCGGCCGGGTACGAGAGCGCTTGCGCCGGACTGTCGCGCGTCGCATTCTTCGCGTTGCGATCCGACGAAGCAAGAAGGCAGCCTCCGAACACCGATCATGGCCGCGCCCGCGCTGCACACCGAATCCCTGTCGATCGCACCCGGCGTCTCCGGCTACCTCGCGAAGCCGGGCGGCGTGCCCGGCATCGGCGTCGTGGTCATGATGGAGGCGTTCGGCCTCAATGCGTTCGTCAAGGGCGTGTGCGAGCGCTTCGCGCGCGCCGGCTACATGGCGCTCGCGCCCGACGTCTATCACGGCGACACGTTCGACTATGCCGACCGCGAGCGCGCCATTGCGCGCCTCGGCGAAGTCGATGACGACGTCGCGATGCGCGAAGTGGGCGCGGCGCTCGACATGCTGGCGGCGCAGGGGGCGCGCGACGGGCGGCTCGCGATCATCGGCTTCTGCATGGGCGGGCGGCTCGCCTTTCTCGCCAACGCGGTGCACGGCGAACGGCTCGCCGCGTCGGTGTCGTTCTATGGCGGCGGTATCGCTCCCGCGGTTGCGCGCGGCAAGCGCAAGCCGCTGATCGACCGCGTGGCCGAAGTATCGGCGCCGCAACTGCTCATCTACGGCGCGCGCGACGCCTCGATCGCAAGCGACGAGCATGCGCGGCTGGCGCAGGCGCTGTCCGACGCGAACAAGCGCTACACCCTGGCGGTGCTGCCCGACGCGCCGCATGCGTTCGCGACATTCGATCGCGAGAGCTATCACGCGCCGGCCGCCGAAGCGGCATGGCGCATCGCTTTCGCATTCCTGGTCGACACGTTCATGCAGGGCTCGGCCGCCGCGTACGCTTGAAGCGGCAAGGTGTGCGCGGCGTGCGCCGCGCGTGCATGGCGTAGAATCCGCCGTTTCGCGCGCACGAGCCATGAACGCACGACTCGCAGGCAGGACCGCCTTCATTACCGCGGCCGGACAGGGCATCGGCCATGCAACGGCGCTCGCGATGGCGCGCGAGGGCGCGAGCGTCATCGCGACCGATGTCAACCCGGCGCTGCTCGCGCCGATGCAGGGCATCGCGAACGTCACGACGCGAACGCTCGACGTCCTCGACGACGAAGCGGTGTCGCGCACGCTGCGCGAGCTGCCGCCGCTTTCGATCCTGTTCAATTGCGCGGGCTACGTGCACAACGGCACGATCCTCGATTGCAAGCCCGAGGACTGGGCATTCAGCTTCAACCTCAACGTGCGTGCGATGTACGTCGCGATCCGCGCCGCGCTGCCGGCGATGCTCGCGCACCACGAGGCGAGCGGACAGGGTGCGAGCATCATCAACATGGCTTCCATCGCCGGGTCGATCAAGGGATTGCCCAACCGGTTCGCGTACGGCGCGTCGAAGGCCGCCGTGATCGGCCTCACGAAATCGGTGGCTGCCGACTACGTGCAGCGCGGCATCCGCTGCAACGCGATCGCGCCCGGTACCGTCGACACGCCGTCGCTCGCGCAGCGCATCGATGCGTATCCCGATCCCGCCGAGGCGCGCAGGATGTTCGTCGCGCGCCAGCCGATGGGACGGCTCGCGCGACCCGAGGAAATTGCGCCGCTCGTCGTGTTTCTCGCGTCCGACGAAGCGGCATTCATCACGGGAAACGTGTATTCCTGCGATGGCGGCATGACGATCTGAACAACAGGAGGAGACGAAAGCATGAAGCTCGTACGTTACGGCCCCGCGGGGCGCGAAAAGCCGGGACTGATCGACGCCGACGGCGTGCTGCGCGACCTGTCGCGCAAGGTCGACGACATCGATGGTGACGCGCTTTCGCCGATGTCGCTGTCGGGATTGCGCAAGCTCGACACGCGGCGGCTTCCGGCGGTGAAGGGCCGCCCGCGGCTCGGACCCTGCATCGCGGCGCCGTCGAAGTTCGTCGCGATCGGGCTCAACTTTTCGGATCATGCGAAGGAAACCGGCGCACCGATCCCCGAACACCCGGTCGTGTTCTTCAAGGCGCAGACATGCATCGTCGGCGCGAACGACAACGTGATGGTCCCGCTCGAATCGACGCAGCTCGACTGGGAAGTGGAGCTCGGCGTCGTCATCGGCCGAACGGCGCGCTACGTCGCCGAGAAGGATGCGCTGCGCTACGTCGCCGGTTATTGCGTGGTCAACGACGTGTCGGAGCGCGAGTTCCAGATGAAGCGCAGCGCATCGCAATGGAGCAAGGGCAAGGGCTGCGACACGTTCGGTCCGGTCGGGCCGTGGCTCGTGACGAGCGACGAGATCAGGGACCCGCAGAACCTCGACATGTGGCTGGACGTGAACGGGGAGCGCCGCCAGACCGGCAACACCCGCACGATGATTTTCTCCGTGGCGCAGCTCGTCGCCGACGTGTCGCGCTACATGACGCTGCTGCCCGGCGACCTCATCACCACCGGCACGCCGCCGGGCGTGGCCCTCGGCATGAAGCCGCCGCAATGGCTCAAGGTGAACGACGTCGTGACGCTCGGCATCGCGGGCCTCGGCGAGCAGCGGCAGCGCATCGTGCCGTTCAAGGGGCGGCGGATGGCGGCGTAGCCGGCGCGACGAGGAGTCCGCGGCCGGCAAGATTGCGCATCAGTGCGCCGGCGCCGAACGTCCACGGCGCGATCGCGTCGGCGTAGTTCACGCGGTTGACCAGCGTCCCGAGCGACGGGGTGGCGATCGTCACGACGTCGCCGACGTCGTGCGTGAAGCCCTGCCCGGCGGCGTGGCGATCCTGCGTGGGCGCGAACATCGTGCCGAGGAACAGCATCAGGCCGTCGGGATACTGGTGATCGGCGCCGATCGCCTGCGCAACGAGGTCGAGCGGGTCGCGGCTGATTTGGGCAAGCGAGCTCGAGCCATCGAGCACGAAGCCGTCGGCGCCTTCGACCTTCAGCGCGAGATCGGCGCGGCGGATCGTGTCGATCGTGAATGCCGCGTCGAACAGGCGGATGAAGGGCCCGATCGCGCATGACGCGTTGTTGTCCTTGGCGCGGCCGAGCAGCAGCGCGCTGCGCCCCTCGAAGTCGCGCAGGTTGACGTCGTTGCCGAGTGCTGCACCCACCGTGTCGCCACGCGCGTTCACGGCAAGCACGATTTCCGGTTCCGGGTTGTTCCACGTCGACTGCCGGTGAATGCCGACGTCGGCGCCGGTTCCGACCGACGACATCGGCTGCACCTTCGTGAAGAGCTCGGCATCGGGCCCGATGCCGACTTCGAGATACTGCGACCACAATCCTTCCGCGATCAGCACGTCCTTGACGCGCATCGCTTCGGGCGAGCCCGGCCGCACGCTGCGCAGGTTGTCGCCGATGACGCCGGCGATCTTGTGCCGCACGGCGTCGGCCCGCGCCGGATCGCCGCGCGCCTGCTCCTCGATCACCCGCTCCAGCATGCTGGCGACGAAGGTCACGCCGGACGCTTTCACCGCCTGCAGGTCGCACGGCGCAAGCAGCCATGGCAGCGACGGATCGCGCGCTTCGTCGGCCGAATTGCGAAGCACATCGGCGAGCGCAGCCACGCGCGGCAACGCATCCGCGCCGCGGATCTCGTGCGCGATACCAGGCCGGTTCAGAAGCTCGCTGGCGCACGGCGCAATTGCGGACAGATCGAACAGGCTGTCGCCGTCGATGCGCACGAGCATCGGCCCCTGCACGGCCGGTACCCACGCGCGGCCGATCAAAAGCGCGCGCGGCGCGTCGGCCGGCAGCGTGGCGCCGGCAGTCAGGTGTGAGCGGATGTCGAGGGTCATGAGATGCGATCATACGGGCACTCGCGAGGCGGTCCGCCCGTCCAGCGTAACGCGCACCCGCGCTTGCCACGCCGCGCCCCCGATGATCGATTCGATCCGCAGCCATCCGCCCGAAGGGCCGCTTTATCCCGATTGCCTGCCCGGCGCGAGCGGCATGCTCGCACTCGATGCGCGGCACACGATGCATTGGGAAGAATGCGGCAACCCCGCCGGCGTGCCGGTGCTCTTCATTCACGGCGGACCCGGCGGCGGCAGCCAGCCGCATCACCGCCGCTTCTACGATCCATCGTACTGGCGCATCGTGCTCTACGACCAGCGGGGTGCCGGGCGCTCGACGCCGATCGCCGATGTCGTCGACAACACGACGCCGCATCTCGTCGACGACATCGAGCGGCTGCGCATCCATCTCGGCATCGACCGCTGGCTGCTCTTCGGCGGCTCGTGGGGATCGACGCTCGCGCTCGTGTATGCGGAAGCGCATCCGGCGCGCGTGCTCGGGCTCGTGCTGCGCGGCGTGTTCCTCGCAAGCCGCGCCGAGGTCGAATGGTTCATCGACGGCATGCAGCGGTTCTTCCCCGAGGCCTGGCGCGATTTCACGCACGCGCTGCCCGCGCCGGAGCGCGCGAACATCCTCGACAGCTATTACCGGCGCCTGCTCGATCCCGATCCGCGCATCCATGGCCCGGCCGCGCTCGCCTGGGATCGCTACGAAAGCACGTGCTCGACACTGCTGCCGCGGCCGCCGGGTGCGACGCGCCAGGAGAGCAGCGCCGCAGCGCTCGCGATCGCACGCATCGAGGCGCATTACTTCGTGCACGATTCGTTCATCGCGCCCCACCAGATTCTCGACGGCCTCGCGGCGATACGCCATCTGCCTTGCACGATCGTGCAGGGCCGCTACGACGTGATCTGTCCGCCGATGTCCGCCGCGTCGCTGGCTCGCGCGTGGCCCGAAGCCGAGTACGTCATCGTGCCCGACGCCGGCCATTCGGTGCGCGAGCCGGGCATCGCGCGCGAGCTGGTCGCGGCCGTGCAGCGGATGCAGGTGCGATACCGGTGAACGGCGAAGCAGACGCCGATTGGGCCGCGCGCAGCCGAGCCTCGGTCTGGCATCCGTGCACGCAGATGAAGCAGCACGAGCGCACGCCGCTGGTGCCGGTCGCGCGTGCATCGGGCGCGTGGCTCTACGGCTTCGACGGCCGCCGTTATCTCGACGCCGTCGGCTCGTGGTGGGTGAACCTGTTCGGTCACGCCAATCCGCGCATCAACGCGGCCATCACGCAGCAACTGGGCGAGCTCGAGCACGTGATGCTCGCCGGCTTCACCCATCGCCCGGTGATCGAGTTGTCCGAGCGGCTTGCGGCAATCGCGCCGCCCGGCCTTGGCCACGCCTTCTACGGTTCGGACGGCGCGTCGGCGACCGAGATCGCGCTCAAGATGAGCTTCCACTGCTGGCGCCAGCGCGGCGAGGCGGGCAAGGACCACTACGCGCGCCTCGCGGGCGGCTATCACGGCGAAACGGTCGGCGCGTTGTCGGTAACGGATGTGCCGCTTTTCCGCGACGCTTATGCACCGCTGCTTCGTTCGCAACCCGTGTTGCCGTCGCCCGGCGTCAACGACGCGAGCGATGGTCCGGCGGCGCAACGTGCCACCGACGAGGCGCTTGCGGCGCTCGAGCAGTTTCTCGCCGCGCACGCATCGACGACCGCCGCGCTGATCGTCGAGCCGCTGGTGCAGGGCGCGCGCGGCATGGCGATGTATGCGCCGCGCTACCTGCGCGCCGCGCGGGAGCTGACGCGGCGCCATGGCGTGCACCTGATCGCCGACGAGATCATGACCGGCTTCGGGCGTACCGGAACGATGTTCGCCTGCGAGCAGGCCGCGATCGTGCCCGACTTCCTGTGCCTGTCGAAGGGCATCACCGGCGGCTATCTGCCGCTGTCGTGCGTGCTGGCGACCGACGACGTGTTCAGCACGTTCTACGACGACGACGTGACCCGCGGCTTCCTGCACTCGCATTCGTACACCGGCAATGCGCTCGCCTGCCGCGCGGCGCTCGCCGTCCTCGACATCTTCCGCGACGACGACATCATCGCGACGAATGCGGCGAAGGCCGCGCGTTGGCGCCGGATGGCGGCGCCGCTCGCGGCGCACGCACGCGTGCGCGGGTTTCGCCAGTGCGCAATGATCATCGCGTTCGACGTCGACGGCGCCGACTCCGGTTTCGCAACGCGATTCGCGCACGAGGCGCTGCGCCGCGAGCTGGTGCTGCGCCCGATCGGCAGCACCGTCTACTTCATGCCGCCCTACACGCTTTGCGACGACGACTTCGCGCTGCTGGTCGAGCGCACCTTGCAGGTGATCGATGCGTCGTGATCTGCGGCGGCTCGCGTTGTCGGCGATCCTCGCCGTGGTCGCGCTCGACGCGCACGCCGCGCTGCCGCGTGCGGTGGGCCGCGCGTTCCTCGACGCCGGCATTCCGCTCAACCACGTGAGCATCGTCGTGCAGGACACGGCGAAGACGCGGCCGCTTTTCGCCTACGACGCGAACCGCTCGCGCAGTCCGGCCTCGGTGATGAAGCTCGTCACGACGTTTGCCGCACTCGAGCTCCTCGGCCCCGAGTACCGGTGGAAGACCGAGGCCTACGTCGCTGGTCCGCTCGTCGACGGCGAACTGCACGGCGACCTGATCCTCAAGGGTTACGGCGACCCGAAGATCACCGTCGAGCAATGGCAGTCGCTGATCGCCGACCTGCGGGCGAAAGGCCTGTCGGCGGTCGACGGCGACCTCGCGCTCGATCGCAGCCTGTTCGCGCTGCCGCCGTACGATCCGGGCGCCTTCGATCACGAGCCGCTGAAGCCGTACAACGTCGGGCCCGACGCGCTGCTCGTCAATTTCAAGTCGCTGCGGCTGACCCTCGTCCCGGATGCGAGCGGCACCGGCGTGACCGTGAACGCCGATCCGCCACTCGATGTCGTGACGCTCGGCGCGCCGCCGCCCGTGTCGAACGACGATTGCGCCGGCGCAAGCGCGCCGGCCACGCCGTCGATCGACGACCATGGCGATCGCGCCGCGATCACCTTCACCGGCACTTATCCGTTGAGCTGCGGCGAGCGCGACTGGTGGCTCGCGATGCTCGACCATCGTCATTACGTGCGCGCGATGTTCGCGACCTACTTCCGTGCCGCGGGGGGACGCTTCGACGGAAGCGTGACGGAGCGGCGCGTACCGGCAGGCACCACGCCGTTCGCCGTGCTCGAGTCGCCGCCGCTGGCCGACATCGTCCGCGACGTCAACAAGCTGTCGAACAACGTGATGGCGCGCCAGATCTTCCTGACGCTCGCGACGGCGAGGGACACGCCGCCCGCCACGCCCGCCAAAGCGGTGAACGTCGTGAAGCGCTGGCTTGCCGCGCGCAAGCTCGCGATGCCCGGTCTCGTGCTCGAGAACGGGTCGGGCTTGTCGCGGCACGAGCGCAACAGCGCGATCGGGCTCAACCGGCTGCTGGTCGCCGCCGATGCCAGCGACGTGCGCGAGGAATTCGAGCGATCCCTCGCGGTGGCCGCGATCGACGGCACCGTCGAGCGGCGCTTTCGCGGCGACGCGGTCGCCGGACAGGCGCTGCTGAAGACGGGCTCGCTCGAAGGCGTGCGCGCTGTCGCGGGCTACGTGCTCGATCCTGCGGGACGCCGGTTCACCGTCGTTGCGATCGTCAACGATGCGAATGCCCGGCGTGCCGTGCCCGCCCTCGACTACCTCGTACAGTGGGTGTACCGCAACGGCGCCACGTGGGACCCGGCGCTGCAGCGGCGCTGATTCACACGGAAGGTATCGGGCGGCGGTCGTTGAACAGCAGGAAGCCGCGGATCACGCGGTAGATCACCCAGATCGCCGTCGCCACCCAGATGACCCAGGCGATCGGATAGCCGAGGAACAGCGTTCCGAGCACGACGAGCCCGCCGAGCACGTTCCACAGCAGCGACCACCAGAACGTGCGGATCAGCCAGGTGAGATGCGATTCGACCCACGTTCCGCGCGAATCGCCGCGCGAAACGTAGGCGAGGATCACGCCGACGATGCCGACGACGCTCAAGAAGCCATGGCCGGCGAATCCGACGAGCGCCGCGATGCCGAACAGGATATAGGCGACCAGCGCGCCGGTGGCGGGCGGCTGGCGCGACTCGGTCGTCGAATTCGTCGATGCGGGAGCGGGGTAATCAGCCATCGGGATCTCCGGTTAGCGACACCAGTGAACGAACCATCGCGCGGGCGCGATCGGGCCCGGCGGATAAGATGGGGCTCCTCGGCACCCGATCAATACGGCGTGCCGTCCTTGTGCGTGTAACGGCCGCCCTGCGCATCGTCGGCCCAGGCAAGGTCATCGTCGGGATAGAACGGTGCGTCGTCGGGATCGCGGTTGCCGATCTCGAGGTAGCGCGCCGGCGCGTCGCTGCGGTTGATGAAATGGTGACCATTGCCGCGGCCGCCGGGGTAGCCCGCACAATCGCCGGCGCGAAGTGTCTGCTCACCCTCGTCGGTGAGCAGCACGACCTCGCCCTCCAGCACGTACACGAACTCGTCCTCCTTCGTGTGCCAGTGGCGAAGCGCCGACTGTCCGCCCGGCCCGAGCGTCACGAGGTTGACGCCGAAGTGCGTCAAGCCGCACGCGTCGCCGAGGCGCCGCTTCACGCGTTCGCCCATCCGCGAGCGGAACGGTTCGGGATAGCCCGAGCCGCGACGCTCGGCCACGGTTGCCGGATCGAGGGCGGGCAGGCGCAGGTCAGGCATCGAAATTCCTCGTATGTCGCCGGGCGCCATCAAAGCATGTTCGCGGCCAGCGGACAAGAAGCGTCGATGCGTCTTGCCATCCGCCGGGCAGAAGCGTGGGGCCCCGTCTTGCGCGTCGCGTTGCGCCGCTATAATGGCCGGCCCGAACGCCCGCCCGAAGGAGTCGACGATGGAGCTCTCCCGCGAATCGCTGCTCGACGATTTTTCCACGATGCTGACCGAAGCCGAGGACCTGCTGCGACGCGCCGGCAACGAGACAGGCGAACGCGCGAAGGATCTGCGTGCGCAGGTCGAGGCGAAGCTCCTCGCCGCGAAGCTGCGGCTGCAGGAGATGGAAGGCGAGGCGATCGACCGCGCGAAGGCGGCGGCCCGCGTCACCGACGACTACGTGCACGACAATCCGTGGCGTGCGATCGGCGCCGCGGCCGCCGCGGGCTTTCTGATCGGCCTGCTGGTCAACCGCCGCTGACGAAAGCGTCACCCGAGCGTCTTCCAGATCGCCTCGACGCGGGCGGTGACGCCGGCGTCCATCGCGATCGGGCGTCCCCATTGGCGCGCCGTCTCCGCCGGCCACTTGTTCGTCGCGTCGATGCCGATCTTGCTGCCTAGACCCGCGACCGGTGACGCGAAGTCGAGGTAGTCGATCGGCGTGTTCGGCACGATCAGCGTGTCGCGCGCCGGATCGACGCGCGTGGTGAGCGCCCAGATCACGTCCTTCCAGTCGCGAATGTTCACGTCGTCGTCGGTGACGATGATCATCTTCGTGTACATGAACTGGCGCAGGAAGCTCCAGATGCCGAACATCACGCGCTTCGCGTGTCCCGGGTACTGCTTTTTCATCGCGACGACCGCGAGGCGATAGCTGCAGCCTTCGGGCGGCAGGTAAAAGTCGTCGATCTCCGGATACTGCTTCTGCAACAGCGGCACGAACACCTCGTTCAGCGCCACGCCGAGCATCGCCGGCTCATCCGGCGGCTTGCCGGTGTAGGTCGAGTGATAGATCGGAGCGCGGCGCAGCGTCATGCGCTCGATCGTGAACACGGGAAAGCGCTCGGTCTCGTTGTAGTAGCCGGTGTGGTCGCCGAACGGGCCTTCGAGCGCGGTTTCGTAGCCCGTCGGATCGCTGGCATCGGGATGGATGAACCCCTCGAGGACGATCTCGGCGCTCGCCGGCACCTGCAGATCGTGCGTCAGGCACCTGACGATCTCGGTGCGTCCGCCGCGCAGCAATCCCGCGAACTGATACTCCGACAAGCTGTCCGGTACCGGCGTGACGGCGCCGAGAATCGTTGCAGGATCGGCACCGAGCGCCACCGCAACCGGGAACGGCGTGCCCGGTGCGGCGAGCGCATGCTCGTGGAAATCGAGCGCGCCGCCGCGGTGGGCAAGCCAGCGCATGATCACCTTGTTGCGCGCGATCACCTGCTGGCGATAGATGCCGAGGTTCTGCCGCTTCTTGTGCGGACCGCGCGTCACCGTCAGCCCCCAGGTGATGAGCGGACCGGCGTCACCCGGCCAGCAGGTCTGGATCGGCAGTCGCGCGAGATCGACCTCGTCGCCGGTCCAGAGCACCTCCTGGCAGGGCCCGCCACTGCGTACCTTCGGCGCCATGTCGAGCACCTTCATCAGCACCGGACGCGTGTTGCGCCATGCATCGACGAGGCTCTTCGGTGGCGCGGGCTCGCGCAGGAATGCGAGGAGTTCACCGATCGCGCGCAGCGACGCTCGCCAGTCGGCGGTTTCGGCACCCATCGCCCGCGCGACCCGTTCCGGTGTGCCGAACAGGTTGCCGAGGACCGGAATGATTTCGCCGTTCGGTCCATGGAACGAGCCGGCCGGGTGCTCGAACAGCAGCGCCGGCCCCTGCGCGCGCAACGCGCGATCGCACAGCGCGGTCATTTCGAGCTTCGGATCGACGCTCGCGGAAACGCGCTTCAGATCCCCGGCCGC
>Ga0207657_10000128_pt1 | contig 76013 bp, 85 predicted proteins | sample KBSC33metaG_FD_184316 | JGI IMG/M metagenome (GOLD analysis project Ga0207657, IMG submission 184316) | Corn rhizosphere microbial communities from Kellogg Biological Station, Michigan, USA - KBS C3-3 metaG (SPAdes) (version 2) | ecosystem: Host-associated > Plants > Roots > Rhizosphere > Soil ...
CGTAGAGGGCGACGTTGACGCTTCGCGGAATGCCAATCTGGGCGAGGAAAGCCGAGGACGGCAGCTCCGACCCGATCATCAGAAGGATTGCGATCGACAGGATCGAGCTGACCGCGTCTTTCGCGTTTCGGCGGTGCAGAATCCAGGCAGCCCAGATCAGGAATGGATAAAAGATGACGTGAACGACGTCGATGAAGCTCAGCAGCGTCGGCGAGAAGCCGGCCTCCCGGGCGGCATTGTTGATATGATCCTCGCCACTCGTCACGGTGACGTCGTGCACGGACCCGTCCTTGGACCGCACCGTCAGCGGGAAGGGCAGCTTGTCCGTGCCGGTCAGCAAATTGCCCATCGCGACATAGGCTGCGTCGTTGCCGTGAACGGCAATGGCCTGCTCGGTGAACGGCATCGCGTCGGGAAGCTGCAATCCGTAAATCGCGATGATGTGATCGCCGGCACGCAGACCGGCCTGACGGGCATCCGGCCCGATCGTGAAGCGAATTCTAGTCGCGTCCTTGGGTGCGACCGCGAAACCGGCGCGGCTTCCGAGCAGCAGCTGCGAATTGTCGCCTGGAGCGACGTAGCGCTCGTACAGGCCCATGATCGGCCCGACGATCGCGAGCATCAGCGCTGCGAACCAGATGATGGAGACGATCCAGTAGGTTGCCGTGTTGAACGGGGGCACCCGTTCGGGCAGCTTCCAGCCGCCCTGCGGCGATCCGAGCCTGAGCTTTTGCGGGACCGCCAGCTGCACGGTCATTGCTCGACCGGCCTCCGCCGCAGCGCCCCGCGTTCGCGATGCCCGGGCAATGGAAGCGATCGCACCATTCGGCAGCCCCTCCTGCTTCCCCATCGGCTGTCTGAAGGAGTGCCCGTGCGGGCGGGAGGCTGCAAGCTTTTCCTGAAATTTTAAGGGACAAGCCGCGGCCGGCTAGGTGTCGATCGTGTGCTCGCCGTAGCGCGACTTGATGAAGCGCCCCTGGGTCTGGAACGCGTCGAGGTCCGTCTTCGCCAGGTCCTGAGAGATTTCGTCGAGAGCCGTTCGGGCCGCGGACAGGCCTTCCACCAGCCGCTGGTCGACGCTGAGGCCTTCGCTGTCCTCCTGGCGGCGAAACTCGGCGGGCACGTTGAGATAGCGATCGATGAGGCCGGGAAGGTGAATCGACATCAGCCGGCGGGCATCCTGGGCTTTCGGGTCGAGCGCATCGACTCGTTCCAGCGATGCCTTCAGCGAGGGAAGATGAGCGCTGATCGAATCGATTTCAGTGCGCGCGGGGGAAGGGAGCGCGCCGCGAGTCCGGTACAAATAGGAATCGAACCGCTGGACCATCTGTCCGTTGGGCAGGTCCGGCGATGGCGCGGTAGCGGCGGATTCGGTGGGCACGAAGGCGAGCAGTGCAGCGATTCCGATCGCGAGCCCGACCGCAGCCAGGAATCCGAACATTCCGATCGGGGTGATGAGGCCGATCACGATGGTGAGGACGCTGATCAAGCCGATGCCGACGCCGACACGCGCGAGGCGGCGCCCGAGATCGCGGTTCACACGCTGCCGCTCGCGCCGGGCAGCGGCGCGCGCGGGGCCGTCGCGTTCGTCGAGCGCGCGGGTGACCCGATCGAACCGCGCAAGCGCGCGTTCGACCTTTACGTTGACCTCTTCGCTCACTTCGACTCGATCGGGATGAGCGGCGATGCGGCGCCTTCGAGCCTCGCCTTCTCCACGCCTTCGGCCCTCGCGATATAGCCTTTCGATTTCTCGACCTCGGTCGAAAGCGTGTTCACGGTCTGCTTCATATTATCGAGCGCCTCGAGCTTGAAACGATCGATCTGGTCCATTGTGTCGTAGATGTTCTGGAATGCCCGCTGCAGAGTCTCGAGCGGGATTGTCGACGCCGCCGCCTGCTCGTGGATCGCGCCCGTCTGGCTCTTCAGCATCTCGCCGGTCGTGTCGATCATCCCCGCTGTCGTCGCATTGAGGGCGCCGATCTGCTCCAGCACAAGCTTCTGGCTGGTCAGCGCCTGGGCGACCGTCACCGCGGTTCGAAGCGCCGACACCGTGGTCGTGGACGCGCGGTCGACGCCCTTCACCAGCTCGACATTGTTCTTCTTGACGAGGTCGAGCGCCAGATAACCCTGCACGGTCACCGCCATCTGGGTCAGCAGGTCGGTCGTGCGCTGGCGCGTGTAGAAGAGGGCGGTCTCGCGAATGGCCTTGGCTTTCGCTGGCTCTGTCGAGTCCAGCTCGGCGGCCTTGTCCTCCAGCTGCTGGTCGAGGGTCTTCGAGATGTGCGCCATCTGCTCGAGCTTGTGCATCGTCTTCCACAGGTTCGCGCGCTCGGTGTCGATGGCGGCATTGTCCATCAAAAGCTCGTCCTTGCCGTTGGCGAGGCTGCCGAGAATCCTGGAAATGTGCGTCTGCGAGCTGCGGTACTTGTCGAAATAACGATCGATCCGGTTGCCGAACGGAATGATTCCCAAAAACTTCCTGGTTTTGGTCGCTTCCTTGGGATCGAGCGACTCGACCGTCCGGCGAAGCTCGGTCAGATCGGCGCCGATCCCGCTGTCCTTGTCGATCGCTTTCACCGGCCGGTCGAGGAACCGGTTCGACGCTCCCGCGGCCTCGGCGATCTCCTTGCGGCCCATGGCGGTCAGCTGGTCGACCTTCTTGCCGAATTCGGGGCTGTTGGAATCGAGCGCGGCGAGCTCGTCGACGAACTGCGCGACTCGCTTGTCGAGCTCGCTGACTTCTTCCTGCTTGAGCGGAACCAGCCCCGCCGCCTCGGCGGGAGCCACTGCCTGAAGCGCCTCGGGCGCATCGAGCTTGAGCTTGGTGGCGGTGTTGGTGGCGTCCTTGGCCATTATCGTCTGCCCTTTCTGTGCTCGCGAGGCGTGCGCCCGACTTTCGACGGCGGCGCGCGGCCATGCAAGCGTGTTCAGCTGTATTATAAGTGTAACACGCGGCCGCGCAAGGCGGTCCCGAATCGGTACGGTTGAGGAATGTTAACCATGTACCTGAACGCTTTACTCACCCTGACCGGCGATAGACCTGTCCGGACCGCATGGGGTGGCGCAGGGCAGGACTATGATCCGATTTGTCAGAAAGATTTGGCAGGACCGCCGCGGCAACGCGCTGATCATCGCCGGAATGGCGCTGCCGGTGCTCGTCGGCGCCGCCGGTCTCGGCACGGACACGGTCCAGTGGGTATTGTGGAAACGCGAGCTCCAGCGGGCGGCCGATACCGGTGCCCTCGCCGGCGCGTACGCGCAAATGCAGGTCGGCGAATCGGTCACCGCTGCCGTCAGCGCGCACATGACCGACAACAACCACACCGGGATCGCTCTTTCGTCGGGATACCCGCAGATCGCCTATCCCGCGGACAGCAGCACGTACAAGAAGGCGGTGCAGGTCACGCTGGCGATGAAGAGGACCCTGGGCTTCTCCTCGCTTTTCCTGTCGTCGGCGCCGACGATCACCGCCACGGCGACGGCCGCTCTGGTCAACGACGGAAGCTATTGCGTCGTCGCGCTCAACGGCTCGACCAATGCGTCGATCACGATCGGGGGCAGCTCCAACATCCAGATGGGATGCGGCGCGATTTCCAATTCGACCTCGCCCACGTCGGCGGTGACAACCAACGGCGCTTCATATAATTTTGCGGCCAGTCCGGTCGCAGGCGTCGGCGGAATGCCGGATTCGATCAACGGCGCGACGGACATTCAGGAGCATCACGTCGCGATGTCCGATCCCTATTCGGGCAAATATCCGACCAGCACGTCGGGCATGACCTGCAACAAGCAGGTCAATCCCGCCCAGCTGAACCTGACGGCAGGCTGCTACAAAGACTTCAAGTTCACCGGCAACTCGACCTACAATCTGGCGGCCGGCACCTATTTCCTGAACAACACGAATTTCGACGTTGCCGGCGGCGTCACCGTCAAAGGAACGGGCGTGACGATCATCCTGACCGGCACGACCCCGGGAAGCATCAGCACCAACGGTAATTCGACGATCCAGCTCACGGCGCCGACCAGCGGCACCTATGCCAACATGCTGTTCATCGGCACGGGCACGAACGACAACACCATCAACGGGACAAATATGTCCTTCTACGATGGAGCGATGTATTTCCCGAACAGTACCGCCAATTTCTCGGGCACCGCGGGCACGATGACCCAGTGCGCGATGGTCGTCGCCAATTACGTCAATTTCACCGGCAACTCGAACCTCCAGAACAGCCTCACCCATCCCGATGGAACGCCATGCCAGGCCGCGACGCAGGTGAGCGGCAAGTCCGTAAGGCTGATCGCCTGATGAAGCGATTTCTCGCCATCGGCCGCGACGAGCGCGGCAACTCGGTGATCGAGCTGGCGCTGGTGGCGCCGCTTCTCGCGTCGCTTTTTATCGGCATGGTCGACATCAGCCGCGCAGTATCGTCGAAAGTGACGCTCGAGCAGGCGGCGCAGCGGGCTATCGAGAAGGCGCAGGCGAAAGACTTCAAGACAAGCGACGAGAGCGCCATCAAGGCAGACGCAGAATCGGCTGGCGGCCCAGGATCCACTGCGACGGTCACTGCCTGGCTCGAGTGCAACCACGACGGCCTCCAGCTCGACATCGACCTCGGCATTTGCGGGATTGGAGTGCCCTATGCCCGCTATGTGAAGGTCAGCATCACCAATACTTACACGCCGCTCTTCGGGACCCGGTTCTTTCCCGGAGCGAGCGCCAACGGCTCGGTGACCGTCACCGGCCAGGCCACGCTGAGGGTGCAATGATGATGCGCTTGCGCGATCTTCGGGATCAATCCGGCGCCGCGGCGATCGAATTCGCCATCGCTGTGCCGGTGCTCATGATGATGATCTGGGGAATTTTCCAGATTGCCATGGTCCTCCAGGCCAACGCCGGCGTTCAGCAGGCGCTGGGCGAGGGGGCGCGCTACGCGACGATCTTCAATACCTCGACGAGCGCTCGCCCGACCGACGACCAGATTTCGTCCAAGATCACGTCTGCGAAATTCGGCATCCGCAACGGCACTTGGCAGACGCCCGTTATCGACGACAGCAACGAAGCGTCGAACGGCTATATCGACATCAGTGTCGAGTATGACGTTCCGACCGACTTCCTGCTGTTCGACGGGCCGGAGGTGACGCTTGCCCACACCAAGCGGGTTTATACCCAGACGGCCTAGTTAGCGCCCGTCTTCCGCTGGAAAAAGGCGGTGATGGCCTGGGCGACTTCCGCCGACTTGAGCCGCTCCGAGAAATGACCGTTTTCGAGCGTCATTCGCTCGAGCGCCTCGTCCGCCGAACCTTGGCGAAGCAACTTCTGAGTCAGCCGCAGAGCCTGTGGCGGCTTGGCAAGCAGCGCTGCGACGATCGAGTCCAACGCGGTCTCGAGCTCTCCTTCGGCCACGACATGGCTGACGATCCCGGCCTGGAGCGCTTCGGCGGCGCCGAACGGTTCTCCGAGCAGCAGGTAGCGAGCAGCCCGGCGCCGTCCGGCGAGGCGCGGAAGCAACACCGTGCTCGCCGCTTCCGGCACCAGGCCCAGGTCAACGAACGGCAGCGAAAAGCGTGCACTCGGGTCCGCTAGAACGAGGTCGCAGTGCAGCAGCATCGTCGTCCCGATCCCCACCGCATTCCCCTGGACCGCGGCAACGATGGGGATTGTGTTGCGGGCGAGCGCCCGAAGCAGCCGCCACACCGGAATATCGTCGGAATCGCGGGGAAGGGCGGCCATGAAATCATGCAGGTCGTTGCCCGCGGTAAAGTCCTTGCCCTCGCCCCGGATCGTGATCGCCCGAACGGAATCATCGTCCGCGGCTGCCTCGACGGCGTCCGCCAGGGCCGAATACATGGCAACGGTGATCGCGTTGCGCCGGTCAGGCCGGGCGAGCGTGATCGCAACCACCGCGCCGTCATGCTCGATTTCCACGTCAGTCATGTCCTGCCCCCGAATCGGATGACTGTTTGTGTCGCACCGGCTATCGCCTCGCAATCAGCCGGGGAGTCCAATGAAGTTTTTTGCCGATACTGCCGAAATTGAGGAAATCCGCGAGCTTGCGGCCACGGGCCTCCTCGACGGGGTTACCACCAATCCGTCGCTGGTGCAGAAGTCCGGCCGCGATTTCATCGATGTGCTCAAGGAGATCACGAAGGCGTGCAGCGGCCCCGTTTCGGCCGAGGTCGTCGCGCTGGACTACGAGGGCATGATGGCCCAGGCGGAAAAGCTTCGCCGTGTCGCCGACAATATCGCAATCAAGGTCCCGCTGACCGAAGCGGGCCTGAAGGCCTGCCGGGCGCTCAGCTCCGACAAGACGATGGTCAACGTCACTCTGTGCTTCTCGGCGGGTCAGGCGCTGCTCGCCGCCAAGGCGGGAGCGACATTCATCTCGCCCTTCGTCGGGCGGCTGGACGACATCGGTCACAGCGGCATGGAGCTGATTTCCGACATCCGGATGATTTACGACAATTACGATTTCCAGACCGAGATACTGGTCGCGTCGGTCCGCAGTCCGATGCACGTGATCGAAGCCGCCAAGATCGGCGCCGACGTCATGACGGCGCCGCCGAAGATCATCCACCAGCTATTCAAACATCCGCTGACCGACGCCGGCCTCGCGGCGTTCCTCAGCGACTGGCAGGCGACCGGCCAGCAGATTTGAGCGGCTGCTCGCCTATTGCGGCACTTTGAATAGCACGGCGCCGGTCACAACCGCCGGGACCGGCCGGCCGTCGGGGCCGAGCACCGGCTTGTGGTCGGCGCTCGAGAGCAGCTGCTTGCACGCGACATCCACGAGCACCTGCGGCTGCCGCAACGAATCCGGCATCATCGTGCAGGACGACGGATTGCCGTTCGGATCGATCGCATAAGCGAGCTTCACCGCCGCCGGCTGGGTGGTGTTGTCGGGCAGCTTGTTGAGCATCACTTCGAGATCGGGAGCCGGCGGCGCGGAGAGCTGGTGATCCGGGATCGCCCAGACCGCCTGGCTCCGGTAAACGCCCCAGACCGCCCGGCCATCGGAATCCCTCGCCGCCCGGAACTTCACCCTTTTCTGCGCGAGATAGCAGGTCGTCGTGTCCAGTTCGTCATGGCCGCTCGATGCCGTAACCTTGCAGCTGGAGATGTTTCCATCCGGAGATACCAGCAGTTCGAAGCGCGTGATTCCCTCCTGGTTCTTTTCGAACGCCTTCATCGGATAATCCCTGAACTCGAACCACGGTAGCGGAGTCGCCGGCGTCGCCGCGACGACGCTTCCCGCAATCAGTAAACTGGCACCCAGCATTGTCCTGCCCTCCAGCAAAATACGTCAGATCGAGGATAGGCCGCCATCCTTTGCCAGGCCACAGGAAATTAACCGCCGCAGGCTAGGCTGATGCCATGGGGCAGGTGATCCATTTCCAGGAGCAGGCGGTGGCGCGGCTTCGCGAGCGGCTCGGTGCCGTCGAAGAAGCCAACGAAGATCTCGTCGCTTTCGCTCGCGGCCACTCCGACGCGGTTGCCTCGATCAATTCCGCCGTTCTCGAAGCCATCGAAGCACCGTCGATCGCGGGGCTGCTCGACGTGATCACCAGCCGCTGGCCGCGCATCCTCGGCATCGATTTCGTCGCGGTCGCGCTGACGGTTGGAAACCGAGGCTTTCGCGCCGATTGCAACGGCATCGAGCGGGTCGAGCCCGCTTTCGTCGAGCGGGTTCTCTCCGACTTGCCGCAGGTCGATGTCCGCAGCGTCGAAAGCGGCCACCCATTGTTCGGAGCTCCAGCTTTCCGTTTGATCCGTGCCCAGGCGCTGATCCGGCTTGACGGGCCCGACCCGTTCCCGAGCGGCCTGATTGCGCTTGGCCAGCGTTCCGGGCTGCAGTCGCAAAGCAGCCACGGCTCCCATCTGCTGCTGTTCCTTGGGCGGGCGGTCGCCGCGACCATACGCCGCTGCGTCGCTGCCGCCTGACGGCGCCATCTGGTCGAAACGCCGCTGGACGTAGTTTCCGGGCCGCCCTATCTCGCAGCCGAACAGCAAAGAGGGCTGCGAATGAGCCAGTTCGACGACCGTGAGCGCGCGTATGAGGCGAAGTTCGCTCATGACGAGGAGATGCAGTTTCGAATCGTCGCTCGCCGGAACCGCCTGGTCGGCGAGTGGGCGGCACGCAAAATGGGTCTGTCGGAGGAGGAAATGGCATCCTACGCGAAGGATGTCGTTCGCGCCGATTTTGAATCTGCCGGTGACGACGACGTCGTCCGCAAGCTGCTCGGCGACCTCACCTCCGCGGGGGTCGAGGTCGACGAGGCCCAGATCCGCGAGGCTCTCGGCCACAAGATGATCGAGGCGCGGCGCCAGATCATCCACGAGCAGTCCTGATGGCCATGGCGGCCGCGCAGATCGAGACGCTGATCAGGACGGCGATTCCCGACGCCGTGGTTACGATCACGGATCTCGCCGGCGACGGCGATCATTACTCCGCTCGGGTGGTAAGCCGCACCTTCGCCGGGCTTTCGCGCGTTCAGCAGCACCAGAAGGTCTATGCTGCGCTCGGCGGACGAATGGGCGGGCAATTGCACGCGCTGCAGCTGATGACTGTGGCGCCGGAGGAGAAATAAAGTGACTAGTGCACGAGAGCGGATCGAGGGCGTCGTCCGCGACAACGAAATCGTCCTGTTCATGAAGGGGACCGAGCTGTTTCCGCAATGCGGCTTTTCTAGCCGCGCAGTCGCCGTCCTCGAGCACCTCGGGGTGCCGTTCAAGACGGTCGACGTGTTGCAGGACCCCGATATTCGCCAGGCCATCAAGGAATATAGCGACTGGCCGACGGTCCCTCAGCTTTACGTAAAGGGTCAGTTCGTTGGCGGATCCGACATCATGATGGAGATGTTCGAGAACGGCGAGCTGCAGCAGCTCGTCGGCGCTCCGGCCCGCTAGCTCCAAACAAAAAGGGGCGGCGAGGCGGGACCAGAGACCGCTTCACCGCCCCTTTGGTGGTTTGTGGAACCAAGTGGACGCTAACATCTAAGCAATGAGCGTGCCAAATGATGTTTTTGGCAGATTTGTAGGAAAAATGGAGAATGGCTGACGGTCGGACTCGGCGGCAGTGTAAAGCGATCCGACATATTCGGCCAGATATCTGCCGTTGGCACTTTGAAACTGGTGCGGTGTTGATTGGCGGATGAGAGATTCACTCGCACAATCCGGGTCGCTGCTGTTTTGCGACCTGACCCAAAGCTGGTCCGAGTTCGGTGGCGGCGTCGGCACCTATCTGCGCCGCAAGCGCGACCACATCGTGTCGAACACGCCGCACCGGCATCTTCTGATCGTCCCCGGCGTCGAAGATTCCGCTCGTGAAAACGGGCGGGCGATCACCGTCACGATTGCATCGCCGGCCGTTCCAAGCAGTCCCAATTACCGGCTGCTCCTGCGCAATGGCGCCGTCCGCGAGGCGCTCGAGCGATTCCGGCCGGACCTGGTCGAGTGCCAGGACGGCTATAACCTGCCGTGGGCCGCGCTCTCGTATCGCAAGCGCCACCCTTCGGTCGCGGTCACGGCGATCTACATGACCGATTTTCCGACGGCCTACGTGCACCGTCCGCTCAAGCCGATCATCGGCGACACGATCGCAAAGCAGCTGCGGTCGCTCGCTTACCGTTATTGCGGTTTCCTCTACCGGCGTTTCGATACGGTGATCGCGCTTGGCGAGCACGGCGGAGCGGCGAAGCTTCGTCAGCTCGGCGTGGGCAATGTCGAAATCGTCCCCCTCGGGGTCGAAATCGACGAGTTCAGCCCGCGCAACCACGATCCGCAGCTTCGACAGTCGCTGGGCCTAAGCGACGGCGAACCTTTGCTCATCTATGTCGGCCGGCTGGACCAAGAACGGCGCGCCGAGCTTGTCGTCGATGCCTTTCGGAAGCTTCCGGCGGCACTCGGTGCCCGCCTTGCGCTCATTGGCGAGGGGCCGATCCGCGACTCGATCCTCGAATCCGGCGACGCCCGCGTCATTGCTCCCGGCTACCTCACCGACCGGAGCGAGCTGGCCCGTTGGCTTGCGAGCGCCGACATCTACGTTTCGGCAATGGCTGACGAAACCTTCGGTGTCTCGGTCATCGAGGCCCAGGCGTCGGGGCTTCCTGTCGTAGGCGTTGCCGCCGGCGGCATGCTGGATCGGGTCGACAGGGAAACGGGGCGGCTCGGGCCGGTTGACGATTGCAAGACGATGGCTGCCAATATCCTCGACGTGTGGGACTCCGACTGCGCCGCGATGGGCCTTGCCGCTCGCGCGCATGTCGAGGGTCGCTTCAGCTGGGACCGGACCTTCCACGCCCTCTTTCGTGAGGTCTACCCGCGGGCGATCGAGAGTCGCGCCGAGCTCCAGGCCGGCGTTGCGGCCACCTTTGCGAGGAGCCCCGCGGCCTGATCCGTTCATCTGCCGTGCAGCGCTTCGGGCCGACACGGACGCCGCGTTTTGCTAGGGAGTGTCCATGACTCGGTCCGCCATCTTTTCGATCGCGCTCCTGCTTGCCGTTCCCGCGGCGGCACAGGACCAGGCCCAACCCGCGCCCGTTGGCGGAAGCGCGACCGGCGCGCCCAACGCCAAGCTGGAAAAGCTGCTCGAGAATTGTGACGCCCACAAATTCGAGACGACGATCGAGTCGACCGTCGACGGCCAGCCGCATCGTTCGAAAGTGAAAATGTGCGGCACGGAAGGCCAGAGCGATGCCGACTGGATCGGAACGCTCAGGGACGCGATCACCAAGCTCCAGGCGAACGAGGAGATGCCGAGCTCGACGCGCGATCAGATCGTCAGCGCGATCGCTGCGGAAATCGCGCGGCTGAACGGAGCGGGCGCCACAAGCTCGAACGACAGCCTGCCGCCCGGTCGCCCGACGAGCAAATCGGGGGAGCCGTTGTCGAACGACTACACGCTACTCCCGCCGCTGCGGACGACAACGCCGCCGCCTCCGCGCGTGCTTCCACCGGCTGCAGAGGCAGCGCTGGCCGGCAGCCCCTCGGCCGCTGCTCCGGCGCCGGTCACCGCCCCGGCAGCTCCCCCCGCAGCCCCGAAGCCGGCGCTCGCCAACCCGCGCCTCAGCTTTTCCTGCATCAGCCCCGATTATCCGGGTGGCGGCCCATGCGTGACGCTCAGCCGCGACACGGTCCTTACCGTGAAGTCGCCCGCCGCGGTTACGGACGCTCTGTCGCTGCGCTTCGTTCGGCAGGGCGACACCCGCGCCGAGATCGCGCTTGGCGCGCTTCGCAAAGGCCAGAGCGTTCGCCTCTCGCTTCCGCAAGCCGTCTGCTCCGGAGTGGTGACGAGCGAATTGGTCATGCAGGTGATCGGCCAGGGCCAGGTGCTTGACCGGCAGGGGCCGTACCTGCTTCGCTGCTGAGCCAGTGGACGCGCCATACGAAAAACTGGAGACATTGGAGCCGGGGATAGGACGAGTCCTCGCGCACAACCCGTCGGCCTTCACCTATTCCGGAACCCAGACCTATCTTGCCGGAAACGACGAAGTCGCAGTCATCGATCCCGGACCCGACGATCCCGGGCACCTCGATGCAATCGTCGAGGCCATCGGCGGCCGCAACCTCGCGGCGATCCTCTGCACCCACACCCACCGCGACCACAGCCCGGCTGCAGCGCCGTTGTCGAAGCGGACCGGAGCGCCGATTGTCGGCTGCGCTCCGCTGGCTCTGGAAACAGTCGGACCGCGCGCCGACGCCTCGTTCGACGGCGACTATTCGCCGGACCGCATCCTCGAGGACGGCGAGAGCCTTCGCATCGACGGCGGGGAGTTGATCGCCGTCGCCACGCCCGGCCATACCTCCAACCACCTGTGCTTCGCCTGGGGCGACGCCCTGTTCACCGGCGATCATGTGATGGGCTGGTCGACGACGGTCGTCGTTCCGCCCGACGGCGACATGGCGGCCTACATGCAGAGCCTCGACAAGCTCCGGCAGCGCTCGGACCGCATCTACTTCCCCGCGCATGGCCCGCCGGTCACCAATCCGCAGCAATATGTGCGCCACCTCGTCGGTCACCGGATGCAGCGCGAGCGCCAGATCCTCGGCCTGGTCAGCGAGCGCCCGCGTACCGTTCAGGAGGTCGTCTCCAGCGCCTATCCGGGGCTCGACCCGCGTCTCATCGCCGCTGCCGGCGGCTCGGTTTACGCGCACCTCCTGGACCTTGAGCGCCGCGGCCTGGTTGTCCATGACGGAGAGCTATGGACAGGGACCGGATCAGACTCCCGCTCCTGATCGGAGCCGTGGTCGTCGCGCTGCTGCTCGGGCTGGCGCTCGGCGGAGCCGGGCTGGTCGGCAGCCTGTTCGGCGGGCCGGACCCGAAGGCGATCGCGACCTCGAGCCTCGAATCGATGCGCGCCCAGAACCGGCTCGTCGTCTTCGTCGCTCGCTATGTGTCGGTTACCAGCGCGAAGCAGTCGCGGCTCGGCCTTTCGACCGAGCGAACGCTCATTCTCCCTGGCGACGTCCGCTACGAACTCGACCTGTCGAAGCTCAACCAGGACGACGTCAAATGGGACAAGGCCTCGAATAGCTTGTTCGTCCGGCTGCCGGACGTCGAGATCGCCGGCCCCGATGTCGACCTCGCCAGTGCGCGCGAATATGGGTCGGGCGGGCTCCTGGCGACCTTCACCAATGCGCCGCAGGCGCTCGATCAGGCCAATCGCGCCAAAGCGGTCGCCGACCTTCGCAACCAGGCCAGGGGCGAAGTGCCGATGCGCCTTGCCCGGCAGTCGGCGCGGCAGGCGGTCGAGCGCAGCTTCGCGATGCCGCTCAAGGCCGCAGGCTTTTCCGACGCCAGGGTGATTGCCCGGTTCCCCGGCGAAGAGGCAGCCGACACTAGCGTCTGGGACGTGTCGACCTCATATGAGAATGCGGTAGCCGAAGCGAAAAGGCGCGAAGCGGCACAAGGGCAGAAATGACGGTCCAGAGTGAAAGTTTGAAGGGTGTCGACCTTCTCGCGGAGATCCAGCGGCTGAAGCGCAAGCGCAATGCCGTGATCCTCGCGCATTATTATCAGAAGCCCCAGATCCAGGACCTCGCCGATTTCGTCGGCGACAGCCTCGATCTGTCGCGCAAGGCTGCTGCGACCGACGCCGAGGTCATCGCTTTCTGCGGCGTCCGCTTCATGGCCGAGACGGCAAAGATTCTGTCGCCGGAAAAGACCGTGATCCTGCCCGACATGGACGCCGGCTGCAGCCTCGAGGACAGTTGCCCGCCCGACCAGTTCAAGGCGTTCCGCGAGGCGCACCCGGACCATATCGCGTTGACCTACATCAACTGCTCGGCGGCGGTGAAAGCACTCTCCGACATCATCGTTACCAGCTCGTCTGCGCAGACAATCCTCGACCAGATCCCGAAGGACCAGAAGATTATCTTCGGGCCCGACCGCCATCTCGGCGGCTATCTCGCCCGCAAGACCGGGCGCGCCATGCTTCTGTGGCCAGGCATCTGCATCGTCCACCAGGCGTTCAGCGAGACCGAGCTTCTCAAGCTCAAGGCCGAGCATCCCGGCGCCCCGGTCGCGGCGCACCCCGAATGCCCGCCGCACATCATCGAGCATGCCGATCACGTCGGCTCGACCAGCTCGATCCTGAAGTTCGCCCTGGAATCGCCCGCCGACACGATCCTGGTCGCGACCGAGCCGCACATCATCCACCAGATGGAAAAATCGGCGCCCGGCAAGACCTTCATCGGTGTTCCCGGCGGCGACGGCAACTGCAATTGCAACATGTGTCCGTACATGGCGCTCAACACGCTCGAGAAGCTCTACGTCGCGCTTCGCGACCTCAAGCCGCGGATCGAACTGGAGCCGGCGTTGATGGCCGCCGCTCGCAAACCGCTGGAGCGAATGCTGGAGATGGCGGGCGGAACGGTGGGCAAGGGCGACGTTGGAATGCCCATCGTCGAGGACCGCGAAGGCGGCGTTCCTCCGCAGGAAATCGACCCGAACATCAGCGGGGACTAATTCGCTTATGGCGAGTTGTCCCGATGCGGCCTTTACATGCCGCAGATACCGGATACGGCAGTTTTCATGCGCCTTTCAAACGACTCGGAAAACACGGAATCTCATGTGCTTAGCGAGCGTGAAGCTCTGTCGCTGCGCACATATGTCAATCCCGTTCTCGACGAGGATTTCCCCGATCCGGCGGTGATCCAGGCGCCGGACGGATATTATTACGCTTATGCGACCCAGACGCTTCGCGACGGCAAGTGGACCAACATCCAGGTCGCCCGCTCGGCCGACCTCATCCACTGGGATCTCATCGGCGATGCGCTCCCCCAAAAGCCCGACTGGGCGCAGGAGACGCAGGACTTCTGGGCGCCGAGCGTGATCTACGACGGCACCAGTTATTTCATGTATTATTCGGCGACACCGGACCTGTGCCACCAACACGAGCGCGGCCATGCCCTTGCCGTCGCGACATCGAAGTCGCCCGCCGGCCCGTTCGTCGACATGGGCGTGCCGCTGCTTCTCGGCGCCGGGTTCGAATACATCGACCCGATGGCCTATGACGATCCGGTCACCCACAAGCACTTGCTGTACTGGGGATCGGGTTTCCAGCCGATCAAGGTGCAGGAGCTCGCCCCCGATCGACTCTCATTCGCACCCGAAACCATGCCGATCGATCTCGTGTGGCCCAATCCTGTGAAGGATTCCTTCCCGCGGCTCGTCGAAGCCTCGTGGGTGATCCGGCACGAAAACCATTATTATCTCTTCTATTCGGGCGACAATTGCTGCGGGCCCGAGGCGGAATATGGCGTGATGGTTGCGCGTTCGAGCAACGCCATGGGGCCGTTCCATACGCTTGAGGAGGCGAAGGGCGTCCCCCACAGCCTGATTCTCCACAAGAACCATTTCTGGCTTGCGCCCGGCCACAATTGCATCGCCGCAGACAACGACGGGCAGCTGTGGATGCTCTATCACGCGATCGATCCGAACAAGCCTCGCCAGCGGCAGGAGGACGAAATCAACAGCCGGCGGGTGATGCTGATCGACCGGATCGACTGGGAGGACGGCTGGCCCACCGTCGGCACTCCGTCGCACGAGCGCAAGGCCGTACCGGCCGCCTAGCGACCCTCGGCTCCGGCCAGCCGCAGGCGGACCGAATCCGGCTCGCCTGGCTTGTCGATATCGAAGATCGCCCTTTGCCGCTGCAGTTCGCGAAACAATGGGCCGTAAACCTCGCGCTTGCCGCCCGATCCGATCGTCGACAGCAGGCCGACCTCGGCGTGGCGTGAATTGTCCCAACCCGGATAGGCCGTGACCGGGTAGAGGCAGATGCCGTCGATGCGGGCGCTTCGCTCCTGCGCTGCGCGGACCTCGTCGCATACGTAATGCAGCCACGCGGGGCGCCCGGAGCCTTCCGCGCCCGTCTCGGCGATGAAAACGGGCTTGTCGTAACGCGCAGCGACCTCGACGAGCATGTCCGCCAGTGGCCGGTATTCATGATGGCCCATCGGGATCGTCGGCCCGTCCAGATACCATTGGTTGTGCGGATAGAAGTTCACGCCGACGACATCGACAAAATCCTGGCGGCCACCGAGCTCGGGCTCCTCGCGCCCCATCAGCCAGTCATAGGCCTGGAACTGGCCCAGGCGGGCGTGCTCGGCAGCCTTGATCTCCTTTCGGCTGTGGTGCTTCGGCGCGATGTGGATCAGCGGATCGGCCCAGACGAAAGCCGCGCCGGGCCAGCGCTCGCGGATCGCCGTGCAGGCCGCGACGGCCGTCCGCACCAGGTGCCGCTTCAGCCAGCCAACCTCCTTCGGGCCGACGTTGGGGAAATAGCCGACCTCGACCGCCCAGCAGATGAAGGAGATTTCGTTGAGCGGACAAACGAGCGGGGGCGTGTCGCAGACCGATTCCCGCACTTCCAGCGCCGCCACGGCGAAGTCGGCGAAGCGCTTGGGAAAATCGGGGTTGGCCTGGTCGACATGATCGGGCGAGCCATAGTGGAACAGGTCCCAGATGACCTGGACCCCAGCCCCCTCGGCGGCTTCGAGCATCGGCAACCAGCTCGACCAGTCGTAACGGCCGGGCGATTTTTCGATCAAATACCAGCGCAGGCCATCGCGAATGGTGCGCAACCCGAGGTCGGCGCATTGCCGATAGTCGCCGACGACGTGACGGTCGTGCGACGTGGCGCCGATGAGGTCGAGCCGAACGCCATCCGTGCGCCGGTGCGACGAACATTCAAATCCCGCCTGGAAAAAGCTGTCGAAATGGCCGGGCATTCTTTCCCTTGGTTGGCGTGAACCTTTGCCGAGTCGGTCAACGACAGGTCGGCGGCAAGCGTTCCGGCGGCTCAGAACGTAACCCGGGCCGAGCCGACGATGCGCCGACGGTAGATCTCGGAGTCGGACCTGTCCGTGTCGTAATAGCGAAGGTCAAGCTGCACGGGGCCGAGAACCTTCGCGATGCCGGCATTGAATGCCGTATAGTTCGCTCCGTCAACGCGCCAGCGATGACCGATCGCGGCGGTGACCGTCCAGCCTCTGGCAAGCTGGACGGTCGGGCCGCCCTCGACGAACAGCGACCTGCGTGCGGAGCCGAGGTCGTCGGGGCTGAAAACGGCGTTGATCCGGGCGGTGACGCGGCCGAACTTGCGATTCGCGCCGGCGGTGAATTCCCACGCGTTAGAATCTGTGCGGCCGCGAATGCCGGTCTGAAATTTAAACGCGATGCCGCCGCTTAGCCGCAGCAAACCGAACTTGCGGGAGACGCTCACGAACGCCGCCCCCTCGCCGTTTGCCGAGGCCGAACTGATGTTCTTCCACTGGAGGCCGAAATCGACATCGTCCAAGCGGATCGAGCTTTTCGCGACGATCTGCGGGCCGTCGCTCTGGGCGATGCCCTTGGACATGCCGCGAGTGGCGACGACAATCTCCACTCCGGGATCCGGGAGAGGAAGGGCGAACGCCATCAGCCGAGCGCCCGATAAACGCCGTACATGCTCGTGAGCGTTAGGACGATTCCGACGAGGACTAGAAGCAATCTCGCGCGGGCGCGGCGTGCCACCGCCGCGGCGATGGGGGCAGCGATTATGCCTCCGATCAGAAGCCCGAGCGTCGCCGCCGAAAACGCCTGCCAGCCGAGAGACAGGATGAAGGTGATGGACGCGCTCAGCGTCACCACGAATTCGGCGGTGTTGACCGTCCCGATCGTGCGGCGCGGTTCGGTGCCCTGGACGAGCAGGTTGCCGGTGACGACCGGGCCCCATCCGCCACCTCCGGCGGCGTCGAGGAAGCCGCCGACAAGGCCGAGCGGCTCGACGATCCGGGGCGCCTTGTGGTGCGGTGGGTAACGGACGCCGCGCCAGATGAGGTAGAGGCCGATCGCGGCCAGATAGGCCAGGATGAACGGCTTGACCGTCGCCGCGTCGATCCGGGTGAGCACATAGGCACCGAGAATCGCTCCGACCACTCCGGGCAGCGCGAGCCTCGCCAGCATCTTCCAGTCGACGTTCTTGTGGAGGATGTGGCTGATCCCGGAGACTCCGGTGGTGAAGCATTCGACCGTATGGACGCCCGCCGAAGCGGTCGCGGGCGGGACTCCGAGAGTCACGAACAGCGTCGTCGAAATGACTCCGAACGCCATTCCGAGCGCGCCGTCGATCAGCTGGGCGAGAAAACCCACGGCGATGAAGGGAAGGAGCACCTCAAGGAAATTTCCGGCAAATGCGTCGGCCATTTCGAACCCCTGCAAGACGAGTGGGAAAGAACTGACTCACGGCAGCAGGCGCTAATCTCTAGTCAATGACTAGACAATATCATCGAAAGTCGGTCTGGCGCCCGTTCGGGTCATTTCGTCGCCGAAACCTCCCATTCCGCCGCTTCGCTGAGCGAGATGCCATCGAGGAAGCTGGCGGTCTGGTCGCGGAGCATGGCGAAGGCCTTGCGGATGGCGCAGCTTGCTTCGTCCTGGCAATCGCCGCACGGTTCGTAGAAGTTGGCGCTGGCGCAGGACACCAGCGCAATGGGCCCCTCCATCACCCGAACGATGTCGCCGAAAGAAATCTCTTCGGGCGCTCGGGCGAGCCGGTATCCGCCCTTGGGCCCGCGCGTGCTCCGAACCACCGCCGCCTTCTTGAGTTCGAGCATGATCAGCTCGAGATATTTCGGCGGCACTCGTTGTGTTTCGGCGATTCGCCCCAGCTGGACGGGCGCTCCATCTCGCTCCTTGGCGAGATAGAGGAGCGATCGCAGGGCATAGCGAGTCCTCTGGGCGAGCATCACTATTGTCATAGCTTCGGACTCGGGATTGCGAAAGCGATGCGGAGCAGGCTTGCGATCCGCCATTTGTCCGCTCGTCGAAGCGGCCGTTGACTCACCCGCCGCTCGCCACGCACGTTGGCACCAACCCGGGGAGAGAGTCCTTGCGCAAGATGTTTTTCGCGGCCGCGGCCGCGCTCGTCGCCACTGCAGCGGTCGCCCAGACGACAGATCCATACCTCTGGCTGGAGAATATCACCGGCACGAAGGCACTTGCTCAGGTCAAGGCATGGAATGCCCAGACCGAGGCCGTTCTGGCGAAGATGCCCGGTTACGAGGAGCACCGGACGCGGGCGCTCGCGATCCTCAATAATCCGCACCAGATCGCTATGCCCGACGACGTGATGGGCGACATGGTCGCCAATCACTGGGTCGATGCCGACCACAAGCGCGGCTTGTGGCGAGTGTCGCCGCTCGCCGATTATCTGGCTGGAAAGCCACAGTGGCGGACCTTGATCGATGTCGACGCTCTCGGTGCGAAGGAAGGCAAGAGTTGGGTGTGGCACGGGGCCAACTGCCTTCCGCCGCAATATCGGCGCTGCCTCGTTTCGCTCAGCCCCGGCGGCGGCGATGCCGACGTTATCCGTGAGTTCGACATTCCGAGCGGCCAGTTCGTCGCCGATGGCTTCACGATCCCTGTCGGCAAGAACAGCGCCGCCTGGGTCGACAAGGACGCGCTCCTGGTCGGGCGGGTGGAAGGCGCGGCGACTGCGACCCGCTCCGGCTATCCGCGCACCGTCAGGCTATGGAAGCGCGGGACGCCGTGGACTTCGGCGAAGGTCGTTTCCCAAGGCATCGAGGACGATATCGCCGTCAACCCGTTCGCTATGATGGACGGGGACAGGCGCTATGTCGGCGTCGATCGCGGTGTCGGCTTCTACGCGAACAAGCGATCCATCCTGGCGCCGGACGGAAAGCTCGTCGAACTGCCCATTCCCGAGACTGCGGAGCTCGAAACCATCATCGGCGGCCAGGCGATCGTCAGGTTGATCGATCCCCTCGGCCAGTTCCAGCCCGGAACTGTCGTCGCCTTCGACCTGCCGGCGATGCTCGCGGGCCGCAAGGCGGCGCCGACGCTGGTGATGGCGCCCAGCGCCAGCCAGTCGATCGAGCAGGTCGGATCGACCGATCACGTGCTCTGGATCAAGGCGCTCGACAACGTATCGGGGAAATTGTTCGCTCTCCGGCGGCAGGCCGACGGGAGTTGGTCGCGCCAGGAAGTGCCGCTGGCGTCAAACAGCACGATCCAGTTGCTCGGCGGTGCCGACAAGAAGGACATAGCCTTCGCGACCGTCGAGGGAATGCTCGACCCGACGACTCTGGTCGCCGTCGGCCAAAGCGGAGTCCGAACCGTGCAGGCGCTTCCTGCCGAGTTCGACGCATCGAAATTCACGGTCGTGCAGAGGTTCGCGAGGTCCAAGGACGGGACCCGGATTCCTTATTTTCTCGTGCAGAAGAAGGGTGTGACCAGGCCGACCGGGGTCCTTATCCACGCTTACGGTGGGTTCCGGCTCGCCCAGACGCCGACCTATCTTACCGAGCAGCCCTACCGGTCAGGTCCACTCGGGCTGTTCCTGGTCGAGGACGGCGATGCCTTTGTTCTCGCCAATCTTCGCGGCGGCGGCGAATATGGCCCGGCGTGGCACAAAGCGGCGCTTCGCGAGAGACGCCAGAACGCCTTCGACGATCTTAAGGCCGTCGCCCGCGACCTCATCACCACCGGTGTCGCGCGCAAGGACGGCGTCGCCATTTCCGGCCGCTCGAACGGCGGGCTGCTGGTCGGCGCAGCGATGACCCAGCATCCCGAGCTCTATTCGGCGGTGATCGCCGGCTCTCCGCTCGAGGACATGAAACGCTATTCGCACCTGCTCGCCGGGGCGTCGTGGATAGATGAATATGGCAATCCCGACGTCCCCGCCGACTGGGCGTTCATCAAGAAATATTCGCCCTACCAGAACGTCCGCAAGGGCGTGAAATACCCGCCGGTTTTCTTTTATCTGTCAACCAAGGATGATCGCGTTCACCCCGGCCACGCACGCAAGATGGCGGCCAAGCTCAAGGCATACGGCAATCCCGTCTTTTATCACGAATACACCGAGGGCGGGCATTCGGTCGGAGCCGACAGGAGCGAAGACGCGGTCCGTGCCGCGCTTCTGTACGAATTCCTGAAGAAGGAGATCGGCAGCGGCGAATGAGTCGTTGCTTGCCGATCAGTGGCGGTCGTTCGCACCGGTATCGGCAGGGCGCTGGTTGTCTGCCAGCGGGGCAGGCACTTCGACGGTCTTGCAGATCTTGGTCGTCGAGCTGAGGCGTGAACCCGTCGAGCGCTCGACATCGACATTCTGGCAGATCCGCTTGAGGACGGTCTTCGGCTGAGGGGCAGGAGCCGCGGTGTTCAACGGTGGCTGCTGGGGAGTCGTTTGAGCGGTCGCCGGGGCGGCGACGCCGAACGCAGCAACCATCAGCAACAGCTTTTGCATACATGCTCCTGAAGGACGGGTGACTGACCTAGGCGAAAGTCCAAAACCTGAAAAGGGTGCTTTCGACGAACGGAAATCGCCACTATCCGAAACATCGGAGGCGCCGGCTCGTTGACGCCGCGAGCAGAGGAAGGACCAGCCATGCGGACTTTTTCCAAATTCACTACCGCTGCAGCAATTGCCCTGACGACCGCGACATCGATTTCGGTGCCCGCCGATGCGAGGGTCCGGCATCGTCATCATTATTACAGCCGCACGCACTACTACCATCGCTATTGCCGCCGTTCGGCCGGAACCACGGGTCTCGTCGCCGGCGGAGTTGCCGGGGCTGTCGCCGGGCCGAGCATCATCGGCCACGGACTTCTGGGCGCAGCCGTCGGTGCGGTCGGAGGCGCAGTTGCCGGTCGCGCGGTCGACCGGACGGTCACCGCCCCCCGCCGCTGCCGCTACTATCGCTAGCCGCTGAGCGGGCGCACCCGTGCCCGCTTACGCTGAAATTCGCCGAACAGTTCGGCCGAGAGAGCGTGCCTTTGCGCTCGTCGCTGTTGCGGGGGTCCAACTCGTCCTCGGCCTTGCGCTTCTCAGCGGGCTGAAGGTCACCGTCACCCGACCGCGCGAAGTCGTTCAGCGCCTGATCGAGATCGCACTTCCGCGCAATCCGCCGCCGGTTGCAATAGCGAAACCACGGCACCGCAGACCGGCGCGCACGACCGCGGCTGCCCCCAAGGCCGAGCGATCTCCAATGGGAGGCTCGCCCGGGCGTGTGCAGTCCCACGCGCTGCCGGCGGTCGCTCCCATCGTTGCGCTGCGACCTGCCGCAAGCCCGTCGGGCGGCGGGACGGGCTCCGGACCGGCGTCGGGTGCGGGGGCTGGCGGCGGAGCCGGCGGACGCGGCGACCGCGCGGGTGAAGGCGGCAGCGACCTCGAACTGATTTCCGGAGAGATTCTCCCCTCGGATTATCCCCGCGAGCTGGGAAATGCCGGGATCGGCGGCCGCGTTGGCGTCATCTTCACTGTCGAGGTGAACGGCCGAGTGACCGGCTGCAGGGTTACACGGTCGAGCCGTACCCCGCAGCTTGACGCCCTGACCTGCCGGATTATCGAGCAGCGATTCCGTTTCCGCCCGAGCACCGACCGCTATGGGCACCCGGTTCCCGACGAGGTCGACTGGGACCAGGACTGGATCCCGTCGGGCCGGCGCTACTGACAGCCAGTCACTCTGCCTTCGATCGTCGCGGCCCGGGCATGATGCTTGTCGAGATGGCGTTTGATGATTCGAAGGTTGCGGGTGTTCGAGCGGAAGAAGAAGTCGGGGATCGCGCCAACCCACGGGATCAGGCCGAGCAGGAAATCGATTCCGACATTTCCCGCCATCCGCCCCATCTGCCACTTCGACATGCCGAGATTTTTCGCTTCCCAGACCATGTAGCTGCCGAGGGCCGCTGCGGCGATGTCGCCGGCGACCGGAATCACGTCGAGGATCACGTCGAGCCCGACCGGCCGATTGATCCCCGGAATGACCAGCACCCGCTCCAGCAGATGTTCCATCGCCTCGACCCGCCGCCGGACCGACTCGGGATCGCTGCTCAGCGGAAGGCGCCGCCGTTCATTTTCGCTGCCGATCGTGCTCACTCGCCTGTCCGGTCCAGCCGTTGCTCCAGTCCTGTCAGCGTATGGATGGCGAAGCGGTTCCCGGCGAAGGAGGCGATCCGCGCCGACACCAGCGACCAGCGGATCGGCGCGGCGATCGGTATGAACAGCTGCTCCGAATCGATCTGCCGCGACGCATCGAGGAGCAAAGCGCTTCGTTGCGGAAGAACCGATGTCGTGCGCGCCGCATCCATTACCTCGTCGATCGCGGAGTCGCACACCGGCACCATCTCGCAGCGGAAGCGGCGCACGAACCAGCTCGCGGCCGAAGATGGAGCGACCTCGTCGATGATCGCGAAATCGGCGGGGGCGCCGTCGCCAGCTCGTTTGACCTTGATGCCCAAGGCTCCCCAGTCGTTCGCGAGTCGATCGAACAGGATTTGCGCGCCCGGCCCCTCGGGCAGAGCGATGCCGATGACCGCGGACTTGTCGGTCGGGAACAGCTTGTGGGCCCTCGCGATCAGGTCGGCCTTGCGGTCTGCCAGCGAGATCGTCGTCCACTGCGGCGGCTGCGGGTCGGCGACATTGTCGAGCCCGGGCTCGAGAACCGTTGCCCTCGGCACCAGCCCGGGAACGTCGAGTGCCGCCACCAGCGCATCGCGGTCGATCGACTGGCTCAGGAGCCGACGGATATCCGGATCCGCGGCAGGCCCGCTGTTACGCGCTGGGACCAGCCCGAACAGACCAGACGCCGGATCGAACTGAAGCGCCCGCCGCGGAAGCTTGTCGCGGGCAACATAGGGCAAATCGGCAAAGGTGCCGCCAAGAACGAGGTCCGCGGTCCCGTCGGCAAAGGCCTCGATCGCGGCCGGCGCCTTCGTTCCCGACAGATCGAGCTGCTCGCGGGTGGTTTCCTCTTCGTCCGGACTCGCCACCTCGCGCGTGAGCCTAATCATTCCGTTCTTGCTCTTGGCCCTGTCGATTGCGAACGGCCCGGTGCCCTGCCGGTCGTAAACCAGCCCCATTTGCGGCTGGGCGAGGAGCTGGAGAAGGTGCGGCCGCGGCTGGGCCAGGCGGACCTCGATTACCCGGTCGGTCATCGCTACCACGTCGTCGACCGAGCCGAGCGCGTCCTTCAGCGAATCGCGACTGCCCGGCGCGATCAGCCGGCGGAGCATTCTCGCGACCTGTTCGGCGGTGATCTTGCGGCCGTTCGGCCAGTTTCCGTTGGCCAGCCGGAAGATGTAGCTGAGCCCGTCGTCGCTGACGTTCCAGGTTTCGCCCAATCCGGGCACGATCTGCCCACGCGGGTCGAACTGGACCAGGCCCTGGGCCGCATTGTCGATGAGGACCCGCTCACCGGGCGAAAGCGCGCCGCGCGCCGGGTCGGCGAGCTGCGGCTGGTCGCCGATGACGACGACGTGCACGACTCCGTCGGGCTTGCGGTGACAGCCGCCGGCGGAGACGGCGAGTGCGGCGGCCAGTGCGACCGCAGCCATCCGGCGGACTGCATGAAAGCGCATGAGCAAATGCAATAACCGCAATCGGGCGTTCAGCAACTCTCTGGCCTTATCTTCGCGACTGTTTTACTAGACTAATGCAGCTGCGTTCCCGGAGTCGAGATTCACATCTGATGGATGATCACGACGGAATCTGGACCCGCGCCGGGGCCAATATCGAAGAGATTCCCGACCCGTTCGCGCCCGCTCCGCCGGAGCCGGAGGTCGAAGACCAGCCGAGGCGGCGCTGGCGCCGAGCGAAGATCATCGGTCTGACCACCCTTGCAATCGTCGTCGTCACGCTCGTCTGGCTGGTCTTCACGGCCCCTTTGTCGCGAGCGCTCGAGCCGCTTCCCGATCCGGCGATGTTGTTCCTGTCCGACGGAGGGCGCCCGATCGCCAGGCGCGGCGCGGTCAAGGAAGCGCCGGTGGACGTCACCAAGCTCAACGCGGTCACTCCGGCGGCTTTCGTGTCCATCGAGGATCGGCGGTTCTACAGCCACTGGGGGATCGACCCGCGCGGGATCGGCCGGGCGCTGATCGCAAACCTGCGCGCCGGCGGCGTGCGCGAAGGCGGGAGCACGATCACCCAGCAACTCGCCAAGACCAGCTTCCTGTCGTCCGACCGGAGCATCAAGCGCAAGGCGCAGGAGGTGATCATCGCCTTCTGGCTGGAAGCTTGGCTGACCAAGGACGAGATCCTCTCGCGCTACCTCTCCAGCGTCTATTTCGGCGACGGAATCTATGGCCTTCGCGCTGCGGCCCACCATTATTTCGGCCGCGACCCGGAAAATCTGACCCTCGCCCAGTCGGCGATGCTGGCGGGAATGGTCCAGGCGCCCTCGAGGCTCGCGCCGACCCAACATCTCCAGGCTGCACAGGAGAGGAGCCGGCTCGTTCTCAAGACCATGGCGGAGACCGGTGCGATCAGCGAGCGAAAGGCGCGAACCACCAGCCTCGCGCGTCCCGTCCCGCAGAAGAGAAAGCTCCCCTCCGGCAGCTATTTCACCGACTGGGTGGCGCCGCAGGCGCAGGACTCCTTCGATTCGGAATTCGGCGAAGTGCGAGTGACCACCACACTCGATTCGGACCTGCAGAGGATCGCGGTTCGGGCGATCGACCGCGCCCCCATCGGCGACGGCCAGGCTGCGCTCGTCGCCATGCGGCCGGACGGCCGCGTCGTGGCGATGGTCGGCGGCAAGAGCTACGCCGCCACCCCGTTCAATCGCGCCACCCAGGCGCTTCGCCAGCCCGGCTCCGCCTTCAAGCTGTTCGTCTATCTCGCCGCCATGCGCGCCGGCTGGACGCCCGACAGCATCATCGAGGACAAGCCGATCACGATCGGCGACTGGAGCCCGGAGAATCATGACCGGGTGTTCCGCGGCCCGATCACCCTTCGCGAAGCCTTCACCCGGTCGAGCAACGCGGCCACCGTTCGCCTGTCCGAGAGCGTCGGCCGGGCGAACGTCATCCGCGCCGCGCGCGACCTTGGAATCACCTCGCCGCTCCCCGACAAGCCGAGCCTCGCGCTCGGCACCGGCGGGGTCAGCCTTCTCGAATTGACCTCGGCCTACGCGGCGATCTTCTCGGGCCGTTACCCGATCGAGGCGCGCGGCCTTCCGCAGCAACCGGAGCAGGGCGGCCTGGGCCACTTCTTCTCCTCGCGCGGCTTCCTCGACGAGCGCCGCGACCGCGAGCCCATGCTCGACCTTCTCTGGTCGGTGGCGAACACCGGCACGGGCAAGCGCGCCGCCCTATGGGTCCCGACCTTCGGCAAGACCGGCACGACACAGGACAATCGCGACGCCCTGTTCGTCGGCTTTGCCGGTGATCTCGTCGTCGGCGTGTGGGTCGGGCGCGATGACGACAAGTCGCTGGGCAGGATCAGCGGCGGCACCGTCCCGGCGCGGATCTGGCGCGATTTCATGAGCTCGGCGCTGTCGATCGACCCACGCCAGGGGCCGCCGCTACCGGCCGGCTACCGGAGCCGGCCCGCTCCCCAGCAGAACCAGCCTGCGCGCAACTCGAGTCCGTTGCCCGGCAACTGGAGCGACGGCACCAAGCCGTTACGAGACTTTGCCAAGGCGCTGGAAGAGATTTTTCGGTAGTTCCGGGAGCGCTCGGAGCGCCCGAAAAGTAAAGATTCGCAAACCTCTCGCTTTAAGAGTTTCTCAACCCATTCGGCCCTAATCCCCTCTTCAACCTACGCGAAGTGAAAAGGGCGCAGGTGTGGGAGGGTGACCTCCCGGAGTGGAGCCAAAAGGAGACCGGACATGGCAAAGTTTCTGAAGCTGATCAAAAATGAAAAGGGTGCGACCGCGATTGAGTACGGCCTCATCGCCGCTCTGATCGCCGTTGCGATCATCGGTGCGGTGACGTCTGTCGGCACCTCGCTGAGCAGCACGTTCACGACCGTTTCGACCGCGCTCAGCTAAATCCAGCTAACGTGAAAAGAGACGGCGGCGCCGCAAGGCGCCGCCGTTTTCTTATGTGTGCCCACCGGCCGTGCGGCCGGAATTAACCATTCCTTGTCGACTGCCGTTTAGGTCATTTTGGCACGGCTGAGGCTGCTGGATCGGATCGGAGGAATGGCACGTGGCGAGATTCGCTGATTATTTCGAGCGCCTGTTCCTTTTCATCCTGAGCGCGCTCTTCGTCCACGCGCTGCTTTCCCGGGCGAGCGTCCATCCCTATCTCATCCTTCTTGCCATTTCGGAGTGCCTGCCTGTCCTGCTGATCATCATCAGGCGGCCCGGGGAAATGGTAATGAAGCCGTATCCCTACTTCCTCGCATTTGCCGCAACCGCGTCTCCGCTTCTCGTTCGTCCGGCAGCGGGCGGCCTTCAGCTCGTGCCCGACAGCATCGCAGCCGGATTGCTGGCGCTCGGACTGGCGGTAAACATTTCGGCCAAGGTGGCGCTGTGGCGAAGCTTCGGCCTGGCGCCCGCCAATCGCGGTGTGCGCAACGGCGGGCCTTATAAGTTCGTCCGGCACCCGATGTATCTCGGCTACTTCCTCACGCAGATTGGTTTCCTGCTCGCCAATCTGACGATTGCCAACTTGCTGAAATATCTGGTGACCTGGATCCTCCAGCTGCTGCGGATCGGCGAGGAGGAGAAGTTCCTGCTGAAGGACTCGGCCTATCGCGACTTGGCGACGCGAGTGAAATTCCGGCTGGTCCCTGGCCTCTATTAGCGGCGAGCGGCATTGTAGCCGGCCGTGTTCAGGCGTGCAGGGGCGCCAGGTTGGGGCCGAGCGCCCTCACTTTCCGGTCCTCGCACCACACCTCGATCGGGCGGTGGTCGGATTTATAGGCGATGTGGATCGCATCCACGTCGTCGTTCGCCTCGATCTCGCGCTCGCGATCGACCTGATGGGTATTCGGGTTGATGAAGCAGAGGCGGTACCGGATCATTCTCGCTTTCCCATCGCTGGTCGGCGTTCTCAACGCACCGGACGGGTCAGCGTTTCAATAACGGCGCCCGACGGCCCCGCTCTTGCGGCGGCGGGCATGCGCCGCTAGGCGGCGCGGCAACTCCAACCCTGCAGATTTTTCAGGAGACCGTTCGGCCATGGCCGTCACGCGCACCTTTTCCATCATCAAGCCCGATGCCACCCGTCGCAACCTGACCGGCGCGATCACCAAGATGCTCGAGGAGGCTGGCCTTCGCATCGTCGCTTCCAGGCGCATCAGGATGAGCCGCGAACAGGCGGAGGACTTTTACGCCGTTCACAAGGAGCGGCCGTTCTACAATGCTCTGTGCACCTTCATGACCTCCGGCCCGGTCGTGGTCCAGGTTCTCGAGGGCGAGGATGCGGTCAAGCGCAACCGCGACGTGATGGGGGCCACGAACCCGGCCGACGCCGCCGAGGGCACGATCCGCAAGGCCTATGCGGAATCGATCGAGGCCAATTCGGTGCACGGCTCCGACAGCGACGAGAACGCGAAGGTAGAGATCGAATTCTTCTTCAAGCCCGAAGAAATCGTCGGCTGATTCAGAGCAGCGGGCTGAGCATCGCCAGAGCGTTGCGCCATACCCGGGTTCCCAACCCGCAGCGGCTCATCTCCGCCGCCGTCACTGGCTCGGACTGGGCAATATAATCGTCCTGCCGTGCCCGGATTTCCGCGGCGAAGGCGGGATCGGCGAACAGCAGGTTATTCTCGAAATTGAGCTCGAAGCTTCGGCGGTCGAGATTGGCCGAGCCGATCAGCGCGACATGGCCGTCGACGACCATTGTCTTGGCGTGAAGAAGCCCCGGCCGGAACTCGAAAATCTCCGCACCCGCCTTGATGAGGTCGGCGTAATAGCTGCGGCTCGCGCCTGCGACGAAGTGGCTGTCGTTGCGCCTGGGAACCACCAGAATGGTCCGAACGCCACGCCACGCCGCTGAGGAGAGGGCGTAGAGCAACTGCTCGTCGGGCACGAAGTAGGGCGTTGTCACCACCAGCTCTTCGCGCGCTGAGTGGATCAGCTCGGAAAAGCAGCTCGGCATCGCGTCATAGGCGAAGATCGGGCCCGTCCCGATGACTTGGGCAATGATCTTGCCGCTCCCCGACTGGAGCGGACGCTCGGCGAGGCAGGCGCTGATGTCGTCTGCACCTTCGCTCATCCAGTCCGACACGAACAGGAATTGGCAATCGAGCGCGACCGGGCCTTCCCAGCGGGTCATGATGTCCACCCAGGGCGCGAATCGCGGCTTGATCCGGAATGCGGGGTCCGCGAGATTCTGGCTTCCGGCCCACGCAATCCGGTTGTCGATCACCAGCGACTTGCGATGATTCCTGAGATCCACCCGTCCGCGAAGGAGGAGGCGGAGCAGGTTTCCGAAGGGCAAGGCGGGGCGCATCTGGGCTCCGCTGGCGATCAGATCGCCCCAGTGCTTCGAGCGGATGAACCTGTGCGATCCCAGCGCGTCGGCCAGCACCCGAACTTTGACGCCTCGCCGGGCGGCGCGGACCAGCGCCTCCTTCATCTTGAGGCCGTTGCGGTCCTCCAGCCAGATGTAGGTGGTGAGGTGGACGTGGCGCTCGGCGGAATTCACATCGGCGGCCATTGAGTCGATGGCGCTGTCGCTGTCGGCGGCCAGCGATGCGCTGTTTCCGCCCGCCGGCCCGATCCCGTTGATGGTCTGGGCCAGAGCGAACGGCGCGCCGTGAACCGATCGCTTCAGCTTCGCGACGACAGCCTTGTCGGGCGAGCGGCGCGGCAAAGAGGCGTCGACCATCTGGCCGAAGCGCCGGCGCCGAAGCCGCGTTTCACCCAGCAGCAGATAAGCGAGTGTTCCGACGATCGGCGCGACGACGATGATGATGACCCAGGCCAGCCGCGACGCGGGCTCGCGATGCGGCCGCAGGATCGCCCGGACCAGCACCGCTAACTCGATGACGACGATGATCGCCGTCAGGACCAGGTGGATCGGCCGCATGTCCAGCAATGCCGCACATCTGCGCCAGCCTGTCCAGTCCCGCTTGAGTCCGCGTCAGGCGCGGCTGAGGCTGACGAGGCGGACCGAGTGGCCGCCGAACAGGCCACCGCCTTCCCAGCGATAGGTGAGCCGGTAATTTCCGCCTGATGTCTTGTCCGTGCCCATTTCGACATAGCGGGCCGTGATCCGGACCGGCACCGAGTGCGCGCCCTTCGATTCCTTGTCGCGGTCGCCGAGAGCGGATTCGACCTGCTGCGCGTCCAGCCGGCCGTCGCTTCCCAGCTGGATCGGGGCTGCTCCCTTGATTGCGAGAGTCAGCGACTCGAGCGCGTGGCTGGCCTCGACCGGGGCAATGACGAGGCTCCGGCCATCGTCGCCGACAGCCGCGCGAAGTGTCAGCGGGATCGGCTGCCTTTGTTCGATCACCCGCGTCGGTCCCTGGTGGTCGCTGCTCTTCCAGCTGATCCAGACGCCGAATGCCGACACGACGAGCGCCGCCAGGGCGATGATCTCGCCAATGTTGATCAGGCGCCGGCGCTCTCGATCGCCTTTTTCGCTCATCGTCCGCCCATTTCCAGCAACCGGCGCGGCGCCGCAAGCTCCCAGCTTCTCCCGATCCGGCTGTCGACCAGCTCCCAGTCGACGTTCTCGCCCGCCAGGTTGACCGCGACCCAGCCGGACGGACCGAGATAGGCCGGCTTCGAATAGGTTTCCGGAGCGGCCTCGATCAGCATCGCCTGCTCGTCCAGTCCGCTGGTCCGCACGCACACGGCCGTCCGCCCGTCACCGTGATGATTGGCCCTGAACTGGGCGAATTGCTTTCCGGCGACGAAGAAGGTCGGCTGGCCGTGAGACGATCGCTCCTCGGTCTCGGGAAGCTCCAGCGCCGAGGTGCGGACTCGGGCGAGCGGGTCAGTCATCGCGCGACGAACTCCGCGAGCGCTTTGGGGTAGAGCTGGTGCTCCGCTTCGAGGACCCGCGTTTCGAGCGTAGCTTCGGTATCGCCGGGGACGATTGGCACTTCGGCCCGGGCAAGGATTTCGCCCGAATCCAGCTCTTCGGTCACCAGATGGACGCTGCAGCCGCTGACCTCGTCGCCCGCCTCGATCGCGCGTTTGTGCGTGTCGAGCCCGCGATATTTCGGGAGCAGCGACGGGTGGATGTTGACGATCCGCCCGGCCCATTTTCCGGTGAACTCGCCCGACAGGATGCGCATGAAGCCGGCAAGCGCGATCGTCCCGATCCGGTGGTCCTCGAGCGACTGCTCCAGCGCCGCTTCCCACGTCCGCTTGTCGATCCCGCGACTGTCCCAGGTCCAGGTCGGAATCGCTTGCTCGCGAGCCCAGGCGAGGCCCGGAGCGAGGGGCTTGTTCGATGCCACCAGCACCACCTCATAGCCTTTTGCCTGGTCGACGATCGCTCTCATGTTGCTCCCGCGCCCGGAAATCAGCACCGCCACCCGGCGCTTGTCACCCTCCAGGTCAGGCATCGTGGCTTGCGGTCCATGAGTCGGGCGACCCCCATGATCCCGCGGCGCCCGCGACGGTGCAACCTCGAGTCCCGGCTGCGATCCGTCCGATCACCCGCGCTTTTTCCCCGGCCTGCTCCAGGCGGGAAATCACCGAGCCGGAGTCGGACTCGCGCGTGATCGCGACCATTCCGATCCCGCAGTTGAACGTCCGCGCCATCTCCCCGGCGGCAATGGCGCCGCCCTCCTGGAGCAAGGCGAAGAGCGGCGGCAATTGCCACAATCTCGCGTCGATCTCGGCCCGCAACCCCTTGGGAAGGACTCGCGGCACATTTTCGAGCAGCCCTCCGCCGGTGATGTGGGCGAGACCGTGGATCAGCCCGTCGCGGACCAGCGGCAGGAGCGGCTTGACGTAAATCCGGGTCGGCTCGAGCAGCGTCTCGCCGAGGCTGACGCCGGGCAGGAACGGTGCTTCGGCGGCGAGATCCCAGCTCTTGTCGACGATGATCCTGCGAACCAGCGAAAAGCCGTTGCTGTGGACTCCGGAGCTGGCGATTCCGACGATCGCATCGTCCTCTGCAACCCGGCTGCCGTCGAGGAGCTCGCCGCGCTCGACCGCGCCGACGCAGAAACCGGCGAGGTCGTAATCGCCAGGAGCGTACATTCCGGGCATTTCCGCCGTTTCGCCGCCGATCAGCGCACAGCCGGCGCTTCGACAGCCGTCCGCGATCGATTCGACCACGGCTCGAGCAATTTCGGTGTCGAGCTTCGCGGAGGCGAAATAATCGAGGAAGAGCAGCGGCTCGGCCCCCTGGACGACAAGATCGTTGGCGCACATCGCGACGAGGTCGATGCCAACGCCCTGGTGGCAATTGAGGTCGATCGCGAGCCTGAGCTTGGTCCCGACTCCGTCGTTGGCGGCGACGAGAAGCGGATCGCGATAACCCGCGGCCCCGAGATCGAAGATTCCGCCGAAGCCGCCAAGCTCGGCATCGGCGCCCGGCCGCGCGGTCGAGCGCGCCAGCGGGCCGATGGCTTTGACGAGCGCATTTCCGGCGGCGATCGACACTCCGGCGTCGGCATAAGTGAGCGGCTTTTGCGGCATTGCGTCGCCGCCTAGCCACAAGCGGCTTGGATTTCCACGCTGTTATCGCCAAAAGCGGCTCTCAATGGCTCGTCGCTCCTGGTTCGTTGCAGCATTCGTCGCGCTTCTTGGCCTCGCCGTCGGCGGGGTTCTTTTTGCGCAGATGGAAGGGGGCGAGCGCGGAATCCTGCCCCTCGACAGCTCTGGAACGCTCGAAATCGACGGAATCCACGTCGATGTCGGCGGCAAGGATGCGCCTTCGGCGCGATTCGCGGGCTGGCGAATCGCCCAGCGCCAGGGTTTCAAGATGCTGTGGGCGAAAAGCCACGGATTGCCCGTCTCGCAGGCGCCGAGCCTGTCGGATTCGCAGCTCGACGACATCGTCAGTTCGATCATCATCGACCGGGAGCGGATCGGGCCTAATCGCTACATCGCCGACCTCGGCGTCCTGTTCGATCGCGCGCGCGCCGGGCAGCTGCTCGGGATTCCGGGCGTCAGCGAGCGCTCGCAGCCGATGATCCTGATCCCGGTGACGATCAGCGCCGGGACAGAAACCAGCGTCGAGCTTCGAAATCCGTGGCAGAAAGCGTGGGCGGAGTTCCGAACTTCGCAGAGCCCGATCGATTATGTCCGGGTCAGCGGGCTCGGCGCCGATCCCCTGCTGATCAACGCCGACCAGGCGCGGCGTCCGGGCCGCGCCTGGTGGCGCAGCATTCTCGACCTTTACGGCGCCGCCGACATCCTCGTTGCCGAAGTGCGGGTCCACCGGCTCTATCCCGGCGGTCCTGCGAAGGCGGAATTCATCGGCCGCCACGGGCCCGACGGCGAAATCGTCGGCGGCTTCACGCTGACCGCGCCCAACAGCGCCGGAATTCCCAGCATGATGGCCGACGGTGTCCGGCGAATGGACGAGCTGTTCACCGCCGCCTTCAATGCCGGCGCACTCAACCGCGACTCCACGCTCAACCTGCCGCCGCCACCGCCGCCTCCGCCGGAGCAGCAGCAGCAGGTCCAGCACGCGCCCATCCGCTACCAGGTGGCCGTGGTCACTCCCAATGCCGCCACCTATAATTCGGCGCTTGCGCACCTCCGCGCCGTCCCCGGAGTCGACCTCGTCCAGCAGGTGAATATCGGAATCGGCGACATCAGCTATTTCTACGTCACCTATCGCGGCGAGCCGTCCACGCTGCGCTCGATCCTGATGTCTCGCGGCTGGGGCGTCGATATATCGGGCGGGCAGCTGAAGATGTACGTTCCGCGTCCGGCGCCTGCACCGCAAAAACAGCAGCCGTCGTCGAACAGCGCGCAACCGCAAACTCAGAACCGGGTCGGAGCAGCCGCTCCGAAACCGCACATCGAGGCCCAGTGAGCGAGAAGAGGGAGCAAATCGCGCTCCCGCTCGACTGGCCGCAAAGCCAGGGCGAATCGCGGCTGATCGTCTCGGACGCCAATCGAGACGCTTTCGAGCATTTCCGCAAATGGAGCCTGTGGCCGGTCAAGGCGACGATCCTGGCCGGTCCGCGACGTTCGGGACGAAGCCTTCTCGCGCGCGGATTCGCCGAACGAGTCGGCGGCCGGCTGATCGACGGGGCCGAGCGAGCCGACGAGGAGGAGTTGTTCCACGCCTGGAATGCAGCGCAGGAAAGCGGACGCCCGCTGGTGATGATCGTCGACCGGACTCCGCCGGATTGGGAAATCGGGCTGCCCGATCTAAGGACCCGGATTGCCGTCACCCCGGTGGCGCGCATTGCCGAACCGGACGACAGGCTGTTCCAGGCGCTGGTCCAGCTTCACTTCGCGGATCGTGGCCTTCACATCCCGGCAGAGGCGCTGCGCTTCATGTCGGAGCGGCTTCAGCGCGATTATTGGACGGTGGAGCGAGCGGTCGAAGCCGTCGACCGCTTCGCGATCGCCGAGCGCGCGCGCCTCAGCCTGCCGACGATCCGGCGAGCCCTGATCGATGCCGGGATGATCGGCAGCTAGGCGATCAGCTGCAGCCGATCCGCTCGACGAGATTGTTCGAATCGAGGAAGACGGTCAGGCGGTCGAAACGAAACTCCATGGTCACCGCAGTTCCGGGCGGTACCCAGCGGACGGTCGCAGCGCCGGACACTCGAAGCATCTTCTGCTCCAGCGCATTGCTTTTCTGCTTGCCGACGAACTGCTGGATCTTGGCGGGATCGCACTTATGGCCCGGAGTCGTTCCGTGGAGGGGCGGCGAGTCGGCCGGCGCTTGGGACGCGGGCGCCTGGGCGGTCGAGCAGGCGCCGGCAAGCACCATCGTTGCCGCTGCGATGACCGTTTGTGCCGTCATGCCTGCGCCTCCTCGACAATCCTGCTCAACTTGAGCTTGCCGTTCTCGATCGCGAAGCCCAGCCGGCCTTCGACCAGGTCGAGAGCGTCGCTGCCGAACTCTTCAAACCGCCAGCCCTTGAGGATGTTCAAATCGCGGGCTCCGGCAGCGAGCGCTTCGAGGTCGTCGCTCCGGGCAATCAGCCGCGGCGCCACGCCGCTTTCCTTGGCCCGGATCTTGAGCAGGAGCTTCAACAGATCGCTGACCAGCGCCGCATCCTTGGTAAGGCCGGGCCTGCGCGGCTCGCGCGACGGCAGGTCGTCAGGGTCGAGCGGCCTGGCCTTGTCCAGCGCCGCCATCAGCCGGGCGCCGATATCGTTGCTCTTCCACCCGGACGACAAGCCGCGGACCTTCGCGAGATCCTCCTGCGTCTTTGGCGGATGGGCGGCGAGCTCGACCAAAGTGTCATCCTTGACGATCCGGCCCCTCGGAATGTTCTTGGTCCGCGCCTCTGTCTCGCGCCAGCCGGCCAGCGCTCGAAGACGGCCGAGCACCTGCGGATTGCGGCTGGGAAGGCGCAGCCGCTTCCATGCGTCCTCCGCCTCGAAAGCGAAATGGGACGGATCGGCGAGCCGCTCCATCTCTTCGTCGAGCCAGGCGCCGCGGCCCGTCTTCTTGAGCTTCTCCACCAGCCGCGGGAAGATCTTCGCGAGGTGGGTGACGTCGGCGATCGCATAATCGATCTGCCTTTTGTCGAGCGGGCGGCGGCTCCAGTCGGTGAAGCGTGCGCCCTTGTCGAGGCTGTGGCCGAGCATCGATTCGATGAGGTTCGAATAACCGACCTGCTCGCCATGGCCGAGCGCCATCGCCGCGATCTGCGTGTCGAACATCGCCTTGGGCATCTTGCCCGTCAGGTTATGAACAATCTCGAGGTCCTGGCTTCCGGCGTGGAAGACCTTCAGCACGTCCTCGTTCTCCACCAGCAGGTCGAGAAGCGGCTTGAGGTCGATCCCTTCCGCCTTGGGATCGATTGCGGCGGCTTCCTCGCTGCTTGCGATCTGGATGAGGCACAGGTCCGGCCAATAGCTGTTCTCGCGCATGAACTCGGTGTCCACGGCGACGAACGGATGTTTCGACAGGCGCTCCACGAGCTGGGAAAGCGCGTCGGTCTTCGTGATCAGGGGATGAATCTTCATTGGCTTGCGGCGCCATAGCCGCCGCATCGGGTTGACAAAAGGGGAGGGGAAAGGAAAGCGCCCGTCAACCGAAGTCGTCATCCTCGCGAAAGCGGGGACCCAGCCAGAGCGACAGGACTAGGTTCCCGCTTTCGCGGGAATGACGAGAGAGAGCAAAGAACCATGCACGCCTATCGTACCCATAGCTGCGCCGAGCTCACCGCCTCCGACGTTGGAAAGACGGTGCGGCTGTCGGGCTGGATCCATCGCAAGCGCGACCACGGCGGGGTGCTCTTCATCGACCTTCGCGACCATTACGGGATCACGCAGATCGTCGCCGACCAGGACAATCCGGTCCAGAAATTGCTCGATTCGCTGCGCGTGGAGTCGGTGATCACGGTCACCGGCGAGGTCGTCGCCCGCTCCGCCGAGGCGATCAACCCCAAGCTTCCGACCGGCGAGATCGAACTCGTCGCGAGGGAGGTGGAGGTTCAGTCGCAATCGGCCGAGCTTCCTATGCCGGTTGCCGGCGAGGCCGATTACCCCGAGGAAATTCGCCTCACTTACCGCTACCTCGACCTTCGCCGCGAGCAGATGCACCACAACATCATGCTTCGCTCGGCGGTGATCGCGTCGATCCGCCGCCGGATGATGGAGCAGGGCTTCACCGAGTTCCAGACTCCGATCCTGACCGCCAGCTCGCCCGAGGGCGCGCGCGACTATCTCGTGCCGAGCCGGGTCCACCCGGGCAAGTTCTACGCGCTGCCGCAGGCGCCGCAGATGTTCAAGCAGCTGATCATGGTCGCCGGCTTCGACAAATATTTCCAGATCGCGCCCTGCTTCCGCGACGAGGATGCGCGCGCCGATCGCTCGCCGGGCGAATTCTATCAGCTCGATTTCGAAATGAGCTTCGTCACCCAGGAGGACGTGTTCCAGGCGATCGAGCCGGTGCTCGCCGGCGTGTTCGAGGAGTTCGCCAACGGCAAGGCCGTCACTCCGGCCGGCGAGTTCGTTCGAATTCCGTACAAGGACGCGCTGCTCAAATACGGCACCGACAAACCGGACCTTCGCAACCCGCTCCTGGTCCACGACACCGGCGGCCATTTCGCGGGTTCCGGATTTGGGCTTTTCGCCAAGATCGTCGACAGCGGCGGTGTCGTGCGCGCCGTGCCGGCGCCGAGCACCGCCGACAGGAGCCGCAAGTTCTTCGACGACATGAACGAATGGGCGCGGAGCGAAGGCTTCGCCGGCCTCGGCTATGCGACGCGCAAGGGCGGCGAATGGGGCGGCCCGATCGCCAAGAACCACGGCACCGAGGGCATGGACAAGCTCGCGGACGAAATGGGGCTGGGTACGGACGACGGAATCTTCTTCGCGGCAGGCAAGGAAGCCGAAGCTGCGAAGCTCGCCGGGCTGGCCCGAACTCGCGTCGCCGAGCAGCTCGACCTGATCGAAAAGGAGTCGTTCCGCTTCTGCTGGATCGTCGACTTTCCGATGTACGATTATGACGAGGAGGCAAAGAAGATCGACTTCTCGCACAACCCCTTCTCGATGCCGCAGGGCGGGCTGGAGGCACTGGAAACGAGGGACCCGCTCGAGATCCTCGCCTGGCAGTACGACATCGTCTGCAACGGCGTGGAGCTTTCGTCCGGCGCGATCCGCAACCACCGCCCCGACATCATGTACAAGGCATTCGAGATTGCCGGCTACACGAAGGCGCAGGTCGACGAAGATTTCTCGGGCATGATCAACGCCTTCAAGTTCGGCGCCCCGCCGCACGGAGGCTCGGCGCCGGGCATCGACCGGATCGTCATGCTTCTCGCCGACGAGCCGAACATCCGCGAGGTCATCCTCTTCCCGATGACCCAGAAGGCCGAGGATCTGATGATGAACGCGCCGGCCGAAGTTCCCGCGCGGCACCTGCGCGAGCTCGGCCTCAGGATTGTCGAGCCGGGCTGAGGCCCGCCGGAACGATCGTCCGCTCCGGCGTTTCCGCTCCGAGTGAACCGCCAGTGCCAATCCGATCTCGCTCAGGATGGCCTTCCCGTCCCGCGCCGCTACTGGTCGGCGGCGGCGATCTGGCTGGCCTTGGCGATGGCGGTGCTCGACAGCTCGATCGCAAATGTCGCGCTCCCGACGATCGCGAGCGAGCTCGGTGCGTCCGCGGCGACTTCGGTTTGGGTGATCAACGCCTATCAGCTGACGATCACGATCCTTCTGCTCCCGCTCGCTGCGATGGGCGACAAGATCGGCTACAAATGCATCTACATTCCCGGCCTGGTGGTCTTCACTGTCGGCTCGGTCGGCTGTGCTCTTTCGGGGAGCCTGTCGCTGCTCATCGCGGCGCGGGTGGTGCAGGGCGTCGGCGCCGCCTGCATCATGAGCATGAACGCGGCGCTGGTGCGCTCCACCTATCCTGCCACAATGCTCGGCCGCGGAATCGGCTACAACGCGCTCGTGCTCTCGATGTCGGCGGCCGCGGGGCCAACGTTGGCGGCAATCATCCTCAGCATCGCGACGTGGCCGTGGCTGTTCATGATCAATCTCCCCATCGGCATCGCCGCGGTCTTCGTCGGCAGGCGTTCGCTCCCCGAGCCGGAGGGGCACGGCGCCGAGTTCGACTGGGCTGCAGCGGTCCTCGCCGGGGCGATGATGGGCCTCACCGTGTTCGGGGCGGAGATGTTCGCCCATGAAGCCGTTCTGGCCGGAAGCCTCCTCATCGCCATCGGGCTTATCTCCGGCGTTCTGCTGGTCCGCCGCGAGTGGGGCGACCCCAGGCCGCTGGTCCCGGTCGACCTGCTCAAGATCCGGATTTTCAGCATGTCGATCGGCACTTCGACCGTCTCGTTCGCGGCGCAGATGCTCGCCTATGTGACGCTTCCGTTCCTGTTTCAGACGGTGATGGGCAAGAGCGCCTTCGAAACCGGGCTGCTGATCACTCCGTGGCCGCTGGCGCTGGGCGTGATCGCGCCGATTGCAGGCCGCCTTGCCGACAAGATGCGAGCGGGCCTGATCGGCGGCATAGGCCTCGCAATTTTCGCCTTCGGCCTGTTCATGCTCTCGCGGCTTTCGCTTCACCCCGGCACGGTCGACATCGCCTGGAGGATGGCGGTGTGCGGAATCGGCTTCGGGCTGTTCCAGTCGCCCAACAACCGAACGATCGTCAGCTCGGCGCCGCTCGCCCGGTCGGGCGCGGCCGGCGGAATGCTGGCCACCGCGCGGCTTCTCGGCCAGACGACCGGCGCTGTCGCCGTCGCGGTCGCCTTTCATCTCGCCGGAGTGACCGTCGCCCCCAAGCTGCTCGCCGCGGCTGCGATCGCGGCAGCGGTTGCCGCCGGCCTCAGCTTGCTGCGCCTGCGGTCTCCCGGGACCAAATTCCGCCCTGAAGCCGCGCACCCGATCGCCGGCTAGTTGTGCCACAAAGATGAGGTGCTACCGTCTCCCGCAAGAGGGAGAGGGGAATGACGAAATCCTTGCGTATCTGGCCGCTGTTTCTCGCCGGCGCGGCTCTGTCGCCAGCCGCTTCGTTGGCGCAATCGCCGCCGGCCGCACAGGCCCCCGAGCCGACCGCCGCCGACGTCAAGCTGCGGGCGCTGTACAATGGCTATTCCGCCTGGGCTGCGAAGGAGGGCGGCTATTTCGAGACCGAGGACGGCGAGCTCAAGCAGGCCAGCTATTTGCCTCATGTCGACGCCGCCACGCAGGAGCGTGAGGCGGCCCATCTCCAGGACCTGCTGAACCAGCTCAATGCCATTCCCACGGCCCAGCTCTCTCGCGACGAGCAGGTGAATGCCGCGGTCTTCCGAACCGTTCTCGATAATGCGCTGATCGAAGCGAAGTACCGGACGTGGGAGATGCCGTTCAACAGCGACAGCTCCTTCTGGACCTATCTCAATGAGGACCATCAGCTTCGCGATGCCGCCGAATATCAGCGCTATATCGCCCGGATGCGCGAAGTTCCGCGCTATTTCGACGAGCAGATCGCCAACATGCGCGCCGGGATTGCGCGCGGCTTCACCGTGCCGAAGGCGACTCTGACCGGCCGCGACAAGTCGATCGAGGCATTCATCGCCGCCGACATCGACAAGAACGTCTTCTACAAGCCGTTCAAGACCATGCCTTCGAACATCCCCGCGGTGGAGCAGGAATCGCTCCGCAAGCAGGCCGCGGACGCGATCAAGCAATCGGTGCTCCCCGCCTACAAGAACCTGCTGAGCTTCTACACGAGCGAATATTATCCCAAGGCGCGGACCACGGTCAGCGCTCACGACCTGCCCGACGGCGACGCTTTCTACCGCTCGCAGGTGCGCGAATATACGACCACGGACCTCACGCCCGAGCAAATCCACGCCGTCGGCCTGGAGGAGGTCGACCGGATCCAGGCGGCGATGCTCAAGACGATGAAGGACAGCGGGTTCAAGGGCACGTTCCCCCAGTTCCTCCACTTCCTCAGGACCGATCCGCAATTCATCGCGAAGACTCCCGACGAGCTGCTCGGCGTGTCAGCTTACGTCGCCAAGCGCGTCGACGGAGTGATCGGCGACCATTTCGGCTTCCTTCCGCGCAAGCGCTTCGGGATCATCCCGGTGCCGGACGCGCTCGCGCCCTTCTACACCTCGGGCCGAGGCGGGCTCGAGAATTGCATGATGAACACCTACAATTTGCCGGTCCGGCCGCTCTACAACATCCCGGTGCTCACTCTCCACGAATGCGAGCCGGGGCACAGCTTCCAGATGGCCGTGCAAGCGGAGCAGAAGAGCCTGCCGTCCTTTCGCCGCCACAGCTATTTCTCGGGTTCGGGCGAAGGCTGGGGACTCTACTCCGAATGGCTCGGCGACGAGCTCGGGATCTATCGGACGCCCTACGAGAAGTTCGGGCAGCTGAGCTACGACATGTGGCGCGCGGCGCGGCTGGTGATCGATACCGGCATCCACCGCTACGGCTGGTCGCGCCAACAGGCGATCGACTATCTCGCCAGCCACACCGCATTGTCTCAGCACGAGGTCGAGACCGAGGTCGACCGCTACATCAGCTGGCCCGGCCAGGCGCTCGCCTACAAGCTCGGCGAGCTGACGATCCTCAAGCTTCGCGGCGAGGCCGAGACGACGCTCGGTCCCAGGTTCGACGAGCGCAAGTTCCACGACGCGATCCTGGCGCTCGGCTCGGTGCCGCTGAACGTGCTCGAGGACCAGATGCGCGCCTTCATTCGTGCAGAGCAGGCGCGGACGGTAGCGCCGAAATAGTCAGTCGGCAGGAGAGGGCGGCGGCGATCCGAGCGCGCGCTCAGGTTCGACGATCAGGCAATTGCCTTCGACCCTGGTGATCCGCACTCGCTCCCCGGCTCCCGCCGGGCCGCCGCGGGCACCCCATTCGCTATCGCCAACGCGGACCCGGCCACCGTGTTCGTCGACAGGCGCAACCACGACCACCGACTTGCCGACGAGCCGGGCCGCGCGGTCGTTCAGGAAGGGATCGCTGCTGTCGGTGCCGCGAACATTGTAGAAGCGCCGGCCGACCATCACCGCGATGATGCTGTAGAGGGCGAAGAGTGCCAGTTGCGGCACCAGCCCCAGGCCGAGCAGAACGGCGAAAAACCCGGTCGCGATCGCGGCCGCGCCGATGAAGACGAGGAAGAATCCGGGCGCGATCACCTCGAGGATCAGGAGCAGGACGCCCCCGATTAGCCACATCCAGGCCGGGTCGATGGCTTCTATCGACATCAGCCCTCCACTCGCGGAACGCCCGGAAGAGCCGGCGGAGCGCCGCGCCCACCCTTCTTCTCGGCAGCGGGCCTCGCCGGCGGGGCAGACGTCTTTGTGTCTCCGAATACCTCGCGCGCAAGCTCGCCTATGCCCCCGAGCGTCCCCATCAGCTGGGTCGCCTCAAGCGGGAACAGGATCGTCTTGGCATTGGGCGAGGTCGCGAACTTGCCGAGCGCCTCGACATATTTCTGGGCAACGAAATAGTTGATTGCCTGGCCGGAGCCCTTCTCGATCGCATCGCTGACGACCTTCGTCGCGGCTGCTTCCGCTTCGGCGGCGCGTTCCCGCGCCTCGGCCTCGCGGAAAACGCGCTCGCGATTGCCTTCCGCCTGGAGGATCTGCGCCTGCTTCTGGCCCTCGGCGCGAAGGATCTCCGACTGGCGCGAACCTTCGGCCTCGAGGATGACGGCGCGCTTCTCGCGCTCCGCCTTCATCTGGCGCGTCATCGCGTTGACGATGTCGGCGGGCGGCCGGATGTCCTTCAATTCGACTCGGGTGATCTTGACGCCCCATGCCTCGGTCGCCTGGTCGACGACGGAGAGCAGCCGCGCATTGATCTCGTCGCGCTTGGACAAGGTCTCGTCGAGGTCCATCGAACCCATCACCGTGCGCAGGTTGGTGGTCGAAAGTGCCATGATGGCGAGATAAAGGTCGCTGACCTCATAAGCGGCCTTGGCGGCGTCGAGGACCTGGAAAAAGACCACTCCGTCAACCGCCACCATCGCATTGTCCTTGGTGATGATCTCCTGCCCGGGAATGTCGACGACCTGCTCCATCACGTTGATCCGCCGGCCAACGCGATAGAAAAACGGCGGAACGAAGTTGAAGCCCGGCTCGGCCACTCGCGTAAATCGGCCGAAATGCTCGATTGTGTAGCGATAGCCTTGGTGAACGATCTTGACGCTCATCATCACGAACAGCAGCGCAAGCACCGCAATTGCACCCATGAAAGTCGTAAGCATGTTTGTCCCCGATCTTGTGTGGGAGCATGATGCTTCGTGAGACACGGGAACAAAAGGAAAATCGGGGTGAACAGCAGGTTTGAGCAAGTTCGGTCGGTGCTGTTCCTGCCTGCGTCGAACCCGCGCGCGATCGGCCATGCGCGCGAATCCGCCGCCGATCTCGTCATTCTCGACCTCGAAGATGCGGTGAGGCCGGAGGACAAGGATAGCGCCCGCGCGGCAGCAGTCGACGCGGTCGCGGAAGATTGGCCGATGCCGGTGGCGATCCGGGTCAACGGCGTCGGAACCCAGTGGCACTTGCTGGACGTGGATTCGGTTGCACAATCTCGAGCCGACTGTGCGGTGCTTCCGCGCGCCGTCTCGGGTCGCCTGGTCCACGATGTTGCGGAAGCTGTGGGCAAGCCGGTGATGGCGATGGTCGAGACTGCGGCCGGAGTGCTGGCAGCCGTGGAAATTGCTTCGGAAAGCGGCGCGCTGATCGCGGGGACGAACGACCTGCGCGCCGAGCTTCGGGTACCGATTGGGAAAGATCGAGCGGCAATCTCGGCCTCGCTTCAAATGATGCTCCTCGCCTCGCGCTCGGCGGGAATCCCGAGCTTCGACGGAGTCTTCAACGACCTCGAGGACCTCGACGGCTTCGCAGCCGAATGCGCCGAAGGGCGCGCGCTCGGCTTCGACGGCAAGAGCCTTATTCATCCCAGCCAAATCGAGCCCTGCAACCGCCTCTTCTCGCCGACCGAGGAGGAACTCGCGCGGGCCCGGCGACTAGTCGAAGCCTTCGGCGGCGGCGCCGAGCGCTTCGAGGGCCAGATGATCGAGCGAATGCACATCGAGACCGCGCAGCGATTGCTTGACCGCGCATGACGCTCGTCGATCAAGCACTGCGGATTGTCCTGACTTCGCTCCATTACCTCCTCCGCCTGAGCTGGTTCATCCGCCGGCCGAAGACGTTCGGGGCGCATGCCCTGGCGCTCACGCCGGAGGGCAAGGTCATTCTGGTGAGGCTGCGCTACGCGCCGTTCTGGCGGCTTCCCGGAGGTGGGGGGACGGCCGACGAGCCGCCCGTCGACGCGGCGTTGCGAGAGCTTCGCGAGGAGATCGGGATGACAGCGCACGGTGAAGCGAAAGCGGCGCGCGACTTCCACGAATCGGTCCATTTCAAGCGTGACATCGCCTCGCTGGTCCTGGTCCGCGACGTTCGCTACCGCCCCCGCTGGAGCCTGGAAGTCGAAGCCGTATGCGAGGCGGATCTCGACGCGCTCCCGGCCGACATGTCGGCGAATGCCCGCTTGTGGATCGATGAGGCCAGGCCGCTCCTATGACCGGCTCGCCACTTGGCGAATCGCGCATCCTCTGTCATGGGCCGATATGGCCGACCTGAATTCCCAACCAGATATTCCCCTTGGGCTGACGTTCGACGACGTCCTCCTTCAGCCGCTCGAATCCTCCGTCCTGCCAAGCCAGGCGGATACGAGAACCCATCTCACCCGCGCGATCCCGCTCAACATCCCGATCCTGTCGTCGGCGATGGACACCGTGACCGAAGCCGACATGGCGATCGCCCTCGCCCAATTGGGCGGCATCGGGGTGCTTCACCGCAACCTCTCGGTGAAGGAGCAGGCGGCGGCGGTCCGGGCAGTGAAGCGGTTCGAAAGCGGGATGGTGATCAACCCGATCACAATGACTCCGGACCAGACTCTCGCCGAGGCTCTTCAGCTGATGAAGTCGAACCGGATCAGCGGCATCCCGGTCGTCGAAAAATCGGGCAAGCTCGTCGGAATCGTCACCAACCGCGACGTCCGCTTTGCCGAAAGCCCCAAGCAGCCGATCTCCGAGCTGATGACGAAGGACAATCTCGCCAAGGTCCCGGTCGGAACCAGCCAGGAGGAGGCGATGCGGATCCTCCACCACAGGCGGATCGAAAAGCTTCTTGTCGTCGATCATGATGACCGCTGCGTTGGGCTCATCACCGTCAAGGACATCGAAAAGGCCGTTGCTGCCCCGCTCGCCACCAAGGACGCCGAGGGGCGGCTTCGAGTCGCTGCAGCGACCACGGTCGGCGACAAGGGCTTCGCCCGGTCGGAGGCACTGATCGAGGCGGGGTGCGACTGCATCGTCATCGACACGGCGCACGGCCACAATATCGAGGTCGGCCGCTCGGTCGAGCGGGTGAAGGCGCTGTCCAATTCGGTCCAGGTTATCGCCGGCAACGTCGCGACCGCCGATGCGACAAAGGCGCTTATCGATGCCGGCGCGGATGCGGTGAAGGTCGGTATCGGCCCCGGATCGATCTGCACGACTCGGATTGTCGCCGGTGTCGGCGTTCCCCAGCTCACGGCCGTGATGGCGGCTTCGGCTGCGGCCCGCGAAGCCGGCGTGCCGGTGATTGCCGACGGCGGGATCCGCACCAGCGGCGACATCGCCAAGGCGCTTGCCGCGGGCGCGTCGACGGTGATGATCGGCTCGCTCCTGGCCGGCACCCAGGAAGCTCCCGGCGAGACCTTCCTTTACCAGGGCCGCTCGTACAAATCCTATCGCGGCATGGGTTCGGTTGGGGCAATGGCCCGCGGCTCGGCCGACCGATATTTCCAGCAGGACATCCAGGATCACCTCAAGCTCGTGCCGGAAGGCATCGAGGGGCAGGTGCCCTACAAGGGACCCGTGCGCGACATCATCCACCAGCTCGTGGGCGGGGTAAAGGCGGCGATGGGCTATACCGGGGCAGCGACGATTTCAGAGCTTCAGAAGCGGGTGCGCTTCGTCCGGATCACCAATGCCGGTCTGTCGGAAAGCCACGTCCACGACGTCGCGATCACGCGTGAGGCGCCTAATTATCCGACTCGATAGCGAATGACTCCGGCGGCGCGCCTCCAGGCTGCGATCGAGATCCTCGACCTCGTCATCCAGTCGGCCCGCGACCAGGGCCCGCCGGCGGATTCGATCGTCACGCGCTACTTCAAGACTCGCCGTTATGCCGGCTCGAAAGACCGCCGCGCAGTGCGGGAACTCGTGTTCCGCTCCATCCGAAGGACCGCCGAGCGGCCGGAGAGCGGGCGCGCTGCGATTGTGGGACTGACTCAGAGCGACCCTGAGCTGATCGCGCTGTTCGGCCAGCCGCGCGGGCCGGAGCCGCTGTCTGAAGGCGAGCCGGTCAGCCTGGCCGGAATCATCCCCGACTGGCTCGTTCCGGAACTTTCGCCGTTGGTCGGCGAGGAAGAATGGCCGGCGCTTCTCGAGCGCGCTCCGGTCGACCTTCGAGTGAACCCCGCGCGTACCACGCGCGACGAGATGTTGCGCGAATTTCCGGGCTGCGTGCCGACGCGGCTGAGCCCCTGGGGGATTCGCCTGCCGCCCGATACGCGAGTCGATGACAGCGAGCCAAGCCGCGCCGGGCTGGTCGAAGTGCAGGACGAGGGCAGTCAGCTCATTGCGCTCGCCTGCGATCTGAAGCCGGGCCAGCGCATGCTCGACCTCTGCGCGGGGGCAGGCGGGAAATCGCTCGCGCTCGCCGCTGTGGCTCCCGGCGCAACGCTTCTTGCGACCGATTCCAACAGGGCCCGCCTGTCCAAACTCCAGCCCCGCGCCGAGCGCGCGCAGGCCACGATCGAAACCCGACTCCTCAATCCGCCGAACGAGCTCGCCGAGCTCGACGACTGGCGCGCCTCGGCCGATGTAGTCCTCGTCGACGCACCGTGCTCGGGCAGCGGCACATGGCGCCGCAACCCGGACGGGCGTTGGCGCCTCACTCCCGAACGGCTCGACCGCCTCGTTTCGACACAGCAGCGCCTGCTCGAAATGGCTTCTCAGCTGGTGAGGCCAGGCGGTTCGCTCGTCTATGCGGTTTGCTCGCTCTTCACCCGCGAGGGTCGAGGGCAGGTCGACTTCTGCTTAGGGCGAGGTTCAGATTGGGTCGTGCAGGATATTCCTGGAGTGGTGGGGCGTTCTGACGGCGGCGGCAGTCTGCTGACTCCGGCGCACGATTCGACGGACGGCTTTTTCATCGCGCGGCTCCTCAAGCCATGCTAGGAGCAGGCGCGAGATGATGGAGAAAATGATGCGAATTTCGGTGCGTTTTCTGGCGCTTGGCACTGCGGCGACGCTCGTGGCGAGCCCGGTGATCGGGCAAAGGCCGGACAACCAGATTCTCCCGCGTTCGATCGAGCTTCAGCAGCAGGGCGAGGCGCAGATCGCCGCCGGCAAGCTCACCGAAGCCGGAAACCTGCTCGAAACCGCGGTCGCGGTCGATCCGCGCAACCGCTCTGCCTTCATCGATCTCGCCCGCGTCGCCAAGCAGCAGAAGCTGTTCGGAAAGGCGATCAGGCTCGCAAGCGAGGCGCTTGAGCTCGAGCCCAACGATCTCGATGCGATCGAGGTGCAGGGCGAAGCGATGGTCGAGCTTGGGGCAATCCCGCGCGCGAAGGAGAACCTCGCCAAGCTGCAGAAGCTTTGCGCGGCCAATTGCCGCCAGGTGGCCGACTTGTCGGCGGCCATTTCGCGCGGCCCGGCGGTCGCGTCGGTCACTCCGCCGAACCTCCCCAAGAAGGATTAGTCGAGCTCGCGCGCCAGCGCGATGAAATCGCCAACCTCCAGCGTCTCCGCCCTCCGCTGCGGGTCGATGCCGAGCGTTGCCAACGCCTCCACCGCGCCCGGCACACTCTTTAGGCTCGATCGCAGCATCTTTCGCCGCTGTCCAAAGGCCGCTTCGGTGAGTTGCTCGATCCGCTTGGGGTCGATGGCCTCCGGCGTTTCACCGGGGACGATCTGCACGACCGCAGAGGCGACTTTCGGCGGCGGCACGAAAGCCGATCGGCTCAGACTCATCGCAATGGCTGGTTCGGAGCGCCATTGCGCGAGGACCGACAGGCGCCCGTAGGCCTTGGTTCCGGGGCGGGCGACAATTCGCTCGGCAACTTCCTTCTGGAACATCAAAGTCAGCGATTGCCACCACGGCGGCCAGGCTTCGGTCAGCCAGCGAAGCAGGAGCGCCGTTCCGACATTATAGGGCAGATTCGAGACCACCCGGGCTCCGCGACCGGCGAGCGCAGCCTCGTCCACCTTCAACGCATCCGCCTCGACAACCTCGAGCTTGCCGGGAAATTGCGTCTCGAGCTCGCAAAGCGCCGGGAGGAATCTCCTGTCGCGCTCGACGGCGACCACCCGCGCGCCGGCTTCGAGCAAGGCACGAGTCAGCCCGCCCGGACCGGGGCCGACCTCGTAAATCGTGTCACCGCCGATTTCGCCCGGCAGGCCCGCGATCTTGGCGAGCAGCTGCCGGTCGAGAATGAAGTTCTGGCCCAGTGCCTTGCTCGCGTGCAGCCTGTGCCGAGCGATGACGTCGCGAAGCGGTTCCGGCTTGCTGCTCACGCCGCCGCGGAGCGATGTGCGGCACATTCGGCGGCAAGTCGGATCGCCGCCGCCATCGGCCGCGGATCGGCCCGGTCCTGCCCGGCGATGTCGAAGGCGGTCCCGTGGTCGGGCGCCGTCCGGACGATGGGGAGGCCCAGCGTGATGTTGACGGCATCGATAAAATGCAGCGCCTTGACCGGGATCAGCGCCTGGTCGTGGTACATGCACACGGCCGCATCGTAGCTTGCCCGGGCACTTTCATGGAACAAGGTGTCGGCGGCATGGGGGCCGGTCACCCGCCAGCCTTCGGCGCGCAAGGCTGCGATCGCAGGCTCGATCACCTCGATCTCCGCCTGGCCGAGAAGCCCGCCTTCGCCGGAGTGCGGGTTGAGGCCGGAGACGGCGACCCTCGGCTCGGCAATTCCGAAACTGCGCTGGAGCCCGCGAAGCGTCGTCCGGGTTCGCGATTCGATGAGCGCCGCCGTCAGCTGGTCGGGAACTTCGCGAAGCGGAAGATGGGTGGTCACCGGCACCGTTCTGAGAGTCGGCGCCGCCAGCATCATTACGACGTTGCCGGCCGCGATCCCGCAGCGCTCGGCGACAAACTCGGTTTGACCGGGATGCTGGAAGCCGATCGAATAGAGCTGCTCCTTCGACACCGGCCCAGTGACGACTGCGCCGGCCGAACCCGACCTGGCGAGACCCACCGCAATCTCGAGCGCATCGAGCGAACAATGCGCCCCGGCGATAGTCGGGTGGCCGGGCCTTGCCTGTTCAGGCGAGCGGATCTGGATCAGCGGAAGGCCGACATCGAATGCCGAGTCCGCCTCCCTTGGATCATCGATGATCGCGAGTGGGCCGTCCCAGACATTGCTGACCGATCGCGGGTCGCCGATCGCAACGAACGGCGGCAGTCCGAACGGGTCGCGATTGTCCCAGCATTTCGCGATCACTTCCGGTCCGATACCGGCGGGATCGCCGAGCGAGACGGCAAGTGGAGACAGGGGCGCAACCGACACGGCCGTGCCCTTAGCTCAATTCGGCTGCTAGCGGTATTCGATCACCGCATCGCGGCGAAGATCGCGAAGATAGCGCCGGGCGCGCAGGTTCACTCGCTCCTCGTTCAGCTGCGCATAGACCTGGTCGAACGTCGGGGCACCTGGATCGACTTCGTCGCGGCCGCAGACCACCAGCACCCGAACGCCTTCCTCGATCGATCCGAACGGCTGGGTCGCCTGGCCGACCTGCATCGGCAGCATGATCTGCTGCAAAGCGGCCGGAAGATCGCGAAGCTTGATGTCGTCGCTGGACACGATCTCGCCGTTGAAATCCTTGGCAATCTTGTCGGCGCCGCCGCAGCCGCCGACGTTGCGGGCGGCATCGGCGAACTTGGCGACCGTCGGCTCCGCCTGCTGCTGGGTCGTCCCCTTTGGGAAGGTGATCGACACCTGCTTGAGGCTCAGAACTGCGTTGCGCGGATCGGGGGCGAGCACCTTGCGCTCGTCCTGGACCGCGATGATCGAAACGCCGCCGGGCACCGCGATCGGGCTGCTGACCTGTCCCGCCTTCATCGTCGACAGGATCGACGCGATCTGCGCCGGAAGCTGCGCCGGGCGAACCCAGCCGAGATCGCCGCCGACCGCGGCGGTCGAGGCTTCCGAATATTGGCGCGCGTAACCGGCGAACGAAGCACCCTGCTTCAACTGCTCGATGATCTGGTTCGCAGTGCCCATCGCCCGGCTCATGTCGCCGCCGGGTGCCGACAGATAGATTTCGCCGACCCGATATTCCTCGGCTCCCTTTGAAGCATTCAGCCGGTCGAGAACGGCTTTGACCTCGTCGTCACCGACGCTGACCGTGCTTTCGATCCGCTTCTGCTGCAGCCGGGTCCAGGCGATCTCGCCCTTGATCTGACGGCGGATCGACTTGATCGAAGACCCGTGCCCCTGAAGATAGGTGGCCAGCTGATCCGGGGTCTGGTTGTTCTGCCCGGCGACTCGCTCGACCGTCTTGTCGATATCGGCGTCGGTGACGTCGATCTTGTCGGCTTTCGCGGCCTGAATTTCGAGAGTCTCGTCGATAAGGTTGCGGAGCACCTGCTGCCGGAGCGCTTCCATCTGGTCGGCAGGGATGGAGCCGCCCTGGGCGATGGCGAGCAGCGCCAGCCGCTGGTCGATATCGGATTGGGTGATCACCGCGCCATTGACGATGGCGGTCGCCTTGACGACGGACGGCAGAGTGGTGCCGAACAACTGCGGATTTTCCGGCAGGTTGAGCGGCCTGGTACCCGGCTGGCCGGGCTGATCGGCGCCCGGCTTGTCTGCCTGCTGATCGTCTTGAGCAATCGCGGCTGTCGCCGCTCCGAGCGCCAGGACGACCATGCCCAGGCGGATTCGCGCCCGGAGGAATTCAGAAACTGCCACTAGCGATTTTCCCTTATTGCCCAATTAAATCCGCACGTTCGCTTTAGCCGCGCCCGCTGAACGCAGGCTTAGCGGCCGAGCCCCTTTAACGCTATCTGGAACGCAATCGTGCTGCCCTTACGGAAGTCCCCGAGGACCTCATAGTCGCGCCGCCACGTGAGGCCAAGCTCCAGGCATTCGTCCTCGTAGGAAATTCCAATGCGGTTCCGGACCGGCTCGAACCCGTCGGCGACGGAGAATGGATCTTCCTTCTTGTCGGTTAGGTCGATCACCGTCGCTCCGAAGATCGACCAGTATCTGGCGAACTTCAGCCTGCCCGCGAGCCGGATCTCCTCCCGGTCGCGCAGGTCCTCGATCATGGGGTCGATGTTTCGGTTGAGCCGGAGATAGCCGATCTGGGCATAGGTCTGGGACCCTCCAACGGTGAGGTCGATCTCATTCCTCCGTACTGCGAGATTGTCCTTGTCGAGCCGGAAGCGGTGGGTGAGATCGATGAACCGGCCGTAGCGGATCCGGGTTCGCCCGACGATGTCCGATAGGCGGTCGCTAAGCCCTGTTCCCACCGGGAATATCCCGGGCCTGCTGTTGAGCCTGTAGCTCTGGCCGATCGTGGTTTCGATCGACAGGTTCGGCCGGTCGTAAGCCCAGTCGAGCCCGTAGGTCACTCGCGAGCTGTCTTCCCACCGATCGTAGCCGGGGAAGCGGTTGAGGGCGAAGAGATTGCTGTCTTCCAGGTCGACCGAGCGCGCGTCCTCGTTGGGGATATCGAGGTTGGGAGTAGGCGGAGTGGCGACGATCTGCACCCGCGGAGTGATCCGCTGGATTCCGCCGAAGAGCGGACCGATGAACGGCCATTGCAGGTCGGCGGCAAGGGCGACGATTCCGCGCGTGTGCCAGCCGTCGGTCCCGCGATAGATAGGCACCACCGTCGCGGCGGCATCGTCGGTGTGGTAGACGTCGCCGCGCGCGTAAGCGGTGAGGGTGACCTGCTGGCCCATCGTGGTCAGCCGGCTCAGGTCCCACTCGGCACTCACGAAGGCGCGCTGCGTGTCCTGGCCGTCGATCCGAAGGATCGCGAGGCTGTTCGCCTGGAGCTGAACCTTGCCGCCGAGGACCGGCGGCTCGAGATTGAAGCGCGCATCGATCGCGGGAAGCGCGATCGGGATCTGCTTCTGCACGTCGTCGACGCGAAGCCCCTCGAAAGCCCAGCCGGCGATCGAGATATAGCTATCGGGTGTAATCCGCTCGGCATTGACGAAATTGCGGAGCCGGTCGTCGCGCGTAATGTCGTATCGGCGGGTGACGGTCTTGTCGGTTGCGACCCGGAAGGAGCCGGTGACGCTCCAGTCGGGATCGAGCTGGTATTTGCCGTTGGCTTCGAAATAGCCGCGCAGCTCGCGCCCGTGCTCGGTGTTGGGGGTGAGGTCGGCATTCTCGACTTGGCTGTATGCCAGGAAGCCGCCGATCTGGAACGCGCCAAGGCTGTTGAGCTCACGATAGCGCGCTTCGATCGCCGGCAGGGTTCCGGTGTAAAGGTGAGGGATGACCGACAGGTCCCGGTTGGGCGCGATGTGCCAGTAATAAGGCAGCGCGACTTCGAAGCCGTTGTTCTTGGAAATTTTGAGCTCGGGCATCAGCCAGCCGGTCGCGCCTTCGCCATTGGTGCCGACACTGAAGATCGGAAGGAGGGGAAGGGTGATCCCGAACAGCTGCAACCGGCCGCCGCGAAATTTCACCCGGCCGGTGGCGGGATCGTCGATCACCTGGGCCGCGGTGATCATCCAGCTCGGCCGCTTCGGGCAGCCGCTGGCGCTCGTCACCGGGCATGGCGAATAAGCCGCGTTCTCCAGCGTGTAGACGCCGTTGGTCCTCGTCCCGCGCTCGGCCGCGATGCGCCCGCCGCTTTCCAGCACGATGAGCAGGTTGCTAACCGTGCCGTCGCGAAGCGTGTCGCTGAGCACGACATCCTCGCCGATCATCTTGTCGCCCTGCGGATTGACGACGACGACGTTGCCCTGCGCGCGCACCTCGCCGCTGTTGCGGTTCCAGGTCACCAGATCGGCTGCAAGATAATTGCCGTCCCTCGACATCCGGACCCTGCCGGTCGCGGTGACGATGTCGTTGTCGCTGTCGTAAATCACCTGGTCGGCGCTGAATTCGATGGCGCCGTCGGAATCGACGGTCGTCACTGGCGCCGATTCCGCAGGTGCCGGTTGCACAGCAGGAGCGGGCATTATCGGTGTCTCGGGCGCCGGATTTTGAGCGGCGGCCACCGCTGCGGGAAATGCCAGCAGCGGAAGCGCCGTACTCCAGATTAGTCGCGACCGAACTCTCCGATTGCGCAAACGCTCGCCTTCCGCCCCAGTCCACCGACGGTATCCAAGTCGCGCCTATCGCACCTTGCCCGTCGCGCGACAATCGCCCTTCGGCGGGAATGAGCGCGAACCGGAACCATCTCGTCGGGCACGCTTTGCCATGGCGAAGATGCCGTCCTAAAGGCGCCGCAATCGCCTCATGCTTTTTCCAGGGACTTTGAACGCTCATGCAGATTGAATTCGCCGCTTCCAGGCCGAGTGGGGATTATGCGCTGGTGATCCCGTCGGCCGGGCACAATCGCCCCGCCGCCAAATCGCTCGACGACAAGGCGAAGGTCGAGGCGGCGCTCAAGCGCCAGCGCTTCGAAGGCGATTCCGGCAATGTCGCCGACCTCCTCGTCGACCAGGACGGGAAGTCGCGGCGGCTCATCGTCGTCGGTACAGGCAGCGATTGCCTTCCCGAGCAGGCGGCGGAGAAGCTCGGCGGGACCGCCGTGGCGCGGCTCCTGACGTCCGGAGAATCGCAGGCGGTCATTGACCTTGGCGGCCTCGATTATGACGCCGATTCGACGGCCCGCGTTGCTCTTGCTGCCGCTCTCCGTTCGTGGCGCTACGATCTTTATCGCACGAAGCAGAAGGACAAGCAGAAGCCGACCCTGAAGACCGTCACCATCGTCGGCGGCGGCAGGGGCGCCGAGGAACGGTGGAAAGCCAGGTGGGAGCCTGTCGTCGAAGGCGTCGGCCTGACTCGCGAGCTCGTCACCGAGCCCGCCAACATCATCTATCCCGAAAGCTTCGTCGAGCGCTGCCGCGACCTCGCCAACCTCGGAATCGAGCTGGAAGTGCTTGACGCGGCGGCAATGAAGAAGCTCGGCATGGGCGCTCTTCTCGGGGTCGCCCAGGGCTCGATCCGCGAAGCGCGCCTTCTCGTCCTTCGCTGGAACGGCGGCAAGCAAGGCGAGGCTCCGGTCGCCTTCGTCGGCAAGGGCGTGACGTTCGACACCGGCGGCATCTCGATCAAACCGGCCCAGGGCATGGAATCGATGAAGTGGGACATGGGCGGTGCAGGCGCAGTCGTCGGAGCGATAAAGGCGCTGGCCCTTCGCAAGGCCAAGGCCAATATCGTCGGCATCTGCGGCCTCGTCGAGAATATGCCCGGCGGCAATGCGCAGCGGCCGGGCGACGTCGTCACGACGATGTCGGGCCAGACGGTCGAGGTGATCAACACCGACGCCGAAGGGCGACTCGTCCTCGCTGACGCCGTCGCTTACGTCCAGCGCACGTACAAGCCGACCACGATCATCGATCTGGCGACTCTGACCGGAGCGATCCTGGTCAGCCTTGCGCACGAATATGCCGGCCTTTTCACGCCCGACGACGAGCTCGCGGCCGAGCTGATGAAGGCGGCCGAGGAGAGCGGCGACAAATTGTGGAGGATGCCTCTGGGCGACGCCTTCGACCGAATGATCGATTCCGACATTGCCGACATGAAGAATGTCGGCCCGCGCGAAGGCGGCTCGATCACCGCTGCCCAGTTCATCAAGCGATTCATCGAGGACGGCGTCCGATGGGCGCACCTCGACATTGCCGGAATGGCATGGTCGGACAAGCCGTCGAGCACCTACGCCAAGGGCGCGACGGGCTTCGGGGTGCGACTGCTCGACCAGTTCGTGGCCGACAATCTGGAAGGCTGATCCACGCAGTGCGAGTGGATTTCTACCAGCTCGGCGCCGCGCCGCTCGAGCAGGTGATCGCCAGCCTGGCCGAAAAGATCCTCACGGCCGGCGAGCGGCTGCTGGTGCTTTCCGCTGACGATGCGCAGCTGGCGAAGCTCGACCGGATGCTGTGGGACCAGGGCGCCGCGAGCTTTCTTCCGCACGGCATCGCCGGCGAAAGCGACGATTCGCGCCAGCCGATCCTGCTTTCGGCCGATGCCGACACAGCAAACCGGGCACGCAACCTGCTGATCGCCGACGGCCAATGGCGCGAGTCAGCCCTTGCGTTCAGCCGGGCCTTCTATCTGTTCGACCAGGACACGCTCGAACAGGCCCGCGAGGCGTGGCGGTCGTTCGCCGGCAGCGACGAGGTCGAGCGCCACTACTGGGCGAACGAGAACGGCCGCTGGGCCGAGAAAGCCGCGGCGCGCCAGGCGCCGTAAACCTTGCGCATACTCGCCGGTCCACCCGCCGCCGCGGCGAGTCGGTTCGTCGTTAACTGCGCCCGGGACGTTTACCTTCTGCTCGCACAGCTGTTTCGGCTAGTACACAAGCCCAACCAACAAGCGTGGGAGCAAGCAATAAATGAAGAAAACAATGCTGGTGCTTGCCGCCGTGAGCCTGACGGTCCCGGCGCTTCCGCAGCAGGCGGACGCGCGGCCTCGCCATTCCCAATATTACAGCGGCAAGGTGTGGCGGGATTCGCACGGGCGGCTGCGCTGCAAGCGGCCGAACGGCACGACGGGGCTGATCATCGGTGCTGCCGGCGGAGCGCTCGTCGGCCGGGCGATCGACACGCATGGAGAAAGGACGACCGGAACGATAATCGGAGCCGCGGCAGGCGCTCTCATCGGACGAAGCGTGGAACGCTCCCGAGTCCGCTGCCGCTGAACGGAAGGCCGGCACTCCGTAGATCCCAACTCCCCCGTCGGGGTGCCGGCCAACACTCATGCTGTATTGACACACTAATACAGTAACGGTACTTTCGTGCCCCGGAAGGGGTACTTTGCATGTACACTCAAAACGACCTCGACGATGCCGTCGCTGCCGGCGCGATCAGCGCCGAATGCGCGGCCGGCCTGCGCAGCTTCATCGAAACCCAGCGTTCGGCGCCGGCCGTCGATGAAGAACAGTTTCGCCTGATCACCGGCTTCAACGACATTTTCGTCTCGATCGCCGCCGTGATCCTGCTGGTCGCGGTCGGCTGGATCGGCCAGTGGATCGGGCAGTCGCTCGGGACAAGCATCGAGGGCGGCGGCCCGTCGTTCCTGGCGCCGCTTCCGGTTGCGGCCACGGCGTGGGCGCTGGCGCTGTTCTTCACGGCCAGGCGGCGAATGGCGCTTCCTTCGATCGTCCTTCTGCTGGCCTTTGTCGGCTCGGTGTTCCTGACCATCGGATTCCTCGGCGCTTATCTGGTTGGTGAGCCTGCCAGCAACCAGCAGGGACTCTATGCCGGCATGATCGGCGCGATTGCCGGCGCGGTCGCTGCCGGGGCCGCCTGGCTCCACTGGAGGCGATTTCGCGTTCCGATCACGGTCGCCGCCGGAGCAGCCGCGGTTTCGGCGATCGTTGTCGGCCTGCTGATCGCTGTCATCGGCGACCCGGAGCAGGCGAAGAACCTGATCCTAGGAATCGTCCTCGTGCTCGGTATCGGAGTCTTTCTCTTCGCCATGCGCTGGGACTCCTCGGACCCGGCGCGGGTGACTCGCCGGTCCGACGTCGCGTTCTGGCTTCACCTGCTCGCCGCGCCGATGATCGCTCATCCGATCTTTGCGTTGCTCGGGCTGACCAGCGGCAATGTCAGTGTTGGCGAGGGTCTCGTCGTGGTGCTGCTCTATGTCCTGTTCGGCCTCACCGCGCTGGCGATCGACCGCCGCGCGCTTCTCGTTTCGGCGCTCGCCTACGTGCTGTTCGCGCTCAACGAGCTGTTCAAGCAGTTCGGCGCGATCGAGCTCAACGTCGCGCTGACGGCGCTCGTTATCGGGTCGTCGCTGCTGCTCCTGTCGGCCTTCTGGCACCAGGCGCGCCAGGCGGTGGTGAAGCCATTACCCGAGGCCTTGCGGGCGAAGCTCCCGGTCGTCGACCGGACGGCCGTCACCGTACAAGCCGCATAAGACGGCGCTCGAGCGGGGCCATGACACCGGCAAGGTCGTGGCCCCGCTTGAGCACCAGCCCGTGCTCGCTGACGAGCGCGAACGCCCCCTGCTTCAGGCGAAGCTCGGGGTGTTTTTCTATGCGGACCTCGGGCCGCTCGGCGTGGCCGCGGAAGGCGGCGAACACCGCGAAATCGGGATGGTGCCCGAGCGCGTAATCGCGCCAATGGCCGGCCGCGACCATTCGGCCGTAAAGATCCATGATCCGCATCAGCTCCACACGGTCGAAAGCGGTGATCGGGCGCCGCTCCCCGGGGTGCGGGAACGGCGAAACGACGCTCAAGCCCGCTTGCTCCTGACAGGCGCCTCCTTGGCGCCAGTCCTCGCCTTGCGTTCCTCGCGGAGGATCGCGATTTCGCGTTCGAGTTCACACAGCCGCGCCAGCACCGGATCCGCGATCTCGTTGCACGGAGTCCCGTAAGGCAGGAATTCCCTCGGCTCGGCGTCGCTGACATCGACCGGCACCGGCTTGGCCGGAATCCCGATCACGGTCGCCCCCGCGGCGACGTCGCGGGTGACCACCGCGTTCGCTCCCACCCGGGCGCCTTCACCGACGTCGATCGGCCCCAGCACCTGCGCTCCGGAGCCGATGACGACCTTGTCGCGGATGGTCGGGTGGCGCTTGCCGGCGTGTCCCTCGTGGGGATTGGTCCCGCCCAGCGTGACGCTCTGATAAATGGTGACGTCATCGCCAATCTCGGCGGTCTCGCCGATGACCGCAAATCCGTGGTCGATGAAGAAGCGTTTTCCGATCTTCGCGCCGGGGTGGATGTCGATCGCCGTCAGGAAACGCGCGAAATGGTTCACGCAGCGCGCCAGGAAGAAAAGGTCGCCGCCATAGAGCCAGTGTGCGACCCGGTGGAAGGCGAGCGCCCAGGCTCCGGGATAAATGAGGACTTCCCAGTGCGACCGCGCCGCGGGATCGCGCGCTTCGACGGATTCGAGATAGTCGATCAGGCTCGAAAACAAGCGCAAATGGTCCTACTTCCTCGCCCCAATCTATGGGCGCACGGGACCGATTGCCAGAGGCATAAGGCTCACAGGGTCGAGTGGACGGTCGCGAGTGCCTTGATCACCGCCGCGATTCGCACTGCCGACTGGATCGTGTCGGACTTCACGCCGTGCTCGAGGAGCACTCGCTCGTGGCTGTCGATGCACATTCCGCAGCCGTTCATCGCCGAAACGGCGATGCAGAACAGCTCGAAATCTTCTTTTGGAATCCCGTGGCTGCCGATGAAATTCATCCGCAGCTTGGCCGGCATCGTCCCATATTCCGGGTTCGCGACCAAGTGGACGAAGCGATAATAGACGTTGTTCATGGCCATCAGCGCCGCGGCTCCGCGAGCGGCGTTCGCCTGGACCTGCGGGAGCTTGCCGGCGATTTCGGCTTCCGCGGCCTCGACCAGCGGCTTGTATCCCGAGCCATGGGCGCAGGCGAGCAGAAGCCCGTTCTTGCGCTCCTCTCCGAGCAACTGGTCCGAGAGGATCGAGGTCAGGTTGAGCTTCAGGTCCTTCGCATATTCGGGGAGCGCTTCGGCGAATTGTTTCAGGGACATGGCGGCTCCGATTGAATTCGTGGAACTGGGAGGGGGCTGCCCGCGAATGTGCGGCCGTGGGCGGCTTTGGGGGGAGGGGGACTGGCCCGCCCAACTTACTCATCAACAGCCCCCTCCGGGGGCAAATCCTGCGGCTCGCTCAGGCGGCCGGCTTCAACACCTCTTCGCCCGGATTCCAGTTGCACGGGCAAAGCTCGTCGGTCTGGAGCGCGTCGAGCACGCGCAGAGTCTCCTGCGGGTTGCGGCCGACGTTGAGGCCGTTGACCGTCACGTGCTGGATGACGTTGTCGGGATCGACGATGAAAGTCGCGCGATAGGCGACATGCTCTTGGGGATCGAGGATTCCGAGCTCGGACGCCAGCTCCTTGCCATTATCGGCGATCCACGGGAAATCGGCCTGCGCCAGCTCGTCGTCGGAGCGCCGCCAAGCGAAGTGGACGTGCGCCGTGTCGGTCGAGGCTCCGACCAGGGCTGCATCGCGGTCGGCGAAATCATTCTTGAGCTCACCGTAGCCGACGATTTCAGTCGGGCAAACGAAAGTGAAATCCTTCGGCCAATAGAAAAGAATCTTCCACTTGCCGTTGGTCTCGCCCAGATCGATTGTCTCCCCGGCGGGAAGGGCCGACGTGCCCTGCTGGACGGGAAGTTTGAGTGCGGGCAGCTTGTCGCCGACGGTAAGCATGGAATGTCGTCTCCTGTTCAAGAATCTGGTTGCACGGTCGAGATAGGCGCGGATCGGTCATTGGTCCAATCGATTGATTTGTCATCACCAATCGACTACATCGATTATGTGACTGCTTATCTCCCGACCCTGAGACAACTCCAATATCTCGTGGCGGTTCACGACCATCGCCATTTCGGCCGTGCCGCAGGGGCGTGCTTCGTCACTCAATCGACACTGTCCGCCGGGATTCAGGAGCTTGAAAAGCTACTGGGCAGTGCACTCCTCGAGCGGTCGCGCCAGGGCATCCGCTTCACTCCGTCCGGCAAGGAGATCGTCGAGCGAGCGCGCGGCGTTCTTCGGGAGGCAGAGGAGATTGCCGGGATCGCCCAGGCGGCCGGACGGCCGCTTTCCGGCGAGCTCACCATGGGCGTGATCCCGACGATTGCGCCCTTCCTGCTGCCGCGCGTGCTCCCCGAGCTTCGGCGCGCCTACCCGGAGCTCAAGCTCTACCTGCGAGAGGAAACCAGTCAGCAGGCCTGCGATGCGCTCCATCGCGGCACGCTCGACTGTGTGCTGCTCGCGCTCCCGTTCCCCTGTGGCGATATCGAGACCGAGCTGCTGTTCGACGACGAATTGCTGCTCGCCTTGAGCGAAAAGGACGCGCAGGCGCTGCCGCTCTTGGTCCCGCCGGCCGCGATCAATTCCGATCTCCTTTTGCTTGAGGATGGCCATTGCCTGACCGATCATTCGCTCGCCGCGTGCGGGAGAAGCGCGCCAAGGAGCGCCATGCTCGGGACCAGCATCCACACGCTCGTGCAGATGGTCGACAACGGGCTTGGCCTGACGCTCGTCCCGAAAATGGCTGTCGACGCCGGCATTCTCGATGGAACGTCGCTCGTCTCGCGCGAGCTCGACTCCGATCACGCCGCCCGGCACATCGCTCTGGTCTGGCGCCGCCGAAGCCCCCGCGAGGCTGAATTCAAGCTTCTCGCCGACACGCTTAGGAAAGCGGCCGCCGCCGCTTAGTCCATATGCTTGAGGCCGATCCGCAAATAATCGTAGCCGGTGAACAAGGTCAGGCCCGCGGCCGCCCACAGGCAGGCGATTCCGACCAGGTGCACCCACCCCTCGTGCGGCATGGCCCCGCCCAGAATGAGTGCCCCGAGCGCAACGAGCTGGATCGTCGTCTTCCACTTCGCCAGCTGGCTGACCGGCATTCCGACGCGAAGCTCCGCCAGATACTCGCGAAGCCCCGACACGATGATCTCGCGAAGAAGGATGATCAGCGCCGGGATGATGTTGAAGTCCTGCAGGATCGGCGGCTCGCCGTTGGCCTTGCGCGACGCCATCAGCATGACGATCACCGCCGCGACCATGATCTTGTCGGCGATCGGGTCGAGGAACTGGCCTAGCTTCGAGATCTGCCCCTGCGCCCGCGCCAGGTACCCGTCGAAATAATCGGTGATCCCAACGACGCAGTAGAGCGCGAAGGTGATAGCATAATCGAACGGGCGCGGCTGCCACAGCAGGAACACCAAAATCGGCACCGCGAATATCCGCGACAGGGTCAGCAGGTTCGGAAGCGTCAGCATCTTCGGTCCGCTTCAGTTATAGAATTTGGCGACTTGCGCAAAGCTGGCTATGCGCACGCTCAAGTCCATGCGATCCGGCACGCGCCTTCCTTGATCCAGAACGTTTCCCATCTGCTCCGTGCGCGGCGGTTCCTCCCGCTGTTCACGACCCAGTTCCTGGGGGCGTTCAACGACAGCCTGTTCAAGCAGGCGGTCGTCCTGTTCGTCACCTACCAGCTTTATTCCAACCCGGCGAAAGAGTTTCAGTTCAGCGCCATTGCGCAGGCGCTCTTCATCCTCCCGTTCTTCCTGTTCTCGGCGCTTTCAGGCCAGCTTGCCGACGACCATGACAAGGCGCGGCTGATCCGGATCATCAAGTTCGCAGAAATTTTCATCATGCTTGCCGGCGGGGCCGGAATCGTTTTGGCTAACGTCCCGCTGATGCTCGCGGCAGTGTTTGCGATGGGCGTGCATTCGACGTTCTTTGGGCCGATCAAATATGCGATCCTGCCGCAGCACCTCCGCAAGGACGAGGTCCTCGGCGGGACCGGCCTGGTCGAGGCGGGAACCTACATTGCGATCCTTCTCGGAACGATCCTTGCCGGCGTTCTCGCCGCCAGGCCTCAATCGGCTGCCATCGCCGTCCTCGGATTCGCATTTCTCGGTTATTTCGCCGGCCGGCAGGTCCCTCCGGCGCCGCCCGCCGCCGAACGGCTGCCGATCACGTGGCACATCGTCCACGCCTCGATCGAGCTGGTCGGCGCGACGATGCGCATAAGACGTCTGTTCCTCGCCATCCTCGCCATCAGCTTCTTCTGGACCATCGGCGCGGTGATGATCATCATTTTCCCGCCGCTGGTGAAGAACGTGCTCGGAGCGAACGAGCAGGTGGCAAGCATGTTCATCGCCATTTTCTCCATCGGGATCGCGATCGGCTCCGTGGCGATCAACCGGATGCTCAACAGCCAGGTTTCCGCGCGCTTCGCACCGCCCTCGGTGATTGCGATGGGGATCTTCGTTCTGCTCCTCCACTTCGTCTCGCTGATGTGGGGCAAGCATAGTGCGGAGCTGACGACGCTCGGCAATTTCCTGTTCAACCCGATGGCCTGGCCTTTGATCCTGTGCCTGCTCGGCGTGGCGATCACTGGCGGGATGTTTGTCGTTCCGCTTTATGCGTTCCTGACCACCACTGTGCCCAAGTCCGAGACGGCACGCACGGTCGCCGCGAACAATATCGTCAATTCCGGAGCGATGGTGGTCGGCGCGCTGCTCGCCTACGCGCTGTCGAGCCTGGGCATCGGCCCGGTCGGCCAGCTGCTACTCGTCGCGGCGATGTGCCTGGTCTCCGCCTGGCTCGGCTGGAAGCTCCACAAGGCATGCGACGAGGACCGCTGCCGGTTGGTCTAGGCGACCGATTTCGGGAGCGAACCGTCTGGGAGACGGTTCACGCGATCAATTTTGGGAGCGAACCGTCTGGGAGACGGTTCACGCGATCAAAATCGAAACGAACAAGAATCCCGCCGCGAAGGTCGTCGCGAACAGCTTGAAATCGTCCGCAATCGCCCACGAACGCTCGCGTCCCTCTTCGGGAACGCGCATGCGTCCGCGGCCGAAGAGCCGCGGGTCGAGGGCAATGGCGGCGCGGGCGTGAGCCATGGGAAAATGCTTAACAGCCATTTAACCATGTTCAACGGCCTTGTTCGGCAGTGCGATCCCTCGCGTTCCGGAATGGGACGCGAGGCACTGTTGCCGTTCTTGAGGGGACGCACGCGCTGGTGAGTCAACGTTGAATTCGTCAGTCTCCCGGACTGACTGGAGTTCAATGTTGGTGCGGACGGTGGGAGTCGAACCCACACTCCCATTGGGGGAAGAGGATTTTAAGTCCCCAGCGTCTACCGTTCCGCCACGTCCGCAGCGGCCGCACGGTCATAATTCGGTCGCGGACTCTTTGAGATTGAGCCGCTCGCGCATTTCCTTGCCGGGCTTGAAATAGGGGACCCGCTTCGCATCGACATCGACCGACTCGCCCGTGCGGGGGTTGCGGCCAGTGCGCGCGTCGCGCTTGCGGGTGGAGAAGGCGCCGAAACCGCGAAGCTCGACCCGGCCACCGGTAGCGAGCTGGTCGCCGACGGAATCGAAGAAAGCGCCGACGACGCTTTCGACTTCACGCTGGGTCAAATCTGGAAAATCCTGGCACAGCTTTTGGACCAGTTCGGATCGGATCATGAGTATCCCCGCGGATTCGGCAGCCCTATTCCCCTTAGGGCGGGCTCACGCTGTCAGGAAAGTCCCAACGGCGCAAGCCCTTGCCCTAAGTTACTTCTTCTTGGTCGCCTTCGCGGCGGCCTTGGTCGATTTCTTCGACTCGGCCTCCTTCAGAGCCTGGCCGAGGATGTCGCCGAGCGATGCGCCGGAGTCCGAAGATCCGTATTGCGCGACCGCCTGCTTCTCTTCGGCAATTTGAAGCGCCTTGATCGAGAAATTCGGCTTCTTCGACCGGTCGAAGCCGGTGACCAGAGCGTCGAACTTCTGGCCCACCTGGAAACGCTCCGGACGCTGCTCGTCGCGGTCGCGGCCAAGGTCGGTGCGCTTGGCGAACCCCGTCGGGCCGTTGTCGCCGACCTGCACGTCGAGGCCGCCGTCCTTCACGTCGAGGACGGTCACGGTGACCGTGTCGCCCTTCTTCACGCCGCCTCCGGCCGCGGAGGTTCCGCCGCCGACTCCGCCGCGCTCGAGCTGCTTCATGCCAAGGCTGATCCGCTCTTTCTCGACGTCGACGTCGAGAACGACGGTCTTGACCGTTTCACCCTTGTGGTGAAGCGCGAGCGCTTCCTCGCCCGACACGCCCCAGGCGATGTCCGACATGTGGACCATTCCGTCGACGTCGCCGGGGAGGCCGACGAACAGGCCGAACTCGGTCGCATTCTTCACTTCGCCCTCAATCTGGCTGCCGACCGGGTTGTGCTCGGCGAACTCGGCCCACGGATTGGCCTGCGCCTGCTTGAGACCGAGCGAAATCCGGCGCTTCTCCTCGTCGACCTCGAGCACCTTCACTTCGACTTCCTGCGAAGTGCTGACGATCTTGCCGGGGTGAACGTTCTTCTTGGTCCAGCTCATCTCGGAGACGTGCACCAGCCCCTCGATTCCCGCCTCGAGCTCGACGAACGCGCCATATTCGGTGATGTTCGTGACACGGCCCGTGAACGTCCCGCCGACGGGATACTTCGCCGATGCGCCTTCCCACGGATCGGCCTCGAGCTGCTTCATGCCGAGGCTGATTCGCTGAGTCTCGCGGTTGATTCGGACGATCTGCACCTTCACCGTGTCGCCGATGCCGAGCACCTCCGACGGGTGATTGACCCGCTTGTAGCTGATGTCGGTGACGTGAAGCAGGCCGTCGATTCCGCCGAGGTCCACGAACGCACCATAATCGGTGATGTTCTTGACGATTCCGTCGAGCACCTGGCCCTCGGTCAGCGACTGGATGAGCCCGCTGCGCTGCTCGGCGCGGGTTTCCTCCAGGATTGCTCGACGCGACACGACGATATTGCCGCGGCGGCGGTCCATCTTCAGGATCTGGAACGGCTGCGGCATGTCCATCAGAGGGCCGACGTCGCGGACCGGGCGGATGTCGACCTGGCTGCCGGGCAGGAAGGCGACGGCGCCCCCGAGATCGACCGTGAAGCCGCCCTTCACTCGGCCGAAGATGACGCCCTCGACTCGGTTGCCGGCCTCATATTCCTTCTCGAGCTTGTCCCACGCCGCTTCGCGGCGAGCGCGGTCGCGCGACAGCATCGCTTCGCCCTGGGAATTCTCGACGCGATCGACGAACACCTCGACCTCGTCGCCGACGTTGAGCTCGGCCTTCTGACCCGGAGCGGCGAATTCGCGCAGCGCCACCCGGCCTTCCGATTTCAGCCCGACGTCGATTACCGCCATGTCGTTTTCGATTGCGGTGACGGTGCCCTTGACGACCTTGCCTTCGAAGCTTTCGTTCTCGCCGCCGAGGCTCTCGTTCAAGAGGGCCGCGAATTCGTCGCGGCTCGGAAATGCCGTTGTGGCCATGAAATATGTGTCTTTCTGCAATTCAAATCAGCTTGCCGCGCCCGCCACCATGGCAAGGCTTCCGCATGCGGACCTGGTAAAACAAAGTGCCGCGACAGCCCCGTGCCGAAGCGGCGTCCGTTGGAGACCTGTCGCTACAAACGGCGGCGTGCCGGTGCCGGTCAGCTCCCGATCACCGTAGCGCTCGCCAATGTGACGGGCTCCCCGCGGGCGAAGTCGCGCCCGCCGGACGGCGCGCGATATATGCGAGAGCGGTTGAAGGCACAAGAAGAAGCGGCGGAGTAGGAATTTCCCTATTGCAGAAGAGGAACAAATAGGGAACATTGCGTCTTTGGAGTCGCGTCAGATGCTCGTTCTCGATCCTGCCATGATCATCGCCGTCGCTGCGCTGGTCAGCGCCACGTCCGCTTTCGTCTGGGCTGTGCGCCGCAAACCGTAGGAGACGTGGCTATGCCACCTGGTCCAGCCGCTCCAGCAGCGGGAGCAGATCGCGATTCTCCCGCAGCAGCCGGTTCTCCAGCGCGGCGAGAATATGCCGGGTGTCGGCGCAATAGTCCTCCCACTCGGCCTCGATGTGGTTGGCGCTCCACTTGTCGCAATAAGCGACGAAGGCCGGCGCCAGGCCCCCCATCTCCTCCTGGAACTTGCGGCCGGCCTCGCTGATCCCGCTGTCGTCGCTCTCGATCAGCCGCGGATAGAGTGTCCAATCTTCCAGCTTGAGGTGCGCAAGCAGGGTCGAAACCAGCTCTCGCCGGACATCGAACAGCACGAGTTGCGAGGGCGGTTGCGAACTCTCGACGATGCTTGCCAACTGCTTGAACAGCACGGCCAGAGCGGCATGATCCTCGCGCAATTTGCTGAGCTCCGACATCGCCCGTTTTCCTTCAACTGGGCATGCAGATTGAATTCAAATGGCTGACGCGCCGTGAACAGTTGCGGTTAACGCGTTTACCTCATGCGAATTTTTCGGCCGGCGCCGGACGGGGCAGGTCAGACCGGATATTCCTCGTGGCCGTAAACCAGGACGGTCATGAAGCCGTGCCGGAGCTGGGGTGTCGAACGAGCGTTCGCCTCGAACTTCTCCGTGCGGGCTTCCTCGCAACCGTAGGGCGGCTTCATCTCGCCCGACTTGCCGACGATGGCGCAGCTCTTGACCGCACCGGTGCCGTCGATCGCGAGCGCCAATACCTGTTCGCCGAGCAACGTGTCGCCAGTCTCCAGCTTCACCGGCTCCGGCGTCGCAGGAGTGAAGCGGCGCTCAATGGTGATCTTGGTGTAGCCGCCGCCCGAGCCGCTCGCCGGCTGGACGCCGGCGCCGGCATTATCGCCCTCGTCATCGCCGCAGCCCGGCGCGCCCACGACCGGCAGGTTTGTTGCGTACTGGCAGGCCTGCTGCGTGCCGTCGCCGGTCATGGTGAAGGTGAACTTCTCCCACCATGGCGCGGTCGAGGTCAGCGCGGGGGAGGAGGCTGGCGAGGATGCGGCCATGATGAGCGCTGCAAGGGCAAGCACGAGGAACTCTCCTTCCGTGCCCGCTCCGGCAGCGCCAATGCCGCCGCCCTTATGCCTGTAACGCGCAAAGCCGGTTTTGGTCCCGCCTGGTACGCGGCGGAAGGAAAAGGGGAGAAAAGGCGCGCCGGAATATCTGGCCCAAAACGAAATGGGGGCCGGCATCGCTGCCAGCCCCCACTGCGCCGAGCGAAGGATCCGCCAAACTTCCTGCACCAGGTCCCAGGGGAACCCAATTCACGAACCTCGGCTCACCAGCTCAGGCGTCGCTTCCGACCGATCACTCCCTCGTAAGAGGAGCCTTGCGGCCTCTACTCCAGTGCGCCAGCCGAAGCCTCGCTTCTGTTTCGCGCCGCCCGGCCTGACCCGAAAGTCAAAGCGGACCGATGTTCCGCGGCCCTTCTTGGGATGACCAACTCCTGCGTCCCGCTTTGCCCCCCGCGACCGAAATCGTTGGAAGCCGCGTCGCGCTGGCGAAAGATCGTCTCTTCCGGCGCCTCGTCCCGGCTGGCCCCGCATCCGCTCCCGAAAGAGCCTCAGCATTGCCTGCCGCGGAGATCGGACCTTTGGTCACCTGCCGCACCTTAGAAGCCGTTGCCGACCCTCCGATGAGGCCGGGACCGCCGTCCCGATCACCCATGCACACTGACTCCGCTTTCCGAGTCGCGCAAAGCGAAAAATGTGGGAACAAGCCTGTGGATTACGTGGATATCGGGAACAACCGATGGAACCATTTTCCAATCGCACGTTCGGTTGCCGTTTCGTTCCCCGCCGCTTACCTCTGGCAAGTGCCTGAATCGCCTCCAATCGACGCCGATCCGCCCTACCTTCAGGGCCTGAACCCGCCGCAGCGAGAGGCGGTGCTGACGACCGAAGGGCCCGTGCTGGTCCTCGCCGGCGCGGGCACCGGGAAAACCGCGGCGCTGACCGCGCGGCTCGCGCACCTCATCGCCAGCCGCAAGGCCTGGCCCAGCCAGATCCTCGCCGTCACCTTCACCAACAAGGCGGCGCGCGAGATGAAGGAGCGCGTGTCAGCGATCTCCGGCGGCGCCATCGAGGGCATGCCGTGGCTCGGCACCTTCCACTCGGTCGCCGCGCGAATGCTGCGCGCCCACGCCGAGATGGTCGGCCTCAAGAGCAACTTCACCATCCTCGACACCGACGACCAGCTGCGCGTGATCAAGCAGCTCATCGCCGCCTCGGGTCTCGACGAGAAGCGCTGGCCCGCACGCCAGCTCGCCGGTCTAATCGACCGCTGGAAGAATCGCGGCTGGACTCCCGCGCAAGTCGATGCCGGCGAGGCGGAAAGCTTCGGCCCGGGCCGCGGCCGCGAGCTCTATGCCGCCTATCAGGGCCGGCTGAAGACGCTCAACGCCTGCGACTTCGGCGATCTCCTGCTGCACATGCTGGTGATCCTGCGCACCCACGCCGACGTGCTCGACGCCTACCGCGACCGGTTCAAATATATCCTCGTCGACGAGTACCAGGACACCAACAGCGCCCAGTACGAATGGCTCAAGCTGCTGGCCGAACCGCGCCGCAACCTGTGCTGCGTCGGCGACGACGACCAGTCGATATACTCCTGGCGCGGCGCCGAGGTCGCCAACATCCTCAAGTTCGGACAGGACTTCCCGGGCGCCAGGATCATCCGGCTGGAGCAGAATTACCGCTCGACCAGCCACATCCTGTCGGCCGCCGACGGCGTGATCGCCAACAACGCCGGCCGCCTCGGCAAGAGCCTGTGGACCGACGCCGGGGAGGGCGAGAAGGTCCGGGTGATCGGCATCTGGGACGGGCCCGAGGAGGCCCGCCGGGTCGGCGAGGAAATCGAGGGGATGCAGGCGCGCGGGAAGCCGCTTTCCCAGATCGCCATCCTCGTCCGCGCCCAGTTCCAGACCCGCGAGTTCGAGGAGCGGTTCATCGCCATCGGCCTGCCGTACCAGATCGTCGGCGGTTTCCGCTTCTACGAGCGCGCCGAGATACGCGATGCGCTGGCGTACCTTCGTCTCATCAACCAGCCCGCCGACGATTTGGCATTCGAGCGGATCGTCAACCAGCCCAAGCGCGGCCTCGGCGACAAGGCGCTAGCCACGATCCATTCCGCCGCCCGAGCCAACCGGCAGCCGCTGCTGATCGCCGCCGCCTCGCTTCTCGACAGCGACGAGCTTCAGGCCCGCGCCCGCAACAGCCTCGGGCGCTTCGTCGCCGATATCGCCAGATGGCGGGGAACGGCCGACCAGACCCCGCACGCGGAGCTTGCCCGCGTCGTGCTCGACGAGAGCGGCTACACCGCGATGCTCCAGGCCGACCGGTCCGCCGAATCCGCGGGTCGTCTCGAGAACCTGGCCGAGCTCGCCCGTGCGATGGAGGAATATGACAACCTTTCGGGCTTCCTCGAGCACGTCAGCCTGGTCATGGACAATGACGAGGACCGCGACCGCGAGAAGGTCACGATCATGACCATCCATGCCGCCAAGGGGCTGGAGTTCGACACCGTCTATCTGCCCGGCTGGGAGGAGGGAATTTTCCCGTCGCAGCGCGCGCTGGACGAGGGCGGCCTTGCGAGCCTGGAGGAGGAGCGGCGGCTTGCCTACGTCGCCATCACTCGCGCGAGGCGCAAGGCGAGCGTCCTCCACGCCGCCAACCGCCGGATCTACGGGCAGTGGACCAGCTCGCTCCCGAGCCGTTTCATCGCCGAGCTCCCCGGACCGCATATCGAGGAAGAGACGACGATGAGCGGCGGCGAGAGCCTGTGGCGGGCCCAATGGTCCGAACGCGCCGACCCGTTCGCGCACGTCGCCCGCGCAAACACCCGCGGCCCGGGATGGCAGAGGGGCATGCGCCAGCTCAATCCCTCTCCCGCAAGGGGAGAGGGCGACTCGCGCTTCGGCGCGAGCGGGGAGAGGGCAAGCCGGTGGGGCAGTTCACCGCCTCTGGAAGTGAAGGCCTCCGCCGTCTCGCTGGGCAACAAGGGCCGCGACGACGTCGCGCTTGGCCAGCGGGTGTTTCACGAGAAATTCGGCCACGGCACCATCGCAGCGATCGAGGGCAACAAGCTCGAAATCGACTTCGAGCATGCCGGTCGAAAGAAGGTGCTGGACAGTTTCGTCAGCGTCGGGTGAGCTGCTTAAGCGGCCGCGGCGTCGGCCTATGGGCGCACAGGCGCCATTGGTGGCCCTAAGCCTCAGCCGATGACGGCGAGGGCGGCCTGGTAGGCGATGGCTCGGGCTTCGCGGCTTTCGGCCGGGCTCAGGCGCTGGAAAATGGAAAGTTTGGGGTTGCGGCCGCGAGCGTTCGCGCGCCGGTTCTTGAATCTATTCGTATTCACTTATTTTCGTTTCTTATTGTTCGGCCGCTGCTTCGGCGGCGGCTCTTTCCTTGTCGGCCAGCAGCGTCTGGCGCATCTTTTCGGTGCGCTCGGCGCGTGCCGCCATTTCTGCCCAGGCCGCTTCGGAACGGAGGCACCGGTCGCGGACATTGTCGAGCGTCGCGGCTTCGGCCTCGGCTCGGGCCTGTGCGGCTCGGGCCAGGTAAGTCTCTCGGTCGGTCATGCTTGCCATTCTGGGTCCGGTTGGGAACAGGGCCGCCGCGACTGGGCGGCCCCGTCCATTTTCAATCAGTCGGCCGACTGCAGATTGACGGCGCTGGTCTTGCCGCGCCGGTCCTGCTCGAGCTCGTAGCTGACTTTCTGGTTCTGGTTGAGCGTGCTCATTCCGGCGCGCTCGACGGCTGTGATATGAACGAAGGCGTCCTGGCCGCCGTCCTCGGGCTGGATGAAACCATAGCCCTTCTGCGCGTTGAAAAATTTTACGGTGCCGATCGGCATAGTTCATTCCTTCTTTGGTCGGACCGGCAATCGGTCCTCTGGTGCTAGGAGTAGCGAAGAGAAGGAATTAGGAGCCGCAAAGCGCTCTGAGACCGTCAATTTGCGACTAGTAGCGAGCCTCATATAGCAACTGTAGCGGCAAATTGTAAGGACGAAGGCAAGGACTTACTCCGGAGCTGGCTCGCCCTCCGGCGCTCCGCGGCCCAGTCTGTCGGGCAGGTCCTCGCCCTCGGCCACGAATTCGAGACTGATCGAATTGATGCAGTAACGCTCGCCGATCGGCGGCGGTCCGTCGGGGAATACGTGGCCCTGATGCGAGCCGCAGCGAGCGCAGACGATCTCGGTTCGCACCATTCCGTACTTCGTGTCGCGGATGGTCCTCAGATGCTCGGGCGCGAAGGGGCGGGTGAAGCTTGGCCAGCCGGTCCCGCTCTCGAACTTGGTTCCGCCGTGGAACAGAGGCAGCCCGCACAGGCGGCAGGCGTAAACGCCTGGCCGCTTTTCGTCGACGAACACTCCGCAGAACGGCGCCTCGGTTCCGTGCTCCAGCAGCACGTGCCGCTCCTCGTCGTTAAGCTCCGCCTCAAGCTGGCGGCGCTGGTCTTCGGTGGGTGGCACAAGGTCGAAGCGAACTTCTGTGAGGTCATCCATGATGGCGCCCTGTTACCACCAATGGGCGCCCTAGTGCGCCTGCTTTTTCACCGCTTCGCGGATCCACGGCATGATCGAGGCCCAGCTCAGCTCCTCGACCAGCTGGATTCCGGCGAGCCTGTCCTTGCGCCACGCAATCTCGCCTGGAGGGACGTTCATCCCCTCCAGGAACAGCGACACATAGGTTCCGACCGGTGGAAGCGAATCGCCTTCGAGCTGGAAGCCGAGAGCGGAGATGTTCCGGATCGTCGCCGCGATGAAATCCTCGCCGCGCTTGATGTAGGCGCCGCAGCGGATCTCGACCCGCGGCATCGCCCGGCGATCGATCGGCTGGTTGACGAGATTGCGGTTGATCAGCGCCAGGACGTCCACCGGCTTTGCGAAGCGAATTCCCGTCTCGCCGTGGCTTGCCCATTCGACCGTGGCGGCGGTGCGTTGCCCGCTCGGAAGCTCGACGATCAGCTCCTCGCCGGGCGTGCTCTGAACTGCGGACCGGACGGTTGCCCCCAGTGCGGAAATCTTGCGGATCGTGCAATCCTGGCGAAATCCCGAATTGTGAAGGACTCCGCCCTCGAACGGGCCGGAGTCGTCCGGAACCGGCGAGTCGTCGGGCCAGGGAAGTCGCGCTCCCATGACGAAGGTGGTGACTGACGCTCTTTCAGTCATTCGATGCCCGCCATTTCGGAGCAAATTGCGCTCCAGGAACCTAAGAAGTCCCTAACGGCGGCTGTGGGAGTCGAAGGCTCCGGCTCTCTCCGAAATTGTCCGATCCGCAGCGCCGGTCGCGAGCCAGACGACCACCGCGACGGCGATTCCGACCAGAAGGACCGCCTTGACCTGGCGTCGGAGTCGCGCGCCGGTTGCTCAATTGAGCGAAATTGCGTTCCCAGTATTCCATTGCCGCAGAACCGCCAAAGAAAGTTCCCGAGCTGATGCCATCGCAAGTTACGGCCTTGGCAAGTATCGCGCGCTCACATGGCAATGGCGCCTGCGCGAGGTGCAGTGTAAACTTCGTTGAAAGGAGGCGTCCTCGATGCGTGCACTTTCGCTTCTGCCCGTGTTGCTTGCCGGAATCTCGGCATCTCCGGCCCCGGCACAGAACATGATGAACGTCTTCGACACGGTGCGGCAGAAAGCGCAGGTCGATTCGACAACCCAGGCCGACGACGTGAAGATCCGCAAGGATAGAAGCGACCGGATGACGGTGCCGGTGACGGTCGGCGGGTCCGGTCCGTTCCGATTCCTCGTCGACACCGGAGCCGACCGAACCGCGATTTCGAGCGCGGTCGCCGCCCAGCTCGGACTCGACACCAGCGCCCAGGCTTCGCTTCACAGCGTGACCGGGATCAGCACCGTCCAGACCGCCACCGTGAGCAACCTCCGGCTCAGCCAGCAGGATTTGAAGATCGTCGACGCGCCGGTCCTCGATGCCGCGAACATGGGCGCCGACGGAATCCTCGGCACCGACTCGCTCCGCTCGCAGCGCGTGGTCTTCGATTTCCAGAAAAACCTGATGACCATCGTTCCCGCCGAACAGCGGATCGCGAACGAGGAGGGGACGATCGTCGTCACCGGCAAGCTTCGCAATGGCCGGCTGATCGTCACCAATGCAATTGCCGACGGGAACGTCATCACCGTCGTCCTCGACACCGGATCGGAAGTGACCATCGGCAACGAAGCGCTCCGCCGGCGGCTCGGCAAGGCGCTGGTGAAGAGCAGCGGGCCTGTCGACCTGGAATCGGTGACGGGCGAAATCCTCCAGGGCGAATATACATTCGTGAAGCGGCTGGAGGTCGGGGACGTGAACCTCGCCAATCTGGCGGTCGTCTTCGCCGACGCGCATACCTTCGCAAAGCTCGGGCTCGACAAGCGTCCGGCGCTCCTGCTCGGGATGAACGCCTTGCGGGCGTTCAAGAAAGTGTCGATCGATTTCGCCAACAAGAAGCTGCGGGTGATCCTTCCGGAAACCGGCAGCCTCGAGCAGGTGCTGATGGCGGCGCGATAAGGCTCAATAGCCGTTACAGGCTCGATGAGCCTGGCGGCACGAGCCCGACCGAACCCGCAACTGAGGCGCTCCTACGATCTTCGCGGGACGGTGGGCGAGACGCTCGACGCCGGCGGTGCCTTTGCCTTAGGGCTGGCGTTCTTAGCGATCGAGAGACGCCGCAGCTTCCGCCGGATCGCGGTCTCGCGCGACGGTCGTTCGAGCTCGCCGGAGTGGCCATTGTCCCAGGAGGAGCTGATCGTCAGTCCGAAGATGACGAATTTCATGAGGCGACCGATTCCTTCAGCTCGGGAATCGAGCAGCGTCCGGAAAGAATGGTTCCAACAGGATCAAGTGTTGGAAGGGTGATACGCGAGGGAAGTGGCGGGAGGTGGCGGTGACATGAAGCCGCCACCTCCCGGCTAGGCCAATGCCTAGCTGCTCAAAGCAGTGGAAACACGAGTAAAGGTCGTGCTCAGCGAGGTACCGACAGACGTCACCGCGCCAATGATCGCAACGGCGATCAGGGCCGCGATGAGGCCGTATTCAATGGCCGTGGCACCCTTTTCGCTCCTGATGAGCTTGAGAAGCTTTGTCATGGTCTTGGCTCCTTACGAGGCGAATAGCCCACCTGCTTGTCCAAAGCAGGGTCACGCCCATTGGGGGCGGGACAATTACGGCTTGTCGCAGCGGAACCTTGAAAAAGCCTTAACTGCGGAACATTAAGTCACTGAAATCACTACTATATTAAGTTAATCATCGTTCGATAGTGAAGAGGGGTTCGCGACCCGTGAATCGGGTGTAGCGCCGTTGGGCAGCTAGCTTGAACGAGGGAGGTGGTGAGCCCAGCTGGATTCGAACCAGCGACCTACTGATTAAAAGTCAGTTGCTCTACCGACTGAGCTATGGGCCCGACCTGCGAGCGCTGCCGTTAGCCCCGCGACCGCCTGCGGGCAAGGCGATGGGCGAGATGGCGCGCCGTCAGCGGCGGCTCGAGGGTCCAGCCGGGAGCGATGGCGGCGAGCAGCTCGATCACGAACTCGCGCCGTCCGGCGGCAGGGTGGGGCACCTGCAGCGAGCGCGACCGCCACTTGCCGCCGCTCCAGTCGACGATGTCGAGGTCGAGAACCCGTGCTGCCCATCGGCGGCCGGGGCGGCGGCCGAACTCGCGCTCCAGCGCCTTGAGGCGGCGGAGCATCTCCGGCGGGTCGAGCTCGCTCTCGACGAGCGCGACGGAATTGGCAAAATCGCGGCCCGCGCCGCCCATCGCCTTGTTGAGCAGGATCGGCGAGGCGTCGAACAGGCCGAAGTCCGCGTCGAGCCGGGCGATTGCGGACTCGACCACCTGTGGCGGACGGCCGTAGCGGCCGTGCGGCCGGTTCGAGCCGATGGCGACGACATAGAGTTGCGTTGCGCCTTCCACCGATGCTCGCCTACGGCAGCGCAATGCCCTTCGCCAGTCCCGCCGACGTGTCGCCGATCCCCAGGGCAGAGGCCCCGCGCGACTGCCCCTTGTGCCCGCGGCTTGTGCGGCTTCGCGCGGAGCTTCGGGCCGAGCACCCGGACTGGTGGAACGCGCCGGTTCCAGCGTTCGGAGAAGCGGATGCCTGGCTGGCGATCGTCGGGCTGGCTCCGGGCAGGAAAGGCGCCAACCGGACCGGCCGGCCCTTCACCGGCGATTATTCAGGCGAGATTTTCTATTCCACCTTACTCAAGTTCGGCTTGGCAGAAGGCGCGTATCGCGGGGAGACCGATGACGGGCTGAGGCTGAAGGGAGCGGTCGTCCTCAATTCCGTCAAATGCCTGCCCCCGGCCAACAAGCCCACTCCGGAAGAGATTGCGACCTGCGGCCACTATCTCGAAGCGGCGTTGGCATATTTGGAGAATGTGCGGGTGGTGATCGCGCTCGGACAGATCGCGCATATCGCGGCTGCGAAAGGCCTCGGGCTCTGGCCGAAGTCGAAATTCTCGCACGGAGCGGAATCGGTCGCTCCGAACGGTCGCGTGCTCCTCTCGACCTACCATTGCTCCCGGCAGAACACGAACACGCGAAGGCTCACAGCCGAAATGTTCGAAGCCATCTTCCAGCGGGCGCTCGAGCTTAGATGTCCTCGGTGAGCCGACCGTAAAGCTCCGGCCGGCGGTCGCGGAAGAAGCCGAAGGCGGCGCGGTGCTTTTTCGCCGCGCTGAGATCGAGAGTGGCGACGAGCGCGCCCGTTTCTTCGGCTCCGAACTCGGCAAGCATGTCGCCGCGCTCGTCGCAGACGAAACTGTGACCGTAGAAGCGCTGCCCGCCTTCGGTGCCGATGCGGTTGGCGGCGACGATGGGGACGACGTTCGAGACCGCGTGCCCGATCATCGCCCGGCGCCATAGCCGCGATGTGTCGAGGTCCGGATCGTGCGGCTCGGTGCCGATCGCGGTCGGGTAGAACAATATGTCGGCGCCCATCAGCATCATCGCGCGCGCCAATTCAGGATACCATTGGTCCCAGCACACGCCGACGCCGAGCGTCGTCTTGAGTGGCCCAGGCCAGACCTTGAAGCCGGTGTTGCCCGGGCGGAAGTAGAATTTCTCCTCGTACCCGGGACCGTCGGGAATGTGGCTCTTGCGATAGACTCCGGCGACCTTTCCGTCGGGACCCACCATCGCCAGGCTGTTGTAATGGTGCGGGCCTTCGGCTTCGAAGAAGCTGGTCGGGATCCAGATCTTCAGCTCGGCGGCGAGCTTCTGCATCGCCAGCACCGACGGATGTTCGGCCGTGGGTTTCGCGCTCGCAAACAGGCTCTCGTCCTCGACTCGGCAGAAATAGGGCCCTTCGAACAGCTCCGGCGGGAGCACGACTTCGGCGCCTTTGCCGGCGGCTTCGCGCACCAGCTCGGAAACGGCGCGAATGTTCGCGTCCGTATCTTCGCCAAAGGCGAGCTGGAGCGCTGCGACGGTGATCTTGCTCATGCCGGGACCTGTTGCGAGATGCAGTGGAAGCTTCCGCCCCCGGTGAGGATGTGGTCGGCACGAAGTCCGATTGCAACGCGCTCTGGGAACAGCGCCTGGACGACGTCGACAGCGGCGCGATCGTCGGGGGCGCCATACTGCGGCACCACGACCGCGGCATTGCCGATGTAGAAGTTCATGTAGCTGGCAGGAACGATGTCGCCGTCCTCGTTCGTCACGGCGCCAGGCGAGGGAAGATTGACGATGTCGAGCCTCGCTTCGCGCAGACGTCGAGCCGCATCGCGGTAGATCGCCTGGTTGAGGTCGTCTTTCGCCGGGGTCGGGATTGCAATTCGCCCCGGTGCGACGAAGCGCGCGAGATTGTCGACGTGGCCGTCGGTGTGGTCGTTGGCCAGACCTTCGCCGAGCCAGACCACCCGCTCGAAGCCGAGGTCGCGGCCGAGCGCTTCCTCCACCTGCTCGCGCGAAAGTTTCGGGTTGCGGTTCGGGTTGAGCAGGCACTGCTCGGTGGTGACGACGGTGCCGGATCCGTCATGGTCGATCGCTCCGCCTTCCAGTATCCAGCCTGCCTGCGTGTAGGGGAGGGCTGCATGCCCGGCGAGGCGCCCACCGATGGTGTCGTCGCCCGCCAGCTCGTATTTCCCGCCCCAGCCGTTGAACCGGAAGCCTTGCGCCCGCCGCGCCCTGCCGGAGCCGACGACGATCGGGCCAGTGTCGCGCAGCCAGATGTCGCCGAACGGCTCGACGACAAGGCTCGCGAACGGCGCCAGCTGCCCGGCCGCGGCGGCGGCATCTTCGTGGCTGGCGACAAGCCAGACGGTTTCGCCCTTGCCTCCGGCGTGAACCGCTTTCGCGAAGGCTGCGACCTCGCGCTGGGCGGGCTTGAGGTCGGTCAGCCAGAGTTCGGGGTCGGAGGGGAACCCGATCCAGACCGCCTCGTGGGGCGCCCATTCGGCAAGAAGCCTGGTCATCGCCGCGCGCCTAGCAACCGCATTTCGCCACGCCAAGCCATACCCTTGTTTTTGAAGAGCCTTCTGGCAAAGTGCATCGGTGCCGAAGTTCAGGGCGGGGGAAGATTTTCGTGAAAAGCTGGTTACTTGCAGGCGCGGCGTGCTTCGCCGCGATTGGTGTTGGCGCTCACGCGCAGACGACTCACTCGCTGGCGGATGACGCCGCGGCTTTCGGCGCAAGGCCGGCAGTCAGCGCGCCGTCGCTGTCTCCGGACGGTACGAGCGTCTTGTACATCACGCCAGGGCCGGGGCCGAAGAGCTTCG
>Ga0207657_10000129_pt1 | contig 75856 bp, 74 predicted proteins | sample KBSC33metaG_FD_184316 | JGI IMG/M metagenome (GOLD analysis project Ga0207657, IMG submission 184316) | Corn rhizosphere microbial communities from Kellogg Biological Station, Michigan, USA - KBS C3-3 metaG (SPAdes) (version 2) | ecosystem: Host-associated > Plants > Roots > Rhizosphere > Soil ...
ATTGCGGGACGCCGGGAACCTGAAAGAACCACCACGGAATTCCGTTGACCGCCGGAACGACGATCGCGTCCTTGCCCATCAATTTTTTCGCGCTCGCGGCGATGGCCGGGACGCTCTGCCCTTTCACCGCGATGATGACGGCATCCTGCGCGCCCAGACCGGCGGGATCGTTCGATGCGCGCAGCCGATAGACCTGCTCCTTCTCCTTGCGGCGGATTTTCAATCCGTTCACTTTGAGGGCCGCCAGCGTTTCGCCGCGCGCCAGAAGCGAAACGTCGTTGCCGGCTTCGGCGAGAAGCCCGGCCATCCAGCCGCCGATGGCGCCGGCGCCGATCACGCAGACTTTCATTTCGCCGCCTCCTTGCCGATCCATTCGGCAACTTCCTGCCATTGGGTCTGCCCGTCCAGATCGCGCAACAGCATGTGATAGCCATTGTCGTCGCGACGCACATCGGCACGCGGGCCAAGCTCCTTGATGACAGCTTCCGTCGGCTTGGCGGGGATCACCTGATCGTGCTTGCCATAAAGAAGAAGAATGGGCGGCGGGTTATTCAGATGTGCGGGCGCTTTGCGCGCCTGATCCATCAGGTTGATGAGGCCATAGACCTGATCGGACCGCGCCGAATGCTGATAAAGCGGATCGCGCGAGAGTTTCTTCAGCACTTCGATGTTGTCGCAAGCAACGATGTGCAATCCGCCGCCGGACACATGCATCGCGGGAAACACATGCGCCATGAACCACGCGGCCCATCCGTAATAGACCGGCATGTCGTCCCGCGACCACACGGCGGGCGCGATCAGGATCACACCATCGACATGCGGCGGCGTCCGCGTCGCAAGTGACGACAAGACAACCGCGCCGCCCATGCTTTCACCCAGTGCGTAAATCGGCACGCCGGGATATTTTTCGCGCGCGGCATCGACGAAATCGCCCAGATCGGCGCGCATCGCATCCGCGCCCGCCCAGACGCCGGGATCGGGCGCGGCGCCGAAGCCGCGCTGATCGTAAGCGAGCACCGTAATGCCATGTGCCGCCCACCACGGGCCGGGCATGTCGAACGCTTCGGAATAATCGCTCATGCCATGCAGCGCGACGATGACGGCGCGCGGATGATCGGCGTCCCAATGGCGTAGCGGCAGACGCAGGCCGTCGCGCGTGACAAAGACATCGGTTGCGATGGTGGGCGTGGCCGTTGCCAGACCTTCGCGCGCGACTTGCGGCGCGCAGGCGGCCAGCAGGATCAACCCGCCAGCAAGCGCCGCACACGCTTTCGCAAATAGGGAAGAAGCTCGTCCGCGTACCATGGATTCTTTTTCAGCCAGCCTGTGTTGCGCCATGACGGATGCGGCATCGGAATATAACGCGGCGCATATTCACGCCATGCCTTCACCGTCTCCGTCATATTCGATTTTTTCTTGTCGCCCAAATGCCAGTCCTGCGCATAGGAACCGACAAGCAGGATGGTCTCGAACTGCGGCAAGGCATTGAACAGCCGCACGCGCCACGTCGCGGCGCACTCTTTTCGCGGCGGCAGGTCACTGCCGTTTTTGTCGTAGCCCGGAAAGCAGAATGCCATTCCGGTCAGCGCAATCCGGGATTCGTCGTAGAATTCGTCGCGCGTCACACCCATCCATTCGCGCAAACGATCACCGCTGGCGTCGTTGAAGGAAATGCCCGTCTTGTGAACCACCAAGCCCGGCGCCTGCGAGGCGATACAAAGCCTGGCCGTCTTCGACACATGGATGATCGGCCGCGGCTCCAGATAGGGCGCGCACAGCGTACAAGCTCGTATCTCGCGAACGAGACGGTCGAGATTTTCGGGCTTCTTCATCAATCTCCACGCAGCAGGTTTCGCGCGATCACGATCTGCTGGATCTGCGAAGTGCCTTCGTAGAGGCGGAAAATTCGCACGTCGCGGTAGAAGCGCTCGATGCCGTAATCGGCGACATAGCCCGCGCCGCCGAAGATCTGCACCGCCTTGTCGGCGACGCGGCCCACCATTTCCGATGCGAAATATTTGCAGCACGCCGCTTCCATCGAAACGGGTTCGCCGCGATCGCGCTTGCGCGCGGTTTCCAGAACCATGCAGCGCGCGGCATAGGCTTCGGTCTTGCAATCGGCGAGCATCCCCTGGATGAGCTGGAACTCGGCGATCTTCTGGCCGAACTGCTCGCGCTCGCGGGCGTAGTTCACCGCCTCGCGGATCAGACGTTCGGCAACGCCGACGCAAACGGCGGAGATATGCAGGCGCCCGCGATCCAGCACCTGCATCGCAACTTTGAAGCCTTCGCCGTCCTTGCCAAGACGCAGGCTCTCCGGCACGCGCGCATTCTCGAAGATCACGTCATGGATATGCGCGCCCTGCTGGCCCATCTTCTTTTCCGGCTTGCCGATACTGATGCCGGGCGTCTTCGCAGGCACGATGAAGGCTGAGATGCCGCCCGCGCCCTTCTTCGACGGATCGGTGCGCGCCAGCAGCGTGAACATGCCCGCGCGCGCGGCATTGGTGATGAAGCGCTTGGTGCCGTTGACGACATAGTCGCTGCCGTCTTTCACCGCCGACACCTTCACCGACGCCGCATCGCTGCCTGCGCCGGGTTCGGTGAGCGCAAAGCTCGCCACCATCTCGCCGGTCGCGAGCTTGGGGAGCCATTCGTTCTTCTGCGCCTCGCTGCCGAACATCACGATGCCCTGGCTGCCGATGCCGACATTGGTGCCGATCACCGAGCGGAACGCCGGTGAGGTCTGCCCCAACTCGAAGCAGACGAGCACCTCTTCCTCCATGGTGAGGCCGAGGCCGCCATATTCGGTGGGGATCGAGATGCCGAACAATCCCAGTTCGCGCATCTGCGCGATGATCGAATCCGGCACGCGGTCTTCTTCGGAAACCTTCGCCTCGATGGGCACGCATTCTTCGGCCACGAAGCGGCGCACCGTTTCGATGAGCTGGTTGCGTGTCTCGATGTCCAAAGCCATGGCGTTCCCCGGTTTTACTGGACCGGAGTTTAACCCATTCCGCGGCGGCAAACGCTAGCGGAGAGTCTGGCCCGGCTGCATGGCATAAACGCCCACCACGAGGATGTGGTCGGCCTTCTCGCCGTCGTCGCCCAGCGGCATCACAAGGCTTTCGTGGAACATGGCCCGGCCGTCCGCATCGCGCACATACCAGCCGCGATAGGCATACGGCATGCGCTTGCGATAGGCGCTTGTGTAGACCTTGTGGAGGATCGAGCCATAGCCGGGCAGCACCAGGTCGATCTGCGCCATGGTCATGCCCTGCAGCGATGCGCCCTGCGCCTGCACGATGGCATCGCCTACGATGCGGAATTCGAATTCGTCGCCATCGCCGAGCACGCGCACCAGCACCGTGTTGCGCAACAGGCCGGACATGGCGCGCGGCGACATGTCCGCACGCGACGGCATCGATCGGGCCCCGCGCGCGTTTTCCCAGATGCCCAAAGCCTTTTGGACGAGAGGGTTTTCGATTTCGGACAGCACAATGCTTTGGCGGGGGCGCGATGGCTTCTCCGCCGGCTGCTCTGCCGCAAGTTTGGTACTCTGCATTGTTTGCCCACGCCCGACGTCTGCTAGGATTGGGCCTGAGTGGTTAATTTCCCGGTAACGCTCTAGGCGGTTGTCATCATGCGTCTTTCCGTTCTCGATCAATCGCCGATCCGAAAGGATGGCAGCGCGTCCGATGCCGTAGCGGAAACCATCGCGCTGGCGAAGGCCACGGAAGCGCTGGGCTATCACCGCTACTGGCTGGCCGAGCATCACAACACCGGCTCTTTCGCGGGCAGCGCGCCGGAGGTGCTGATCGCGCGGGTGGCGGCGGAGACGAAGACGATCCGCGTCGGTTCCGGCGGTGTCATGCTGTCGCATTACAGCCCGCTGAAGGTCGCCGAGCAGTTTCGCATGCTGGAGCTGCTCAATCCCGGCCGCATCGATCTGGGCATCGGCCGCGCACCCGGAACGGACCAGCGCACGTCCCAAGCACTGCAGGCAGGTCCGCAGGCCTTCGGCATCGATGCGTTTCCCAGCCAGGTGTTTCTGCTGCGCCAATTTCTGGACGATGCGTCCGGCGGCGCGCCATTGCCGGACGATCATCCCTATCGCGGCATCCATGCGATGCCGCGTGGGCAAACACGGCCGCAAATGTGGATGCTGGGTTCGGGCCTTCACAGCGCCGTCTATGCCGCGCAGATGGGTCTGCCGTTCAGCCATGCTTATTTCATCAGCCCGGAAGGCAGCATGGAAGCGGTGGAAGCCTATCGCGAGCGTTTCACGCCGAGTGCATGGTGCGAGAAGCCGACGATCTCCATGGGCGTCGCCGCGCTCGCGGCAGAGACAGAGGAAGATGCCGCGCGGCTGTCGGCTTCGCGCAATCTGTGGGTCGTGCGCCTGCTCACGGGACGGCCGATCGCATTTCCCTCACCGGAAGAATCCCTTGCCTATCCCTTCAACGAACAGGAACGGGCGCTGCTGCGCACGGTGGAAGCGCGCTCCATCGTCGGCACGCCGGATCAGGTCAAAAAGAAGCTCACATCCCTCGCCGAACGCCACGGCGCGGAGGAAATGGTGATCGTGACGATCACCTATGATTACGCATCGCGCCTGCGGTCCTATGAACTGATCGCGAAGGAATTCGGTTTGGCCGGTTAGGACACCGGCAGCAATCCGATCATGGCGCCCGTTAGACCCGATGCCATCGTGCCCGAGAGCAATGCCCGCATCGCCAGGGGCACGATTTCGTCCCGCCGCTCCGGCACCAGGCCGCTGACGCCCGCGATCATGATTCCGACGGACCCCAGATTGGCGAAGCCGCACATCGCATAGAGCATGATGAGCCGCGAACGCGGATCGAGTGCGCCTTCCGGCAGCGCCGCCAGTTTCAGATAGGCGACGAATTCATTGAGCACCGTCTTGTCGCCCATCAAGGCGCCCGCGGTGGGCGCCTGGTCCCACGGCACGCCATAGAGCCAGACGACCGGCGCGAATATCCAGCCGAAGATGCGCTCCACCGTGACCGGGGTACCGGCCACATCGGGAGCGTGGCTCAGGATAATGTCGGCAAGCGCCACCAGCGCCACGATCACCAGCAACATCGCCACGATGGAAAGCCACAGCTTCAACCCGTCTTCGGTGCCGCGCGCCACCGCGTCCATGCTGGAGCGATATTCGAAACCGGGCGCGGCGACCGCACTGGTCTCGCTGATCCCCGGGATCATGATGCGCGCAAGCAGGATGGCCGCGGGCAGCGACATCATCGATGCAACGAGAATGTGCCCCAGCGCGCCGGGCACTGCCGGTTCGAGGATGGTTGCGTAAAGCACGAACACCGTTCCGGCGACGGTCGCCAAGCCTACCGAGAACAGCATGAACAATTCGGCGCGGGTGAGCTTGGCGAGATAGGGCCTGATCAGCAGCGGCGCTTCGATCATGCCGAGGAAGATGGTCGCCGCGCTGCCCAGTCCCACCGCGCCGCCGATGCCCATCGTTTTCTGCAACGCCCAGGCGAAGCCGCCCACGATCAGCGGCAGGATGCGCCAGTACCAGAGCAGTGCCGCCAAAGCGGAAATCACGATGACGAGCGGCAATATCTGGAAAGCAAAACTCGACAGCGCGCCGGTATTCGTAACCGCGAAAGGCGCCGGACCGCCACCGGTATAGCCGAACACGAACGACGTTCCGGCTTTCGTCGCCGCCGCCAATGCATCGACCACGCCGTTGAGCGAGAACAGAACGTCGCGCGCGACCGCGATCTTCAGCAGAAGCAGCGCGATGCCGATCTGCAAGGCAAGACCGACCACGACGGTGCGCCACGGAAAGGCGCGGCGATTCTCGGACAGCAGCCATGCGAGCGCGATGATCGCAACGATTCCCAGCGCCGATTGCAGATGAACAAGCACGACCGCCCCCGATTCGTTCGACGCGCAAGCGTGTCACTTCGCGTGCCGGAAGCGAACATGCGACGTCACGCTCTGTAAAATTTGAATTGTACCCTGTTGATGAAAGCGTGCCGGTCGCGGTTTGTGTTTGAGCATCCAAATTCGTCTTCCATAGTTTTGTTTGGTCCGACTCACCGAGCCAAAACGGAGAATCGCGAATGCCGATCGACCCGGTTGTGCTGATGGCAGAGGAACTCCGCGTTGCGGAGCAGGCGTTGCATATCGCCTGCAAGACGGACCGAAACGCCCTGTTGGGCCGCAGCGGCGAGGAAATCTGCAACCTGACCGCGCGAATCAAGGATCTCTCCACCGAGATCGTCGAAACCAAGCCCACCAGCGCGCTCGGCGCGAGCGTGCTGGTGCGCATGGCGGCGGAACGCCTGCCCTTCGCCTACGCCGCTTACACCAAGCATTTCCACGAAATCGCGGGCCGGTTGAACGAAGGGCAGCGCGTGCTTGCCGATCTGGTGTGGCTTCGCGCGATGCGCACCGCGCTGACCGGCGGCTTGTGCGGCAAGGAAGGCGTGCGGATCGCGCCGCTCATCCGGCTTGCCATTGAAGGGGTGCGCCAGCCCATCGTGGTCTATCGCGCGGTGGCCACTGCCGAGGAAGATATCCAGCCGGAAAGCGGCGCTGCGTTTCAATAGGCGTTAGCGAACCGAACCGCGATTCGCACAGAATCGCGCCGTTTCCCGAAGCTTTGCGTATTGAAGCCTGCGGTTGCGGATGCTTCAATCGTGCGGGGCACGGGGCATTCACGATGGTATCCGAAACTGCGACTTTCGCGCCGAAGCGGCCTGCGCCGTTCGCTCCCTGGCATCGATGGGATCGAAATTTCTTTCTGACCTGGCTCGTGCTGATCGGGGCGGGCATCGTCATTGGTTTTGGATCGGATCTGATCGCCCATTTCCGCGCGCACGAAGCGCCCTACCCGCTCATTGTTCACGTCCACGCCGCGGCATTCGTCGGATGGATGCTGTTGCTGACCACGCAAATTCTTCTTATCCGCAACAGCAGAGCCGACCTACATCGCAAGCTCGGCATGGCGGGCATCGCGCTCGCCGCGATCATGGTGGTCCTCGGCCCCGCGACGGCGATTGTGGTCCATCGCGCGCATATCGGTTCGCCGCCCGCCAGCCTTCCCGCGTTCGTGGCGGTTCAATTCGGTGGAATCATCGCCTTCGCCGGATTGGTCACGGCCGCGGTGCTGCTGCGCCACAATTCGCCCGCGCACAAACGACTGATGCTTCTGGCGGTCCTCTCCATCGCGGATGCCGGCTTCGCGCGCGTGCTGGGCGGCCCGCTCACGGCGGCGCTGGGCCATGGGTTCTGGCCGTTCTGGGCTTCGCTCGATCTGGCGCCCGCCATCCTCATTCTCGGGATCGGCGCTTACGACCTCGCCACGCGGCGGCGGCTGCATCCTGTTTACATCGCGGGCGCGTGCTGGATTTTCGCGTTGCAACTCACGGCCAGCTATCTCTTCAACAATCCGGCGTGGCAGGAATTCACCAGCCGGGTCTTTGCCTAGCCGTGCGATAATCGTCATCGGCGATTCGAAGGGAGCACCATGCCTGCGGGCCGGCCGACCCAAATCAAGGCATTGGCAGGCGCGCGCGCACTGCCGCCGCTGTTGCTGGTGATCTATCACTTCAGCGAAGGCCATCATTATCAGCACCTCCGCCTGATCGATGTGTTCGTGACCAAGGGGTATCTCTGGGTCGAGTTCTTCTTCGCGCTGTCCGGCTTCATCCTCACTTATGTCTATGGCGCGCGAACCGATTTGTGGCGGTGGAAGAGCTATTTCACCTTCGTGAAGACGCGGCTGGCGCGGCTCTATCCGCTGCATCTCTTCATGCTGCTGTTCATTCTTTATCTTGTGGTGATGTTGCGCTGGCTGGCGGCGCGCGGCGGCTATGTCTCGATCTTCGACGTGCCTTATCACCTCGCGCTCGGTTTTTGGCCCTTCGTCGCCAACCTGTTCCTGGTGCAGGCCTGGAACCTGTTCGACCGGCTGACATGGAACGGCGTGTCGTGGTTCGTCAGCGTGGAATTCTTCCTGTGCCTGATCTTTCCGCTCTACATCTTCATCGCGCGCGGCGGATGGTGGCGCGGCGCGTTGCTGATCGCGGCGGGCGCCGCGGGGCTCGCCATGCTGGACTACACCGGCAAGCACGCGCTCGACATCACTTTCCACAACGGCATCCTGCGCGGCATGAGCGACTTCGCCATCGGCGTGGGCATGGCGAACCTCTATCGCCACATCCGGGCGCGCGGCGGCGAACCTTTGCCGACATGGATGCACTCGGTCTTTCAATCCATCGCGGTGCTGGCGCTGCTGTGGGCGATCTACCATTCCGGCTGGTCGCACCAATGGCGCGACATCTATGTCGTGCCGCCGATGATGCTGCTGATCTTCACCCTGTCCTTCGACCGTGGGATCTTCGCGTGGGCGCTGGATACGAGGCCGCTGCAGAAACTCGGCGAGTGGTCCTACGCCATCTATATCGGGCAAACCGCGTGGCTTCTGCTCATCCGCCATTTCGAGCAGCACTGGTATCCGCCGGACACGACGCGGATATTCGGCATCCTCTGGCCCGATTTCATCTGGACGCTGGAGCCGCTCGTGCTTGTGGCCGTCTGCGTCGCCTGGGGCGGGTTGCTGTCCCGTTTCATCGAGGAACCGGCCAGCAAAACGCTGCGCAAATGGATCGTTTCGGCGCGTAAACCCGCCGCGGCTTGACCGTCCGTCGGCCATCCGCCATCAATCCCGCCGACAAATTATCAGCCCGCTGAAGGAGATTTCCCATGGCCATTCGCTACGACAACAAGGTCGTCATCGTCACCGGCGCCGGCGGCGGATTGGGCCGCTGCCATGCCCTCGAATTCGCCAAGCGCGGCGCGAAAGTCGTCGTGAACGATCTCGGCGGCGCGGTGGACGGCACCGGCGGCAACTCGGCGGCGGCGGAAGCCGTGGTGAAGGAAATCACCGACGCCGGCGGCACGGCGATGGCCAATGGCGCATCCGTGACCGATGACGCGGGCGTGGCGCATCTCATCAAGCAGACCATGGACGCATGGGGCCGCATCGACGTGATCGTCGCCAATGCCGGCATCCTGCGCGACAAGAGTTTCTCCAAAATGGAGATCAAGGATTTCGACGCCGTCGTGCAGGTTCACCTGATGGGCACGGTGAAACCCGTGAAAGCGGCGTGGGAGATCATGAAGAAGCAGCAATATGGCCGCATCATCGTGACCACGTCCTCCACCGGCCTCTACGGCAATTTCGGCCAGACGAATTATGGCGCGGCGAAGCTCAGCCTCGTCGGTTTCATGAACACGCTGAAGCTGGAAGGCGCGAAGGACAACATCAAGGTCAACGCGATCTGCCCCGTTGCCGGCACGCGCATGACCGAGAACCTGATGCCCCCGCAGATGCTCGAAGCGTTGAAGCCGGAATATGTGACGCCCGCCGTGGTGTTCCTCGCCAGCGACGACGCGCCGACCGGCGTGATCATCTCCGCCGGCGCGGGCGTGTTCTCGTCGGCGGAAATCGTGGAGTCGACCGGCGTAAATCTCGGCCACGGCGCGACGGCGGATACCGTGGCGGAATACTGGTCGAAGATTTCCGACTTCACCGGCGCCAAGCACTTCACCATGGGCGGCGAACATGGCGCACATATCTTCGAGCGCATGAAGGACAAGCCAGTCGCGCCGTAAAGCATCCACCCTCCCCTTGAGGGAGGGTTGAATCTTCACAACCCCAGCACGGCCTTCGCCATGATGTTGCGCTGGATTTCGTTCGAGCCTGCGTAGATCGAAGCTTTGCGCAGGTTGAAATAATACGGCGCGATCGGCGCGGCGAAATCCGGGCCCGGGCGCGGCTCGTTGGTCTTCGCCCAGGTGTCGCGCACGAAGGGCATGACGTAATAGCCCACCGCCTCCACCGACAATTCCGAAATCGCCTGCTGCAGGTCCGTGCCTTTGCATTTGAGCATGGAGGCTTCCGCGCCGGGGCGCTGGCCCGCGCTCATGGCGCTGAACATGCGCAGCTCGAAGAACTCCAGCGATGAGACCTCGATCTCCAGCGCATCCAGCCGCGCGCGGAAGGACGGATCATCAATCAGCTTGCCGCCGCCGACATCGGTCTGCGCCGCGATCTTGCGAATCTTGCCGATGGTGCGCTTGAGGCCGGGGCCGTAAGCATTTCCGCGTTCGAAGGAAAGGAGATATTTGGCGTAATCCCAGCCCTTGTTCACTTCACCGATGAGGTTTTCCTTGGGCACTTTCACATCGGTGTAGAAAACCTGGTTGATCTCCTGCTGGTTCGGCATCGGCACATCCAGCGTCACCAGCGGCTCGACCTTGATGCCCGGAGTCTTCATGTCGACCAGGATGAAGCTGATGCCTTCCTGCGCCTTCGCCTTGGGATCGGTGCGCACCAGATTGAACATCCAGTCGGCCCATTGCGCGTGGGTCGTCCAGATTTTCGATCCGTTCAGCAGGTAGTGATCGCCCTTGTCCTCGCACTTCATTTGCAGCGATGCGAGGTCCGAACCGGAGCCCGGCTCCGAATAGCCCTGACACCACCAGATTTCGCTGGCGAGGATCGGCGGCAGGTGACGCTTCTTCTGCTCGGGCGTGCCGAACGCCATGATGACGGGCCCGACCATCTTCAAACCCATCGGCGAACTCGTCGGTACGCCGGCTGCGCTCATCTCCAGCTCGAAGATGTATTTCTGCGCCGCCGTGAAATCCGGCCCGCCATATTCCTTTGCCCAGTTCGGCGCCGCCCAGCCTTTGCGATAAAGCGCGCGCTGCCATTTCAGCATCGAGTCCTTGTCGAGATAGCCGTTCTTCGACTGCGCGGTCTTCGCGCGCAAATCCTCGTCATAGGCTTCGGCGATGAACGCGCGCACCTCGTCGCGGAATGCGAGGTCGTCTTTTGAGAAGGACAAATCCACGGCGCTCTCCCAAATATCGTTGGAAGAGTCATAGCGCCTCAGCGATAGGGGCGGAAGGCTTCGCGGATGTCCTTTGCCAGCAGTTCGGGTTCTTCCGCCGCGAGGAAATGTCCGCCACGTTCCGCTACGCCATAAGAAAAGTTGACGTAGGAGCGCGCGGCATATTCCGGCGGACACAGATCGACCGCCTCGCGCGTGAGGAATATGCGCGCAGGCACGGCGATCTTGTGCGCGGGCCTGGGCTCCTGCCCATGCGCGGTCTCGTAATACATGCGCATGGACGAGCCGATGCTTTGCGTGAACCAGTAGATCGAGATCGTGGTCAGCAATTCATCCATCGTGAAGCGGGAGAGGATGTCGCCGCCGCAATCGCTCCAGGCGCGCCATTTCTCCACGATCCACGCGGCCAGTCCCACAGGCGAATCGTTGAGGCCGAAAGCGAGGCTCTGCGGGCGCGTGCGCTGTTGGTGCCCATAGGCGCCTTCTTCCCGCTCCCATTCCGCCTGGAGCGCGATAAACGCTTTTTCCGCGTCCGTCGGATCGGTTATCTCTTCGCGCCCCAGCGGCGGCGCGACCATCGCGTGAATCGCGATCACATGCTCGGCGTGATTGCGCCCCAACCGGTTGGTGATGCCGCCGCCAATGTCTCCGCCCTGCGCGACGAAACGGTCATAGCCCAGCACGCCGGTCATCAGCGTCACCCAGAGCGTCGTGACGGCCGCGCTTGTCATGCCGGAGGTCGTGGGATGCGCGGAGAAGCCGAAGCCGGGAAGCGACGGCGCGATCACGTCAAAGGAATCCTCCGCGCGGCCGCCATGCGCCGCGGGATCGGTGAGCAAGGGAATGATCTTCGCGAACTCCGCGAAGCTGGATGGCCAGCCATGGGTGATGAGAAGCGGCAGCGGCTTCGGTCCTTTCCCGCGCGCGTGGACGAAATGAATTTCGTTGCCGTCGACATCGGCGGTGAATTGCGCAAAGCGGTTCAGCTTTGCTTCCTGCGCGCGCCAGTCGAAGCCGTCGCGCCAATAGGCGGTGAGGTCGCGCAGGAACGCGCGATCGGCGCCATAGGACCAGCCGCCATCCGTTACCGCGTCCGGCAGGCGCGTTCGCGCGAGGCGATCCGCAAGAGCGGCAAGATCGTGATCCGGAACATGAATCGTGAAAGGCGTAACGGCCATGGCAGGTGGCTCCTTTTTGGCGTGGGCGAATGAAGATGGGCCATCAGGCCGAGCGCACCGCCCTGCCCCAGCCCCGCTGCGGCTTTCCAGACATCCCGATCCATTGACACCTCCTAACTTGGCTTTTGCCGGTGTCATCTAGGGCTCGTCATGTAACTTGTCAACGGTCGTTTTAGTGGTTACATAGCAGCTATGCAGTTTGACGGTGACGAGTTCTGTGCGGGCGCGCTGAGCGTGGATTTCGTGAACACCATAGGCGGCGATCGCGCCGGCATGGCGAACGAAAAGCTCGCGCAATATGGCGATCTGCTGGACTGGCTGGCGCAGGCCGATGCGCTGCCCAAGGCCCGCCTCGCCCGGCTGGACGCTTTGGCGAAATCCGCGCCGGAATCCGCCGAGCGGCTGCTACGCCGGGCACGCGCCTTTCGCGAAGCCTTGTTCGCGGTGTTCGAGGCGGCGCGCGAACATCGCGCGCCGTCGCCGGCAGCGCTGGAGATCGTCAATGGCGAGATCGCGCGCGCGAACGCGCATGCGCGGCTGACCCGGGACGGCCATCAGCTGCGCTGGGATTGGGATGATACGAACGCGATCGATACGCCGCTATGGCCCATCGCGCGCGACGCGGGCGAGCTTCTCACATCGGACAAGCTCGACCGCCTCGCGGAATGCAATGGCGATACCTGCGGCTGGCTATTTCTCGATCTCACCAAAAACCATTCACGCCGCTGGTGCGACATGAAAGGTTGCGGCAATCGCGCGAAAGTCCGCCGTTACCGCGGCAAGGCCTAGACCGCGTCGAAATATTGAATCTCGGGTTTGCCGCCCATGGTCGGGCCGATCTTGGGGCCTGCGGCGCGGAAATGATCCGACTTGCCATGCGCTTCCAGCGCGGCCTGATCGGCATAGATTTCCATGACGACATAGGTTTGCGGATCGGACTTGGACTTGAAGACGCGATAGAGCTGATTGCCCGGCTCGTTGGCCTTCACCTGTGCGGCCAGATCGCGGAACACCGCTTCGAAATCCGCATTCTTGCCTTCGGCGACCTTGAGGGTCGCGACAACGCCAACAGCCATGTTTTCACTCCCGGAATTTGCTTTTCGCGAACGAGGCTAATGGGGCGGGCATGGATGCGCAACGCAGGGTTAACGCAACGTGAACCTGAAATTTCAAGCGCATCTTAACCCTGCGCCTTCACAATAGGGGACAGTGTAAGCGGGATCGACTCCAAGAGTGTTCAAACACGCCGCCGCCGCCGATAAAGACGAGCAAGCCGCGCGGCTGGCTCTCGACGAACTGCGCCTGGCGCTGGGCAACACCCGTCCCAACAAATTCATGATCCCCAGCCTGGCGGCGCTCATCTGCGTGATGTTCCTGCGTTGGGAAACGCCGGCGACGCTGGCCATATGGTTCGGCATCGTCATCGTCGGCCTGATCCCCATGCAGGTCGTCTCACACGCATTTCTCAGGCGCCAACCCGATCCACCGGAAATGAAGCTGTGGCTGCGCCGCATTGTGCTCGCCAATGCGTTCTTCACGCTCTGCTGGTCGTCGCTTGCGCCACTGTTCTGGCTTCACGGCGACAGCTTCAACCAGGTTCTGATCATTCTAATTCTGGCTTGCACGCTCGCGGGCGACACCGCCCTGATGAGCGCCAGCCGTCCGCTCAGTCTCACAGGCTCCATCGTTTATGGCATGGCCGTCGTCGCGCTTCCGCTCTACGAAGGCGGCCCGATCTACGACACGCTGGCGCTCGTCGCGCTCTGCTACATGCTCTACATGTATTACCTGTCGCTGCAGGTGCATAAGACCGCGCGCTCCATGCTGGAGCTGCGCTACGACAAGAACGATCTGATCGCCGCGCTCGAACGCTCCAATCAGGAGTCGGATATGGCGCGTCTGCGCGCCGAAGCCGCAAGCCGCTCGAAATCGGAATTCCTGGCCAATATGAGCCATGAATTGCGCACACCGCTCAATGCGATCATCGGCTTTTCGGAGATGATCAATTCCGGCGGCTTCGCGCACAAGACCGAGGAATATTCAAGACTCATCCGCGATTCCGGTCATCACCTGCTGACGCTGATCAACGACATCCTCGATCTGGCGAAGATCGAAGCCGGGCGTATGACCTTGCACGAAACCGAGATCGATCTGCGGGTGCTGATCGCCGACTGCCTGACGCTCATGGACGGGCGCGCGCAGGCCGGCTGGATCACCCTTCACACCGAAGTGCCCGCCTGCTGCCCCAAGCTGCTTGGCGACGAACGCGCGTTGAAGCAGATCCTGCTCAATCTTGTCTCCAACGCCGTGAAATTCACGCCGCCTGAAGGAAAGGTGACGGTGAGCGCCCACAGGCAATCCGACGGCTCTCTGGCGCTTGCCGTCGTCGATAACGGCATGGGCATCGCGGAAGCGGACCAGAAGCGCGTGTTCGAGAATTTCGGCCAGGGACGCCACGACGTCGTGACTTCCGACAAAGGCACGGGCCTGGGCCTTCCCATCGTCAAAGGTCTGGTCGAAGCCCATGGCGGCCGCGTGACGCTGCAAAGCGTGGTGGGCGAAGGCACGCGCGTGACGATCTACATGCCGGCTGCGCGCGTTGTAACCGCCGAACCGCTGAAGGCGGCGTCGTGACTATTCGCCTTTGAATTCCGGCTTGCGCTTGTCGAAGAACGCGGCCACCGCTTCGCCGTGATCGGACGTCAGATGCGCGATGGATTGCATCGCCGCCGACATCTCCATGATCGTATCGAAGCTCACGCCCTGGCCTTCGCGCATCAGTTTCTTGGTCATGCGCAGAACGTCCGGCGGCTGGCGGCACACGCGCTCGGCCAGCGCCTTTGCCTCGCTCAGAAGCTGATCGGCGGGGACTACCTTTGAGATCAGGCCCCAGGACAACGCCGTCGCGGCGTCGATCGTGTCGCCGGTGAAGAACAGCTCCGCGGCGCGGGCGTGGCCGATGGTGCGCGGCAAGATCCACGCGCCGCCGTCGCCCGGCACCAATCCGACTTTCAGGAAGGTGGCGCCGAAGATCGCGCTGTCCGCCGCGATGCGCATGTCGGCAAGGCAGGCCACGTCATTGCCCAGGCCGATGGCCGGGCCGTTCACCGCCGCGATGAGCGGTACTTCCAGATTCCACAACGCCTTCACCATGCGGTGAATGCCGTTGCGATAGCGCTCGCGGATATGCACCGCAGCGCCCGCGAAGCTGCCCGAGCGCTCGCGCATGGATTTCAGATTGCCGCCCGCGGAGAACGCCTTGCCTGCTCCGGTCAAAATGGCACAGCGCACGTCACGGTCTGCGTTGATCCGCGCGCAGGTCTCGGCGAACAGGTCGCCGTCGCCCTCTTCGCCCAAGGGATTGCGGGCATCGGGACGATTGATTGTGAGCGTGACGACGTGGCCGGACTTTTCGAACAGCAAAGCGGACATGGTCTTTTTCCGAATAAAAGTTCCCGATGAAGGGTTTAGCACCTCTAGGCCGCAAACCTAAAGCTTGCCTTAACCGCGCCATGGCACAGTCCGAGAGCAATCGTGCAGATTTCGTCAGCCTCATGTCCAACCGATCCCGCGAACAGCGCAGCATGTCGGAAGCGATCCGCAGGATCGCGGCCGGCCTTCGGCATGCCTTCCGCAGCGCCGTGCGCGCGGTTTCGATGTCCATCAATCCATCGCCGGAGACCGCATGGCTCGCGGATGCGCAGCTTCGACTTCACCGAAGCGGTTCGCGCTCGTCCATGCTGACGATGCCGGTTGCCGCGTTTCTGGTTTCCCTCGCCTTCCGCCCGTGGGTCAGCCTGGAATGGCGGATGGGCTGGTGGATCGGACTGACATTCGTTTGCCTGGCCATCCATCGCGGCAATAGCGCGTTGGACCGGATGACCGGACGTGACGCCGTGACGGTTGCGCGCAAATCCAAATACGCGACGGCGCTTTCGGTGGCGTTCCTCACGGCATGGTGCTCGATGAGCGTTTTTCTGTGGGCGCCGGGCGTGCCGATGGATCACATGCTGCTCGTGCTCATCCTTGCCTGCTCGATGGCAGGCACCATCGTGCTGTCCGCGGCGCATCCCGCCATCGCGGTATCGGCCCTTGTCATCCACGCCGTGTTCCTGATCGGGCCGCCGGCCCTGGGCGACGGCGCGCTCGATGTCGAGTTGTCGCTTCTCGCGGCCATCTTCACGCTGTTGCTTGTCGGCCAACTCGTGGTGCAGACCGCGGGCGTAACCCGCCTGCTCACGCTGGAGCATGAACGCGCCGGACTTGTGCAGAACTTGCGCGCCGCCAAGCGGGAATCGGACCGCGAACGCGGGCGCGCCATATCCGCGGGGCGCGCGAAATCGCAGTTCCTGTCCCACATGAACCACGAATTGCGCACGCCGATGAATGCCATTCTGGGTTTTTCGGAGATCATCCAGGCCAAATCGTTCGGCACCGACGTGGACAAATATGCCGAATACGCAACCATCATCCATGATTCCGGCGAGCATCTGCTGTCGCTGATAGATGGCATGCTCGATCTGGCGAAGATCGACGCCGGCAAGCTTTCCCTGCGCGAAACCGATGTCGATCTCAAACTTCTCATCATGGACATGATCGAAGCAGAGTCGAAGACGGCACTGCAGGCGCGTATTTCGCTGACGAGCAATATCGCGCGCGGGCTGCCGCGCGTGTTCGCGGATGCACGCGGCCTTCGCCAGATCGTCGCCAATCTTCTTTCGAACGCGATCAAATTCACGCAAGCCGAGGGCAAGGTCACGGTGTTCGCGCAGATCGAACAGGACGGACGCATGGCGTTCGGCGTGCATGACACCGGCGTCGGCATCGCCAATGAAGACAAGAACCATGTGTTCGAGCGCTTCGGACACGGCCGCCACGATGTCACCGAGGACCGCAAGGGCACCGGCCTGGGCCTTGCCGTGGTCAAGGGCTTCGCCGAAGCCCATGACGGCCGCGTCGTTCTGAACAGCGAAATCGGCAACGGCACGCGCGTAACGGTCTATCTGCCGAAAGACCGCGTCATCGCATCCGAAGACCGGCGCCTGGCGAGTTAGCCGAGTTCCGCGTAACGCTTCAGATGGTGATCGACATTGCCATAAAGCGTGTCGAGCATCGTGAGCCGCTTGAAATAGTGGCCGACATTCAACTCGTCCGTCATGCCCATGCCGCCATGGATCTGCACCGCCTGCTGGCCGACGAAGCGTCCCGCCTTGCCGATCTGCACCTTCGCGGCGGAGGCGGCCTTCTTGCGCTCCACATCGCTCTCACCCAGCTTCAGCGTCACCATATAGGTGATTGAGGCGGACTGTTCTGCGTTCATGAACATGTCGACCATGCGGTGCTGCAGCACCTGGAATTTGCCGATCGGCACGCCGAACTGCTTGCGGGTCTTGGAATATTCGACCGTGGCGTTCACCAGCACGCGCATCGCGCCAACGGCTTCGGACGCATGCGCCGCGATGGCTTCGTCCGTCACCTGCTCGATGAGCTTGAGGCCGTCATCGGCGGTGCCGATGAGCGTGGCCGGCGCGTTCTCGAAAGTGACTTCGGAGGCGTGCAAACCGTCGATGGTCGGATAATCGCGCGTGGCGACGCCCTTGGCCTTCTTGTCCACGACAAAGACGCTGACGCCCTTGGCATCGCGCTGTCCGCCCGCGGTGCGCGCGGTGACGATCAAGGCATCGGCCCATGGCGCGCCCAGCACGACGGCCTTCTGGCCGCTGATCGTGTAGCCGCTGCCATTTTTCTTGGCCGTCGTCGTGAGGTCCGCGAAATTGTAGCGGCCCTGCGCTTCGGCGAACGCGAAGGCGATGATGGTTTCGCCCGCCGCGATCTTGTTCAGCCATTCCTGCTTCTGCGCTTCGCTGCCGCCGTGATTGAAGAAGCCGCCGCCGACCACAACGGTCGACACGTAAGGCTCCACCACCAGCGCCTTGCCGAACTCTTCCATCAAAACCATGACGTCGATCGGTCCACCGCCAAGCCCGCCATAGGCTTCCGGCAAAGGCGCCGCCATCAGCCCCAGTTCCGCGAACTGTTTCCAGTCCTTGCTGCTGTAGCCGGGCTCGGTGCGCGAGATTTTCTTGAAATGCTCGAAGGTATAATTGTCGGCCAGATATTTCTGGACCGAATTGCGCAGGAGCGTCTGCTCCTCGGTGAACGAGAAATCCATTTAGAGCCCCAATACTGCTTTAGCGATGATGCCGCGCTGGATTTCGTTCGATCCACCGAAAATCGAAACCTTGCGCATGTTGAAGTAGTGACCGGCCTGACCGGTCGCGTAATCCGGACCCGGCGCATATTCGTTGTCGCCGAAGAAGCGGTCGTAGGGATAGGCGTAATAGCCGATCGCCTCGACCGTCAGCTCGGTGATGCGCTGCTGGATCTCGGTGCCCTTGATCTTGAGGATCGAGCTTTCCGGTCCCGCCATCTGGCCCTTGGATTCCTGCGCCAGGGTGCGCAGCTCGGTATATTCGAGCGCGTTCAACTCGATCTCCGTCTCCGCGATCTTGCGCGAGAATTCGTCCGTCGCGATCAGCGGCTTGCCGTCCAGCATCTCGGCGCGGCCGATTTCCTTCAGGCGCTCGATGGCTTTCTTGGAGCGCGCCACGCCCGCAATGCCGGAGCGTTCGTTGACGAGCAGGAACTTGGCGTAGGTCCAGCCCTTGTTCTCTTCGCCGACGCGGTTTTCGACCGGCACTTTCACATTATCGAAGAAGACCTCGTTCACCTCATGCGCGCCATCCAGCACGATGATCGGCTTCACGGTGATGCCCGGCGTCTTCATGTCGATCAGAAGGAAGGTGATGCCCTCCTGCTGCTTCACGGTGGCATCGGTGCGGACGAGGCAGAAAATCCAGTCTGCGAACTGCGCCAGCGTCGTCCAGGTCTTCTGGCCGTTGACGATATAATGGTCGCCTTCGCGCACGGCCTTGGTCTTCAGCGAGGCCAGATCGGAGCCGGCGCCCGGCTCGGAATAGCCCTGGCACCACCAATCCTCGCCGGAAAGGATGCGCGGCAGGAATTTCTTTTTCTGTTCCTCATTGCCGTAGGTGAAGATCACCGGACCGACCATGGCGAGGCCGAAGGGCAACAGCGCCGGCGCTTCGGCGCGGGCGGATTCTTCATTGTAGATGTAACGCTGCGTCACGTTCCAGCCGGTGCCGCCATATTGCGTCGGCCAATGCGGCGCGGCCCAACCCTTCTTCGCCAGGATGCGATGCCAGCCAAGGAAATCCTCCTTGGTCTCGAATTCGCGGCGCGAGGATTTGCCCAGCTTGGGCAGATTCTCGGCGAGAAAATCCTGCACTTCCTTACGGAATTTCTCTTCTTCCGGCGTGAACGTGACGTCCATAACGATACCCCGACAAATTGTCAGGCCGCATCATAGGGACGCTTGCGAACGGAGCAAGCGGGTGCGCTATTTCGCGTCGTGGAAGATAATTCCAAGCGTGTGGCGATGGCCCGAACGCAGGCGGCTTACGCCGTGGCGCATCTTCACGCGATAGATGCCCTTGGTCCCCTGCACCGGCCGCTCATTCACCGCGAACACCACCGCATCCCCCTGCCGTAACGGAACGACCTCCACGCGGCTTTGCATGCGCGGCCGCTGCTCGGTGAGGACGAATTCACCACCCTCGAAATCGCGCTCCGGTTCGGACAGCAGAAATGCGACCTGCAACGGGAAAACATGCTCGCCATAGAGATCCTGATGCAGGCAATTGTAGTCGCCTGCCCCATAGCGCAACAGCAAGGGTGTCGGCCGTGCCTGCCCGGCGTCGTGGCAACGCTTCAGGAAAGCGGAATGCGTCGCCGGATAGCGCAGATCGCTTTTGATTTTCTCCATCCAATCGTTCGCAATCTTCGCCAGCGGGGAATAGAGCGCGCTGCGCAGTTCTTTCACCAGCGGTGGAAGCGGATAGGAGAAATATTTGTACTCACCCTTTCCATAACCATGCCGTGCCATGATCACGCGGCTGCGGAAATTGGTGTCGCCGTCATAGAGCTTGACGAGCGATTTGCATTGCGCGGGTGTCAGCGCATTCGACAGGACGGCGCAACCCGATTGGTTCAGAGCCGTCTCGACTTCTTCTCTTTCCAACTTTCACTCCGTCATGGCCGGGCCTGTCCCGGCCATCCATTAACTCGGGCCAACGGCCTCTGGAAAATGGATGGCCGCCACAAGGGCGGCCATGACGATCAGGCAAGAATGGAAACGAACCAATCCGTTTCTTGCGCATAAGAAAACGGAGCATCGAATCTCTCCGATACTCCGCTTCTCAACGCCGAAAAAGATTTAATGCTTTACCGCGTCGCGCACGGCGTCTTTCACGCCGCCCACCGCGTTCTGCACCTTGCCGGCAGCCTTATCGGCCTTGCCTTCAGCTTGCAGCTTCGCGTCGCCCGTCACTTTGCCAGCGGCTTCCTTGACGGCGCCCTTGGCCTGATTGGCGGAACCTTCGATCCGGTCCTTGTCCATGATTTTCTCCTTGAGGGATTTCATGAACAAAACGCGGCGCAACGAAGGCGGTTCCAAATTTCAACGCGGTTGCGGCACGATACGGATATACGGTTTCGGTTCCTTCCATCCTTGCGGATAAATTTTCTTCGCATCGTCATTATTGACGGAACCGGCGATGATGACATCTTCGCCATTCTTCCAGTTGACGGGCGTGGAAACCTTGTGCTTGGCGGTCAGTTGCAGCGCATCCAGCACGCGCAGCACTTCGTCGAAGTTGCGGCCCACGCTCATCGGATAGACGAGGATCAATTTTATCTTCTTATCTGGCCCGATGATGAAGACATTGCGCACGGTCTGGTTGTCGTTCGCGGTGCGCTTCGCCGGATCGCCGGAAGCTTCCGCCGGCAACATGCCATAGGCCTTGGACACCTTGTATTCGTCGTCGCCGATCATCGGATAGGTGACCTTCGACCCCTGCGTTTCCTCGATGTCTTTCGCCCAGCCGGAATGCTTGTCCACCGGATCGACGGAAAGACCGATGATTTTGGTGTTGCGCTTGTCGAACTCCGGCTGAAGCTTCGCCATATAGCCCAGCTCGGTCGTGCAAACCGGCGTGAAATCCTTGGGGTGCGAGAACAGGATCGCCCAGTGGTCGCCGATCCAGTCGTGAAACTTGATCTTGCCTTGCGTCGTGTTGGCTTCGAAATCGGGGGCGGTATCGCCAATCTTCAGTGTCATCGGGTGCTCCATAAACAAAGGGGGACCCGATTATGCGGCGCGCGAATGCCAGCGTCTATTCCAGACTTAGCGGTGTGAATTCTCCGCCAGCTTCACGGGCGCCGCGACATACAACTGCGGCAACATGCGCTTGAGATTTTCGATCTTCGGCAGATCGTTGATCACGATGTAGGGATAATTCGGGTTCTTGATCAGGAAATCCTGATGATAGCCCTCCGCCGGATAAAAACCCTTATAGGCATCGACGCGCGTGACGATCGGCTTTGAGAAGGTGCGCGACGCCTGCAACTGCGCGATATAGGCCTTCGCGACACGCGCCTGGTCGGGCGTCGTCGTCCAGATGTCGCCGCGATATTGCGTGCCGTCATCCGGTCCCTGGCGGTTCAATTCCGTAGGATCGGTCGCCACCGAGAAATAGACGCGCAACAGATCGGCATAGCTGAGCTGTTTGGGATCGTATTTGATCTGCACGGTTTCGGCATGGCCGGTCGTCCCGCTGCTCACGGTTTCATATTGCGCCGTATCCGCGGAACCGCCCGCGTAACCCGCAACGACCTGCTTCACACCCTTCACATGTTCGAACACGCCCTGCAGGCCCCAGAAGCAGCCGCCGGAGAGAACGGCGGTCTGGATTCCGCTTGCCGGTGCATCCATCGTCGTCGAAGCCGGAACGGCATGCGGCGTTTCATCCGCATTGGCGCCGCAAGCCGCGGTCAATGCGGCGATGGCCACCGTCGCGAGAAGCGTACGAAGATTTCTCATGGCTTTCCTTTCAGACGGCCGCGCGCGGCACGAAGCGCAGCGCGGCGGAGTTCATGCAGTAGCGTAGGCCCGTCGGCTTGGGGCCGTCGTTGAAAACGTGACCGAGATGCGCGTCGCAACGCGTGCAGGAGATCGCGGTGCGGTCCATGATCCAGGATTTGTCGTCCGCCTCGCGCACATTCAGCTTGGAGATCGGCTGATAGAAGCTCGGCCAGCCCGTGCCGGACTCGAACTTCGTCCGGGAGTCGTAGAGCGCCGTGTCGCAGCAGATGCAGCGATAGAGTCCGTCGCCATGCGTCTCCGCATATTTGCCGGTGAAGGCGCGTTCGGTGTCCGCATGCCGCGTGACGGCATAAGCCAGCGGCTCGCCGTTCTTCAATTGCGCCTGCCATTGCGCATCGGTCTTGATGACCTTCGGCTCGGTCACGATGCCGAGGCTTTTTCCGGCGGCGTTGAAATTCTCGATCTTCACATTCGGCACGGCGCCCAGCGCGCGCACCGGCCGCATCGCGGCAGCGATGCCGGCAAGCGCGGCGGCGGAAGATGCGGCCAGCAACACAGAGCGGCGATCAGGAAGTGCGGTGGTTCGGTTCATGGCGGTTTCCCGGCTGTTCGAAGCCTATTCGCTTCACTATGCCGGATTGTTACGCCCAAAACCGCCTTTCGGCTCACTTGCGCGGTATCGCCTCGTGATGCCGGATGACCTCGGACACGATGAAATTCAGGAACTTTTCCGCGAAATCCGGGTCGAGCCTGGCGTTCTGCGCCAGGATCCGCAGGCGCGCGATTTGCTGCGCCTCGCGTGCGGGATCGGCCGGCGGCAGGCCATGGGCGGCTTTATAGACGCCCACGGCCTGCGTGCATTTGAACCGTTCGGCGAGAATGTGGATCAGCGCCGCGTCGATATTGTCGATCGACGCGCGCAGCCGCGCGAGTTCGGGATGGCCGGTTTTGTTATCCGCGTCGCTCAATGTCCACCATGTGCCTTGATGATTGCCTGGATCTGTTCCGGCGTAAGTCTACCGGCATGCATCGGCATCCCGCCACCCAGCATATTGATCTTCATGCCGTTGATCATCATGTCGCCCGGCTTCATGTCGGCCGGGCACGGACCGATCCATTTGCCGTCCTGCACGATGTGGCTCTGGCTGTGGCCGGCGATGGGCGGCGAAAATTGCGACTGCATGTCCATGTGATAAGCGGCATCGCCGGAATAAGTCATCACGACATGGTTCTTCTGCTCGCCGCCATTCATGTGGCAGACCGAATCGACCGTGCGCACACGGCCCATGCCCGACACGTTCATCGCCGTGCAGTTCGCGTCCTTCGATGCCATTCCCAGCTTCATCAGCTTGGCATCCGTCGCCGCATCGATGCACATCTTGTTGGTGCGCGCGGGAATCTTCATGCTTTCCATATTCACCGTCACATCCCACAGCCCGGCGCGGCGCGCGGGAAATTCGACTGACAGCGCGGATGTGGCGGACGCGGCGAATAAAACAGCAACGGCTATGGCAAATTGCATGCGCATGGCTATCCCTCCCGAAGAAGGCGCGACTCTAGCCGAGACGGGCACCCCTCAAAAGGCTTGGCGGTCACAACAAGCGTCGCTTGTGGGCTGCCGATCCACTAGCATGACCGCCAGGGAAATCGGGGGCAGCGATGGATTACGCGGCGGCGCTGAAGGATTACCAAAAATTTGAATTTCATGACGGACGCTGGACGCGCGACGTCTATCGCCGAGGCAAGGGGCCGGCTGTCATCATCATCCATGAGATTCCCGGCCTTCATCCGCTCGTCATCCGCTTCGCCGATCATGTGGCGGAAGCGGGCATGACGGTATTCCTGCCCAGCCTCTTCGGCACGCCGGGCAAGCCGGTGAGCATCGGCTACGCGCTGGGCCAGATGGCCAAGAATATCTGCATCGCGCGCGAGTTCGATGTCTGGGCGAACGACAGGTCGAGTCCCATCGTGGACTGGCTGCGGGCCTTGGCGCGCAAGGTTCACGGCGAATGCGGCGGCAAGGGCGTCGGCGCGGTGGGCATGTGCTTCACCGGCGGTTACGCGCTCGCGATGATGACGGAGCCTTCGGTAGTGGCACCGGTGCTCTCGCAGCCGTCCAATCCCATTTTCGGCAAGGAGAAAGCGCGCAAGATAGATGCGTCGCCGGCGGAAATCCGCTGCGCGAAGGACCGCTTCGAGAAAGAGGATCTTTCGATGATCGGGCTGCGTTTCTTCGGCGACAGCTTCGTGCCGGACGGGCGCTTCGAGATGCTCAAACAGGAATTCGGCAAGCGCTTCGAAGCCATCGAGCTTGATCCGAAGCACGCGCAACCGGGCCCTGGCCAGGCACATTCGGTGCTGACCATCGGCCTGAAGGACAAAGCCGGCGAGCCGACGAAACACGCCGAAGAACGCGTCATCCAGTTTTTCAAACAACGCACGGGAGCATAGTATGAGAAATTCTTTGCCGCTGATTTTCGCCGCCGCCGCTGCGTTGACGCTTGCCGGATGCGATCAGGGTCATCCGCCGCCGAAATCCAATTTCGGCAGCAACCCCACGCTTCCGGCGCCGGCGCCGCAGACGATCCCGACCATGAAGGTCAATTCGGTGGAAACCTGGCCGGCAAGCGCCGCGCCGAAAGCGCCGGAGGGCTTTACCGTCACGCGCTATGCGGAAAACCTGAAGCATCCGCGCTGGGTCTATGTGTTGCCGAACGGCGATGTGCTGGTGGCCGAAGCCGCACCGCCCTTGGCGAAGATGAATTCCATCGAAGGCATCGTCGAGCATTGGCTGGACAAGAAAAACGGCTCCGCGCCGGAAAGCGCCAACCAGATCACGCTGCTGCGCGACACCAATGGCGACGGCAAGCCGGATCTGCGCACCATTTTCCTGAAAGGCCTGAACCAGAATTTCGGCATGCTGCTGCTGAACGGATCGTTCTACGTCGCCAACACCGATGGCGTGGTGCGCTTTCCTTATAAGGATGGCGAAACGCAGATCACCGAAAAGGGACAGAAGATTCTCGACATTCCCGTCGGCCATCACTGGACGCGCAACCTGATCGCCAGCGAAGACGGCAAGAAGATCTATGTCACCGTCGGTTCGGGCAGCAATATCGGCGACAAGGGCATGGATATCGAAAAGCGCCGCGCCGACATTCTGGAGATCAACCCGGATGGCTCGGGCGAGAAGATTTATGCGTCAGGCCTGCGCAATCCGAACGGCATGGGCTGGGAGCCGGTCACGCACAAGCTGTGGGCCGTCGTGCAAGAACGCGACCAGCTCGGCGACGATCTGGTGCCGGACTACATGACCAGCGTGACACCGGGCGCCTTCTATGGCTGGCCCTGGTCGTATTGGGGCAAGCACGTCGATAGCCGTGTGCAACCGCAGAATCCCGCCAAGGTCGCAACCGCGATTGCGCCGGACTATGCGCTCGGCGCGCATGTGGCCGTGCTGGGATTCACCTTCTATACGGCCGATGCGTTTCCCGCGCGTTACCAGGGCGGCGCCTTTATCGGCGAGCATGGTTCGTGGAATCGCGCCCAGTTGACGGGGTACAAAGTCACCTTCGTGCCGTTCGTTGACGGAAAGCCCAACGGTCTTCCCGAGGACTTCCTCACCGGTTTCCTGAAAGGAGACGGCAGCGATGCCGCCTATGGCCGCCCGGTCGGCGTGGCCATGGCGAAAGATGGCGCATTGCTGGTGGCGGACGATGTCGGCAACATCGTCTGGCGCGTGGCGCCCGCGCATTAAATAAGAGCGGCGGCGACACCAAACATCATCTGGGGCGTTTCCCATCGGCACCCAAAGGAGAACGACATGAAACGCAAGGGTTCGGCAGTCTGGACGGGCGACCTTCGCACCGGCAAAGGCGCAATCTCCACGGAAAGCGGCGCGCTTTCCAACCTGCCCTACAGCTTCAACACGCGCTTCGGCGAGGAGAAGGGGACCAATCCCGAGGAGTTGGTCGGCGCCGCGCATGCTTCCTGTTTCTCGATGGCGCTGTCGCTCGAATTGTCGAAGGTGGGCATTTCCAATCCCCGCATCGAAACCAGCGCTTTGGTGGAGATCAAGCAGCAGGATGGCGGTTTCACCATCACGTCGTCCCATCTCACCGTGAAAATCGCGGCGCAAGGCGCGGACAAGGCCGCAGTGCAGAAGGCGGCCGAATCCGCGGAGAAGAACTGCCCCGTCTCCAAACTGCTGAAAGCCGAGATCACGATGGAAACCGCCATCGAGGTCTAGACGATCAGGGCAGCGCCGCGACAAGTCCGGAAAGTTTCTCGCCGAGGATCTCCGGCCGCCCCTTGAGCAGGACATCGTCGCCGCCACGCGCAATCAGGGCGCGCCGCAGTTCGAGCCGTTCATCCGGGTTGTCGATCAGGCGCACCGCCGCGGCAACATAATCTTCGTCGCTCTTCGCGACGAGCCAGTCGGGCAATCCCATGCGCCGGAAGAGACCGCCATCGATATGCTCATGCACCTGCGGCCCCGTGCGGCACACGCCGACAAGACCGGCGATCGCCATATCGGCATTGCCGTTCATGTTGCCGTAGGGAAACGGGTTGAGGAACACATCGCAGCTGTTGATGACCGCCATGTAGGAGGCATAGGGCTGATGGGCGTGAACGGCCGCGTCCGGCAGGTAGGTGTGAATGAAGCGGCGCACCTGTTCGTGCGTCAGCCCATTGGCGAACCCGATCAGGAATTCGAACTGAACCGGCGTCCTGACGGTGTTGGCAATCTGCACGCAGGTCTTGAGGAACCGCGGATTGAGCTTCATCGTCGTCGATGCCACGGCAATGCGCACGGTTTCGGGATTCTCGCGCAGTTGCGGCGTCACCGGCACGGCTTCGGAAGAACGGACATGCGGCATCGCATCTTGCGGCAGAAGCAGGAGCTCCTCGCTGTAGGTCGCCGGATCGCCCGCGATGTCTTCCTCGATGGCGTAATAGTCGATGAAGGATGACATGCTGCTCGCGCCGTGCCCCAGCGCCGTGAGCTGGATGGGCGCAAGACGCATGTTCGCAAGATAGATCGTCGGCTGGAACATCCCGATAGAGGGATAGAAAATCACCGCCGGCCTGCGCTTGGCCGCTTCGCCGCGCACAGCGTCAAGCGCGGGCCGTATCTCGGTGCCCAGCGGGATGAATTCGTCGAAGATCGCGCGCCCGGCCTCGTCCACCTGTTGCGCACCGCCCATCGCGACAACGTGGAATTTCTCGCGCAGCGCCTGCAGGCTCCTGGAGTGGGTGCGATAGATGGAATGTCTGCCGGTGAACCACTCCAGCACCACCATCAGCACCGGTTTTCCCTGCTCGATGCCGCGCGGCGCCGAAATGTCCAGATCCGCAAGACCCGTCTTGACGAGTTTCTTGCGCACCAGTTTGTTGATCGCGCGCTTTATCTCGTGCTTGTCGGCGCGGTCGGCATAGCTGCAATTCAGATAGACGTCGTGCAGGATCGCCAGCGGCAGCTCGTCGAGGTCGTCCACCTCTTCCAGCTTGGGCGGAAGCCAGCCCAGAAGCGCCTCGCGCTTGGCATGCGCCGCTTCGGTGCCCAGGAAGCGCGGCGCCATCAGCGAAAAGAACAGCGCGCCCGCAAGCTTGCGATTGTAGCTCCACAGCGTCTGCACATCGGCGGGGATGTCGGAATCCGGCGTGTAGAGAAGGCAGAATTTGACGAAGCTGGGTTCGGTCAATTCCAGCTCCGCATCCGGCCCTTTGACGTTCATCGACCGCAGCACATGGTCGGCATTGCCGAAGGAGCTGGCCGAGAACAACGTCGCGATCCAGCGCTGCCATGAGATGAGCTGGCCGAAGCCTTGCGGAGAGAGAAAGAACTCCGGATCGGAAAACAGGCTCGACAGCGCGGCGGTGATGCGCGTGAGCAGCGCCGCATTGCGAAGCGCCGGAGCCGCCGTGCCCAGCCGGGCGCGGATGCCGCTGAGCGAGCCATATTGCACTTCCAGCGTATTGAGCAGTTTCGTCAGCTCGCGCGCGGCAAGCTCGCGATTGCGCGAATAGCAGAGGAATTCAAACGTCTCGAGAGAGAACGCCGCGTCGGTATTCGCCATTGCGCTTCATGCCTTCGGCCCACGGCGCAGCCTATAGCCGATAAAGAAGCGCCTGTCCCGCGATGCGATTTGCCCGACGCATCGCGGGTGACGGAATGTTCAGCCGGCGCGGCGCACTTCGCCGCGGACCGGAAGTTTCCAGTTCGGGCGAACGAAGTGGCAGGTGTAGCCGTCCGGAATGCGCTCCAGGTAATCCTGATGCTCCGGCTCCGCTTCCCAGAAGTCGCCGGCGGGAACGACTTCCGTCACCACCTTGCCGGGCCACAGGCCGGAGGCATCGACGTCCGCGATCGTGTCTTCGGCAACGCGCTTCTGTTCGTCGGTTGTGTAGAAGATCGCCGAGCGATAGCTCATGCCGATATCGTTGCCCTGGCGGTTCTTCGTGCTCGGATCGTGAATCTGGAAGAAGAACTCGAGAAGCTGGCGGTAGCTGAGCTTCCGCGGATCGAAAATGATCTCGATCGCCTCGGCATGGGTGCCGTGATTGCGATAGGTCGCGTTCGGCACGTCGCCGCCGGTGTAACCGACGCGCGTGGAGATCACGCCATCCATCTTGCGGACGAGATCCTGCACGCCCCAGAAGCAACCGCCTGCCAAAACCGCACGTTCCTGACTCATCGAATGTCCTCCACTTGATTGAGATAGGCGCCGTAGCCTTCTGCTTCCATCCGCTCTTTTGGGACAAAGCGCAGCGACGCCGAGTTTATGCAATAGCGCAATCCGCCACGATCCTGAGGGCCGTCGTCGAACACATGGCCCAGATGACTGTTGCCATGCGCAGAGCGCACTTCCGTCCGGATCATGCCGTGAGAGGTGTCCTGCAATTCGGTGACGTTGGCTATGGGCTTGGTGAAACTGGGCCAGCCGCAGCCGGAATCGAATTTGTCCGACGATGCGAACAGGGGTTCACCCGACACGATATCGACATAGATGCCCGGCTTCTTGTTGTTGAGATATTCGCCCGTGCCGGGCGCTTCCGTGCCGCTCGTTTGCGTGACGCGATATTGCTCCGGCGTCAGCTTCGCGATGGCTTCGTCGGTTTTTGCGTAAGCTGTCATGTTTATCCTCCGAAGCCTCATTCGGATAATAACCCCGAAATGTTACGCCGCGTGCACTTTTTCCGCCGCCCGTGGCCAATTCCCTGCCGCCCCGTAAGGCTTTTGCGAACAAAGTTGCCGTGCAAAGGTGGATTTCTTCTTTCAGCGAATGCGCGAGGCGGCTATGAGCGAAAACAATGTCGGCGACGTGGTTCCGGCGCTGCGCTTCGATGAAACGAAACTCAGGGCGCATCTGGAACGGCATATCGACGGTTTCGGCCGCGACCTGCGCGTGCAGCAGATCAAGGGCGGCGCATCCAACCCAACCTACAAGCTGACGACTGAGGGACCGGACGGCCCACTCAGCTATGTGCTGCGGAAAAAGCCGCCGGGCCAGTTGCTCGCCAGTGCCCATCAGGTCGATCGCGAATATCGCGTGATGAAGGCGCTGGAGAACACCGACGTTCCCGTTCCGCGCATGCGCCTGCTGGAGCAGGACGAGACCATCATCGGCACGGGCTTCTATGTGATGGACTTCCTGGAAGGCCGCGTCTTTCGCGATGCGCGCCTGCAAGAATTGTCGCCAAAGGAGCGCGCAGCCGTCTATGACCAATTGAACGCCACGCTCGCGAAACTGCATCAGGTCGATTACGAAGCGGTCGGCCTTGGTGATTTCGGGCGTGCCGGCGGCTATTTCGAGCGGCAGATCGCGCGCTGGATCAAGCAGTATCGCGGCGCCGAGAGCGAGCACATTCCCGCGATGGAAAAGCTCATCGCGGTTCTTCCCGGCATGATCCCCGCGGATCAATCGGTCAGCATCGCGCATGGCGACTATCGCCTCGAGAACATGATGTTCCACCCCACCGAGCCGCGCCTGATCGCGGTGCTCGATTGGGAGCTATGCACCATCGGTCATCCGCTCGCCGATATCGGCTACAACGGATTCATGTGGCATTCCGACAGCCCGAGTTGGGGCACGCTGGACGGCACCGATTTCAAGACCAGCGGCATCCCCACCGAAGCAGAATATCGCGAAGCTTATTGCCGCCGTACCGGCCGCGACCGCATCGACAACTGGAATTTCTATGTCGCGTTCGGCGTTTTCCGCCTCGCCTCGATCAGCCAGGGCGTTTATCGCCGCGCACTTGCGGGCGTCACGCCCAGCGATCGGCCCACGGTGAACGGCGCGCCGCATCTCGCCGCACAGGCGCTGGAAATCCTGTATCGCTAACCAAACCGGCAAACATAGAGCGCGGAATTTCGTTGAAGATTCGGCGGGAACGGCTATTGGTCGGCCCGATGACAGGTTTGAGCCACAAATTCAGCGTTGCCCCGATGATGGACTGGACGGACCGGCATTGCCGGTTCCTCCATCGCCAGCTGACGCGCCATGCCCTGCTTTACACCGAGATGGTGACGGCGGACGCGATCCTGCGCGGCAACCGCGAGAAGCTGCTCGGCTTCGATCCGCGCGAGGCGCCAGTGGCGCTGCAGCTTGGCGGATCGGAACCGGCGAAACTCGCGGAGTGCGCGAAGATTGGTGAAGACTTCGGCTATGCGGAAATCAACCTGAATGTCGGCTGCCCGTCGGACCGCGTGCAGTCGGGCCGCTTCGGCGCCTGCCTGATGCGCGAGCCGGCGCTTGTCGCCGAATGCGTGGCGGCGATGCGCAAAGCGGTTTCGATTCCGGTCACTGTGAAATGCCGCATCGGCGTGGACGATCAGGATCCGGAAGTGTCCTTGCGCGAGACCATCGGATTGTGTGCGCGTGCCGGCGTGAAGATTTTCGCGGTGCATGCGCGCAAGGCATGGCTCGAAGGGTTATCGCCGAAAGAGAACCGCGATGTGCCGCCGCTGGATTACGACCTTGTCTATCGCGTGAAGCGCGAGCATCCCAAGCTCACCATCGTCATCAATGGCGGTATCGCCACGCTGGATGAAACGGCGAAACATCTGGAGCATGTCGATGGCGTGATGATGGGCCGTGCGGCCTATCATTCACCCGCGATGCTGGCGGAGATCGATGCGCGCTTCTTCGGCGGCGAGCCCGTGAACCTCGACGCCGCCGTCGATGCCTATGTCGAATATGCGGCGAACCAGCTCGGCGGCCGCGTCACGCTGAGCGCCTTGACCAAGCCGATGCTCGGCCTTTTCAATGGCAAGCCCGGCGCGCGCCTGTTCCGTCGCCATCTCAGCGAACATGTGACGCAACGCGGAGCGGGTATCTCCGTGCTGCATGACGCGCTGGCACATGTCCGCAGCGTCCGCGCCGAAGCCGCCTAGTTTCACAGAAACTTTCGCGTGTTGCGGCTGCCGGATGGCGCTGACACATTCGGTTTGCACTCAGAGTCAAAAAACACATGGCGTCGTTTTCCGATCTTCTGTCATCCATGGAGAAAAGCGCGGATACGTTCCGCGTCGCGCTCGACGACACCTGGGCGCAAGGTCGCACCGCCTATGGCGGATTGTCGGCGGCGTTCTGCGTGGAAGCGGCGTTGCGCGCGGTGCCCGATCTTCCGCCGCTGCGTTCGGCGCAATTTGCGCTCATCGGCCCGGCCTCCGGCGTGTTGTCCATGAAAGCGGAGGTTCTGCGGCGCGGAAAATCCACGGCCTTCATCGGCGTCGATCTCACGGGTGAAGCGGGCCTCGCGGCGCGCGCGATCCTGAGTTTCGGTGTGGCGCGCAATTCCGCGCTCACCTATGCCGATCTGCCGATGCCGCTGGTGAAGACAATCGAGGACAGTCCGTCTTTCTTCGGAGACAGGCCGGTCATCAGCTTCCAGCAGCAATTCGAAAGCCGCATGGCGGGTGGTGCGCGGCCGTTCCAGCCGGATGAAGACCCGGAATACCGCATCTGGTTCCGTCATCGCGACACGAAGGCGCGCGATGGCATCGTGCCGCTGATCGCGCTGGCCGATGCGCCGCCGCCCGCCTCCATGGTGATCTTCCCGCAGCCCGGCCCCATCAGCACGATGACGTGGTCGATGGACATCCTCACCGACGATCCGCAAACACGCGACGGCTGGTGGCTCATCCAGAGCAAGACCGAGACGGCGTGGCAGGGCTATTCCACGCAAAGCATGATGGTGTGGAACGCGGACGGCAAACCCGTCATCGCCCACCGCCAGAACGTGGCGATCTTTATTTAGGCACGTTCCAGCAGCGCGACCGTGCCCTGCCCGCCATCGGCGCAGACCGACACAATCGCGCGCGAACCGACCGGCATCGAACCCATCTCCTTCGCCGCCATGCTGAGAATGCGCGCGCCGGTCGCCGCGAAGGGATGACCCAACGCCAGCGATCCGCCATGCGGGTTCATGCGCTCCCATGGGAACGGCCCGATATCCCAATCCACCTTTGCTTTTTCTTTGCGATAGACTGGATCGGTGATCGCTTTGATATGCGCCAGCACCTGCGCGGCAAACGCTTCGTGGATTTCCCACAACGCAATATCCATCGCTTTCAGCTTGTGGCGCGCCAGCAGCCGTGGAATTGCGCGCGCGGGCGCCATGAGGATTCCCTCTTCGTGGAAATCCATCGCCGCGATTTCCCAATCGACCAGCTTCACCTTCGGCGGATTGCCCAGCCGCTTGAGGCCCTCCTCATCCGCAACCCAGATCGACGCGGCGCCATCCGTGTTCGGCGATGAATTGCCCGCCGTCAGCGAACCTGCGGCCGTGTGATCGAACGCAGGCTTCAGCGCGGCAAGTTTTTCCAGCGACGTATCACGGCGCGGGATCGTGTCGTGATCCACGCCGTTGAATGGCAGCACCATGTCCTTGAAGAAGCCGTCGTCCTGTCCCTTGATCGCGCCTTGATGGCTGGTGAGGGACCATTTGTCCTGATCGGCGCGCGCAATCGAAAAATGCTTGGCCGTATCTTCGGTGTGTTCGCCCATCGAGCGGCCGCTGACGCGGTTGGCCCAGCCATGAAACGGCAGATTGAAATCGTCGGGCTTGGCGTTCTGTACGACGGCCAGGGCGTCCGCCGGACTCTTGCGGAACAACCCGACGATCCGGTCCGCGACGTCCTGCTTCAGCGCGATGGGCACATGGCTCATCGTTTCCGCGCCGCCCACCAGCGCCAGATGCGTGCCGCCCTTGCCCACCATGCCGGCGGAAAAGATCGTGCCGATGAAACTTGTCGAGCAGGCCATGACATCGGAGAAGGCGGGCAAGTCCGGCGTCAGCTTCGCTTCGAACACCAGTTCGCGCGCGATGTTGGAAAGCGTGGGATCGGGGATCACCTGGCCCCAGACGAGAAAGTCCGGCATCGCGCGCGCCGCCATCGCCGCGGCGATGGGCGCGGACAATTCCAGCGCGGTGTTTTTCGCGAAGAAGGTGCCTGCTTTCACGAACGGCGTGCGCAAGCCGGGGACAAGAAACGTATCGCTCATGGGAGTGTCCTGGAAAAGAAGGTGCAGTTGCACGCTATGGAGTCGTTGAACCGACCGCGATCCAAACTCTCGCGCCGAACCGCCATCGTGACAAGGAGATCGGAGACATTGTCATGAAACCATCGGGCATGGCCGCTTTGCGATACAAAGGGCACGACGTCCGGCGAATTCTTCGTCGCCCATTCTTGCAGCGCGAAGAAAGACCGGCTGCCGCGCTGCCCGCGCTAGAAGCCGCGCATCACGTCCCGTCAGCTTCCGGCTCATGGGGGCCGAGCGAACCGTCGCGTTTCTCGAAGCGCGGATTGGAGATGTCGAACGTCTCCTGGCCGCAGACCGGGCATTTCGGGATCAGTTCGCCCAGGGCGAGATGGATATGGTTGTTGCAGTTCTCGCAACGATATTCCGCCGTCTCCCGGGCGATTTCGCCGGTCTTCTCGCTCATGGGGCCTCTGTGTGGGGGTGTATGGGTTTCCAACGCATGCAAAGCTTAATGCGTTCCGGGGCTTGCGGAAATCGTTTCCCCAATTATGTCTTGTGGTATAATGATATTCACTCGCTGAGAATGTGAAATGTCCGATAGCCAATTCCTCCATGCGACCGACCGCACAGCCATCGGCCGTCTGGCCGCGACGCTGGGCCTGCCCGCCTTCGAAAGCGGATGGGTGTGGCTCGCGGGCGCGGGTCCGGGCGATGCGGGATTGGTGACCATGCTCGGCCTGCACGCAATCTCGACAGCCGATGTCATTCTCTACGATGCGCTTGTGAACGAGACGCTGCTCTCCTTCGCGCGTCCCGGCGCGGAAGTCGTTTACGCCGGCAAGCGCCGTGGCAAGGCAAGTGCAAAACAGGGCGACATCTCCAACCAGCTTGTCGCGCTCGCGCGGCGCGGCAAACGCGTGTTGCGGTTGAAGGGCGGCGATCCCTTCGTCTTCGGCCGTGGTGGGGAAGAAGCGCTGACATTGGCGCGTGCGAGCATTCCTTTCCGCATCGTGCCGGGCGTAACAGCAGGCATCGGCGGCCTCGCTTATGCGGGCATTCCCGTGACGCATCGCGACACCAACCACGCCGTCACCTTCATCACCGGTCATGGCGTCGATGGAAACATGCCAGCGCTGGACTGGAATGCCGTCTCGCGTGGATCGCCCACCATTGTCCTCTACATGGCGCTCGCACATGCCGATGAGATCGCCGCGAAGCTGATGGACGCCGGACGCCCGGCCAGCGAACCCGCCGCCATCGTGTCCGACGCCACGTCCGGCAAGCAGAATGTGCGCGTGACGACGCTGGCCGAACTCGGACACGCCGCGAAGCAGAGCGATGCCCCCGCCATTCTTGTCATCGGCGAGAATGTGAAGCTGCGCGAGGGCCTCGACTGGCTCGGCGCCATGTCCGGCAGGATTCTGGACGCCGATCCGCTGAAGCGCGGAATGCTGAGCGACGCGATTTAGCCTTAGATTGTCATGGCCCGCAAAAGCGGGCCACCAGGTGACGCAGCCCGTCCTTTCCGAAGTTGAGCGTGCTTTACCTGGGTAGCCCACTCTCCGGTGGGCCATGACAAGTTTAAAATATTCCGCGCACTCGACGCGATCGTCCGCTAGCTTGCGGCGTCGATATCGGGGCGGCCATCCATGACCGAACGCGTGTTGCCGGGCTCAAAGCTGCGCCCGGTCTATTACATCATGCTTTTTCTGCCCATGGGCATTGCCAACGGTTACGCCGTGGTGTCGCTCGCCTACATGCTTTCACAAGCGGGCGTCAGCGTCGGGGCCATCGCCGGTCTCGTGGGATTGAGCCTGTTGCCGCAAACCTGGCGCGCGATCTGGGCGCCGCTGGTGGATGCGACGCTCTCGGTGCGCGGCTGGTATCTGATCTCGGCGGTGACGAGCGGGCTGCTCATGGCGGCCACGGCCTTCGTGCCGATCACGCGCGGCAATCTCGGCATCTTCGATGTTCTCTGCTTCGGCTTCTCGTTCACAGCGACCATCACCACCATCGCCGGCTCAAGTCTGATGGCGCACGGCACATCCGATGAAGAGAAAGGCCGCGCGGGCGGATGGAGCCAGGCCGGCAATCTGGGCGGCACGGGATTGGGCGGCGGCTTGGGCCTGTGGCTCGCACAGCACGCACCGCTCTGGACATCCGGCACGGCGCTGGGCGTTTTCTGCATCGCCACGTCGCTGGCGCTTCTCTTCCTGAACGAGCCGACGGCCGAGCACCGCACGAAATCTCTGCTGGGCAGCCTCGCCAATGTCGGGCGCGAATGCTGGACGCTGCTGACATCGCGGAACGGCGGGCTGGTGTTCTTCCTGATGCTGCTGCCCATCGGGGTGGGCGCGGCGCAGAACCTCTGGTCCGCTGTCGCCGATGACTGGCATGCTAGCGCCGATGCGGTGGCGCTGGTCAATGGTGTGCTGGGTGGCGTGGTCGCGATGGTGGGCTGCCTGATCGGTGGATGGATCTGCGATCTGATGGATCGCAAGACCGCTTACAGCCTTTTCGGAATCGTCATCGCTGTGGCGACGGTGCTGATGGCGCTCAGCCCCCGCACCCAGACGATGTTCGTCGTGTATGTGCTGCTCTACGCATTTCTGACGGGGTTCAGCTATGCGGGCTATGCCGCCGTTGTGTTCGAGACCATCGGCAAGGGCGCGGCGGGCACGAAGGCCAACATCTTGAGCGGCATCTCCAACGTGCCGTTGATCTATGCCGGCTTCTTCGACGGCTGGGGGCACGACCGCTGGGGCTCCAACGGCCTGCTCTATACCGATGCGGCGCTCAGCGTTCTCGGCGTGCTGGTGTTCATCGCCGTGGCGTTCATGGTGCGGATGCTCGCGGAGCGAACACCTGCAACAATCTAGCGCAATCGTTTGACATCACCTCCCCCTTGTGGGGAGGTCGAACAAATTCGGAGCGCGAGCAATGCGAGTGCGAAGAATTTTTCGGGTAGGGGGAAGCGGCAAACACACGCCCCCTACCCGAAATACTTCGCATTTCGACCTCCCCACAAGGGGGAGGTGATGAAGACGTTCATATCCCCCACCGGGTCGATTTGGTGAGGTTCTCGTAGAACTCCGCCGTGTAGGCGTCTTCCGGCGCCTTGCGCACTTGCTCGTCCAGATAATGCGCATCATCGCCGACCAGGATGCGCCACTTCTCCGCGCGCACGCCGTCGAGAATGATCGTCGCGGCTTGTGCTGCGCTGGTCGGTGCATTGTCGCGGAAGGCGATGGCCTGCATTTCGATCATCTGGCCGATCTGCGTGTCGTCCATCTTCGAAACGTCCATGCCCATCGCGCTCATCATCTTGCGCGCGCCGGCCGTGTCCACTTTTCCGTCGGAAAGAATGGCGCGCGAATTGGCGACGATCTCCGTGCCGATATGGCCCGGCATCACCACCGCGCATTTGATGTGCGGCGCGTTCATCTTCAAATCTTCCTGCAGCGCTTCGGTGAAGCCTTTCACGCCAAACTTCGCGGCCGAGTAAGCGGTGTGCGGGCGGCCCGGACCGATAGACGCCCAGAAGCCGTTCACGCTGGAAGTGTTCACGATGTAGCCCTCGCGCGCCTTCATCAGCATCGGCAGGAACGCGCGGCATCCGTTGATGACGCCGTAGAAGCAGACGTCGAAGGTCTTCTCCCATTGCGCGCGGTCGCCGTTCACGAAACTGCCGCCGCCGCCGATGCCGGCATTGTTGATCAGCAGGTGGATGTGATCGGTGTCGAGTTCCTTCTTCACCGCCTCCGCCCAATCCGTCATCTGCTTTTCGAGCGAAACATCCGCCTTGAAGGTGGCGACGCGCGTGCCCTGCGGCGCTTCCTTCACGCACAGCTCTTTGGTCTTCGCCATGTTCTCCGGCGAGACGTCGCACATCGCGACATTGCAGCCTTCCGCGGTGAGTTGGATCGCAAGCTCGCGCCCCATGCCCGTGCCGCCGCCGGTGATCACCGCGTATTTTCCACTGAAGTCCTTCATGGCTGTGTTTCCCGATGTGGTTTCAAACCGGTGACGCGCATCCGCTCAGGCAGGCTGCGCATTGTTTCGAGGCGCTCGGCTTCCGACATGGAGCCCCAGCGCGCGATCTCTTCCAGCGAACGTCCGCAGCCCATGCAAAGGCGCGACGCTTGGTCGATGGTACACACTTTCGTGCAGGGCGAGGATATCATCGCCCAGCCCTAGCGCGTTTTCAGCCGCTCTTGAAGACGCAGAGCTTGTTGCCGTCCGGATCGCGGAAATAGGCGCCGTAGAAACCGGGGCCGCGCTCGCCGGGAGCGCCTTCATCCTTGGAACCGAGCGACATTGCCTTGGCATAGACCTTGTCCACCGTCGCGCGATCCGCGGCGGCCAGCGAGAACATCGTGCCGTTGCCGACGGTCGCGGGTTTGCCGTCATGCGGCGTGCAGACGGCGATCATGCCGCCGGCACCGCCGCCATAGCCCTGCATGCGGTCGCTGTTGAAGGTGCGCTTGCCGCCCAGTTCGGCGAGCAGCGCGTCGTAATAGGTTTTCGCTTTCTCGAGATTGTTCGTCCCGATGGTGACGTAACCGAGCATCCTGTCCTCCCAGACTTCGTTATTTTCGGAAATTCATTTCGACCATAATGCCGTTCGGGTCGCGCACGAAGACCTGATGCAATCCAAAATCGCGCACCTGATTTTCGCGGAACGGAACCCCATGCTTTTTCAGGCTTTCCAGCGTCGCGTTCACATCGCTGCCACGAAAGGCAATGTGATCGAACGCGCCGGTGTCGCCGCCCGGCGTGGCACCGCGATTTTCCGGCAGCGCGCCATCCGCGCCCAGCAGATGCACCACCGGCACATCGCCGCAATAAAGCCAATGCCCGGCGAAGGCGAAGTTGGGCCGATAGCCTTCCTTCAATCCCAGCACATCGCGGTAGAAGTCGCGGGTGCCCTCGAGATCCGTGCAATGGACCGTGTAATGCTCGAGGGCTTCCAGCGGCATGTTACCGCCCGCCCGGCGCCTTGTTGAACGGAATGTCCTTATCGACGCGAACATCCTGCGGCAGCCCGAGTACGCGCTCGGCGATGATGTTGCGCAGGATTTCGTCCGTGCCGCCGGCAATGCGCAGGCCCGGCGCACTCATCCAGCCCATCTGGAATGCGCCATTGCCCGGCGCATCGGCGCCTTTCAGGGCACCAGCTTCGCCTTCCAACTCCATCGCGAAGGCCGAAATATCCTGCAGCTTCGACGCCACCACGATCTTGGCGATCGACGCTTCCGGTCCCGGCTGCTTGCCTTGGCTGAGCGCCGTCATGGTGCGGTAGGTCGTATATTTCAAACCGGCCGAACGCACATACCAATCGGCCATCTTCTCGCGCACGCTGGCGTTCTTGATCGCCGGGCCATCTTCCAATTCCAGCGTGCGCGCCAGCGACATCAGCTCTTTCACATCGAGCCCGCCGCCCTGACCGCCGCCGACCGCCAGACGCTCATGCATCAGCGTGGTGAGCGCGACCTGCCAGCCCTGGCCCACTTCGCCAAGGCGCTGGGAATCCTTCACGCGCAAATCGGTGAAGAACACTTCGTTGAAGCCGCTGCCGCCGGAGGCCTGCTTGATCGGGCGAACATCCACCGCCTTATCGTGCATGTCGATCCAGAACATGGTGAGGCCCTTGTGCTTGGGCACATTGGGATCGGTGCGCGTGAGCAGGATGCCGTAATCGGAGAATTGCGCGCCGGTGGTCCAGATCTTCTGGCCGTTGATCACCCACTCATCGCCGTCCTTCTCCGCCTTGGTGCGAAGACCTGCAACGTCGGAGCCGCCCGCCGGTTCGCTGAACAGCTGGCACCAGATCTCGTCGCCCTGCACCGCCGGCCACACGAAACGCTTTTTCGCTTCGTCATTGCCGTAGGTCATAAGCGTCGGAATGCACATGCCAAGGCCGATGGCGAACGGGCCGCCCGACGCGACGTCGTATTTGGCTTCTTCCTGGCTGAAGATAATCGATTGCATCGGCGTGCCGCCCATGCCGCCCATGCCCTTGGGCCAGGTGATGCGCGCGTAACCGGCTTTCGCCTTCGTCTTCTGCCACGCCCGGCTCGCGGCCATTTCGGCGGCGGCGCCATTTTCCATTTCCGCCATGTCATCTTTGGACGATTTGCTGCCGCGCAGCTTGGCATTGGCGGAAAGCCACTTGTTCGCTTCGGCGCGGAAGGCGGCTTCTTCTTTGGTGTCTTCGAAATCCATCGTCTTCTTCCTTACGCCGCGTTGCTGAGTTCGAGTTCGGTGACGAGCTTGTCTTTCCACGTCCGTTGCGGACCGAGGCTGAGGCCCAATTCCCGCGAGCGCTTGTAATAAAGGTGACAGTCCACCTGCCATGTGAAGCCGATGCCGCCATGGGTCTGCGTGTTTTCCTTGGACGCATAGTCGAAGGCCTGCGTCGCGCTCACCCGCGCAGCCGCCGCGGCGAGCGGCAGTTCGCGCGCATTGGTCGAAAGCGCCCACGCGCCGTAATAGGCATTGGAGCGCGCCAGCTCGGTGTTCACATACATATCGGCGAGCTTGTGCTTGATCGCCTGATAGGAGCCGATCAGCCGGCCGAAGGCATAACGCTGCAGCGCGTAATCCTTCGCCATCGCAAGGCAGCTATCCGACCCGCCGACCTGTTCGAACGCGGTCATGATCGCAGCGCGATTCAAAACATTGGACGTGTGGCTCCAGCCTTCACCCGGCTTGCCGAGCGCTTCCGCACTCGCCCCGTCGAACGTGATCTCCGCATGCTTGCGCGAGGGATCGATGGAATCTTCCACGCGGCGCTTCACGCCCGCGCCTTTCAGATCGACGATCGCCAGCGCGGTACCGCGCTCGCCCGCTTCATCGCTGGAGCGCGCCAGCACGATGGCGAAATCGGCATCCATGCCGTCCACCACCGCGATCTTCTTTCCCGTTAACTTGCCGCCCTTGAAGGTGGTGCGGATGGATTTCGGCGTCACCGCGCCGGCGCCTTCCGAACGCGCAAACGTGCCGATCAATTCGCCGCTCGCGATCTTGGGCAGATATTTCTTCTTCTGCTCATCCGTTCCCGCGGCGAGTACCGCTTCCGCGAAGAGATACACCGTCGAAGAGAACGGCACCGGGGCCAGCGCACGGCCGAGTTCTTCCGCGATCACGCACAGTTCCAGATAGCCGAGACCGAGCCCGCCGAATTCCTCGGGGATCGCAGTGCCGTGCCAGCCCATCTCGGCGATCTGCTTCCACAGGTCCTTGTCGTAGCCATGCTCGCCTTCGAAAACTTTGCGAACGGTTTTGGTCGTGCATTTCTCGCTCAGGAATTTGTGCGCCTGATCGCGCAGCATTTTCTGATCGTCGGAGAAATCGAAGTTCATCGGCCCACCCTGTTGGAAGCTTTTATTAAGGAAACGATAGAGGGCCTAAGCCCCGCCGCCAACGCCTTTAATTTGACGCTGGGGCAGCCTCCACGGGCGGCGTTTCTTAACCGGTGTTTAAGCGCGTGCCGCTACGGTTGCATGAGCCGTTTCAGGATGGGCCAATGGCCAAGGCACAATTTCATAAGAACCAGCGCGTCTATGTGAAGCCCGTGGGCACATGGGCGCTCGTCGAGCGCGTGCTGCCGCAATGGACAAAGGGTCTCGATGAGCCCCTGCGCGTCTTTTACGATGTGGGCCTGGGCCGCGAATTCGCCGCCGAAGAACTGCAGGCCGAAACGCCGCTGGTGGAAGACAAGAGCACCACGAACGAGAACTGGCGCATCGTTCGCGCCCGCAACAAATGGCAGCCGGCGGAAGATTGCGCGCGCCATCCCGTGCCGGGCACATTCCCGGTCGTCATCACCGGCGAAGCGGAATGGGGCGGCTGGCGCGTGCCGGGCGCTGAATACGATCTGGACCCGGGCAAGGTGGAACGCCAGGCCCGCATGATCGCCAACGCACCGCGCCTTGTGGAATTTGCGAGCAGCCTCGTCGATTGGGCCCGCAAATCCGGCGAAGACATGCCGACGGAACTGGTAGAACTCGCGCACACCGCCCAGGACGTTCTGACCGCCGTGAACGAGGGCGAGTAAGTTTCCACCCTCCCCTTGAGGGAGGGTCGACAAAATTCGCAGCGCAGCGAAGAATTTTTCGGGGAGGGGTCACGCACCGCTGGTGCAAATGACCCCTCCCCGAATTGCTTCCGCAACTCGACCCTCCCTCAAGGGGAGGGTTAGATGTCCGCGAATCTGCTCTACTCCCTGCATGTGCGGAAAATTCACGCAAAAGCCGGAATGGTCGGGCGTCACCACGCTCGAAGAACTGATCGCGGGCGCTGAAAGCGGTACGCGCCCGGTGGAAACGGTTACGCCGATGCGCGTGGCCGAAGTAATCCGGCTGGATGTGAGCGGCAAACGCGAGACGGTGCGGATGCGCTGGGGCTTTGTGCCATCGTCGGCGGACGATCCGAATGTCGGCACAAAATTCATCCACGCCCGCGCCGAAACCATCGACCAGAAGCCGACCTATCGCGATGCCTTCCAAAAGCGGCGCGGGTTGATCGCGGTGGAGACGTTCAATGAAGGCGAGGAAATTTCGCCGTCGAAGACGATTCAATATGTGATTGCGCCGAAAGATGGAAATCCGCTCGCCATCGCGGTGATCTGGGAAGGCTGGATGCGCGGACCGTTGCCGCTGCTGTCCTTCGCGATGGTCACGACGCCGGCCAATGCGTTGATCGGCAAAATCACCGACCGCATGCCCGCCGTGTTGCCGCCCGAGCATTGGGCGAAATGGCTCGGCGAAGAACCGGCGACGGCGGAAGAGCTGAAGGCGCTGCTCATTCCCGTCGAAGGCGATTGGCAGATGAACCAGGCGAAGAAAACCGCGCCGCCGCCAAGACCGTCCGCGCAGGCCAGCCTTTTCTAAAGACGCTTGATCTTCGCCGCGCGATGTTCTATATTTGTTCCATCCCAAACCATGCAAACGGTTGTCGCGGCATGCCCATGCCGAGATTTGGTTTTGGGGAAACGGGAAACATGATGGGGGACCACACACCCTCCCCCATTACTTGCAATTCAACTACCAGCCGTTGATCCCCATGCGGGTGCGCGCTCCACATCTTGTGAACCGCGCGTTTCGCGTTCCGTGCCCGATCCGCGTTATACAGTTTGCAAAAAGCAGGAAAAACAATGCGCACCGAAGAACCGCACGCCATTCACCTCAAGGACTACCGCCCGAACGACTACCGCATCGGGGAAATCGCCCTCACCTTCGACCTCGACATGGAAAAAACGCGCGTCACCGCGATCAGCGAAGTGGAGCGTCAGGGTGTGGCGGGTGCGCCGCTGGTTCTGAACGGCGAACATCTGACGCTGGTCTCGGTGACCGTGAACGGCAAGGCGCTGGCGGAGACCGACTACAAGAAAGATGACACGACGCTGACGATCGCGAATGTGCCGGAGCGTTTCACGCTCAACATTGTCACCGAATTTTCCCCGGCGGCGAACACTGCGCTCTCCGGTCTCTACAAAGCGGGCGACATCTTCTGCACGCAATGCGAAGCCGAAGGCTTCCGCCGCATCACCTATTTCCTCGACCGTCCCGACAATCTGGCGATCTACACCACCCGCATCGAAGCGGACAAAAAGAAATATCCCGTGCTGCTGTCGAACGGCAATCTGATCGACAACGGCGATCTTCCCGGCGGCAAACATTTCGCGGTGTGGAACGATCCGTTCAAGAAGCCTTGCTATCTCTTCGCGCTGGTCGCAGGTGACCTCGGCGTGCTGCGCGACAGCTTCACCACCATGTCCGGCCGCAAGGTGGATCTGGCCATCTATGTCGAACACGGCAATGAGCCGAACGTCGCCTATGCGATGGATTCGCTGAAGCGTTCGATGAGGTGGGATGAAGTAACCTATGGCCGCGAATACGATCTGGACATCTTCATGATCGTCGCCGTCTCGACCTTCAACATGGGCGCGATGGAGAACAAGGGCCTCAACATCTTCAACGACAAGCTCTTGCTCGCCTCCCCCGAGACCGCGACCGACGACGATTACGGCCGCATCGAAAGCGTTGTGGCGCATGAGTATTTCCACAACTGGACCGGCAACCGCATCACCTGCCGCGACTGGTTCCAGTTGTCCTTGAAGGAAGGCCTCACCGTTTTCCGCGACCAGAATTTCTCCGCCGACGAACGCTCGCGTCCCGTGAAGCGCATCGAAGACGTGAAGATGCTGCGCATGCGGCAATTCGTGGAAGACGCAGGCCCGCTCGCGCATCCCGTGCAGCCGCAGAGCTATATCGAGATCGACAATTTCTACACCGCGACGATCTACGAGAAGGGCTCCGAGGTCATCGGCATGCTCAAAACGCTGGTCGGCGACGAAGGCTATCGCAAGGCGACCGACCTTTATTTCGAACGCCATGATGGCGAAGCCGCGACGGTCGAAGACTGGGTAAAATGCTTCGAGGATTCTTCAGGCCGCGATCTCACGCAGTTCCGTCTCTGGTACCGCCAGGCCGGCACGCCCACCATCGAGGCTGACGGCCATTACGACGCCGCGAAGAAGACCTATGCGTTGACGTTGAAACAGTCTCTCTATGCAACGCCGGGCCAGCCGGAGAAAAAGCCGATGCACATTCCCGTGCGCCTCGGCCTTGTTGGGCAAAGCGGCCGTGCCCTGCCGCTGACACTCGAAGGCGAGAACGCCACCGGCCCCGAAGAGCGCGTGCTCGAACTCACCGGCGCGCAGCAGACCTTCACCTTCGTCGATGTCGCCGAACCGCCGCTGCTCTCCATGGGCCGCCGCTTCTCCGCACCGGCGCATTTCAAAGCGCCGATGAACCGCCGCTCGCGCGCCGAGCTGATGGGCCACGACGCCGACGCCTTCAATCGCTGGGAGGCAAGCCAGGCGCTCGCCACCGAATTGCTGCTGGAGATGGCCGGCAGCGCGAAGGCCGGCGCAGCGCCGAACGCCGATCCAATTTATCTGGAAGCCGTCGGCGAAGTTCTCATCCACGCCGACGACGATCACGCCTTCGCGGCGCAGATGCTGGTGCCGCCGCTGGAAAGCGAAATCGCGCTCAAGATGACGCCCGCCGATCCGGACGCCATCAATGCCGCGCGCGTCGCGCTGATCCGCGCCGTGCAGGCCGCGCACGGCAATACGATCCAACGTCTCTACAATTCGCTCGACAGCGCGAGCGAATTCTCGCCGGACGCGAAGCCCGCCGGCCGCCGCGCATTGCGCAATGTGCTGCTGCGCTATCTCACGGCGGCCGACGATGAAGCCGCCGCCACGTTGGCCGACACGCATTACCGCAAAGCCACCAATATGACGGACATGATCGCCGGCCTCGCCGCCCTCACCCGCGTGGCGTCACCCAAACGGCAGGCGGCGTTCGCCCACTTCCATGACCGCTTCAAGTCCAACCCGCTGGTGCTCGACAAGTGGATGGCGCTGCAGGCCGGATCGTCCCTGCCTGACACAGTCGATCAGGTCCGCGCGCTGATGAAGCATCCCGCCTTCGACATGCGAAACCCCAACCGCGTGCGTGCGCTGGTCGGCGCCTTTGCGGGCAACCATCTGCGCTTCAACAGCAAGGACGGCGCGGGCTACCGGCTGTTCGGCGAGACCGTTCGCGCTTTGGACTCTATCAACCCGCAGGTCGCCGCCCGCATGGCAGGCGCCTTCGAGAACTGGCGGCGCTACGACGAAAGCCGGCAAAAGCTGATGAAAGCGGAGCTGGAAGCGGCGCTGAAGATGCCCAACGTGTCGGCCAACATGTTCGAGGTCGCCTCGAAAATGTTGGGATAATATTCGACACGGACTCTGCGATTCGTATCATCGGTGTGAAACGAATCAGTCGGGGTGCGCAGAGCGCATAACATGGCGCAAGCGCGGGCAGCCCACGGATCGACCGGAACCCTGACGCGTCCCGCGTCGGGTGTACTTGGAAAATTGACGCGCAACGTCCGCGTGATCGTTATCCTGTCTGTCGTCCTCATCACCGGAAGCTTCGCCTCCGCCGCCGTCATCCAGATGCGGCTCGACCGGGCCCGTGCGATCGATCAGGCCGCCTATCTGGAATCGCGCCGCGCGGCACAGATCGCAACCGATCTTTCGGCGACGCTGGAACGCTATGTGGCGCTGGGCGCGGCCTTCGCAAACTCCACGGAGACAGCCGAGACATCGGCGGCCTTGTCCGAAGTGGGCGGCAAGGCGCTGCGGAACATCGCCATCCTCTCGCGCGACGGCAAGCTGCTCTACGAGATGAAGAGCAATCCCAGTGCGTTCCTGCCGCTGCCGGCAACGGCATGGGCCGATGCGCTGCGCCATCGCGCGATTGCGCCAAGCCGCGATGGGCTGACGACCGTGATCGCCTTCTCCACCGGCGAGAAGATCGTCGCGATGCAGCTCGACATGCACAACATCGTGCAGCCGGCGAGCATGGGTGAAACCGTCATCGCCACGCGCGACGGCGAGCTGCTGGCCCTGGGCAGCGGCTGGAAAGACGTTCCGCCTCTCGCCGCGCTGGCAACCGGCGCACCCGATGCCCGCATCGTCGATCTGCCGGATGAGCATCGGCTCATCGCGCTGTCGCCCGTGCCGAACTGGTCGGCCAGCGTCGGCGCGTCGGTGCAAACAGGAGAAGCACTCGGCGCCTGGTACGGAACGCTGCCGCTCTACTTCTTCCTGATCTTCGGCCCGTCGCTGGCCGGCGCGGGGCTTGCGGTGGTGTTCGTGCGCGAATTCGAAAAGCGCGCCCGCGCCGCCGACGCCATGAAGGCGCTTCGTTCCGTCAAGCCGGAGGAAGCAAAGCTGCGCATCCGTCTGGCCGAAGCCGAGCGGCGCGCCATCGAAGCCAGCCGCGCCAAGAACGCCTTCATCGGCCATATGAGCCACGAACTGCGCACGCCGCTGAATGCGATCATCGGTTTCTCCGAAGTCATCGAACGCGGCATGTTCGGTGCGCCAGGTCATCCCAAATATGTCGAGTATGCGCGCGACATCAACGCGGCGGGCCGCTCGCTGCACGACAAGATCGGCGACATCCTCGATTTCGCGGACATGGAAACGGGGCAAAACAGGCTTGAAATCGGACCCGTCGATATCGCTGCCGTTTCGCGCAGCGTGATCGCAGAGACAGCCGGGCGCGCATTCCTTCGCCGCATCCGCCTCACCGTCGCGCTGCCCGACAGCGCGATGGCCATGGCGGACGCGCATGCCGTCAAACGCATCCTCGCCAACCTGCTGACCAATGCCCTGCAATACACGCAGGACAATGGTGCCGTCCGGGTCCAGCTCCGCCAGGAGAATGAAACGCTGATCGTGAGCGTGCGCGACAACGGGCTGGGCTTTTCGCCGGTCGAGCTCGACAAGGCGGGGGAGCCATTCCAGCGCTTCGACCGCTCGGGCGCGACAACCGGAAACGGGCTCGGCCTCGCCATCTGCAGCGCGCTTGCGCAGCGGATGCACGGCACGGTGTTTATCCGCAGCCGCCAGAACGAAGGCACGATCGCCGAACTCCGGCTGCCCCGGGGCTGACAAATTAACCACCCGTTAACCGCGGTTAACGAGACTCCGATTGCAAATCTTGCGAGTTATCATGCGTCCGCACCGCCGCGCCGCCGTTCTTGCCGCCGCCTTCTCGATGGCCGCTCTCACTGCGGGTTGCGACAGCCTTCCGGAATTGCCGCACATCGACCTGTCCGGAATCTTCGACGGCAATCACTCGGCGGCGCAATCGGCTTCACTGGATGTTGTGCAACGCGATCCGGATCTTACGCTGCGCTTTCACAGGATGCTGCTGAAGGATTCCACGGTGGATCCCACCTCGAATGAAATCACCCTTCGTTTCAACGGAGACGTGGACGCCAGCGTGATCGGCGACATCCAGCGCAGCGCGCCGGACTGGATCGCGGGCACGCACACCAATGGCGACGCGGCGACCATCGTGGCGAGCAAGGATGTGGAGTTCACAACAACACCGGAACCGGATGGCTTCGATCTGACGCTGAAACCGCGTGCCGCAAATGCACTCCCCGTGGCCGCGCCGACAGAGCCGGTGGAAACGGACCCGCTTCGCGGCGACACGAAAGAGGCGGGCGCTGAAATCGACGGCTTGCAGCGCAAAGACCTGCGCATAGCGTTCGGCATCCCCGAACCGTCGGACAGCGGCTTATAAATACCAGTCGTATTCCGGTGTCGTGATGATCCGGCGAAGACGCTGCGCCTCGATCCGCTTGGTTTCGCGATAGAGGGTCACCGTTTCTTCGCCCAGATAGGATGTGAGCGCCGGCGCCGCTTCCAGGCGATTCAATGCATCGTCGATCGAGAACGGCAGCGCCATGTCCGGCTCGCGCGAGACATTGCCGACAGCCGGCGGACCGGGATCGCGCTTCACGGTCAATCCGTAATGCACGCCGGCAAGAACGGCAGCGAGCGCGAAATAGGGATTGGCGTCCGCGCCGGAAACGCGGTGCTCTATCCGGCGCGCCTCGCCCGGGCCGACAGGAACGCGCAAGCCGGTGGACCGATTGTTCACACCCCAGCGGCGATTCACCGGTGCAAACATGTCCGGCTGGAAACGGCGATAGGAATTCACGTTGGGCGCGAACAACGCCATGGATTCCGGCATCAATGTCTGGAGACCGGCAACGGCATGGCGCAGGGTTTCCGATCCTTCCGGCGTGCCATTGTCAAAAACGTTGCGGCCCTTCTCATCGAGAAGGCTCAGATGAATATGCAAACCCGTTCCCGCGAGATCGACATAAGGCTTCGCCATGAATGTCGCTTCGAAACCGGCGGAGCGCGCCGTCGCTTTCACGATCTGCTTCAGAAAAACCGCATGATCGGCGGCGGAGCGTGCATCGGCCTGGTGCCGGAGGTTCGCCTCAAACTGGCCCGGCGCGTATTCCTTGCTGGTCGCGCTCATCGGCACGTTCTGGGTTTCCGCCGCCTCGGTGAGCGCCGAAAGGAACACGTCATAACGATCAAGATCATCAATGCCATAGACCGATGCGGTCTTCTCGCGCGTGCCCGAACGCGGATCGAGCGGCGGCTGCGGCGTACCGGTCACATCGCGCGCGCGATCGACCAGATAGAATTCCAGTTCCAGCGCACAGACGGGCCTCAGCTTGAGCGAAGCGAAACGCTCCAGGACCCGTTCCAGCGCGGCGCGCGGCTCGGCCGGATCGGCGAGGCCGTTCTCGTCACGCAAGGTCATCAGCATTTGCGCGCGCGGCGCGCCTTTGTCCCAGACCCGCGAAATCGTTTTCGGGATGGGCCATGCCGTGCCGTCCGGATCGCCATCGCCATAGCCGCGGCCCAGCGGATTGGTCATCTCGCCATTGGCGTCCATCAGATAGATGGAGTGCGGAATCTGCATCCCGGTTTCAAAAAGCTTCGACGCTTCGGCGATGGGCATGCGTTTGCCGCGCAGAATGCCGATCACATCCGCCAGGACGACATCGACATATTTGAGATCGGGATGCGCCTTGCGCAGTGCGTCGAACTCCGCCCGTGCGGCTTGCACGAACGTCGGCGGCGCGAAGCCGGGTATCGGTGTGACCTTATTCATGATGCGCTCTCGACGCCCCCATTCTCACGCCGCAATCATAAAGAGAGGGCTAAACCGATAACACCCCACTCCCGCCATGGTCTTCTGCGTTAACTGGTTCTCTGGGCGTTCTTTTTCGGCTTTCAGAGAACTTCGGGGCGGGCAGAAGGCACCTCGACAAACGGCAAATCCGAAACGCTGGCGGCGACCTTCCGATGCTCCAGTGAATCCAACGACATGGGCAACGTCACCATGAAGCCGGTGCCAGGCACCGCGAGCCTTTTTTCGACCTGCGCCAAGGCAATGGCGCGGCGCAGGAACGGCGAACGAACCGATGTCAATGTGTGCCCCGCCCATCCGTCTTGATGCAGCAAAGGGGCGAAGGGCGCCGGAGTTTCGGAATCGATTTCAATGCCGACGATGGCGGCCTTGTTTTTTCCACGATTTTCCAGCCACGCCGCGCGGCCGTTGAAGGACGCGTGGTTTTCGTCGATCAGGCTTTCCAGTCCCCATGAATCCGGCGTGGGGTCGGATGCGAATCCATCGCTTGCGGGCACATAATCGCGCGCCGGGCGTGGGATGCCTGCTTCCACATCGAGAATATCCATCGCGGCAAGTCCGGCAGGACGAAGGCCAAAGGACGCGCCCCCGCGCATCAGACGCTCCCAGAGCGCAAAGCAATCCTCCGCTTTGCACCAGATTTCATAACCGTTCTGCTCGCCCCAACGAGAGATTGTTACATCAAGCCCGCGCCAGAACAGCTTTTGGAAACCCAGCGGAGGAATCTCTGCGACAAGCCCCGTCGCTTTCAACACCGCGTCGGAATGAGGACCGATGAGCGCGAGCCCGCCTTCCTGTTCGGTCACGTCGCGAACGGAAATCTCATACTGCCGCGCAGCCTCGACGATCCAGGCCGTATCCGTCGCGGCAGAGACGAGCAGGAACTGATCGCTGGCATAACGCGCGATGACACCTGCGCCCCGCACGGCGCCGCCGTCGTTAAGCCACAGCGCCTTGAGAGATTGGCCCGGGATCAGCAGAGCGCTGTTCTTTGTCATCAGACGAGCAAGACAATCGCCCGCCCGCGCACCTTCCAGGAAGATGCGCCAGCGCCACGAGATGTCCGCCAAAACCACGGTGGTTCGCGCTGCCAGTGCCTCGGCCTGCGCGTCGCCATAATCCTGCGCGAGCGTAAACCCGTTGCGTGCCGTCCAGCGGTTGAATGGATTGTTCAGGGCCGCGCGGCCATGGAAGGGCGTGGCGCGGATTTGAGGCGCCGCGCTCATCGCTGCCCCGCTATCGCGATCGCAGCGGCAATGCGCGCGGCACGTCCCGATATTGCCGGGACAGGTTCCGCATTCGCACCGCACCGAAACAACCCTGCGATCCGCGTTTCAACGCGCTCCGCGCCGCTGGTCAGCATGTGCGGCACTGTGATCGGACCTTCATCATTGTCTGGCGAAAGAATTTCGATGTTGGAGATAGCACGGGAAAGGCCCGGCGCGAGCCTTTCAATCGCCGCAACAACGCGCGTCGCCAAATCTTTTTTGAGCACGGCCCAGCCTTCGACAGGATGTCGCGGCACAGACCGGACGAGCGCGGACAGGATGTGTTGCCCCGGCGGCGCAAGCGAAGAATCGGAGAGTGTCGGGATCACGAACGAGATCGGCAGTTCATCACCGAGCCTTCCCTCGCGCGCGGCCATTTCGGCGGAGCCGTATATCTCGAGCTTTTCGGCGAGGACGAAGCGGTTTGCGAGAGGCACGGCGACACCGCCAAAAGACGGCGCGCTGCGAAGCGTGAGCAAAACGCCCACATCCGCAAGTAGCGAGGCGCGCCGCGCCATTGTGCGCTGATGCGCGATGCCGAGCGCAGCAGGCGGAAGGAGTGTTGAAAGTCGCCGCACAGCCGAAAGCACAATGGGTGCAAAGCAGGCTTCGCCGGATTGTATCTGCACGCCCGCAACCCGGCCTCCATCCAGGATGAGGCTTTCGCCGCGCATGCCGGTGCGAAGTTCGCAGCCCGCCTCTTTCGCTGCCAAGAGCAGCGCATCGGTCAAAACCGCCATGCCGCCTTGCGGAATAGCGACGGCGCCCTGCAATCCCGATATCTCCTGCGCGGCGCGCCACACCAGCGCGAGAGCCGATCCGGGTTCAAGAACAGAAAGCCCGCCATCGGCAGCATCGAAACAGAGCGTGGCCTTGAGCGCTTCGCTTTCAAACCAGGAATCCAGCCAGGCCAGCGCGCCCATGCGGGCGATGCGATCGAGTTTCTGTTTCTCCGCACCCGAGGGCAAATCTCCGCGGCTCTCCCACCAGAGCGGGCGCATGGCGCGCGCGAGATCGAACAACTCCGTGCGAAAGCGCGGCCAGGTTTCGGCGTCCCGCTGGGAATGAACGGCGATGCTGGAAGCTGTGTCATGGGCATCCCGCCGAATTACGATATGTTTTCCATCGCCGCGAAGACCGGTCAGCGCCAGCTCCCGGCCTTCGAAACGCAAACCTCTACGGGCCAGCTTCAGTTCACTCACAACGCGCGGATCGAGAGCGTAGAGCGTGTGCGCGCCACGCGCGGCCGAAAAGCCGTCACCCAGATTGGCGGCCCCGCAACGCCCGCCGAACTTGTCCTGCGCTTCGAGCAGCAGAACCCGTTTGCCCGCTTTCCCAAGATAAGCAGCGGCGGCGAGACCACTGGTGTCACCGCCAATCACGATCGCGTCGTAGGCGTGATACGCACTCATTTGAGACGCCCCGCCCTGAGATCGGCAGCGAGGACGCGTGCGGCGAAGATGCCCGATGCGCATGTTCCCAGAACGCCCGCGGTCGTCGAAGGGCCCGCAAGGTAAAGCCTGCCGACCGGTGCGCGCGGTGCGACGCAATCGAACCAAGGGCGAAAACCGAGCATCTGGTCGGACGCGATCTCACCGCCCCACAGATCGCCATCGGTGCAGCCCAGCGCTTCCTCGATGTCGGGCGGCACGATCACCTCGCAAGCCCGCACGCGCGCCGCGACCCCTGGCAAGACATGTTCGATGCAAGCCAGCACCTTCTCGCGCAGCGCGGCGCGCTTTTCGTGAGTCCAGGATCCGTCGAACAGGCGAAGGGGGATACAGCCAATCGTCGCCGTCATTACGGCCGCGCCCGGCGGACAGGATTGTGTATCGATCGCGGATGTGAAGCGCAGTGTAATCGGCAACTGCGCGGCCACCGTTCCAGCGCGCCACGCCGCATAGGCGGCGCCGAGCTGAGCGGAATCAGGCCCGATGTGAATCGGCCCTGCGAACAGATCGGCATTCGCGAAAGCGGGGCGGTCCGGCAGGCTGTCCAGCGCGAACAGAAGCCGTGCCGTGCCCGCGGCCATTCGGAACGATCCGGCCCGGCTTGCCACCGCTCGTGGCAGATCGCTCCACGCGAAGAGCGAGAGGAAGGCCCGCTTCAGATCGAGCGTGGAGATGATGGCACGCGCCGATATCTCGGCGCCGTCAGCCAGTCGAAGGCCGGTTATCTTGCCGTTGCGGTGACGAATGTCGGTGACCTCAAGACCGCAGAGAATCTCCGCGCCGGCGGTTTGCGCGGCCGCCAGGAGAGAATCGGTCAATCGCTGAAGACCGCCCGCCACCAGCCCGGAACCACCGGGCCGCGCCAAGAGGTGAAGCGCACCGCCGACAAGATCAGGATGGGCAGCGCGACCTTCCAGAGCCGCGGCCATCACCAACGCGACGGCGTCGCTATCGGCGAGTTCGGCGGCGAGCAGATCGCGCAAAGAGCGCGTCGCCCACGCTTCCCCCGGCCAGACGTCAGATGTCGGTGGCGGCCGCCTCCAGAAAAAAGGCTTCTCCGGCGGCGCGATGTCTGCTGCGGCCCGCGTCAACGCGGTGGCAGCGAGCATGGTGCTCTGCGCGTAAAGGCGCTCTTCGCCAGCCACGATCCGCTTCGCCCGGTCAGGCCATAGCGCCGTCGAAACCGGCGACGGCACAAACACCGCCCCCTGCCGCGCAAGATCGAGCGCCCAGAAAATCTCCGATGGAATAGGCGGAAGCTCATCGCAGAACGGAGAGGCGTGGAAGCCGGGATGAAATTCACGGGTGATGCAGCGCCCACCGGGCTTCTCGTTGCGCTCCAGCACAACGACCTTGAGGCCCGATCTGGCAAGCATCGCCGCCGCGGCCAAACCGTCCGCGCCCGCGCCGATGATCGCCGCGTCGTAACGCAAGCTCTGCCCCTCCCAGCCGCCACGCAGACTTCGAGCGGTAAACGGATATTAAGGGTCAAACGGAAAAGAGTAGTTTCCAAGGCAAAGGGCGGAAACGGCTTTTCGCGCCATTTCCGCCCTTTGGTTAATTCAGGCCAAGGCTGTTCTTAGAGAACGCCGCGCTTGTGCTCGCCGACGACGATACGGCCGGGATTGAACGCCGCCTTGAAGACGTCCATCGCCTTGCGGGGTTCGGCATCGCCGCACATGAACACATCGAACGCCGCATAGCCTTTCTCGGGCCAGGTGTGGACGCTGATGTGGCTCTCGGCCAACACCGCCACACCGGAGACGCCGCCGCCATCCGAGAAGGTGTGCAGATGGATGTGCAGCAAGGTGGCGCCAGCCGCCTTCACCGCGTCGATCAACGCCTGCTCGATCCGGTCGCGGTCGCCGAGTCCCTCGGCTTCCCACAGATCGATGATCAGATGGCTGCCGGCGAACGTGACACCGTTGCGGGTGATAAAGTGGTCTTTGTGCTCGGGTTCATTGTCGTTCCTCGCGGGAAGAACGACAGGCCTCGCCGTATTGCGGGGGCGAGGAGCCCTTGCGACTTTGTTCGCGGATACCAGTTGCAGTCTAGCCATTTCGGGCACCTACCCATCTTGGAGTTGACACCAGCGCCTTGGCCGTAACGACTTCCGGACGCACCTACCTTTAAGAAGAAAGCGGCGGACGGAAGGCCGCCTCGCCGCTTTGTCCCGTCGCCGGAACGAGTCGAATATAGGGCCGTCGTTCGCACATGCAAGAAATTTTGTCCCCCAGCGGTAATTTTTCTGAGAGCGGTGTGTCGAGCGAGACGCGCTCGGCTTGTCACATTCTGTAACTCCATCTCGTCGGTGAGCGCTGGGCCACCGCGCTTGCCAGCGTGGCGCGTCAGCCCTAAAACGCCGCGCTTTCCAATTTGTTTCACCTCTTCCGAGGAGCCTCACGATGGCCGCAAGCAGCTTCAAAGAGCGTCTTCACAAGGGTTACGCGCAGGTTATGGAACTCAGCGGCAAGCCGCTGGCGGACGAAAAGAGCCGCTACCAGCGCATCAAGATCTTCGACACGCCGAACAACGGCCGCGTCATGACGCTCGACGACATCGTCCAGATCACCACCCGCGACGAAAGCGCCTATGCCGAAATGCTGACACATTTGCCGCTGCTGGAGCACGGCAACGCCGAGCGCGTCATGATCGTGGGCGGCGGCGACCTCTCCATCGCCGACGAGGCGCTGAAGCACAAAGGCGTCAAAGAGGTCGTTCTTGTGGATATCGACGGCCGGGTGATCGAGCTGTGCCGCCAGCACTTCGGCGAGATCAACGCCAAGGCGTTCAAGGACAAGCGCCTCAAGCTCGAAGTGGCGGACGCCTTCGAATATCTCGGGCGCAAGGAGAGCAAGAATCGCTTCGACCTTATTGTCGCGGATCGTCCCGATCCGGTGGGCCCGGGCAAGGCGCTGTTCGGCGAGACCTTCTACGACCGCGTCAGGAACGCGCTGAAGCCCGGCGGCTTCGCCACCTTCCAGACCGGCGTGCCGTTCTACCAGCCTTGGGAGATCACAGAGGCGCTCACCGAGCTGGCGGAGTTCTTCCCATCGTCGGGCCTCTACCTGACCGTGGTGCCGACTTACATCGGTGGCTTCATGGCGCTCTCCTGGGCCGGCAAGGGCAAGAGCGCAAAGCTCGGCACGCCTGCGGGCATCAAGAAGGCGGCAGCGGCATTCAAGAAGGCCAAGTTGAAGACGGACTACTACAACCCCGCCGTCCACGCCGCCTGCTTCGCGCTGCCGGAATGGATCAAGCGGCTGGTGCCTTAACCGGGCGCCGAAATTCGCTTTTCGAAGATCGCCCTCACCTGCATCTGCAGGTTCTGCAGCTTTGCCTCAAGGTCCTCGAAGCGCTCGGCGTCGCCTGCCCGCGCCAGAAGTCCCTTGAGGCCCGGCGTGGCAGACGCCGCGTCGAATTCGCCGTCGAGGGCGATGCGCAGCACCTGCATGAGCGCAAGCTCCAGCTCCGCCGCCGCCATGAGCGCCACGGCATCTTCCGCCGCGATCGCTTTGACTTGCGCCAGGATATTGAGCGCCCCGATCGTGTTGCTGTGAAGCACCGCCGGCGCGCTGTGAGCCTCCAGCAACTGGAGCGTCTGGGCGATGAACTCGATGTCCACCAGCCCGCCGCGGGCGAATTTCAGGTCCCAGGGCGCCTTGCCGGGAAACTGCGCGAAGAGCTTGCCGCGCATGTCGGCCGCGTCCGCCAGAATCTTGGCGCGGTCCGGCGCGGCGGTGAGCGCGCCGCGAATGACGGCGGCGACCTTGCTTCCCAACTCCTGCGATCCGGCGATGACGCGCGCGCGGGTGAGCGCCAGCCGCTCCCAGGTCCAGGATTCCGTTGCGTGATAGCGCGAGAAGGATTCCAGGCTCACCGCGACGGGCCCTTTGTTGCCCGTGGGCCTCAGCCGCATGTCGACCTCATAGAGCGTGCCCTCGGCGGTCGGCACCGTCAGCGCGCCGATCAGGCGTTGGGCGAGACGGGCGTAGAACATGCTCGCGGGCAGAGACTTGCCGCCATCGGAAACGGCATCATCGGGCGCATCGTAGACGAAGATCAGATCGAGATCGGAACTTGCCGTCATCTCGCGGCTGCCGAGTTTTCCCATGGCGACGACGACGAACGCGCCTTGCGGGATACGGCCCGCGGTGAGAGCCAGTTCCTTTTCCGTCGCCGCCAGCAATCCCGCGACGGAGCATTCGGCGATGTTCGTAAAAGCAGGACCGGCCGCCAGCGCATTCAGCGTGCCTTCGATGATCTGCACGCCGACGCGGAAAATCTGCTCCTTGGCAAAACGGCGGACGGCGTCCAGCGCGGCTTCATAATCGCTCGCAGCGGATAGCTGTACATCGAGAAGCGCATCGAGCTGCTCGCGCGATGGGAGCGTATTGAGGAAGCCACGATCCATCAGCGCGTCCAGCACACCAGGCGACCGCGAAAGATGATCGGCCAGGCGAGGCGCCGAGCCGCAGATGTTCGACACCAGCTTGAGCAGATGCGTATTGGCGAGGAACAGCGAGAAGAGCTGCACGCCGCCCGGAAGCCGCGACACGAAACGGTCGAACTGTGCGAAGGCGGCATCCGGATCGGCGGTCGCGGACAACGCATCCAGAAGCGCGGGCATCAGCTTGGTGAGGATTTCCCGCGCGCGCGCGCTCCGCGTGGCGCGGATGCGGCCATGGTGCCAGCCGCGAATGGCGTGCGCGATATGGTGCGGATCGCGGAAGCCCATGCCGGAAAGCGTCTCGATGGTTTCGGGATCGTCCTCGACGCCGGTAAAAACAAGACTGCCCTCGCTCGTCGCCAATGGCGCGGAGCTTTCAAACAGCTTCAGATAATGTTTCTGCACCGTGTGGAGATGGTGCAGCAGCACTTCGTCGAACGCGGCTCTGTCCAAAAATCCCATGAAGCAGGCGACATGCGCGAGTTCGACGTCTGCCCTGGGGAGACTGTGGGTCTGCTCGTCCTCGATCATCTGAAGACGATGTTCCAGCTTGCGCAGGAAGTCGTAGGCAAGACCGAGATCGGACGCGGCGATGTTGGACACCAATCCGGCTGCCCGCAGCGCCTCGATGGCTTTCAGCGTCTCGCGCGAGCGCAGGTTCGGATTGCGGCCACCAAGAATAAGCTGCTGGGTTTGGGCGAAGAACTCGATCTCGCGGATACCGCCGCGTCCCAGCTTGACGTTGTGACCGGCGACGGCGATGGCGCCGTGTTTTCCATGCGCGTGTATCTGCCGCTTGATCGAATGGATGTCCTCGATGGCGGCATAATCGAGACTGCGCCGCCAGACGAAGGGCTTGATCGCATCCAGAAACTCCACGCCGGCTGCCGGATCGCCCGCGCAGGCGCGTGCCTTGATCATGGCAGCGCGCTCCCAGTTCTGCCCCATGCCTTCATAATAGGCTTCCGCGGCATCGGTGGAGATGGCGACCTGGGTTGCGCCAGCGTCGGGACGCAAACGCAAATCCACGCGGAAGACATAGCCGTCCACCGTGACTTCGCTGAGAAGACGCACCAGCCCTTTCACGATATCGACGGCGGCGCCGCGCGCGTCGTCGCGCTTGCGGAAAGGAAAGCGCCGCGGGTCGTAGAACACGATCAGATCGACGTCGCTCGAATAGTTCAACTCGAATGCGCCATATTTGCCCATCGCCAGAACGATGAGTCCCGTTTCCGCTTCCAGCTTCGCCGGATCGGATGCCTCCATGCCGCTGCGTTCGGCGGCCTCCCGCAGCAGAAAGCGCAACGACGCGCCGATGCACACGTCGGCGAAGGTGCTGAGCGCATGTGTGACCTGCTGCAAGCCCCAGACGCCGCCGATGTCGGCGAGCGCAATCGTCAACGCGGCTTCGCGTTTTGCGCGCCGCAGAACCTGCATCGCCAACCCGATATCCGCCGCGTGCTGGATGGACCGAACTTCCGCTTCGATCGCCGACAGCGCCGCTTCCGGCGTTTTGTTCAGCATCTCGCGCAGGAAGGCGCGGTCGCGCAAAGCGAGGCGCGAGAGGAAAGGGCTATTTCCGAAAGCACCCGCAAGCATTTCTGCCTGCGCCGGTGACGGTACGAAGCCTTCCTCGCCTTCCGCCAGCGCGGCCAGGGTCCGCTCGGCGCGCGCGGGATCGAAAGGCAACGGGATTTGGCGCGGGGCCGGATTCGCGAAACTCATCGGCGCAGTTTATGCGCCAAAACGGACGCGCAAATCGAGCCATTCATTTTGCGGCAAGTTGCGCCGGGATGCCGGCGGGCGGCCGCGACGAAACCGGCCGCACCGTGTCATGCGGAAACAGCAGCATCGCCTTGAGCCCCGGCTTGTTGTCCGAAATATCCAGACGCGCGTCGTGCAGCTTGGCCACGGCGACGACCAGGCTGAGACCCAATCCCGTGCCGGGCGAATGCCGGCTCACTTCCAGGCGCACGAAACGGTCGAGCACGCGCGTTCGTTCGTTTTCCGGAATGCCGATGCCGCTGTCGGCGACGATGAGCGCGACGCCGGACGGCATGTTCTCGATAGAGACGTGAACCTTGCCGCCCTCCGGCGTGTATTTGATGGCATTGTCCACGAGGTTGGCCAGCGCTTGCGCGATGAGCCGCTTGTTGCCGGCGATCATCGCTTCGCCGCTGGGCGCCACTTCGAAGCTCAGGTTCTTCTCTTCGGCGAGCGGCCCATAAAGCTCTGAAATGCCTTCCACCACGTCGCGCAGGTCGATCCGCGCCATCGCTTCGCGCGCCATGCCGGCTTCCGCTTCGGCGATCAGCAGCAGCGCGTTGAACGTCGCGATCAGCTGATCGATCTCGATGGCGGCAGACTCGATCTCGACATATTCGGCGCTGTCCGGCGGCAGGCGGCGGAGCGCGGCATCGATGCGGTTGCGCAGGCGGTTGAGCGGCGTTCTCAAATCATGGGCCACGGAATCGGTGACCTCCCGCATTCCGCGCATCAGCCGTTCGATGCGATCGAGCATGCGGTTGAGGCTGGTGGCCAGCGTGTCGAATTCGTCGCCGGCACCGCGAACCGGAACCCGGCGCGACAGATCGCCGGCCATGATTTCCCGGCTCGTCTCGTTGATGGAGTCCAGCCGCGCCAGAAGATTGCGGCTCATCAACCCGCCGCCGATGACGCCGAGCACGAGCATCAGCATCAAGCTCCAGGGCAATGTGGTGCTGAACAGGCGCACGGTTTCATGGCGTTCATGCACATCGCGGGCGACGAGAAGCTGAAAGCCGCCCGTCAGCGCGAAGATGCGCCCGCGCGCGCGGCGCAATGTGGTGGCGCCGCCGACCCGGCGCTCATAATTGAATTCCACGAAACTGTCCGGCCGGTAGATGATCTGCGGCCAGCCATCGAGGTTTCCGGCGATGGGATGATGCCGCAGATCGGTCAGCAGATAGAGGCTCTGCCCGCCGCGCACCGAACGGCTGATGATGACGTCCGCCAACCCACCCAGGCCGAGGCGTTGATACTGCTCCGAAAGGCCCAGTATCTCCGCATCGATCGTCTGATCGGTCTGGGTGTCCAGTGCGCGCTTGGTGTTCCAATAGGTGAACGCGACCAAGCCTGCGGCGGACACCGCGAAGATCGCGATGTAGATAAAGACAATCCGGAACGCGAGGGTTCGGAAAAGCCTAGGCGCGCGCACGGATCATGTAGCCGGCGCCGCGCACCGTATGGAGCAGCGGCGTCTCGAACCCCTTGTCGATTTTGGCCCGCAGGCGCGAGATATGGACATCGATCACATTCGTCTGCGGATCGAAGTGATATTCCCACACGCTTTCCAGAAGCATGGTGCGCGTCACCACCTGGCTGGCGTGGCGCATGAGATATTCGAGCAGGCGGAATTCGCGCGGCTGAAGATCGATGGACGCTTCGCCGCGCTTTGCGGTGCGCGTGAGAAGATCCAGCTCCAGATCGCCCACCTGCAGGCGCGTCTTCACCGCCGCCGGATGACGGCGGCGCATCAGCGCGTCCAGCCGCGCCAGCAATTCGACGAAAGCGTAGGGCTTGGTGAGATAATCGTCGCCGCCGGCTTTCAGGCCCTTCACGCGGTCATCCACCTCGGACAAGGCGCTGAGAAACAGAACCGGCGTCACATTGCCGTGCTGCCGCAACTCTTCCACCAGCTTGAGTCCATCCATCTTGGGCAGCATGCGATCGACGATCGCGACGTCATAGGGACGCGACAGGGAAAGCGACAGACCGATCTCGCCGTCGTCCGCGTCGTCAACAACATGGCCCGCTTCTTTGAGGCCGTTCACCAGATAACGCTGAGCTTCAAGATCGTCTTCAACCACAAGGATGCGCATGAAAGGCTCCTGACTCGTGTATTTCCGAAAGGGGTCCGCGCCGGCGGCAGCAACGGGGGGATGGGGCCGCCACCACCGGCGCGGGGGCCGGACAGCGCGAGCTTGCGTCCGCGCGGTCCGGTACGCTGTTGTTACGCGCCCAATTTGATCGCCACGAAGCGCTGTCCGCCTTGGCCGGTGACGAGCACCAGCACCGTGTCGCGATGCGCGGCCTGCGCGGCGGCAATGCTGGCTTTGACGTCCTGCGGCGAACGCACCGGGCGATTGGCGATCGAAACAAGCACGTCGCCGGCTTCAAGGCCCTTGTCCGCGGCATCGCTGTTCGGATCGACCTTCGTGATCACGACGCCGTTCACATTGCCGCCGAGATTGAAGGCGCGGCGCGTTTCCGGTGTCACTGCCGCAAGTCCCAGCCCCATCGCTTCAGCCGTAGCGGCGGGATGGTTGTTTTGCTGCGGATTGTTCGAAGCGACCTGCTGGTCTTTCTTTGCCGCGATCTTCGCGGTCAGCGTCTTCGTCGCACCGCCGCGCAGCACCGTGAATGCCGCGTTCGAGCCTGCCGGCAGCGCCGCAACGCGGCGCGTCAGGTCACGGGAATCGTCAACCGATTTGCCGTTCACCGCGAGGATGATATCGCCCGCCACCATGCCCGCATGGGCCGCCGGACCGTTCGGCGACACGCTGGCGACAATGGCGCCCTTCATGTTCTTGGAGCCGAGGCTCGCCGCCATTTCCGGCGTGATGCTCTGGATCTCCACGCCCAGATAACCGCGCGCGACGCGGCCGTGCGACTGAAGCTGCGCGACAACGTCATGGATGGTGGAAGCCGGGATCGCGAAGCCGATGCCCACGCTGCCGCCCGACGGCGAGAAGATCATTGAATTCATGCCGATGACCTTGCCCTGGATGTTGAAGGTCGGACCGCCGGAATTGCCGCGGTTGATCGGAGCGTCGATCTGCATGAAGTCGTAAGGGCTGTTACCGACATCGCGGCCGATGGAGGATACGATACCGGCGGTGACGGTGTTGCTGAGTCCGAACGGATTGCCGACCGCAATCACCCAATCGCCGACGCGGACCTGACGGTCGTCACCGAATTCCACGGCGGGAAGCGGCTTGTCGCTTTTGACCTTGAGCAGCGCCACATCCGTTGTGGGATCGGTGCCGATCAGCTTCGCGGTGAATTCGCGGCCATCGGGAAACTTGACCGTGATCTTCTTGCCGTTCGCGACGACGTGATTGTTGGTGACGATGTAGCCGGATTTGTCGATGACAAAGCCCGATCCCATCGCGACCGCTTTGCGCGGCGCGCTGAATTGACGGCCGCCGCCGCCGAACTGGTTGAAGAAATCCCGGAAGGGTTCGGGAATTTGGTCCGGATCGAGACCGGCCTGTTCCTTGACCTGTTCCTCCACCGTGATCGTGACCACGGCGGGACTGACCCGCTCCACAAGATCCGCGAAGGAAAACGGCGCGCCGTTCTCGATCATGCGCGGCGTGGTGGGGTGCGGCGCCACGGCCAGCGGCGCCGGCTGCGGCTTCTGAGGGGCATGCTGCTGTTGCCGCGGCTTATTTTGGGGGCTCTGGCCGGGCTGGGTCATCGCAAAAGCGCCAAGCCCGCCGATCACCATCGCGCCCGCGATCGCCGAGGCGAGCAATCGGCCGCGGAAGCCCTGGAAGAGTGGTTTCGTCTTGTTGTTGTTCATTTTTATCTCCATGCGAATTCAGCGATCGCCCGTGGCACCGGCCCAGCCGTAAACCCTGCAGATTACCCGTTTCTGTCTCAGACATTAACATGATGTAATATTATCCGGCTCCGAAATTCCAACGGCCATCAGCTGGCGGAATCCAGTCTCTTGCGCGCGCGCGCAATGACCAACGCCACCGCCGCTCCCCCAATCAGCAGAATCCCAAGAGGGCCAAACCAGAGCGCATAAGTGAGCGGCTCGAGCGGCGGTTTCATCAGGATGAAATCTCCGTAGCGCGCGACGAGATATTGTTCAACCTGTTCGTCGCTGTCGCCCGACTTGATGCGCACACGGATCAAATGCCGCAGATCGGCAGCGAGCGGCGCGTTCGATTCGTCCAGAGACTGGCCCTGGCAGACGACGCAGCGAAGTTCCTTCTGCAGCGCCACGGCGCGCGCTTCGAGCCTGGGATCGGCGAGCTTTTCGGAACCTGCGACGGCGAACGCTGCATGGGTGCAGAGCAAACTGAAGAACAGCGTAAGCAGAACGCGTTTCATTCCGCCGCCGCCAGCCGAGTTGCCGCCGCAACGCGGCGCGGACGCAACCTGCCCCACAGACCGGCGACACCGCCCAGCGCCATGAACGCACCGCCGAACCAGATGAACGGCGCCAGCGGGCTCACATAAGCGCGAACGACCCAGCCGCCGCCCCGCTCGTCGCCCAGCGCCAGATAAAGATCGGAAAAACCTGTGGTGCGGATGGCGGTGTCCGCCGTCGCCTGGCCTTCTACGGGATAGGCGCGCTTCTCCGGCGACATCACAGCGATCCTGTGGCCGTTCGACAGCACGTCGATGGTCGCGTGCTGCGCGATGTAGTTCGGGCCCTGCAACAATTGCACGCCTTCCAACCGCAGTGTGTAGCCCGCGATCTCCATGGATTGACCCGGCTTGAGCAGCTCAAGCGCCTCGCTGCGCCACATCGTCGTGCCGGTGATGCCGAGCAGCGTCACACCCAATCCCAGATGGGCAAGCGCCGAAGCGAAGGCGCCGATGGGCAATGCGCGGATGTTGCCGCGTTTCATCAGGTCGATCACCGCAGCGCTGATCGTCCATGCGCCCAAGGCGAATGCCATCGCGGCAACCAGCGATCGCGGCGTGACGATGGCGAGCACGGCCAGCGCCGCGACCACCGCGATGCCAAGCGCCGGCATGAGAACCCGCAGCGCCTGGCGCCAGTCGCCATTGCGCCAACCGAGGCGCGGACCGAACGGCGCGATCAGGATCAGGACAACGAAAATCGGCGCGAAGGTGATCGCGAAATAGGGCGGCCCGACGGAAATCTTCTGGCCGGTCATCGCATCCAGCAGCAGCGGATAGAGCGTGCCGATGAACACCGTCGCGGCGGCGGCGGACAACAGCACATTGTTGAGCAGCAGCGCGCTTTCCTTGCTGACCGGCTCGAACGCCGCGCCGCTCTGCAGTTGCGGCGCACGCCAGGCGAACAGCGCCAAGGCGCCGCCAATGGCGACGACGAGCATCAGCAGAATATAAACACCGCGCGTCGGATCGCTGGCGAACGCGTGGACGGAGGACAGCACGCCCGAGCGTACGAGGAAGGTGCCGATCAGGCTCAGCGAGAAGCCCAGAATTGCGAGCAGCAATGTCCAGCTGCGGAACGCGCCGGTGCGTTCGGTGGCAAGCGCGGAATGCAGCAGCGCGGTGGCGATCAGCCATGGCATCAGCGCGGCATTTTCCACCGGATCCCAGAACCAGAAGCCGCCCCAGCCAAGTACGTAATAAGCCCACCAGCTTCCCAGCGTGATGCCGAGCGTCAGCGCGATCCAGGCGAGCAGCATGAAGGGACGCGCGGCGCGCGCCCATGCGGCGTCGGCCTCGCCGGTGATGAGCGCGGCAGCGGCGTAAGAGAACGCCGCCGACAATCCCACATAGCCGATGTAGAGCATCGGCGGGTGCATGGCCAAGCCGGGATCCTGCAACAACGGGTTCAATCCCGCGCCTTCAAACGGCGGCGGATCCAGACGCAGGAACGGGTTGGACGTGAACAGGATAAAGAGAAGAAACGCACAGGCCAGCAATCCCTGAACGCCCAGTGCCGCCGATGTCAGCCGCGCGCTGCCGCGCTGCGCGAACACGATGAAAAGCGAATAGATCGCCAGCACGAAGACCCACAGCAACATGGAGCCTTCGTGACTCCCCCAAACGCCGGTGATCTTGTAGATCATCGGCTTGGCGGTGTGCGAATTCTGCGCGACGTTCAGCACGCTGAAATCCGACGTGACGAACGCATACATCAACGCACCGAACGCCAGCGCGACGAACACGAACATGCCGATCGCGGCGCTGGACGCGACGGCGCGCGATTGCGACGCCGTTTCGCGCGCGCCCGCCAACCCGGCGATCGCCATCACCGCCGACAACGCAAAAGCCAGCGCGAGCGCGAGTTGGCCGATTTCTCCCGTCACGTTCCGCCTTCTTTCCAGCGGCCCGAACGCTTCAACGCATCGACGACTTCGGGCGGCATGTATTTCTCATCGTGCTTGGCGAGGACTTCGGTGGCATCGAACGTGCCCGTGCCGTTCATCGCGCCCATCGCCACAATGCCCTGACCCTCGCGAAACAGATCCGGCAGCACGCCATGGAATTCGACCGGCACATTCGCGCGGCCATCCGTCACGACAAAACGGACATCGGCATGTTCACCATGGCTGACACTACCCTTCTGCACCAGACCGCCGATGCGAAACGCAACACCCGGCGAAACATGTTTGGCACTCACGTCGGACGGGCTGTAAAAGTAAAGAACGTTATCTTTCAGCGCGCCCAGCACGAGCACGGCGCCGCCCATGCCGGCCGCGACGAGCGCGGCAGCAAAGTAAAGTCGGCGGCGTTTTCTGGGATTCATCAACAAAGCCAGACCGTTGTGGCGGACGGACTATATGGGCGGCCACCGCCCCGGTCCACGCGGCGGCGCGCCGCCCCGCTTCCGCCGGAATCGCTTGAGAATCTGCTATTATCCCGAAGGGGGACCATCATGCGCATCACACCTTTCTTTGCGGTCGCGGCTGCGCTGCTTCTGGCCGCCTGCTTTCCGCCGACCACCACGCATCCGGTCGGAACCACCGTGGGCCTCGCCAACGATCCCGCGCTGACGGGCTTGTGGCGCGGCAAAATGCAGAACGACGACGCGCGCGACGTTTATTTCCATTTCCTGCCCGCAAGCGACGGCACGATCGCGGTCGTCATGGTGCAAGCCGGCGCGCAGCCTGACGGCGATTGGAGCGTCGCCGCCGTTACGACCGCAACACTCGGCACGAACCATTTCATGAACGCGCAACTGCAGTTCAGCGACGGCAAGGCGGACGACGAGGACGAGGCGCGCGGAACCGTGCCCCTGCTCTATCGCTTCGAAGGCGCGAACCGCATCGTCATCTATCTGATGGACGAAGACTCAGCCAAGGCCGCCATCCAGGCGCACAAGATCGCCGGCACCGTCGAGCAGGGCCAGTTCGGCGACGCCACCATCACCGCATCGCCCAAAGACCTCGATGCCTTCATGGCGACGCGGAAAGGCGCCTCCCTGTTCGGCGAACGCTTCGCGACGCTAACGAAAATGGAATGAGGCTAGTGGCCTGACTGATGCAGGATCTCGTGGGCCATGCCCGTGTCGTAGGTCAGTCCTTCGGATGTCAGCGTGATGCGATGCGGCCAGTCGCCCCGCGCCACGCCCTTGCGGGTGAGCGCGTTCCAGACCTTCTCATTGAAAAGTCCCGTAGCGTCACTGCCGCGCACCACCGCGTCACCCAGATGGAAGTGATCGCCATGGGCCGGCGGAAACCGTTCGATCGTCGCTTCGCCGGGGCCCGGTCCGGCCTCCGCACCGCCGGGGGCGCGCACCATGGCTTGCAGCAAGGTCAGCGTGCGCAGCTGGAGTGGATTGAGTTTCAGCGGATTTTGCTTCGTCGGCATTCTGTCCCCGTTCGATCTGGCGGCCGTGGCATTCCAAACGGTCACGGTATATTCCGGCAGGCGACGCCCGGCAATCGCGCCGGCCACAGAGAGTAAATCCGCATGAACGGACCGCTTCACGGCATTCGCGTCGTCGATTTCGGGCGCTACATCGCAGGGCCGTTCTGCGCGGCACTGCTGGGCGATCTGGGCGCCGAAGTCATTCGCGTGGAGAAGCGCGACGGACGCGAGGATCGCACGCTCATCTCACTGGGCGAGAACGCAGACGGCTCGCCGCGCGAGGGGGCGATGTTCCTGCAGATGAACCGCAACAAGCGCGGCCTCACGCTCGACCCCGCGCATGAAAAAGGGCGCGACGTCGTGCGCCGGCTTATTGCGAAAGCCGATGTTGTGATCGCCAACCTTCCGGGCGAAACGCTCAAAAGCCTCGGCCTCGATTACGCCAGCGTGTCCGCGATCAATCCGCGGGCGGTGCTGGGCGTGGCGACGGCGTTCGGCCTCGAAGGCCCCTATTCCAATCGCGTCGGCTTTGACGGCATCGCGCAGGCGATGTCCGGCGCGACCTATTTCGCCGGCACCGAAGAACAGCCCGTTCGTGCCGCCGCGCCCTGGGTCGATTTCGGCACCGCGTCGCTTCTGGCGCTTGGCATCGTATCGGCGTTGCGCGCGCGCGATATGACGGGCAAGGGCCAGCTTGTCGAAGGCGCGCTGCTACGCACGGCCATGACGTTCTTCAGCACCACCCTGATCGAGGAGGATGTGCTGAAGCTTGGCCGCAAGCCTACGCTGAACCGAAGCCAGACCGCGGCGCCGTCGGACATCTACAAGACCAGAACCGGCTGGATCACCGTCGCCATCAACGGCGATCCCTTGTTCCGCCGCGTGGCGCGGCTGATCGGCGCGCCGGAATGGATCGAGGACAAGCGCTTCGCTTCGGACAAGTCGCGCGGCGATCACGGCGAGATCATCTCGGCGCGCGTTGCCGAATGGTGCGCCGCGCGCTCCAGCGACGAAGCCATCAAGGCGTTCGAAGGCGCGCGCGTTCCCGCCGGGCCCGTTTATACGATGCGCGAAGCGCTGGACGATCCGCATGTCCGGGCGAGCGACATCCTCACGACCACCGATTATCCGGGCATCGGCAAGGCGCCGATCGCGGCGACGCCGGTGAAGCTGCACGGCACGCCCGGCGAGGTGCGCCGGCGCGCGCCAACGCTCGGCGAACATTCGGACGAGATCCTGCGCGAGCTGGGCTACTCGGCGGAAGAGATTGAAGACCTGAAGAGAAGCGGCGTGGTGTAATTACGCTGCGACGGCCGGCATCGCCGCGCGGGCGCGGCGGCGCAGAAGATCGGCTTCTTCCTGGCTGAACACCAGCGCCGCGATCTCCACCGCGAGATGGAAATAGGCTTCGGCATTGGTGCGCCGGTCGCCGGTGACGGTGCGCAATTCCTTCAGCAGATCTTCCGTGTAGCTCTTCAGCATCACGGAAATCTCGTCGATCGCTTCCTTGTTGCTGGCCCCGAACGACGCCGCGGGCGCGAAGGAACGGCAGCCGGAGATCAGCCTTGCATAGGCCAGCGCGCGGTCGGACTTGTCCGGATCGGGATGATGCGCCAGATCGGGCACGCGCGGGCCGCCGGAATAGCTGCCCGCCTTGATGGTGGGCAGCGCGGCGGGCACGTCCTTCATGGCGCGTTCCATGAATCCATCCATGACTTCGGCGACGGCGGCGCGATCGCCGAGCAGGCGTTGGCCCCATTTGCCATCGCGCCGCATCTCGATCGCCTTCACCATGCCGGTGGACAGGCTTGTGAAGCCGATCAGATAGCCGACGAGCGCGTCGGCATCGAAATGGTTCGGCCGCGCGGCGCGGATCATCGACAGGTAGTATTCGATGTCGCCGAAAAGAATTTCGCCGACGAGGCCCATGTCGGTCGAGCTGATCAGCGTATCCTGCGACTGGCGCGTCACATTCATTGGAAGCTTCAGCGCTTCCCACGGGCGTTCCAGCCGCTGCATGGCGACCACGGCGACATAGGGCGCCGCTTCCGGTGCGTAGACCGCGAGCCGGTCGTAGATTTCGCGCAGCTTCCACACGAATTCGTCGGTGAGCGAAGGCAGCGGCCTGGGCACCTTCGTTTGCAAATCGACCATGTCGCTGCCGACCGACAGCAGCAGCGCCATCTCGCGCGCATCGGCGACAACCAGATCGCCATCCAGGATTTCGCGGGCGGCCTTGCGCGAGCGATCGGAATCCAGCGCGGAGAGGATCGCCTGCGCGGCGATCGTCCAGAACTGCGCCGCGTGATTCATCATCTCGTCGTTGCGGCCGGAGAGAAGCGATGTCTTGACGCCGATGGCGAAGGACGACGCGGCATCGGCCGCGAGCGTCTGGCTGACCCAGTTCCACACCGGCATGATCGAGCTGCGCGCAATGCGGCCTCTCTGCTTGGTGCTTCGCGGCACCGTCGTCAGAAGATCTTCGAACGGACGGCAAAACAATCGTAGCGGAGTCGGCGCGCGGTCGGCGGACTGGCCGCGGCGCAACACCGGCCGCAGGCCATCGAGAATGAGTTCGTGCGGCAGCGACTGCCCTTCGTTCAGGCGGTCGATCTCGATTGCCTTGGCAAGCCGCGACGCGATAAGCGGCGGCAATGCACCCAGCAAACCCTGCAGCTGTTGAGCCTTGTTCGTATCCATCGTCCCGGCATTCCACTTCGAAAGGCAGGTATCGCCCGCACTTTCCGGCTCTACCAGGTTAGTCACTTAGCGTTAACGTGGTCTTTCCGCGCCACTTCAAATGATGGCGGGAAGCGCCAGCCGGGCCTCGAATCCGCCGAGGGAACTTCGGCCCAGGCTCAGGGATCCGCCATAAAGCCGGGCCACATCGCGCACGATGGCAAGGCCCAGACCGGTGCCGGGCACGCTTTCGTCCAGCCTTTCCCCGCGTTCTCCGACGCGCGAAAGCTCTTCCAGGCTGAGACCGGGGCCATCATCCTCCACCACGATCTCCAGCAAAGTGCCCGACATCCGGCGCCCGGAAACTACGACCCGCGACTTCGCCCATTTGCAGGCGTTGTCCATCAGATTGCCGGCCATCTCCTCCAGATCCTGACGCTCGCCGCGGAAACATAGATCGGCGGGAGCGTCGGCGCGGATCGTCAGTCCGCGGTCCACATGAATCCGCTCCAGCACGCGCACCAGATCGTCGAGAACCGGATCCACTTCGGTGCGATTGCCCAACGCATTGACGGCGCCTGCCGCGCGGGCGCGCGCCAGATAGTGATCCACCTGGCGGCGCATGGTGCCGACCTGCTTGATCACCGTGTCGGCGAGCGGCCCCGGCGACGCCGCGGCCTCGCTGGTGATGACGGAGAGCGGCGTCTTCAGAAAATGCGCGAGGTTGGACACATGCGTTCGCGCGCGCGCCACGACTTCGGCGTTGTGTTCGATCAATGCGTTCAACTCACTCGCGAGCGGCGCGATCTCGGCGGGAAATTTTCCGTCGAGCTTGCGGGCGCGGCCGTCGCGGATGCGCGCGAGCGCGATGCGCAGGCGGCGAAGCGGCAACAGGCCGACGCGAACCTGGATGAAGATCGCCGCGATCAGGCCGATGCCAAGAACGACGAACGACCACAACAGCGTCGCGTTGAACCGCCCGACTTCGTCTTCCACCTGCGTGGAATCGCCCGCGACAAGAAACCGGTAGCTCCGCGTGTCCTTGGGCGACGGCGTATCGGCGATGGGAAACTCCACATGACGGGACACAATGCGCAGATGCTGCGCTTCCGGTCCTTCGCCGTGACTCCATTCCACGCCGCCCCGCGTCACCGTGTCGGTGACCTTGATCGTGTGATCCCACAGCGAACGCGAAATCTGTGGCGGGTTCGCGTCTTTGCCTTCCGGCGCGATCTGCCAGTACCAACCCGAATAGACGCGCTCGAAACGCGGATCGGTGAACCGGCCGCGCAGCGAAACTTGCCCGGCGGGGCCCGGTTCCGCGGCGGCGATCATGCCGTCGAGATCGAAGCGCAGGCGCGCGTCGAAATCGCTTTCGACCGACGCGCGGAAGACGCCGGACAGGACGAAGCCGCCGACCACAAGCCCCAGCATCGTCCACACCGCGGCGGCCGCGATGAGCCGCGCCTGGAGGGAATCAAGCCTTGGCGCGATCTTCGTTGTCAGCGTTCGGATCGTCGAGGCAATAGCCAAGGCCACGCACCGTTTGAATCACATTGATGCCGAGCTTCTTGCGAAGGCGGCCGACAAATACTTCGATGGTATTCGAGTCACGATCGAAATCCTGATCGTAGAGATGTTCCACCAATTCGGTGCGCGATACCACCTTGCCCTTGTGATGGGCGAGGTAGGAGAGCAGCCGGTATTCGAGGCTGGTGAGCTTCACCGGGTTGCCGTCCACAATCACGCGGGAGGCGCGCGTGTCGATCTTGAGCGGGCCGACGTCGATTTCCGACGTGGCCAGACCCGCGGCGCGGCGCAGCAGCGCGCGCACCCGGGCGAGCAGTTCCTCGGTATGGAATGGCTTGGCGAGGTAATCGTCCGCGCCCGCGTCGAAGCCCGCGACCTTGTCGCTCCAGCGGTCGCGCGCGGTGAGAATGAGCACCGGCATGGTGCGATTTTCCTGACGCCATTTCTCCAGCACGCGGACGCCGTCCATCTTCGGCAAGCCGAGATCGAGGATCACCGCGTCATAGGGTTCGGTGTCGCCGAGGAAGTGGCCTTCCTCGCCGTCGCTGGCCGCATCGACCACATAGCCCGCATCGCTCAACGCCTTCTTGAGAAGGCGCTGCAGATCGGAATCATCTTCAACAAGAAGAATGCGCATGTCTTATCCGCCGTAATGTCCGTGGCCGCCATGTCCGCCATGACCGCGGCCCCCGCCGTCACGCCCCCCACCATTCCCATTGTGTCCGCGATCTCGCGGACCGTCCTGCCAATAACCGCCGCCGCGATCTCCGCCATCAAACCGCCCGCGCGGGCGGCCTTCGAAAAAATCCGGTGGCGGCGCATCCGGTGGCGGCGCGTTGCGATAACCGCCACGCTTGCCGCCATGTTCAACGCCCAGCACGCGCCCCGTGCGCGCATCGGTATCGAGCCAGATCACGCGGCCTTCCGGCGTCATCCACTTCAACCGGTAATGCGGATTGCCGCCTTCATCCGTGAACGGACCATCCGCATCGTAAAACGTACCGGGATGATGGCGGCGGACCTGCGGCAAGACCTGATCGAGCGGCTGCACATCCGGCGCGCGGCGCGGCTGCGCCACAGCCGGCGCCACGCCGACCGCCGGCACTGCCAGAAACGCCAAAAACAACAGCCGAAACATGGGTTTTTCTAACTTTCCCCCGATGAACGGCGCATGAATACGCCGTCCAGAGTCCGTTCAGCCCCGGCAGCGCAATCTCCACCCCGGATGAATAGCTCGACCGGTTTGGATGTTCACCATAACCCAAAGAGCAACGGCCTTGAGGCCGTGTCTTGCGGCAAGCCCCTCCCCGTAAGGCACGTCGCCGTCAAGCGAGAGCCCGCATCGGAGAAATCCGGTGCGGGTTTCTCATATTTATATTGCGGCGATTTCAGAAAAAAACGCGGCGCCCCACATGTGGTGGGTGCGCGCGCCGCGAAGGCTCAGCGCTGGTAGTTGAATTTCAAGTAACCCCCGGGGGGCTACGCCGTTTCGCGGATGGTCAGATATTCAGCCGGAGGTGCACGCTCGCTCTCCAGGCCGTTTACCGGCGCGGCTTCGTCGGCCGTGCCGATGGCCATGCCGCAGAAGATCATTTCGTTTTCCGGCACCGACAAATATTCGCGGACCTGCGGATGGAACAGCGACCAGGCTTCCTGCGGCGCGGTGTGCAATCGGTGTTCGCGCGCCAGCAGCATGATGTTCTGCATGAACATGCCCAGATCCGCCCACTGACCCTGCTGCATCTGCCGGTCGATGGTGAAAATGAGGCCCGCGGGCGCGCCGAAGAATTCCCAGTTGCGCGAAAAGAATTTCAGGCGGGACATCTTGTCTTCGCGCGGGATGTTCATGGTCGCATACATCTGCTCGCCGACGCGGAAGCGGCGCGTGCGGTAAGGCTCGGTCAGGTCCGGCGGATAGATGTGATATTCGGGCGCGGTTCCCATCGGCGATGTCTTGCGTGTCTCCGCCACGCGGCGGACAAGCTCGTCACGCGCAGGGCCGATGAGCGCATACACCTTCCATGGCTGCACATTGCCGCCGGATGGCGCGCGTGCCGCAAGACGGATAATCTCTTCGATCGTCTCGCGCGAAACCGGATCGGGGTTGAACGCCCGAACCGTTTTGCGCGTGGCAATCGCCTCACTGACGTTCATATCGGCCTCGATGCGAATTGTTTCGCGAGCATGACGCAAAGGACCGCCGCGTCAATCCAAGCCGGATTGACGCGGCGGAATCCCGTTACGAGGCGCTGGAGGCCGTCGAAACGCCGTGACGCACGGTCATCGCCAGGATGGCGGGCACGACGAGGTTGATCGCCTGATCCGCGGCAAGATTGCCGGTGAGGAAACCGCCCAGCGCACCCAGAATGGTCAGCGCGCCGGCGATATAGGTCTTGTATCCGGAAAACATGTTTTCTCCTTTTCACGTTCGGATGTGTTGATGGAGAAGCGGCTTGGCGCCGCTCCGTAAAAATCGGCCGCGCGGATTTCCGTCCGCGGGGCCGAACGCGTCGGCAGCTTCCATGGCAGGCGCCGCCGACGAGTCTGGAATGTCAGACAATCCCGCGCCGGGCGCGGACCGTTTGGGATTCGTCTGCGCGGATGCTAGTTTTCAGCCGCATTCACGCGGACCATCCCGGCTTGACGAACGCGACGACCAGCACCAGCGAAAACCAAAATCCGGCCATCGCGCTTCTCACCGACCTCGACACCGAACCGCACCGGCAGGCCCTCGCGCGCATATTCGGATCGCGGTATCGCGCTTACCGATCGCTCGACGATCTGGCGAAGCGCGGGGCGGAACCGACATTGCTGTCGTTTTCGACATCGGTGATCGTTCCGGCGGAGGTCTTCGAACAGTTCCCGGGCGGCGCGTACAATCTGCATGCCGCCTCGCCGCAATATCCCGGTCGCGATCCGCATCATTGGGCGATCTATGACGGCGCCCGCGACTATGGCGCGACGCTGCACGTGATGGGCAAGCGTGTCGATGACGGCCCCATCATCGATGTGGAGCTTTTCGCGGTGGCGCCGGATGAAAAGCCGATGGCACTTCTAGAACGGGCCAACGCGGCGGCGTTTCAGCTGCTTGCGCGCAATGCCGGCCGATTGACGAGCGGAAAGCTCATCGTGCCGGACGGCAAGTTTGCCTGGAGCGGAAAGAAGCATTCGCGCAAGGACTTTCTCGAAATGTGCCGCTTCGACGCGAGCCTTTCCCGCGAGGAATTCGAGCGCCGCGTGCGGGCCTTCGATGTGCCGCACTACGACAACATCACCGTCACGCTGCACGGCCGCACCTTCCGCCTGGAAAAATGAGCGGCGCGCTCAAAGCCGCGCATCGGCCGCCAGGTAAGCCGATGAACCGAGATAGAGATTGCCGACATCGCCGATCGTTCCGTTGAAGCTCGTTCCCGCCTGCAGGCGCAGGATGATCGCCTGCGGCGTGTCCGCGCCGGAAGTGGTGACGGTGAGCGCGCCCGATATGGTGAGGAATCCGCTTCCCGCATTGTCGTAGAAATTGATCTGGTTTCCGGATGGCGATGCGTTCGCCCATGCCGGATTGCTGTGCCGCAGCTGGGGCGTCACGCGCATCTCCACCGGAAACGGAAACGGTCCGTCGATGGTGAACGCGGTGGATTTCTGCATCAGAAAGCTGGCTGCCGCGAGATGACCGCCAGCCCGGCAGACATCTTGATAATAGCGCTTGGCGCGCAAGAGCTCCGACGGATAGGGACGCAGGATGAACGGCGAATGCGCCGCATCCGGTATGTCGGCGAACGCCGCGCCGGCAACCAGCGGCAACACGCCCAAGCCGGTGACCTGGAAAACATCGGAGGTCGCTGCGACGCCATTCGTCGTGCCGGTGACGCCGCTGCAGTCGCCCGCTGTCCAGCCATTCGCGGCGCCGGTCCGCGAAGAGCCGCCGGCGATGCAGATCGTCGCGCAGAGACCCACGCCGGTATCGATCGCCCATGTGCCGGATGTGTCGCCGCCGCCGATCAGGGTCGATTTCATCTCCCAGGTGTCCGCGGCGTTCACGGTGAAGCTGAACGGAAAAGAGCGCGTCTTGCCCGCATTGCGCAGCGATCCCGAAAACGCCCCGGTGCGATGGGATTTCACCCAGAAGAAAACGGCGCAGCCATTGGCTTGCGCCGTTCCGAATGCCAGCCGCGCGGCATGCACGCCTTCCACGGGAACGACAAGAGAGAGTTCGTCATTCGCGCCGAGAGAAGACTGCGCGCCCGTCACCGAAAGCATGAGCGAATTGCGAAAGCCCGGCGGGCAATCCGTCACCTGTTGCGCGGATGCGGTGAAGCTTCCGCGGAACGCCGCCTGCACGCCATCCACGAGATATTTTGTCTGCAGCGTGCTCGTGGCCGCGAGCGCCACGCTGTTGGCGCCGTTTTCCTGGCTGATCTCCATGCCGATATTGGTGTTGAGGATGAGATCGGCCATCGCCTCGACCGGCGCGCCGAGAATGGCGGCGCGCACCTTCGCCGGGTTGGTGAAAGCCGGAATATCCGCCGCACCCGAATTGCGATCCAGGATGATGGCGTCGGCCCAGGCCGATCCGTCCGGTGAGACCTTGAAATGAAAATCGTCGTCACCCGCAAGGCCGATCTCGGCGCGGCCGGAGAACGCGTCCTGGAACAGAAGCGTGGCGGTGTTGGCCGACGCCTGCTTGTTCAGCGTCACGCGCATGTCGCCGGAGCCGCCGTCGGATACGGAAAGACTCGTGAACAGCACCGCATCGGATTGCACGGAAAGCTTGTTGGTGGAATCCGCCGTCGTGTTCACGCCGATATGCGGGACGCTCTGCACCGAGATCAGGCTGCCGTAATCGGTCCACGCCGCGCCATCGAAAAGCACCAGCTCCGTTTCGTCGATGACATACGCCACCAATCCGGCGAACGGCGCATAGAAGCGCCAGCCGCCATCGGCGCAATAGGCGATCCTGCCATCCTGCCCCGCCCACGCGCCGGTGGCCGTGGCTTTAACAAGATAAGTGTCGCCATCGGCGGGCGATGACGGCGGCGCGGAAAGATCGCGATCGAGAAAGCGCGCGCAGAGCAGCGCGTCCAGCTGATAGAGCGCCTCGTTGTGAGTGACATGTTTCTGCGCCTGCGCAGCCGCAAGCAGCGGCGCACCGGCGCGCGGTGTGGTGTCGGTCATTCTGTGTCTTTCGTTAGGAGAAGAAGATGTTGGCCGTTACGCCCGTGCCGCGTCCGACGACGCTGGAGAGCTGATAGACGGCGAAACGGAATGGCGATGGCAGGCCGGATGGGAAATCGGCGGCGATCTGCGCCGCGGCATAAATGAGCGAAGCGGCGGTGACGCCGGAAAAAGTTCGCTTTACCGCGCCGGAGCCATCGAGGATTTCGACATCGTAGCGCTCCGAGGTCTCGCTCATCGGAATGTCGGTTTGATCCCAGCCGTCGCTGCCGGGTGCGCGGTCGCGGCGAATCCAGGACAGACACAGATCGCCATTGTCCGAACAGGCAGCGCGCAACTGGCATGGCGCGAAGGGCCGCAAGCCGACACCTTCGAATTCCAGCTCGCCGCCCTGATAGGCGGGATCGGAGATCGGCTTGCCCTTCGGCCCCCACAGATAATGAAACGGCAGCGCATATTGATCCGGCGGCAGCGATAGCTGTTGCAACGCGCCATTGAGCACGACAACGCGCGCGCCGGCCAACACCGGATCGCGCATGGCGTTTTCAGTACCCGCCTGCCCGCGCAACAATCGTGACAGCGTCCAGCTGTTCGGCTGGGTGAGCGTAGCATCGGCGAATTGCAGGATTTCC
>Ga0207657_10000130_pt1 | contig 75710 bp, 67 predicted proteins | sample KBSC33metaG_FD_184316 | JGI IMG/M metagenome (GOLD analysis project Ga0207657, IMG submission 184316) | Corn rhizosphere microbial communities from Kellogg Biological Station, Michigan, USA - KBS C3-3 metaG (SPAdes) (version 2) | ecosystem: Host-associated > Plants > Roots > Rhizosphere > Soil ...
GAACGGCGCGCGGTCGGCGGCGAATTCGAGCAGCCAGCGCTGGTCGATCTCGAAGCTGGTCTTGTAGACCGCCTTTTCCTCCGGCGAGAGGAAGTCGAGATGCTGGACCGAGCCGCCGCGCTCGAGGATGGAGTTCCACACCGCGGTCGAATCCTTGCTCTTCGAAGCGAGCAGCTTCTGCAGGTACGGGTTCTTGACCACGAAGCTGCCGGACAGGGTCTTGTGGGTGTAGATGTTGGCCGGGATCGGCTCGATGCAGGCGCTGGTCCCGCCGCAGATGATGCTGATCGAGGCGGTCGGCGCAATCGCCATCTTGCAGCTGAAGCGCTCCATCACGCCCTGCTCCTCGGCGTCGGGGCACGCGCCGCGTTCCTGCGCGAGGACCATGCTGGCCTCGTTGGCGGCGGCGGCGATGTGCTTGAACATCTTCAGGTTCCAGACCTTGGCCATCGGGCTTTCGAAGCCGATGCCCTTCATCTGGAGGAACGAGTGGAAGCCCATCACGCCCATGCCAACGCTGCGCTCGCGCGCGGCGGAATACTTGGCGCGGGCCATCTCGTCCGGCGCGCGGTCGATGTAGTCCTGCAGCACGTTGTCGAGGAAGCGCATTACGTCCTCGATGAAGCGCTTGTCGGTGCTCCACTGCTCCCAAGTCTCGAGGTTGAGCGAGGACAGGCAGCATACGGCGGTGCGGTCGTTGCCCAGATGGTCGCGACCCGTGGGCAGGGTGATTTCCGAGCACAGGTTCGAGGTCGAGACCTTGAGCCCGAGGTCGCGGTGATGCTTGGGCATCATCCGGTTCACGGTGTCGGAGAAGACGATGTACGGCTCGCCGGTCGCAAGCCGGGTCTCGACCAGCTTCTGGAACAGGCTACGCGCATCGACCGTGGCGCGCACGCTGCCGTCCTTCGGGCTCGTGAGGTTCCATTCGGCGCCGGCGCGGACCGCTTCCATGAAGGCGTCACTGACCAGCACACCATGGTGCAGGTTGAGGGCCTTGCGGTTGAAGTCGCCGCTCGGCTTGCGGATCTCGAGGAACTCCTCGATTTCCGGGTGGCTGATATCGAGGTAGCAGGCGGCCGAACCGCGCCGCAGCGAGCCTTGGCTGATCGCCAGCGTCAGGCTGTCCATCACGCGCACGAACGGAATGATGCCGCTGGTCTTGCCGTTGAGGCCCACCGGCTCGCCGATCCCGCGCACGTTGCCCCAGTATGTGCCGATGCCGCCGCCGCGGCTCGCCAGCCACACGTTCTCGTTCCAGGTGCCGACGATGCCTTCGAGGCTGTCGTCGACCGAGTTGAGATAGCAGCTGATCGGCAGGCCGCGTCCGGTGCCGCCGTTCGACAGCACCGGCGTTGCCGGCATGAACCACAGGCGGCTGATGTAGTCGTAGAGCCGCTGGGCGTGCTCTTCGTCGTCGGCGTAAGCGTCGGCGACGCGGGCAAACAGGTCCTGGTAGCTTTCACCCGGCAGCAGGTAGCGATCGTTCAGCGTGTCCTTGCCGAAATCGGTCAGCAGGTCGTCGCGCGCGGCATCGGTCTTCACATTGAAGCGGCGCGCGCGGACGGCTTTCGAATCGACCTCCGGACCGGGTTCGCTTTGGGCGGCGACCTTGAGCGCTTCGGCCATGGCTTCAGCCGCGGCCTGCTCCACGACCAGAGTGTCGCCGCCGTCTTTCCTGTCCATCGTCACCGCCGCCTGTTCGACTTTTTTCTTCGCCGCGGGCTTGGTTTCGGTGCCGCCGGCGGCCGCCGTGTCTGCCAGATCGAGACCCATTGCCGTTTCATCCCCGCTGCGAAATTCCATAGTCGTCCTGCCCCCGATTCATTGCCCCGGCGGAACATCCTTTCATAGCAGATGTTCCGCATCTGTTCGAATCAATTGGGCGCTGCCGCACCCTATCAATTCACCTGTCGTACGCGGGAAAAACTTTTCCCGTATTTGTCCCCAGAAGGGCGCGCGGAACCCCGTCAACGACCGGATCCCGCCATCTCGCAAGGCCGCTCCGGCCACCGACGGAATCTAGGTCTTGTGGGTGTCCCCCGCAACCCGACCACTACACATTGTGAATCGACCGGGACTCGCGCGCAAGAGGGTTAAGGCCGGCTTAAGCGCCGATCGCGAGGTGTGTTGCCCAGACAATACGCCGCGACGCGTGGGGAAATCTCGGCCCGTGCGATGCGCAAGAGTCAAAATGAGTTCTCCAAAAATATTTTTGTCCCCCGCCGGGTTTGAAGCAATCGAATCCGGCGGTGGAATCTTGCTTCCTCGAAGCCGCCTAAGCGGCAACACAATGTCCGAATCAGGCCTCGGCCCAGCGGCGCACGAGGTTGTGGTAGACCGCGGTCAGCCGCAGCACCTCGCGGTCTGTCTTGCCGCGCTCGGCGGTGAGCGCCTGGACGCTCTGGTCGAGGTCATAGAGCATCTCGCGCGCGGCGTGATCGGCGACCAGCGACTGCAGCCAGAAGAAGCAGCTGACCCGCTCGCCCCGCGTGACCGGCGTCACGCGGTGGAGACTGGTCGACGGGTAAAGCACCATTTGCCCCGCCGGGAGCTTGTACGAGAGCGTGCCGAAGCTGCCTTCGATCTCGAGCTCGCCGCCGTCGTAGTCCTCCGGCTCGGTGAGGAACAGCGTGGCCGACAGGTCGGTGCGGATGCGCGCGCCGGTGGGGCCGTGGAAGCGGATCGCGTTGTCGACGTGGAGGCCGAATTCCTCGCCCTCGCCGTAGCGGTTGAACAGCGGCGGGAAGACCGAATGCGGCAACGCCGCCGAGAGGAACGCGGCGTTTGCCATCAGCGCCGCGGTGACCTGCGCCTGCGCCGCCTGGGTCGCGGCACCCTGCTCGGGAAGCTGGCGGTTCTTCTTGACGCTCGCCGAGCCGGCGCCGCTTGTGGCGTTGCCGTCGACCCATTCTGCCGCGAGGACTTCTTCGCGCAGCGCCAGCGCGTCTTCGTGAGGGAGCACCCCGGGAATGGTCAGCAGCATCGCCGGCTCTCCTACAGCGTGACCGTCACGCTCGCGGTCGCCTGGCGCCCGGGGGCAACATAGCTGAACGGCGCGCCCGAGCGGTAGATCGCATCGTAGTAGCGCTTGTCGGTAAGGTTGGTCACGTTGGCGCGAAGCTCGATCCGATTGTCCAGGCGGTAACGGCCGACGAGATCGAACTTCCAGTAACCAGGCACCGAATTGCCGTTGGCGTCCAGCGTGCCGCCGAAGATGCGGCTGCGGTAGGTCGCCTGCCCGCCGAGCATGAGCCGTTTCGTCACGGCGTAGTTGGCGAGCAGGGCGAAGCTGTGCCGCGGCACGTTGGCGAAACGCCGGCCGACGATCGCCGGATCGGCGCTGGCGACGATCTTGGCGTCGAGGAACGTGTAGCCGCCGAACAGCGCCAGGCGGCTGGTCAGGTTTCCGCTGACGCCGAGCTCGAAGCCCTGGCTGCGCAGCTTGCCGACGTCGACAAAGACATTGTTGCCCTGGTTCTCGCGGGCATCGGTTTTGTCGATGCGGAAGGCGGCGGCGGTCAGCAGCAGGTGACCGCCGGCGGCTTCCCACTTGGCGCCGAGCTCCCACGCCTTGTTGTGCTCGGGTTGCAAGTCCTCGACGCCGACCACGCCGCCGTAGGTCGGGCTGGTGGAATCGAGCTGCTCGCCGCTGGGGTTCGCGCTCGTGGCGAAGCTGGCGTAGAGACTGACCGCCTCGACCGGCTTGTAGAGAAGGCTCGCCTGGAAGTTGAGAAAATCGACGTTCGATTCGACGTCGTACGGCGTGCCCCGGGTTTCGCCCTTCGCGCGGATATCGAAAGTGTCGTAGCGCGCGCCGAGCAGCAACTGCCACCTCTCGCCGAACTTGAGCGTGTCGAGCGCGAACGCCGACCAGCTGTCGACCTTGGTGGTGGCCGGCGGCACCGTCGGATCGACCACCGCTGGGATCTTGAAACCCAGGACCGGATCGGGATTGAACAGGTCGCGGGTGAAGCCGCTCGGCACGCCGACCTGGTTGCCCTGGTCCGTCTCGATGAAGGCCGGGAAGGCATAGCGCAGGTTGGTCACCTTTTCCCGGCTGAACTCCCCGCCGAGGACGACCTCGTGGCGGACCGCGCCGCTAGCGAAATCGAGGTTCATAGTGGTGATGTTGCCGAGGTACCTGGTGACGGCGTCGCGTTGCGCGGTGCCGGTGTCGACCACCAGCTCGCCCGGCATGAACCCGGCGGCGAGGTCGACCGGATCGTTCGCCACCACCCGCGGCGCGCGCGGCACGCTGACGACGTAACGGTTGGTAACCTCGCCATAGCGGGTCTGGCTGCGCAGCTTGACTTCGCTCGATGGATGCCATTCGATCGCGCCGGTAGCGATATCGGCGCCGTTCTTGAGAAAATCGCGGCCGACCGCGCCGTAGAAATTGTCCGGATCGACCTTGTACGGCTCGAGCGTCGCCGGATCGAACGGGTGGCCGTAATCGCTCATCCCGTTCGTGCGCAGGTAGTAGTAGTCGGCGTCGAGCGAGAGCGTCGGCGACAGCCTCCACGTCACCGCCGCTGCCGCGCCCCACCGTTCGTTGTCGACGTGGTCGCGCCCGGGAGTCCCGCCCGTGTGGTAGAGGCCATTAACCCTCAGCGCCACGCCGGGCGCCAGCTGGTAATTCGCATCGATAGTGGCGCGGGCCATGGCGGAGGAGCCGCCGGTCAGCTCGCCGACGACGAAGTCGCCGGCGGTCCGGGCCTTTTTGGATTCGAGCCCGACCGAGCCGCCGGTGGTGCCGCGACCCATGAAGGCGCTCGACGGGCCCTTGACGATTTCGACCTGCTCGACGGCGAAGATCTCGCGGCTGGACACGCCGGGATCGCGCTGCCCGTCGATATAGACGTCGTTCCTCGCCTCGAACCCGCGGATGAAAATGCGGTCCCCGAAGGCGTTGCCGCCCTCGCCGGTTCCCAGCGTCACGCCCGGCGTGGTCCGGGCAAGCTCGCGGAAGCTCGTCGCCCCCTGGTCCTGGATGACTTCCTTCGGGATCACGGTGAGCGACTTGGGCGTATCCCGCACCGGCTCGGTAAAGCGGCTGTCGCCCGAGCGGTTCACCTTGTATGGCGCCTGCCGGTCGGCATGGGGGTTGGCGTCCTTGAGCCGTTCGCCCTCGACGACGATCTCCGGGCCGCCGTCGCCGGCCCCTGCCGCCGCCACTTCGTCCGCCGCATGGGCGACACCCGGCAGGAACGCTGTCGCCAGGACGGCAAGCAGGGCTCCCGCGGCAGGAGCGGGACGGAGAGAAGCAGAAGTCACGGTAAAGGCCCTCATTGATTTTCGAGAGCGCTATTGCGAGAAACTCGCAAATGGTCAACCGCTAATGCGAATAATTCTTATTTACGAGATTCCAACGGGCCCGTCGTCGGCGTCCCGCTTGCGCAACCCTCCCACCAGGCTAGATTGCGGCCCGGTCGCAAGGGAGAGTCAGCCATGCTCAACGTGCTTTCAGCCATCATTGTCGGCCTGATCGTCGGCGTCCTTGCCCGTTTCTTCTATCCCGGGCCTGTCCCCATGGGCTGGCTCGCCACCCTGCTCCTCGGCATCGGTGGCTCGCTTCTGGCCGGGCTCGTCACCAGCCGCGGCGCGCGCGAATTCCACCGCGCCGGTTTCATCGCCTCGATCGTCGGCGCGATCGTACTGATCTTCGTCGGGCACCTGCTGCACATCGGGTAGGCCAATTCCCAGCGCCGTGTGAGATTCGCCAAGCGCTACACGGTGGTGCCGAAGAACCTGCCGACGCCGGCGGTCACCGCCATCGCCAGTGCACCCCAGAAGACCACGCGCAGGACGCCTTTGACGAGCGAGGCTCCGCCGGCGCGAGCGCCGAGCGCGCCCAGCATCGCGAGGAAAGCCAGCGAGGCCGCGGTGACGCCGATCGGCAAAACCGGCAAAGGGGCGGCCCAGGCGGCGACCAAAGGCAGCGCGGCACCGACCGAAAACGTCGCAGCGGAAGCCATCGCCGCCTGCAGCGGTCGCGCCGCTGTCAGCTCTGAGATCGCCAACTCGTCCCGCGCGTGGGCGGCGAGGGCATCCTTGGCCGTCAACTGCCGGGCGACCTCGCGCGCCAGCTCGGGTGTAAGTCCGCGATTACGATAGATCGCCGTCAGCTCGTCGAGCTCGAGGTCCGGCATGTCCGCCAGCTCGCGCCGCTCGCGGGCGAGATCGGCCGCTTCCGTATCCGCCTGCGAGCTGACCGACACATACTCGCCCGCCGCCATCGAAAGAGCCCCTGCCGCAAGACCGGCAAAGCCGGCGAGCATGACCTCCGATTTGCCGGCCGCGGCAGCGGCCACGCCGACGATGAGGCTCGAGGTCGAGACGATCCCGTCGTTGGCGCCGAGCACCGCTGCCCTCAGCCAGCCGATGCGGCCGATGTTGTGCCGTTCGCTGTGCAATCTGCTCATCCCAGCCTCCACGGCGCATGTGGCGCTCGTCCGCGTCCCCGCGTCATCGGCAATGTTACGGATCGCATCCCGTCAAGCCGCCTCGGCCTTCCGGGGCGGCGCCATCAGAGCGAAGAAATCCCCCGGCGGCGGGGTCGCCTCGCCGTCGATGGCGAAGCCGGGATAGCCCTCCTGCGCGATGGCCTCGGATATCGCGCGGTACCGCGGCACCCCGCCGATGTAGGCCATGAAGCTGCGCGGCTTTCCCGGTATGTTGGCGCCGGTGTACCAGCTCCTGGCATCGGGATAGACCGTCGGCGCCGCGACGGCATTGACGTGCTCGACCCACGCTCGCTCGGCTTCCCCCGTTGCCTCCACGGTCCGGCCACCAAGCACTTCCAGGCACTCCCCGATCCATTCGACGTGCTGCTCGATCGAGACCATCATGTTCGACAGCACCGAGGGGCTGCCCGGCCCGGTGATCAGGAACAGGTTGGGAAAGCCCTCCGGCATCAGCCCGAGGTAGGCCTGAGGCCCGTTCGCCCACTTCTGCGCCAGCGTGCGCCCGGCGCGCCCGGTGATGGCGATCTTCGCCAGCGCGCCGGTGATCGCGTCGAAGCCGGTGGCGAGGACGATGGAGTCGAGCGCGAACTCGCGCTTCGCGGTCTTCAGGCCGTGCGCCGTGATGCGCTCGAGCGGCTCGGCGTTGAGATCGACCAGGGTCACGTTGTCGCGGTTGAAAGTCTCGAAATAACCGGTGTCGATGCACATCCGCTTCGAGCCGACCGGGTGGTCCTTCGGGCACAGCAGCTCGGCGACCTCGGTGTCGTGCACTATCTCGCGTACCTTGCGGCGGACGAACTCGGCGAGCGTCTCATTGCCCGCGCGGTCGAACAAGAGGTCGGGAAAGGCGCCTAGAATGCCCAGGCCGCCCTGCTGCCAGCCTTCCTCATAAAGCGCCGTGCGCTCGGCCTCGCTGACCGACATCGACGGTGCGCTCGACGGGTTGCCGTGGGCGATGGCGCCGAAATAGCCTTGCCGCATCTGCCGTCGCCGCTCGCGGTAGTTGGCCTTGAAGTCAGCCTCGTACTCGGCGCTCATCGGGTGGTTGTGCGCCGGGGCGACGTAGTTCGGCGTGCGCTGGAGCACCGTCACCTGCGCGGCGTCGCGGGCGATCACCGGGATCGCCTGGATCGCGCTCGATCCGGTGCCGACCACCGCCACGCGCTGCCCCGCAAAGTCGACGCCCTCGTGCGGCCAAAGCCCCGTCTGGTAGACGCCGCCTTCGAAATCATCGAGGCCCGGGATGTCGGGTCGGTTGGGCGTCGAGAGGCAACCGGTCGCCATGATGCAGTAACGCGCCGTAACGCTCTCGCCGCGGTCGGTTGCAACTGTCCACAGTTCGCTCGTTTCGTCGAACGTCGCCGCGCTCACCCGTGTCGAGAAGCTGATGTCGCGCCTGAGGTCGAAGCGGTCGGCGACGTGCTGGACATAGCGCAGGATCTCCGGCTGCGTCGCGTAACGCTCGCTCCAGTGCCACTCCTGTTCGAGCTCTTGGTCGAACGAATAGCTGTACTCCATGCTCTCGACATCGCAGCGAGCGCCCGGATAGCGGTTCCAGTACCACGTGCCGCCTACGTCGTCTCCGGCTTCGAAGACGTGCGCAGTCAGCCCCACACCGCGCAGCTTGTGCAGCATGTAGAGCCCCGCAAAGCCCGCACCGACGATGACAGCGTCGAAATCCCTCTTCGCTCCAGGCCTCTGCGCCACAGGTCCTCTCCCCCATGCCAGCGGATTCGGAGAGGCTTATAGCCCATTGTTGCCGCCGTGCGCGGCCCTCATTTTCGTTGGACCGAAATCGATTTCGCGGGCAAGTTGACGGCAGGATCGCACCCGCTCTTCGGGAGGGGCGCGGCCGTGCCTGAGGGAACCGAGCAAGACCCGCGATCGGCCGACCTGTTCGGCCATCCGCGCGGCCTGACGGTTCTCGCCACGACCGAGATGTGGGAGCGCTTCTCGTTCTACGGGATGCAGGCGATCCTGCTGCTTTACATGACCAAGTACCTGCTGCTCCCGGAGCACGCCCGCCACGTGCTCGGGCTGGAGGCGTTCCGCTCCGGTCTCGAAGCGGTGGTCGGCAAGCTGACCGACCTCGCGTTCGCGGCGCAGACCTATGGCCTCTATTCGGGAATGGTCTACCTCACGCCGCTCGTCGGGGCATGGCTCGGCGATCGCGTGCTGGGACGGACGCGTACGGTCACCATCGGCTGCCTGCTGATGGCCGCCGGGCACCTCGCGATGGCCAGCGAGGTGCTCTTCCTCGGCGCGCTCACGCTCCTGATCCTCGGCGCGGGCTGCCTGCTCGGCAACATGATGGCGCAAGTGGGGCTGCTCTATTCGGCGGAGGACGAGCGGCGCACGCGCGCGTTCGGGGTTTATCTCATCACGCTCAACATCGGCGCCCTCGTGGCGCCGCTGGTGATCGGCACGCTCGGCGAGAAGGTATCGTGGCACTGGGGGTTCGGCGCCGCCGGCATCGGCATGCTGATCGGTCTGGCGACTTACCTCCTCGGCCGCCGCCACCTGCCGCCCGACACGATCTCCGAACGCGGCCCGAAGGTCCGCCTGACGCGCGGCGAATGGCGGCGGGTCGGCGCGATCCTTTTGCTGCTGTTCGGGCCCTACATGCTCTACTACACGGTCACCAACCAGTCGTACGGGATCATGTACGTCTGGGCGGATAGTCACGTGGACCGCACGATCCTCGGCTTCGAGGCGCCGGTTACGTGGATCGGCATCTTCGACGGACTGGCGACGATTACCGGCGTGTGGCTGGGCAACCGCCTGGCTTTGGCGCTGCAGCGAAGGGGCCGCGACTGGGGCGACGTGACCAAGTTCGCCCTCGGCGCCTCGGGCGTCGCGCTGGCATGGCTGTTCGCTTTCGGCATTGCCCGATTGCCGATCACGCCGCTCGGCCTGTGGCTCAGCTTCTACGTGCTGCAGGATTTCAGCTACGGCGCGTTGATCGAGCCGCCGATCGGGGCGCTGGTCTCGCGCGATTCCCCGCCCTCGGTCGTCTCGATGATGATGGCGATGTATCGGGCATCGCAGGCCTGCGCCTATTTTCTCGCCGGCTGGCTCGACCGCTATTACGAGCCGATGGGCGCGGCTGCGTTCTTCCTGTTCACGGCGGCCATGGCGGCGGTCAGCGCACTGGCCATTATCGGAGCCTGGCGCTGGTGGGTCCATGCGCTCGGACCAGTCGAGGAGGCGATGCAGCACCACGAGCAGGCTAGCTTGTCGCCGTGATCCAGCGGGCGCGCAGCGAAAGGACCAGGCATCATGGCAGGATACGTTATCGCGAACTACCGGGTGACCGACCCGGACGGCATGAAGAAGTATCTCGAGGTCGTCAGGGCGACGCTCAGCGCCCACGGGGCCGAAGTGCTGGCCGCCGATTACAACTCGCTATCGATCGAAGGCGACGCTCCGCCAACCACAATCGTCCTGCGGTTTGCCTCGGTCGAAGCGGCGAGAGGGTGGTACGATTCACCCGAATACCAGGCGATCAAGGACTTGCGAATCGACAACAGCGGCGAAGGCCGACTGGTGATCGCGGAGAGCTTCGCGCCGCGTGCCTAGGGGTCCTATGGCACCAGCACCGTATCGCGCGCGACCAGGTCAAGATCGGGATAATCGAGGATGTAGTGCAGCCCGCGGCTCTCGTGGCGCTTGAGCGCGCTCTTCACGATGAGGTCGGCGCATTGCAGCAGGTTGCGCAGCTCGATGAGGTCGGTGGTGACCCGGAAATGGCCGTAATAGTCCTCGATCTCGCCGTAGAGCATGTTGATCCGGTGCTGCGCGCGCTCGAGGCGCTTGGTGGTCCGCACGATGCCGACGTAGTTCCACATGAAGCGGCGGATCTCGGTCCAGTTCTGCTTGATGACGACTTCCTCGTCGGAATCGGTCACCCGGCTTTCGTCCCACTCGCGGATCGCCGGCGGGTCGTAGAGCTTGTCCCAGCAGTCGAGGATGTCGCGCGCGGCCGCCTCGCCGAAGACGAAGCATTCGAGGAGGGAATTGGAGGCGAGGCGATTGGCGCCGTGAAGGCCGCTCTCGGTACACTCGCCCGCGGCCCACAGGCCCGGCAAATCCGTGCGGGCGTCGAGGCCGATGCAGATGCCGCCGCAGGTGTAGTGCTGCGCCGGGACGACCGGGATCGGCTCTTTCGTCATGTCGATCCCGAGGCCGAGCAGCTTCTCGTGGATGGTCGGAAAATGCTCCTTCACGAAATCGGCCGGCATGTGGCTGATGTCGAGGTGGACGTAATCGAGGCCGAAACGCTTGATCTGGTCGTCGATCGCGCGCGCCACGATATCGCGCGGCGCCAGCTCGGCGCGCGGGTCGTAATCGGGCATGAAACGATGGCCGGTCTCGGGATGCTTCAACTGCCCGCCTTCCCCGCGCACCGCTTCGGTAATGAGGAAGTTCTTGACCTCGAGGTTGTAGAGGCAGGTCGGGTGAAACTGCATCATCTCCATGTTGGAGACGCGGCAGCCCGCACGCCACGCCATCGCGATGCCGTCGCCGGTCGCGCCGCTCGGCGCGGTCGAGAAGCGGTAGACGCGCCCCGCTCCGCCCGAAGCCATCACCGTCGCCCGCGCGCGGTACACGTCGACCCGGCCCGTCGCCGCATCGAGCGCGTAGGCACCCCAGACGCGGCCCGAGCCCGAATAGCGCTCCTCGTTGCGGCCGGTGACAAGGTCGATGCAGGTCTTGTCCGGCAGCAGCGTTATGTTCGGATGCGCTTCCGCCGCCTTGAGCAACGCCGCCTCGACCGCCCAGCCCGTGGCATCGGCGACATGGACGATGCGACGGTGCGAGTGCCCTCCTTCGCGAGTGAGATGGAGTTCGGCGCCTTCGGTATTGAACGGGACGCCCAGCTCGACCAGGCGCGCGATCGCCCGCGGGGCACGCTCGATGACGAACTCGACCGTCTCGCGCCGGTTGAGCCCGGCGCCCGCGACCATCGTGTCGCGGATGTGGTCCTCGAAGGTATCGCCGGCATCGAGCACCGCGGCGATCCCGCCCTGCGCCCACGCGGTCGAGCCACCGGTCAGCGGGCCTTTCGCGAGTACCGTCACCGTGCGCTCCTGCGCCAGCGTCAGCGCGGCCGTGAGGCCGGCGGCGCCCGAGCCGATGATGAGCACGTCGCAAGTATGTGCTGTCATGCGCGCGTCATGGCCGCAAGCGGCCGGCGCGGCAAGCTCACGCGTGAGTGACCGCCCCGCTGGTGAGCTGCACGAACACATCCTCGAGATCGGCCTCGCGGGTGGTTACGTCCTCGATGACGAAGCCCTGGTCGCGCACCAGGCCGAGGACCTGGCCCGCGGTGACCTTGCTCTTGTCGTAAGTCACCTCGATGGTCCGCTCGCCGGTCATCTCGCTCTTGATGAACGAGGGGCTGCTCGGCGCCTCGGTCACGTCGCGCTCGACGGTGATCGAGACGATCTTCTCGCCGATCGTTCCGACCAGCTCGCGGGTCGGCTTGTTGGCGATCAGCTGCCCGTGATTGATGATCGCGATCCGATCGCACAATTGCTCGGCTTCCTCGAGATAATGGGTGGTCAGGACCACCGTCACGCCCTCGACGTTGAGCTCGCCGACGAGCTCCCATAGCTGCCGGCGCAGCTCGACATCGACGCCGGCCGTAGGCTCGTCGAGCACCAGGATCGGCGGCGCATGGACCATCGCCTTGGCGATCAGCAGCCGCCGCTTCATGCCGCCCGACAGCGTGCGCGAATAGGCGTCGCGCTTGTCGGCGAGATGCACGGCGCGCAGCAGCTCGTCGGAGCGGCGCAGGTGCTTGGCGATGCCGTACATGCCGCCCTGGTTCTCCAGCACCTCGAAGGGCGTGAAGAACGGGTCGAACACGATCTCCTGCGGCACGATGCCGATGGAGAGCTTGGCGTTGCGCATGTCGCGGTCGATGTCGTGGCCCCAGACCTCGATCGTGCCGCTGGTCTTCATCACCAGCCCGGCCATGATGTTGATCAGCGTCGATTTGCCGGCGCCGTTGGGGCCGAGCAGGCCGAAGATGCCGCCCTGCGGCACGTCGAAGCTCACGCCCTTCAGCGCGAGCTTGGGCGGCTCGTCGCCTTGGGCGGCATATTCCTTCACCAAATCGCGGATGCTGATGGCGGCGCCGTTCTCGCTCATGGCGAGCGCCTTTACGGTTCAGTTCACGACCCGGCAATGGCGGTGAAGATCCGGTGAACGTTACCTCGCCGTTAACCATGCCGGGCAACCAACCGCTGTCGAGCGATGGGCTAGGCCCGCATTCATGGGACCTGGGATCATCCGCTTGCTTCGCCCAAGAATGGGCGAGGCGCGCCACTTTCGCGCAGCGCTGTGCGCGTTACTGGCCGCGACGGCTTGCCTCCTCGTCCCGCAGCAGGCTTCGGCCCAAAGCAGGACCGCCTCCGCCAATTCCAGCGCCATCGTCCTGACACCAGGTTCCATCGTCAAGACGTCGGACATGGATTTCGGCAGCATCGCCGTGGCAGCGACGGCCGGCACCGTGGTCATGTCGCCTTCGGCAACGGCCACGTGCACAACCACGGGAACGCTGGTGCACAGCGGCACCTGCAAGGCGGCAGCGTTTGCCATCCGAGGCGTCAGGAACCAGCGATTGAAGCTCAAGAGCACCGACATCGCGCCGGTCACCCTGGCCGGGCCCGGCGGGGCGACGATGACGCTCGACACGATGTCGCTCGGCGTCAGCGGCCTCAGCCCGATCGCCAAGGGCAATGGCTTTGACTACACGATCAGCGACGCCAGCGGCAACGCCACCTTCTGGGTCGGAGGGACCTTGCACGTCGGCGCGGCGCAAACGCCCGGTGTCTATACCGGGGTCATGGTCGTGACCGTTCAATTCAACTGACGCGCCGAGCGTTCGATGTTGCGCCGTTTCGCCCGCGGCGATATCGGCAAGCCATGACGCTCACGCCCGATCGCTTCACGCCCGAAATCACGCCGGTGGAAACGCGCCACGTTTGGTGCGACGGCGCCGGCGACATCCGCGGGGGCGAGAATTATCGCCCGGCGGCGCTCGGCCATCCGCGCGTGTACATGGAGATCGACGAGAAGGGCTACGTCGATTGCGGCTATTGCGACAGGCGCTTCGTCCTCCAGGGCGACCCTGCCGAACACGGCAACCGCGAAGTCGGACCGGGTGACCTGCCGGCGCCCGGGGACGGCAGCGTCAACTGAGGGACGGGTCAGCCTTAGTTCATTGGCGGTGGCTTATGGCAGCGTGAGGAGGAACGGTTATGAAGACCCTTGCCCTTGTCCTCGCCGGCGCGGCCTTGGCGCTCGCGGCATCCGCGGCCACGGCTTCCCGGACATCCGAAGCCGGCGAGGCACGCCTTGCGCGCATGCTCGAGGGGCGCACCGCCGGCAAACCCGTCAGCTGCATCGACACGCTGGGCAGCAGCACGAAGATGCAGGTCATCGACGAGGTGGCGCTCGTGTATGACGCGGGAAAGACCATTTATGTCGCCCGTCCCGCCGATCCGCACATGCTGCGCCGGAACGACGCGGTGGTGATGGACCGCTTCAGCCCGAGCCGCCTGTGCGTGCAGGACGTCATGCGCACGATCGATCGCTACGACGGCTTCACGACCGGTGCGCTGTTCCTGCAGGACTTCGTGCCCTACACGAAGAACGGTTGAGCGAAGGAACCGCGATGAGGATCCTCGCCCTGCTCCTTGGCAGCGCGGCCCTGGCGATTGCGCCGTTCGCAGCTTCGGCCAAGTCGGTCACCGAAAGGGGCGACGCCCAGCTGGCGCTTTTGATCGGCTCCCGCACGGCCGGTACCCCGGTCAAGTGCATCAACATCGTCTCTGCGCGGCCCGATGCCTTGCGGGTGATCGACGGCATGGGCGTCGTCTTCAGGGCCGGCGACACGATCTACGTGTCGCGCGCGGTCGATCCGGCAAAACTGCGCTCGACCGATGTCGAACAGCTCGACCGGATGCTGCCCACCCGGCTGTGCAGCTCGGACCGCCTCTGGACCTACGACAAGTTCACCGGCAGCCTGACCGGCGTGGTCGGCCTGACGGACTTCGTGCCCTACACTCGGGCAGGCTGAGCTTGACGGCCGCCCGGCGCCGCTGGGCGGCGGAACTGCTCCACTTCTGGTTTCACACGCTGGATCCGGCGGACTGGTTCCGCTCGTCGCCGGTGATCGACGACGAACTGCGGCGGCGCTTCGCGCACGACTGGGCGATGCTGCGGGGGCGACCCGCGCGCGAGTTCCTCGGCGATCCGCTCACCGCGCGCGCCGCGGTGCTGCTGTTCGACCAGATCCCCCGCAATATTCATCGCGGCAGCCCGCTCGCCTTCGCGACCGATCCGCTGGCGCGGGCCATCACGAGCGGCATCATGCAACGCGGCTGGGACAAGCGGCTGAAGGGCGCCGAGCGGCAGTTCATCGCGCTTCCCCTGATGCACAGCGAGGCGATCCGGGACCAACGCCTTTCGCTCGCCTATTTCGCGAGGCTCGGCCTCCGCTACGGCTGGCCCTTCGCGCGCAGCCATTACCGGATGATCGCCCGTTTCGGCCGCTTCCCGCACAGGAATGCAGTGCTCGGGCGCGCGACGACGCCGGCCGAAAAGCGGGCCGTCGAGGCGGGCTTCCACTGGTAGGCTGCCGACGCGAGCGCGCGGCCATTTACAATCGCCGCGCGAGGACTAAGCTGACGGTCAGCGAGAGCAGATCCGGGGGGAGCGGGCTCTATGAAATATGCCGTCTGGTTCGTGCGCCTGGTATTCGCGGCGTGGATGATCCCGGCCGGTCTCAATCATTTCGTGTACCTGTTCCCGCAGCCCATGGGCGACCAGCCGCTCAGCACCGAGCTGATCAAGGCGCTGCTCGACAGCCATATGTTCGACATCACCAAGACGATCGAGCTGCTGGCGGGAGTATGCGTGCTGTTCGGCTTCTACACGCCGCTGGCGCTGGTCGTGTGCCTGCCGGTCTCCTTCTGCGTGTGGTACTGGGACGTGCCGCTGCAGGGCTGGGGCTCGACATCGGCGATCTATGGCTGGGCCGTGCTGCTCAGCAACCTGTTCCTGTGCGCCGCGCACTTCGAGTACTATCGCGCCCTGTTCGCGGTCAGCTCGCAGCCGCGTGCCATGGGCTGGGTCGGGCCTCTGCCGCCGCAGGCCGGAGCGGGGGCATGAAGACCTTGATCCTTGTCGCCCGCGTGGCGTTCGGCGCGTGGATGCTGGCCAGCGGCTTCAACCACTTCTTTCTGCCGCTGTGGCCGGAGCCGATCGGCACCGAGCCGCTCGCCGTGCAGTTGATGGCCGCGCTCAGCCACAGCCACCTGATCGACGTGACCTACGCGATCCAGCTTGTCGGCGGAGCGCTGATTCTCATCGGCGTCTTCGTCCCTTTCGCACTTTGCGCGGTGATGCCGGTGTCTGTCGGCGCGGCGTTCTGGACGGTGATCCTCGAGCACCAGCCCCTCGAAGCAACGCTCGGGCTGCTCGCGGTGGCGCTCAATGCCGCGCTGCTGTTCGCCTATCTCGACTACTATCGGGACATGCTGCAGCGGCATTCGCTGTCGTACGGCGAAAGCTGAGGGGGGCGGCATGAACTTCGAAGCACTCTACGTGAACCCCAAAGGCGCGACGCCGAAAGCGCAGTACGTTCCCGCGCTGATCGTGCTCCTGGCGGTCGTCGCCTTCTATTACTTCCTCGTTCGCGGCCGAACCGGCCAGTTCGCGCTGCTGATGCTGCTCTATCCCGGCCTGGTTCTGCAGGCGCGCCGCCTGCACGCCATGGGCAAGAACGGCTGGCTCGTGCTCGTTCCGGGTGCGACGATCGCAGCGGCGGCGTGGCTGCACCTTTACGGGCCGGCTTCCGGTGCGATCGACTTCGTGACCGGCGCCGCTGTCGGTCTTTCGACCGGTTTTGTGCTTTGGGGCCTTTTCGGCAAGGACGGCGCCGCGGCCTAAAGCGTGCGCGCCAGCCTCACGCTCGTGCGTTCGTAGCCGAGCCTTTCATAGAAGCGGTGCGCGTCGGTCCGGCGGACATGGCTGGTGACCTCGACCATATAGCACCCGCGCTTCGCCAACAGGCGCTCCGCCGCCCGTACAAGCGCGGCGCCGATGCCGCGGTTGCGCACACGTTCGTCGACTACCATCATCGAAATCCGGCCGACCGGCGCCGGCCGGTGCAGCACGCGCATGATCGAGGTGCTGAGGCAGGCCATGACCTCGCCTTCCAATTCGGCGACGAGCACCAGCCTGCCCTCGGCTTCCATCGCCACGAGGCGCTCGGCGACTTCATCCGGCGTGACCTCATATTCCAGCTGCCCGATCAACCGAGCGAGCGCGACGCCGTCGCCTGGCCCGGCCGACCGGATCAGCGGCTCGCTCACTGCCTCGCCGGCGCCGGCGCTTGAGCCATCGCCGCCAGGTACTCCGCCTGCATCTCGGGCGTGAGCACTTCCATCATCTGGCGGCCCTCGATCCACAGCTCGATGACGCCGAACAGGCCGCCGCGCTTGCGGTATTTTGCCGGCCAGCCTTCGCGCTCGGCGATCGCGAGGACTGACTCGCGCTCGAGCCTCGTCGCGATCGCGCCGTGCGTGGCGCTGAACCGGTCCTGGCCCGACGCCTCGCCGTGCGCATCGTTGTCGCCTGCGCTTTCGCGCAGCACCGTCCCCTGCGGATAGACTTCCAGCGCCGTCCCGCGCTCGTCGCCCGCCAGGGCCATCCAGCCGTTGTCGGATATCGGCGGGAAGGCAATGACCCGCCCTTCCCAAAGCTCGGCCACGACGGAGGCGACGTGCCGGGGATCATCGGCGGCAATCGACATGTGAAACAGCATTTCATGTCTCCCGAATCGACCGGCCCTCGTTAGAAAGTGGCACAGATTGTGTCAATCCATATTGACACTTTTTGTGCCACTTGCTAGGCGATCGGCATGTCCGACACCCTCGCCGGCCGTCCTGCGCGCGACCTCAAGAAGCAGCAAGCGCGCGAGCAGATCCTCGATGCTTTCATCGAGCTGATGACCGAAGGGGCCGTTGATCTCAGCCACGATGCCGTCGCCGAGCGCACCGGTCTGGGCCGGCGCACGGTGTATCGCTATTTTCCCGACCGCGCGGCGCTTATGGACGGCGCGCTCCTGCGCGTGCGCGAGCTGGCGGGCGTCAGGGTCGATTATCCGCGCAGCGCCGATGATCTGCTGGAGACGCTCGAGCCGATCTACACCGGGTTCGATGCCATCGCGCCGATCATCACCATGCTGAGGACGACCCCGCAAGGACGCCAGCTTCGGCTGGCGCAGAACGACCAGCGTGTCCGCAGCTACAGCGCAGCCCTCGCCGACGCCGTACGCGACTTGACGCCTTCGGACCGCAGGCTCGCGACCGCCATGCTCCAGGTGCTGCACACCACGCCGTGGCTCGAAATGCGCGACCACTGGGGGCTCAGCGGACGCCAGATCGCACGGGCGACCGGATGGGCCGTGCGCACGCTGCTGCGCGACCTGCAACGCCGCGGCAGCCTTCCCCTGGACCGGGATTTGCCGGCACCGGCGAACGATTAGCCATCGGACGGAATGCATGTAACGCTCTCGTAACTTCATCGTTACGGTAATTAACGTGACGAAGGAAAGCGCCCTTCCTAGGCCGCGCGCCGTCCCAGGAGGCGTTGACTTTGTCCGATATTCGCAACCGCACGCGCGCCGCCCTGGTGTCCGCTTCGGCATTGGCCTTGTTCTGCCTTCCGCAAACCGCCAGCGCCGAGGCCGCCGCAGCGACGACGGCTCCCCCGGCTGACGCCGCAACGCCCCGGGCGGCCGAACAGGACACGGCCGCGCCGCCTTCGAGCGACAAGTCGGACCCGTCGAGCAAGGCGAAGGCCGCAAACGACGCCAGCGAGATCGTCGTCACGGCCTCGCGCACCGACCTGCTCGGCAGCGCCACCACGGCGAGCCAGGGCCACATCACCCAACAGGAAATCGGCCTGCGGCCGATCACGCGGCCGGGTGAACTGTTCGAGAGCATTCCCGGCCTCGTCGTCACCATCCACTCGGGCGAAGGCAAGGCCAACCAGTACCTGATCCGCGGCTTCAACCTCGATCACGGCACCGATTTCGCCAACTTCGTCGACGACATGCCGGTCAATCGACCGACAAACACGCATGGCCAAGGCTATTCCGACCTCGGCTTCCTGATGCCGCAAATCGTTTCCGGCATCGATTACACGAAGGGCCCCTACTACGCGAACATCGGCGATTTCGGGTCGGTGGCCTCGTCGCATGCGCGCATCGCCAACGAGATTCCCGACCAGGTCTCCGCCACCGCCGGGACCGACGGCTACCAGGAACTGTTCCTGAGCGGCACCGCCCATTTCGACGACAGCGAACGGCTGCTCGGCGCGCTCGAACTCGGCCATTTCGACGGTGCGTGGAAACCGAAGCAGGACTTCAAGAAGATCAACGCCGCGGTGCGTTTCAGCAAAGGCGACATCGTCGACGGATGGAGCCTCACCGGAATGTATTACCAGAGCAGCGGGGGCCTCATTACCGACCAGCCGCTGCGGGCGATTGCCTCCGGCCTCATCAGCCGCTTCGGCACGCTCGATCCGACCGACCACAGCACGTCCCTGCGCTACAGCCTCTCTGCGCACCTCGACAATCAAGTCGGCTCGAACGGCAAGCTCGCGGTGAGCCTCTACGGCATTCACGCGACGATGACGCTGGTGAACAACTTCACTCACTTCCTCGATGACCCGATCAACGGGGACCAGGAAGCCCAGAACGAGAAGCGCGACACCCTCGGTGGCGACGCCAGCTTCACCCTCCACGCGGATATCGGCGCCGTCTCGAGCGACACGACGGTTGGTTTCCAGGGCCGTTACGATAGCGTGTTCGTCAATCGCCAGCACACCAGGAACCGCACAACCGTGCTCGATTACTGCACGCTCGAGCAGGCCGACGGATCCGTCACAACCTATCCTGCGGTAAACACCTTCTGCAACGCCGATCACGTGCACCTGCTCGATCTCGCCGGATATCTCCAGAACACGACCAACTGGACCGACTGGCTGCGAACCGTCCTCGGTGTGCGCGAAGAGTACTACCACGCGACCGACCACAGCGAGGTGACCGGCACCGGCGGCCGCGGCGACCAGTGGCTGTTCCAGCCCAAGGCCAATCTCGTCCTCGGCCCATTCGCCAAGACCGAGCTCTACTTGAGCTGGGGCCGCGGCTTCCACTCCGACGACGCGCGCGGCGTGTTCGGCACGATTCCCGAGCAGGGCATTCCGCTGGCCGGCGGCGCAACCCCCCTGCTCGCCTCGACCACCGCCGAGGAAATCGGCTTGCGGACCGACATCATCCCTGGCGTTCACATCCAGGTCGCGGCGTTCCAGCAGGACTTCGAGTCGGAGCTCGTCTACAACGCCGACACCGGCCAGGACGAAGCCGGCGCCCCCAGCCGCCGCAAGGGATTGGAGCTTTCCGCGCAGTACCACCCGCTGCACTGGCTGGAGCTCAACACCGACCTGTCCTTTGCGAGGCCGCGCTATCACACGACCAATCTGCCCGCTTACGGGCTCAACGGGCCCTACATCGCCGACGCGCCTTATTTCACGTATTCGGCCGGAATTCTCGTCAACAATCTCGGCCCGTGGTCGGGCAGCCTGCAGTGGCGCCGGCTCGGCACGCATCCGCTCAGCGATGGCGACAAGTTGCCCGAGGACAAGGGCTACAGCGAGTTCAACCTCGACGTCAGCTATGCGCTGGCGCACGGGTGGAAGATCGGCGCGACGGTCCTCAACCTGTTCAACAGCAAGGATAATGCGGCCGACTATTACTACACCACGCGCCTTCCCGGAGAGCCGGCCGAGGGGGTTACAGATTTCCAGGTACACCCGCTCGACCCGCGCGCCGCACGGTTCACGCTGACGAAGATGCTCTAGCGCTCGGCCGCTCGCGTCGAGCGGCCATAACACGCTGTGACATTTACGTATTCGAGCCGAACCGCCCCGTGCCTAGATGCTCCCCGCCGAGAGCCGAACAGCTCTCGAGTCAGGAGTGTACAATGTCCCAGATTCCTCTCGTCGACACCGCGGTCCACCACGAACCGCGCGACCTGCGCGACCGCTTCGCGCTCGGCTTCACGAAGCTGCTGCGTTTGTGCGCGGACACGTTCTTCGCGAAGCGTTACGGTCACCGGGCGATCGTCCTAGAGACCGTTGCCGCCGTTCCGGGGATGGTCGGCGCGACCGTCAACCACCTCAGGTGCCTGCGCCGGATGTGCGGCGACAACGGCTGGATCCGGACCCTGATGGAGGAAGCGGAGAACGAACGCATGCACCTGATGACGTTCATCGAGGTCGCCCAGCCGACACTCATCGAACGCCTGGTCGTCCTCGCCGTGCAATGGGTGTTCTATGTCGCCTTCTTCGCGCTCTACCTGATCAGTGCGAAGACCGCCCACCGCATCGTCGGGTACTTCGAAGAAGAAGCGGTGATCAGCTACACGCTTTACCTGAAGGAGATCGACGAGGGTCGCAGCCCGAACGTCGCCGCCCCGGCGCTTGCCCGACACTACTGGAAGCTGCCGGACGACGCGACGCTGCGCGACGTGGTCCTCGTCGTCCGCGCCGACGAAGCCCACCACCGCGACGTCAACCACGGGTTCGCGAACGAACTCGCGGGCGTGACGGTCGCGGCGGACAAGGCTCCCTATCCGGAACACGCCGGCGAGATCCGCCTGGCTGCCTGAGCCGGCGCCGGACAATCGTTGCCTCCCGCCTGCCTCGCAGGCGGGAGTCAACGCCATGCGACGGTCAGGCGGTCCACTGGCGGCAGGCCTGCGCCTGGGCTCCCTGCTTGCCGCACACGTCGTTCATCCGCGTGCGCAACGCGGTGATGACGTCGGCGCCGTTGTGCGCCGCGCTCCACTCGCTGAGCTTCTTGCCCCAGTCGGCCACCTTGACGCGAGTGCGCTGGTAATAGCTGTCCGGACTCTTGCCGAGCTCGTCGATCACCGCGTTGGCGGCCTTGGCCACTTGCGCCTTGTCGCCAGGGGCGTTGCGCAGCACCGCCCGCGAATAGAGGATCGCCCACTGCACCCTCGTCGCCGGCCCCTGCGAGGCTTCGTAGGCCTTGCGCGCCCAATCGATCGCGCTGGCCTTGTCGCCTTCCTGCTCGGCGAAGTCGCTGAGGCTGCTCATGTAGTAATAGGGCTGGTCGGAACGCTTCAGCTCCGCCAGCTCGAGCTTCCTCGCCCCGGCATGATCGCCGGCATCCCACAAGAGGTAGGCGGCATCGTCGATCACGCCTTGGCGGGTCATCTTGTCCCTGGCGTTGGCATCGGCCCATTCGGCCCTCTTGCGAACCTTGGCGACGAGCGCGGGCGTGAGCTTCTTCTCGGCCTCCGCCAAGCGCACGTCGGCCATCGTCGCGTCGAGCCGGTCGCCGATCGGCAGCGAAGTGTCTGCGTAGAGTGAATCGGTCGCCGCGATCAGCGAATGGCCGAGAGCATCGCGCTGCCTGGCGTCGGGCAGGCCCGCGATCATCGCCGGTACATCGTATGCCAGCTGCTGCCGGTTGACCTTGACCTCGGCCGGGCTGGCGAGGATCGCGCTGAGCAGCGGTTCTAGCTTCGGCTGGTCCGCCGCCGACAGCTTGCCTTCGTCATCGGTGCCGACGACCAGCGCCAGCAGGGCGAAGCGGCGCTGAAGCGCCGGCTGTGGCGCGGCCTTGGCCAGCTTGTCGAGGAGCGGGCCGGCGGTCGCCGCATCCTTGAAGTGCTTGGGATCGTCGAGCCAGTCGAATGCGCCCAGTACTTGCCAGTCATCGGCGGCGAGCTTGGCAGGATCGGCGTTCGCCTTGGCGAGCAGTTCGTCGGTGGAAACTGTCCGCCCCGCGGCCGTCTTGAGCAAGGACGGCAGCTGGTCCGCCATCGTCGCGCTGGAAATGCGGGTGATTTCGGTCCCGTCCGGCCGCAGCACGATGACCGTCGGATAGCCGCTGATGCCGAACCGCTCGCCCCACTGCTGCGCGCCCGTGCTGTCGCCGTCGAGGTAGACCGGAATGAAGTTCTGCGTCTCGCGGATGAAGCCGGCGTCCTTGAACAGGCTCGCCTTCATCTGGTTGCACGGCGGGCACCACACCGCGCCCCAGTAAAGCAGCGCCGGCTTCCCGCTCTCCTTCGCTTCGGCGAGCGCATCGGCGACATCGCCTTCGCGCCACGCGATCTTCTCGGCTGCCGCGGTGGCCGCGGGCTTCTCGGCAGCGGGCTTGCAGGCCGCCATCGCGGTAGCAAGGCCGAGCGCCAGGATAAGTGTTCTGATTTGCATGAGCGTCCTTCCAAGTGCGATTCTGGCCCGAAGCGAGGCCGCAGGCAAGAGCCGCACAGCGGACTTCCAAATGCATCGTATTACGATATATAGGCGCGCCCCGCCCGCTTTTCATCCAATTCGAGGTTGCCGCCCATGGACGCGCCAGCATCCATCACTTCCGATTCCGGTCCGCTCCGCCCCGACCATCATGATCGGCCGGACGACCGACTGCGCGATTTCACGGCCGACAAACGATTGGTTCTGCTCGCCGCAATGGCGATCGTCGTCGGCTCCGCCGGGGCCGGCGCCGCCTGGCTGTTGCTGCGACTGATCTATCTGGTGACCAACCTTAGCTACTACGGCCGGTTCAGTGCCGAGCAGGTGTCGATCGCCGGGAACCCGCTGGGCCTGTGGTCGGTGCTCGTCCCCGTGGTCGGGTGCTTCTTGATCGGCCTCATGGCGCGCTTCGGCTCGGAGAAGATCCGCGGCCACGGGATCCCCGAGGCAATGGAGGCGATCCTGATCGGCAAGAGCCGCATCCAGCCGCGCGTCGCCGTCCTGAAGCCGCTGTCTTCGGCGATCTCGATCGGCACCGGCGGCCCGTTCGGCGCGGAAGGGCCGATCATCATGACCGGCGGTGCGTTCGGCTCGCTTTTCGCGCAGTTCTTTCATCTCTCGAACGCCGAACGCAAGACGCTGCTCGTGGCCGGCGCGGCGGCGGGCATGACGGCGACGTTCGGCACCCCGGTCGCGGCCATGCTGCTGGCGGTCGAGCTGCTGCTTTTCGAATGGAAGCCGCGCAGCTTCGTGCCTGTCGCCATCGCCTGCGTGATCGCTGCCGGGTGGCGGCCGGTCCTGCTCGGCGCCGGCCCGCTGTTCCCGATGGCGAACAGCCCCGCGCTGGTCCCCGCCGGCCTATTGCTCGCCGCAGGCCTCGGCATCGTCTGCGGCCTCGCCTCCGGGCTCCTGACGCAAATGGTCTACGCCTGCGAGGACTTGTTCCAGCGCCTGCCGATTCACTGGATGTGGTGGCCGGCGATCGGCGGCCTCGCCATCGGCATTGGCGGCCTCGTCGATCCTCGCGCTCTCGGCGTCGGCTACGACAACATCGGCGCGCTGCTGAGCCAGCAGATGTCCGACGACGCGGCAATCCGCCTCGTGATCGTCAAGGCGATCATCTGGTCGATCGCGCTGGGCTCGGGAACCTCGGGCGGCGTGCTCGCTCCCTTGCTGATGATGGGTGGGGCGATAGGCGCCGTGTTCGGCGGGTTCGTCCCCGTCGGCGATCCCGGCCTGTGGGCGCTCGTCGGCATGGCGGCGATCATGGGGGGGACGATGCGCTCGCCGCTGACATCGGCGATTTTCGCCGTCGAGCTGACCCACAACCTCGGAGCGTTGCTGCCGCTGGCGACGGCCTGTGCCGTCGCCCACGCCACCACCGTGCTGCTGCTGCGGCGCTCCATCCTCACCGAGAAGGTTGCCCGGCGCGGCCATCACGTCATGCGCGAGTACGTCGTCGATCCGTTCGAGACGGTGCGCGTAGCCGAGGTGATGGCCCAGCCCGTCGACACGCTGCCAGGAGCCATGCCGGTGCAGAAAGCCTTCGAGTTCTTCACCGGCGTCGAACCGCCGCCGCACCGCAGCTATCCGGTCGTCGACCCGACGACCCGGTTCCTTGGCATGGTCAGCCGCGCCGACGTGCTGCGCTGGCTGCGCGAGGGGTGGAACGCCGACCAATCGCTCGGCGAGGCGGTCTCCAACGAGAACGGCATTGTCAGCCATGGCGACGAGTTGGCGGGCGAGCTGGCCGACCGGATGGCCGAGACCGACACCGGGCGCGTGCCGGTGCTGAGGCGGGGCGACGATGTCGTTATCGGCCTCGTCGCCCGGCGCGACCTGTTGCGCGTGCGCTCGACCCACGTGCGCCACGAACGCGACCGCGAAGCCCTGATCCAGCTGCGCAAGCGCTTGCGAGCGGGGGCGGCCTAGTTCGCATCACTGCCTGACAGCCGCGCAAGGGGTCGCGTCCGCCGCGCGGCACGCGCGAGCGGCGCGTTTGGCTCTTGCGCGGCGGACGATTGTTCGATAATACTGAACCATATGGTTCATTTTAACACCGATCGACTCGACGCCTCCTTCGCAGCCCTGTCCGATGCGACCCGGCGTGGCGTGCTGGCGCAGCTCGGCCGCAGGAACGCGTCGATCAGCGAGCTGGCCGGCCAGTTCCACATGACCCTCACCGGCATGAAGAAGCACGTCGCGGTGCTCGAGCGCGCGGGACTGGTCGCAACCGAGAAGGTCGGCCGGGTGCGTACTTGCACGCTCGGCCCGCTGAAGCTGCTCGAAGAACAGGCCTGGATCGAGAACTACCGCAAGTTGTGGGCCGAGCGCTTCGACGCGCTCGACGAAGTGATCGAAGAACTCGTGGAGAAGGAACAGACGGATGGACACAGCAGAGCAAGGTAGCCGCACTTCGATGCAGCGCACGTCCGACCGCGAGTTCGTCGTCACGCGCACCTTCGGCGCTCCGGCGCGCATCGTGTTTGAAGCGTGGACGAGGCCCGATCTGTTCCAGCGCTGGTGGCTGCCGCCATCGTTCGGCATGAAGATGGTTTCGTGCGAGATGGACGTTCGTACGGGCGGCACCTACCGCCTGCTGATCCTGCCCCCGGACTCCGAACAGGCGCTACCGTTCTTCGGCCGCTACCTCGAGGTGGCACCGCACTCCCGCCTCGTCTGGACGAACGACGAAGAAGGGGAGGGCGAGGGAGCGGTCACCACGGTGACTTTCGAGGAAAACGGCGACACGACGCTGGTCACCTTGCGCGACCTCCATCCATCGAAGGCCGCTCTCGACGAGGCGATGCGATCGGGCAGCACCGGCGGCTACGAGACGCAGTTCGAGCAGCTCGAAAGGCTCCTCACGAGCGGCGCCGACTGACGCGGCCGGTCCACTCCCACTCGATTGTTCTGGTTCATATCAACCATATGAAATCATTGGAGAAAGCATTCTTGCGCTCAAATATTACCGGCCCAGGATCCGCCTGAAACCTACACTGCTGATATCGTTGAGGAATTTCGGCCGATCTCCGCAAGCCGTCTACCCACTACTACCGGCTCTGCGCGCGCATGGAAGATCGTGATCCGGGATATCGCCCAACTCGATCTCCCGGATGTCGCCTTGCGGCCGAAGGGCAAAGTTCCTCTCGTACAGTGCTTGAAGGCTGGGATCGAGTTCGGAGGCAAACACGCATTCAGCACCGCGCGGCGAGCGCCTGGCGAAATCCGCCCAGGCCTGCAAGTAGATCTATGCACTTCACGCGCCCCGCCCTCCGAGCTCCCCGAAGCTTCCCCGAACGCTTCGATGGAGTCGCACAGGGAGGCAACTCCGGCCTCACTGGATCCAAAGGCGGTGTCTCTATGGATGTAAGAACCTTTGGCTAGCACCTTCATCCACTCCCAAGAATGTTTCCGCATAAATCGATTCGATCTGGTTGACCTCCTCCGTGGCAAGCGCGCTGAACTCGCGCTCGCGCGCTCGGTTCGAGAGCCGACCGCCGTTCTGACGCAAGCAGCGGAACAGAAGGTCGATCGTTCGCTCGGGCATGTCGATCATCGTCTCGATGCGACCGCGGAACTCGTCGTGGCGGCGCAGGAAATCGGCCTCGTAAGGAAGGTCGTGCTCGATCGTCTGCCTCACGCACTCATAAAGAAATTCGGCATGGGGGGTGGCATCGAAGAAGCGGTAGAAATCTGCCGTGTCGTTCAGAACTCGCACGTTGAAAGTAGCCGTCGCCTCCCAGTTTATCAGCGGCAGAAGGCGGGAAGAGTAGCTTTCAAGCACCTCGCGATAGCGATCGATCCGCTCCAAGATCGCAGCGGAGATCGGAAACACGATGCCGGGCGGATTGAAGCCGCGCTCGGCGAGCACGTGGTGGATGAGATAGCGATGAATGCGGCCGTTGCCGTCCTCGAATGGGTGAATGTAGACGAAGCCAAAAGCGAGAATAGCGGCTGCGATCACGGCATCCATCCCCTGCGCCGCACCACGATCGAAAGCGATCACGCCGTCAATCAAGTCGGACAGGTCCTCCGGCCGGGCGCTGACGTGATCGGGCAGCGGGGTGCGCGTCTCGCGATCATGGTCTCCGACGAAGCCGCCTTCCTCGCGCAGGCCGAGACGAACGAAGCGCTGATCGCCAATGACGATCCGTTGCAGGCGCAAGAACTCCTCTCGGTCGAGGGGTTGCCGTCCCGCCTCTCCAATGGCCCGACCCCAGCGCTGGATTCGATCTTGCGGCGGCCGCTCCCCCTCAATGGCATAGCTGGAGCGCGAGTCCTTAAGCAGCAGGAAGGTCGCCGTGCGTGCCAGCAGGTCGCGAGGCACGTCCGCGACAACGTCCTTTGCACGCCGCGGCAGGTCGAGCGCGGCGAATGCATCGAGCGCCTCTGTGCGAAAGACTAGCGGGCAGAAGCTTGGAGTGCCTGGCAAATTGTTCTTGAGGCGATAGCGCGGGGCCGTTTCGCCGCCGCTCCCCCATTGCAGGGTGGAATCCAACACCTCGGCATAGCGACCAGCCTCTGCGTCAGGAAGGTCCAACCTGCTTCCGGTCAGCCATTCATACAAGAACCAGACGCGACGCGCATAGCTGCCGGTCGGCTGGGCGCGAACCAGTTGCTCGATGGGGTGGGGGCCAGTGATGAGGAAAAGGCGCTTGAGCACCGCCAGATCGAGCCCCTCATACTTGAGGGCGAAGGTGAGATGGCTCTCGAGCGTGGGCGCGGGCGCGTGGCGGGGCGTCATGATGCGCCAGCCGTCTCGATCGATGATGCGATGGTGCGCACCTGTGGCGAACATCCGCCTGGGCAACGGAACCTCAAGGCCGTAGGCGTCGATCAGAGCGCTATAGCCGGCAGGAGTTGCGGGTTCCGGAAGCCTCAATTCATGAAAGAGGACAACGGGGCCTGAAAAGCGATTCTGTTCCCCTTCAACCATGAAAACCGTGTCCTCGAGCGGGTCCCAGTCCCGTTGTGCAAGACTTCCCTGAATTTTGATTCTATCATACGAAAAACGATTCTAGAAATCAAAAAAATGTGAAAATCGATACTAGAATTTCGATCCCGCGGGGAGGCCCAGCCCCATGAGTATGTCATCGATCCGGCTGACGTTGGCGTGAAATCATAATAGGGAATTGAGGGGCGCTTGTCCCAGTTGTCCCAATCATTGCGATGGCGGGCATCCCAGCGCTCTCGCCGGCGGGTCTCCTCTTCCGTGGCGACATGGAGCGACCGGCGGATGGTCTGATAGGCGGAAGAGCCTATCGCTTCATCGTCGACGACCATCTCGAGGCTCTCGCGTCCGGCTTCGAACCGATGGCCACGGGCCAGGGCATTGTAGACCAACGCGTTCAAGAAGGCGCCAACACGATCAAGCGTGTCAGGGTGTGCACGAATCAGAAAGACCTCCCCGCCAAGACCGGTGATCGCGCCATTGCGATCCGGCTGGGCCTTCCTTGCTGCAACAAGTGTCTTGGCGACGAGTGGGTGTAGCTTCTCCGGTACGCCGACAGCTTCCACCGGCTGCCTGGCGACCGCGATCGCCGCCTCGATCGGCTCGGGCGCCGGCGGCTTCGCGCGTACATCGATCACGATGCGATCGCTCACGCCTTTTGGTGCAACGCCCAGCGGTTTACGCTTGATCGGGCGCCCGCATGCAACCGTCCCCAATAGGTGGCATCCGGCAAGGGGATGGCGTGTTTCACGCATTGCTTGCGCAGCGCCACGTCGGAGATGCCGAGCTCGGGCGCCACCTTGGATACGGCGCTCTCCCAGATCATGTCGTTAAGCTGCTGCCGGGTGAGAACATGCCGCATCGGCAAACCTCCTGCTGGAATTATTAAGCCATACGCGTTATATGACTATCTACATGGTCAGGAGCGTGACATGGACGCAATCAATCTGGCGGACGCCAAAGCCCATCTGAGCGAGTTGGTCGACCGGGTCGAAGCGGGCGATTCGATCGACATCACCCGTCGCGGCAAGCCGGTTGCACGGCTCACCGCCGTGGCAAGGCCACGTAGGCCCATCGATGCCGCGCTGCTCCAGTCGCTGACGGCAGCGATGCCGCCGCAGTCCCAGAGTGCTGCCGATCTCGTGAGGTCGATGCGGGACGGCGATCGCTACTGATGATCTATCTCGACACGTCGCTGATCGTCGCGGCTCTCTCCAACGAAACGATGACGCCACGGGTTCAGGCCTGGCTGGCGGAGCAGGATCCAGACCAGCTCCTGATCAGCGACTGGACCATCACCGAGATGTCGTCAGCCATGGCGATCAAGCTGCGAACCGGGCAGATCAGCCTGGAACAGCGCGCGGCGGCGCTCGCCATGTTCAACAAGCTGGTCGCCGAAAGCTTCACCATGCTGCCCGTGACGGGTGGGCAGTTTCGGGCAGCGGCGCGGTTTGCCGATCAGCACAGCTTGGGGCTCCGCGCCGGCGATGCGTTGCACCTCGCGATTGCCTCAGAGCATGGTGCCACGGTGCATACGCTTGACCAGCGACTGGCCGATGCCGGACCGGCGCTTGGTATCCCGGCGCGGTTACTCGCATGATCCGGGCCGCTTCCAGCTTCGCCGGCCCGCTAGTGAGCTGCCATGGCCGGTGACTGGTCCGACGAGCAGAACGACGCGATCGTGGCGGATTATTTCGCGATGCTTGGCGATGACATCGCCGGGCGGCCCTACAGGAAGGCCGAGCATAACCGCCTGCTGCAGGCGGTGATCGCTCGGCCCCGCGGCTCGATCGAATACAAGCATCAGAACATCAGTGCGGTTCTCAAGGGTCTCGGTGAGGACTGGATCCCAGGCTACAAGCCGGCCTTCAATTTCCAGGCCTCGCTCGTCGATGCAGTGGTGCGTTGGCTCAATCGTCACCCGGATTGGCTCGCACCAGCCGCGCGGATGGCAATGGGACCGTCGCCGTCAGCGCTTCGGGAAGAAGCAATGCTGTGGATCGGCCCGCCGCCGACACACAGCAATGCGCCGCCGCCCGACGAGCTCGAGCAGATGGCCGCCATCGCTCGAAAGTACGATGTGGCGGAGCGCGATGCCCGCAATCGCGCTCTGGGTCGCGCTGGCGAGGAACGTGTCCTCACCCATGAGCGCGCCAGCCTGCTCGCCGCCGGCCGGACCGATCTCGCCGAGCGCATCCGGTGGGTATCGCATGTCGATGGCGACGGTGCTGGCTACGACATCCTCAGCTTCGATACCGACGGCCGCGATCGGCTGATCGAGGTGAAGACGACCAAGGGCTGGGAGCGCACGCCATTTCACATCACGCGCAATGAGCTGGCCGTTGCTGACGAGAGGCGCGGTGACTGGCGGCTAGTCCGGTTGTGGAATTTCGCGCGGGAGCCGAAGGCGTTCGAGCTGCGGCCGCCGCTGCAGGCGCATGTGTCGCTGATGGCGACCAGCTATCAGGCGGACTTCTTATAGTGAACCGATAGCCGGTAGCGAGCATTGTCGCTGACGTTTGATGCTACAACACGGAAAAACTCAACCGCTTCCAAGGCTCGCCATGGAACTAAACGAACTTCCCCCAAAAAACGGCGCACAAAGAGCTTATTGCGATACCTGCAAGGGGTCACTCGATCTGATCTTCGCCCGATTCCATGACACTGTTTCTGGAATCGAAATCGATATCGATGGCATGCCGATGTTGCAGTGTTCGGATTGCGACTTCCGCGCGCTTCCAGATCGGTCGCGCTTCTCGATTTTCCTGTGGATCGCATTCAACGCCGCATACGCCGACGAGGGAGAATTCCAGACGATCCAGCCGGGCGAGCGCGCCGCCTTCACCGACTTTTTCGGCAGGCTGATCGCACTCGACGACCAGCGCCGGATCTATGGTGCGATCTGGCAGCGCTTTTCAGGACCGGTGCGGCTGCCGATGGACAACCGCTACGTCTTCAATCCGTTCTGGCAGCACCATGACGGAATCGCTGGTTTCGAGGATTGGGAGGAGCGCTTCAAAGCGTCCTCGCGTGCTTTCGCGCAGGTGGTCCAGAGCGGCGATACCCAGCGCGTACTCAGCTTCGTCTTCGACCGGCTTTACGTGTTGCGCAATCAACTCGTCCATGGCGGCTGGACTTGGAACAGCGGCATCAACCGCACTCAGGTCCGCGACGGCGCGGCCATCCTCGGCTTCCTCATGCCCGTCTTCGCTGATCTGATGATGGACAATCCCGACCAGAACTGGGGCAAGCCCTTCTATCCAGTCGTGCCCTGAAAGCCAGAAGTTGCGCGCCATAGTGGTTGGAGGGTCTGCTTGCACAACGGGCGCGGATCCAATGCCGACTGGTGAAGGAAGATTTCAGCTAACCTGTTCATGTGTCCGCGCCATTGGCCCGCGCCGCTATGTCCGCGCATCGCGCCATGAGCGCCTCGAACGGCTCGGCGTCATCAAAGAGCAGCCCATCCTCGACCATGCGGGCATAGTCGTCCTTCAGCGCCTTTGCGCCGTCGCCGACCGGCACGAGTTGCAAGCCGCCGCTGACAGCCGCTGCATAGTCGATCGGCGTGCGGTCGGCGGCTTTCTCCGCGAAGAACATCGACTTGTGCCGGGCGACAGCGTTGGCCAGTTCGCGATCGGCGAATGCAGCTTCCGCGAAGCCGGCTTCATCCAGCCGGACGACATCGTGCCAGTGTCGTGCGAAGCGGTCTCCGCGCAGCCGCTCCTGTAGGCAGAAGACGTGGATGGCGGTCGCCTTCTCCCAGAAGGTCCGCTCGGCGTGCATGACGCGCGGACGCGCCGTCGGGAATATCAGGCCCTCGATCAGTCCCGACGCATCGCAGACAACATCGCGCAGGCTCGCCGGCTCGCCCGTCGAGCGGGCGCCGAACTCCAGCATGACGCTGGGCGCGACATAGCCGGACCTGGCCGCGGTCGCCTCATAGTCGATGAAGAGCTTGTCATCCTCGACGCGGATGGCCGCCGCCAGACCTTCGGCGGCCAGTGCGTTCGCGATCACAGGCTGCACGGTTTCCGCGACCCATGCCGGCAACCGCCGGCGGACCTCGCTGGACCATCGCTTTTCCTCGCTGCGCGTTTTCGGCAGACCTTCACCATTTTCCCCGACCAGATCAGGCGCGATCGCCCGAATGTCGTAGGTCAGATCCACGTCCTCCGAAAATCGGCGGATGACCTGATAGGCTTTTGACAGCGATGTGCCGCCCTTGAACACCAGATGCTCGCCGAGCGGAGCCGCATAGAGGGTGGCGAGCGCCCAGACCACCCACACATCCTTTTCGAGAAGATGGGTGGGACGGCCCGAACGGTCAGCCGCTACTCCCAGCGCATCGCTACGATCCTGGGCCGAGAGGCGGAGAAAGACATCAGGCATAAGCCGCCTTTCCGACGCTCTGCGCGAGCCATGTCGGAAGCTGTGGCGCTGCGGCGACCAACTCGTCGAACGCACCAGGCGGCATCGTCCGCTTCAATGTCTTGAGCGCTGTTTCCGCTTTCTCCGGGCCGAGCCAGGCAAGCGCCCGGACAGCCTCCCCTGCCGGCCGATTGGCCAAGGCCAATTGCCAGCGCGGTGCATGCCGCAATTCCACGACCTGCTTGCCAAGGTGCATCTTTCGGCTGCGCCCGGAGGTCAGATAGACCGACCGAATCGGCACTTGCGTCGTCAGCCCAAGGGCGTTCGCCGCGGCCGCGCCGTTCGAGACGATAGTTTCCCCCCGTTGGGTCGCGAGAGCCTCGATTGCCTGTTCGACTGAAGGTGTGCGCGTACCAAACCGGCTGGTGATGGGGCGAAGATAGACGCCGCGGCCGGCACGGATGAGCTGCCCGCGCTCGGTCAGGCGCGACAACGCTTGATCCACCGCAGCTCGATTTCCGAGGTGAAGCAAGCCCTTGGCAGACACGGGTGCCCCTTCAGGCAAGCCCGCCGTATGCGTCAGAATCTGTTCGGTCAGCCGCGTCATGGTCTTTCTCCTGTTAGAAACATACGCCGTTTTCTGACAGTTTTCAAGGAAAGCCCATCTGAAGGATGAAGGCCGGATAAGGGGGAAAGCCTTCCCCTGCGGCCGAACCAAGGTCTCGGCCTACCCCTTCTGCGGGGAGATCCCCGCAACGCCCCCTATAGAGTGAGAGTGCGGACCGGTTTTCCGTGACGGGTTGAGGGCTGGAGAAGAGGTCTCCGGCGCCCGTCGCGGAGAACCGCGATGTTCAGGAATGACCGCAACGGGCGTGCCGGCTCCGACCGTGCGAGCCTAGACGTTGTGCGCTTTCGAGCGCTTCATCCGCTCCTTGGAAATCGACCAGGCGGCGTTCGCGAAATCAACCTCGTTCCAGACCGCGTCCTGCAATTCGCTCTTTCGCACCATCGACAGCAGGATCAGCTTTATCCCGAGCCGGATCGTCGGCAGCGTTGCCACGTGCTCGATCTGGCCGAGCATGACGCGGATTTCAGCGGGAGACAGCGACCTGTCCTTCGGCACGAAGGTGGCGATCGACGCCGGACCAACCTCGTCGGCCGGGCTGGCGACCTTCTCGCCATGCATGATGGCGAAGGCGAAGACCAGCTTCACGATGTCTCTGAGGTGGACCGCCGTTGCCGGCGCTCCACGCTCCTTCACCTTCGCGCACAGCGCGCGCAAATCCTCCGGCAGGATCTCCGTCAGCAGCCGGTTGCGAAACGCCGGAAGGATGTCGCGCTCGAAGATCGATCGACGCATGGCCCGCGTGCTGTCCGCCATCCGCGCCTCTTGAAGCCAGCGCTCGCCGAACTGGCCGAAGCTCTGTGCTTCCTTGATACGGCGCTTCTCACGCTGCTTCTCCTGCGCGGGCGAGCGGCCTTCCGAAATGGCGCGCCGGGCATCGATCAGCTTCTCGCGCGCCCGTGCCAGGGGCAGCCCAGCCGGGCCGTAACGGCCCAATGTCAATGACTCTCGGCGGCCAAAATTGGCCGTTCTGACCATATATTTCTACGCGTTTACAGCGCACTAGGTCAAAAAATATCCCGTCAGGCGGTCTCACATTCCTGACGGTATAAGCGATTTTTGACAGACAAGATGCGCCATACCGTCAGCCATACTGCCGTTCCGCAGGCTTGCCCGGCGATAGATATCGAAACATGTCGACAAATTTATTTATGTATTTCAGTGTGTTATGTCGTATCGCAGCGTAGTTTCGGATACGCCAGGATGGGCAAAAATTATTCCCACTCGATCGTACCGGGTGGCTTCGAGGTATAGTCGTAGACCACGCGGTTGATGCCCTTGACCTCGTTGACGATCCGCGTCGCCACGCGGCCCAGGAACGTCGCGTCGAAGGGATAGACATCGGCCGTCATACCGTCGGTGCTGGTGACCGCGCGCAGGGCGCAGACGCTGTCGTAGGTGCGGTAATCGCCCATCACGCCGACGGTGCGCACCGGCAACAACACCGCGAACGCCTGCCAGATCGCGTCGTATAGGCCGGCGTTGCGGATTTCCTCGAGATAGATGGCGTCGGCCTTGCGCAGGATGTCGCACTTCTCCCTGGTCACCTCGCCGGGGATGCGGATGGCGAGGCCCGGCCCAGGAAACGGATGGCGGCCGACGAACGCCTCGGGCAGGCCGAGCTCGCGGCCAAGCTCGCGGACCTCGTCCTTGAACAGCTCGCGCAGCGGCTCGACCAGCGCCATGTTCATCCGCTCGGGCAACCCGCCGACGTTGTGATGGCTCTTGATCGTCACCGACGGACCACCGGTGAAGCTGACGCTCTCGATCACGTCGGGATAGAGCGTGCCCTGGGCGAGGAAGTCGGCGCCGCCGATCTTGCGCGCTTCCTCCTCGAACACGTCGATGAAGGTCTTGCCGATGAACTTGCGCTTGGCCTCCGGCTCGTCGAGCCCGGCAAGGCCGGTGAGGAACAGCGCCTCGGCGTTCACATGGACGAGCGGGATGTTGTAGTGGTCGCGGAACAGGCTGACCACCTGGTCGGCCTCGTTCAGCCGCATCAGCCCGTGGTCGACGAACACGCACGTCAGCTGGTCGCCGATCGCCTCGTGAATGAGCACCGCCGCGACCGCGCTGTCGACTCCGCCGGACAACCCGCAAATGACTCGGCCGGTGCCGACCTGCGCCCGAATTTCCGCGATCTTGGTCTTGCGGAACTCGGCCATCGTCCAGTCGCCGGCGCAGCCACAGACGTGGCGCACGAAATTGGCGATCAGCTTCGCGCCATCGGGAGTGTGGTAGACCTCGGGGTGGAACTGCGTGCCGTAGTATTTCCGCTCGTCGTCGGCGATCAGTGCGAACGGCGCGCCGTCGCTGGTGGCAACGATGCGGAAGCCGGGGGCGAAACGGGTGACCCTGTCCCCGTGACTCATCCACACCTGGTGCCTTTCGCCGACCTTCCACAGGCCGTCGAACAGCACGCATTCGTCGCTCACCGTCAGGAAGGCGCGACCGAACTCCCCCTCCCACTCGCCTTCGTTGCCGGGCTCGACCTTGCCGCCAAGCTGGTGGCTCATCACCTGCTGGCCGTAGCAGATGCCGAGGATCGGAAGGCCGCTGTCGAACACGATCTGCGGCGCACGCGGGCTGCCTTCCTCCGGCACCCCGGCGGGCGAGCCCGAGAGAATGATCCCCTTGGGCTTCAGGCGGTGGAAGGCCTGCTCGGCGAGGGTGAACGGCGCGATCTCGCAGTAGACCCCGGCCTCGCGCACGCGGCGGGCGATCAGCTGCGTCACCTGGCTGCCGAAATCGACAATCAGGATTGAATCGGGAAGGTGCCGGGGGTCCATGGCGGGGCGATAAAGATGCGAAGCGCCGGTGTAAAGCGACCGCAAACCCGGCGGTCACAGTTGCAAGAGAAGCAAGAGTCTTTCAATTTGTTCAGGTTCGTCTTCGGGCCCGAAACGGCAGAAATCTGCGGAAAGTAGAGTTGCGTAAAACGCAACACCCGTGACGGTTTTCTCATTTGTGGTGTATAGGATGCATCCCTATCTGCCCCCTCAAGCCGGCTGGCGGACACCTCTCCCCCCCACCCCCGTCCCCAGCCGGCAAACTTCCCCCAGTTCTAAATTCAGCCCGCGCGAACGGCGGTGCGCCGCGTCGGTCCCTGGCGGTCGTTGCTGTGGATGGAAGCGGCCCGAGAGGGTTCCGCAAGCCCCCCTCAATCCCTATATGATGGTCATGGAAGAGACCCCTTCGGAAACCCCCAACTCGAACGGTTACGGCGCCGAGAGCATCAAGGTCCTGAAGGGCCTCGACGCGGTCCGCAAACGGCCCGGCATGTACATCGGCGACACCGACGACGGCTCGGGCCTGCACCACATGGTGTTCGAGGTTTCCGACAACGCCATCGACGAGGCGCTCGCCGGCCATTGCGACCTGGTACTGATCGAGCTCAACCCGGACGGCTCGGTGAGCGTCGAGGACAACGGTCGCGGGATCCCGACCGACATCCACAAGGAAGAGGGGGTATCGGCGGCCGAGGTCATCATGACCCAGCTCCACGCCGGCGGCAAGTTCGAGAACACCAGCGACGACAATGCCTACAAGGTGTCCGGCGGCCTCCATGGCGTCGGGGTCTCGGTCGTCAACGCGCTGTCCGAATGGCTCGAGCTGACCATCTGGCGCGACGGCCAGGAGCACGGGATGCGCTTCGAAAACGGCGATGCCGTGTCGCCGCTCGCGGTCAAGGGGCCGGCCAACCGCGAGCGCAACGGCACCCGCGTCACCTTCATGCCTTCGTCCGAGACCTTCAAGAACGTCACCGAGTTCGATTTCGAGAAGCTCGAGCACCGCTATCGCGAGCTTGCCTTCCTCAATTCCGGCGTGCGCATCGTGCTGCGCGACAAGCGGCACGAGGAGGTGATTTCGCACGACCTGTTCTACGAAGGCGGGATTGCCGCGTTCGTGAAGTACCTCGACCGCAACAAGCAGGCGCTGGTGCCCGAGCCGATCTCGGTCTCCGCCGAACGCGAGGGGATCGGCATCGACGTCGCGCTGGAGTGGAACGACAGCTACTACGAAAACGTCCTGTGCTTCACCAACAACATCCCCCAGCGTGACGGCGGCACTCACCTTGCGGCGTTCCGTGCGGCGCTGACCCGAACGATCAACAATTACGCCGAGCGGTCGGGGCTGCTGAAGAAGGAGAAGGTGCAGCTTTCGGGTGAAGACATGCGCGAAGGCCTCACCGCCATCGTCAGCGTCAAGCTGCCCGATCCCAAGTTCTCGAGCCAGACCAAGGACAAGCTGGTCAGCTCGGAAGTGCGCCAGCCGCTGGAAAGCCTGATGGGCGACAAGCTGAACGACTGGCTCGAGGAAAATCCGGCCGACGCGAAGACGATCATCCAGAAGATCATCGATGCCGCCGCCGCGCGCGAGGCGGCCCGCAAGGCGCGCGAACTGACCCGCCGCAAGGGCGCGCTCGACATCGCCAGCCTGCCCGGCAAGCTGTCCGACTGCCGCGAGCGCGACCCGGCCTTGTGCGAGCTGTTCCTCGTCGAGGGTGACTCGGCGGGCGGCTCGGCCAAGAGCGGGCGCGACAGCAAGTACCAGGCGATCCTCCCCCTGCGCGGCAAGATCCTCAACGTCGAGCGCGCACGGTTCGACCGAATCATCAGTTCCAAGGAAGTCGGCACGCTCATCCAGGCGATGGGCACCGGCCTGCGCGACGAGTTCGACCTGAGCAAGCTGCGCTATCACAAGATCGTCATCATGACCGACGCCGACGTCGACGGGGCGCACATCCGCACCCTTCTGCTGACCTTCTTCCAGCGGCAGATGCCGGAGATCATCAAGGCCGGGCATCTCTACATCGCCCAGCCGCCGCTGTTCAAAGTGAGCAAGAGCCGCAGCGAGGTCTACCTGAAGGACCAGGGAGCGCTGGACCGCTACCTGGTCGATGCCGGGCTGCAGGGCCGCGTGCTCGAGGCGCCGGGCGGCGCGCGCGCGGAGAACGAGCTGCGCGCGCTGGTCGAACATGCGTTGCGCTTGCGCAACCTGATCGCCTTCGTGCCGCGGCGCTACGATCCGGCGGTGATCGAGCAGCTGGCCGTCGCCGGCGCGCTCAATCCCTCGCTCGACAGAGCGGGCCGCGAGGCCGCGCTCAATCGCGCCGCCGAGCGGCTGGCCATGGGCGACCCCGAGGCGACGTGGAGCGCCAGCCTCACCCCCGAAGGCGCCGCCAGGATCGACCGCGTCTGGCGCGGGGTGACCGACGCTCACCTGATCGAGGCCAGCTTCCTGACCAGTGCCGAGGCGCGCAAGCTCCACACGCTGGCCAAGGAACACACGGACGTCTTTTCGGCGCCTGCCCGACTGGTCCGCGCCGGTGCTGCCGAGCCCGAGCCGGAGCCGGTCGTCGAAACCGACGAGGATGGCGAGGCGCCGGAAGCGCCGGCGGTCCGCGAAGGGGCGATCACGCGACCGACCGAGCTACTCGATGCGGTGCTCGCCGCGGGCCGCAAGGGCCTCTCGATCAGCCGCTACAAGGGCCTCGGCGAGATGAATGCCGAGCAACTGTGGGAAACCACGCTCGATCCCGAGAATCGCGCCCTGTTGCAGGTCAAGGTCGAGGACGCCGACGTCACCGACGAAATCTTCACCCGGCTGATGGGCGACGTAGTCGAGCCGCGCCGCGAGTTCATCCAGGAAAACGCGCTCAACGTCGCCAATCTCGACGTGTAGCCCAAACCGGTAGACCGGGTTTTCGGCCTCAGCGGCGTGTGCGCTCGGGGCTCCGAACCGGGCGCGCGTCGGTGTCTTCGGGCACCTCGTTGACAAGATCGTCGAACAGCGCCTCGAAGTGGATCATCGCCTGGCGCAGGTCCTCGGTCGAAGCCTGGCCCCGGCCGTGCCGCGCGACGATGTCGTGACCGTCGCGGTAATGCCGGGCGACCTCGCCGTGATCGACCGTCAGGTCCTCGTAGCGGCGGTCGAAATCGGCCATCGGATAACCGCGTGCCTTCATGATCTCGGCGAGCAGCCGGTCGGAATGATGCACCGCCTCGACCGGGCTGTCGACGAACACGGCCTTCACGTTGCGCCATTCGCGGCTGAATTCGACGCGCTCGCGCTCATCCAGCGGGCGGATGTCGAGCCTGGACACGCGCTCCTCGCGTTCCTGCAGCGCCGCTTCGGCCTTCGACCTGCCGCCCACGGTCTCGACCGTGCGGTCGTATTCGTCTCCGAAATGATCGCGCAACGCCGCGGTACGGCGCTGGCGGTAGACGAGATACGCGGCGACCGCGATCACGACGGCCACGCCTATCAGCACCCAGACAATCGGATTGATGTGTTGCATTGGGGAACTCCTTCAGTGCGAACCCCAACCGTCGCTGGCTCAAACGACTTTTGTTAATTTCGGTTGTCGCCGACGCACGCGTTTGCGCCGAACGCCCGATGACGTGCGACGACCTGCCGAGTCGACCGCTTCAGGCGCCGGCGCGCTCGTGGGCGATCACCCGTGCGACACGTTCCTTGTACGGTGGCAGGCAGACGAACTTCAGCCATAGGCCGAGCCCGCCGAAGACGACGGTCACGACCACCATCGAGTACCGCAGCATGGCCTCGTCGTGGAACACGTAGTCGTTGAGCAATCCCACGACGAGCGGCCCGATGCCCCCACCGATCACGCCGATGGTGAAAAGATAGAGCGCGCTGATCTGGCCCCGGAACTCATTGGGCGTAACGTTCTGCAGCGCGGCGACGGCCCCGGGCGCGGAAACGCCGATACCGATGGTCGACAGGCACGACAGCGCGAACGCTGTCCACGGATCGGGCGCCAGCAGCATCGCCAGGGTCATGGGGATGCTGAGGCACGAGCCGAGGATCGAGAGCTTGACCATCGCGCCGGGGTCGGAGCGCTGCTCCCACCGCTGCCCCAGCCAGGCGCCGACCCCATAGCCGATCGGCGTCAGGATCAGTGTCGCCGTGCCCATCAGCGGCCCCAGAAACGCGGGGCCCCAGCCGAAGCTCCTGCTGAAGAATGGAAAGCGCCACTGGAGCACGCCATAGGCCTCGATCTGGAGCAAGGCCGAGCCGACGATGAACGGAAAGAACATCGCTCGCTCGCGCCAAAGGAAGCCGAACACATCGAGGAGAGGCAAGCGCATCGTCGCTGATCGGCCGCGCCGCGGCGGCTCGCGCACGGTCAGGAGAAACGCGAGGCCAAGCAGCACGCCTGGCGTGCCGATGATCAGGAATACCATCTGCCAATCGTGGATGGCCACGCCGAGGACGGTGAACACCTTGCCGCCGAGCCAGCCGATCAGCACACCGACTATGATGCTGGTGAAACCCCCGCCGATCGCCACGCCGCCGTTGTAGATCGCCATTGCCGTGGGCAGTTTCTGGCGCGGCACCTGGTCGGAAATCATCGACAGCCCATTCGGCCCCTTGAGCGAAACGGCCGAGCCGGTGATGCCGCGCATCGCAAACAGCGACCAGAAGCCCTGCACGAAGGCGATGGCGCTGGTCGCCAGGCTCCAGATCACCATCACGCCGCCAATGATGCGCTTGCGGTTCGAGGTGTCGGCTAGGCGAGAGAGCGGCAAGCCGATGAGGCCGTAGAACAGCGAAAAGGAGAAGCCGGTCAGCAGGCTGACTTCGGTGTCGGTCAAATGGAGATCGCGCTTGATCGGCTCTATCAGCAGCGAGATGCCACCGCGGTCGACCGCGTCGAGCGCGTTCGCCAGCGCGATCATCCACACCGCGTACCAGGCGGCGGCCCTGGCCGGGAACGGCTCCGCGGTGGTGGTCGGCGGCGGCGCCTCGACAGATTCCGGACCGATCGCCTCGCTCGCCATCCGCATTTCTCCCCGACGTGCGGTTGTGCCGCATCTGCCGGTCAGCGTCGGGTATTAGCGAGCGCTTGGCAAGCGCTTACTCGGCGGCCTGGGCCTCGTGCTTGATGAACTCCAGCGTCGCCAGGAAGCGCTCGGCGTCGAGCGCGGCCATGCAGCCGGTGCCGGCGGCGGTGACCGCCTGGCGATAGATGTGGTCCGACACGTCGCCGCAGGCGAACACGCCGGGGACGCTGGTCTTGGGCGTGCCGGGCTCGACGATCAGGTAGCCGTTCTCGTCCATCTCGAGCTTGCCCTTGAACAGCTCGGTCGCCGGCGCATGGCCGATGGCGACAAACGCGCCTTCGCAGTCGAACGTGCTTTCGGCGCCGGTATGGCTGTCGACCAGCCTCAGCCCGGTGAGCCCGCCATCGAGCGGATCGCCCAGGAATTCCTCGACCCGCTTGTTCCAGATCACGCTGATCTTGGGATGGGCGAACAGCCGGTCCTGCAGGATCTTCTCCGCGCGCAGCTCGTCGCGGCGGTGGATCAGGGTCACGTCGTCGGAATGGTTGGTGAGGTAAAGCGCTTCCTCGACCGCGGTGTTCCCGCCCCCGATCACCGCGACCTTCTTGCCGCGGTAGAAGAACCCGTCGCACGTCGCGCAGGCGGAAACCCCCTTGCCCGAAAGCCGCTCCTCGCCCGGCACCCCGAGCCACTTCGCCTGCGCCCCGGTGGCGATCACCAGCACGTCGCCGACGTACTCGTCGCCGCTGTCGCCCCTGGCGCGGAACGGCGAGCCGCCGGCAATGTCGACCTCGACGATGGTGTCCCACATCATCCGCGTCCCGACGTGGACCGCCTGCGCCTCCATCTCCTGCATCAGCCACGGGCCCTGGATCACGTCGCGGAAGCCGGGATAGTTCTCGACGTCGGTGGTGATCGTCAGCTGCCCCCCCGGCTGCAACCCCTGCACCACGATCGGCTCCATCCCCGCCCGCGCGCCATAGATCGCCGCGCTGAGCCCGGCCGGGCCGGAGCCGATGATGAGCATGCGGGTGGTGTGAGTGGTCATTCTGCCTCTGGGGGATTCGCTTTTGGCGATAGCTAAGGCGCGCACGGCGGGCGATCAAGCGAAGCGCCCAAATCCTCCCCTAGCGAATCTATCGGCACAGAAACGGGTCTTGTGCTTCGTCAGGACAGGGCCCGGCAAAGGTCATCGTCATCGACAAACCGGTCCTGGACCGAAGATGAGGCGAAAGGGCGCGACAGTCACATCCGAAAAACCCCGAACCGCACCTGCTTCGGAATCGGCGCCTCCAGGCACACCCCCAGCGCCAGCCCGAGCACATCGCGCGTCTGCACCGGGTCGATCACGCCGTCGTCCCACAGGCGGGCGGTGGCGTAGTAGGGGCTTCCTTCGCGCTCGTAGGTCTCGCGGATCGGGGCCTTGAAGGCTTCGGCCTGCTCGGGCGTCCAGCGGTCGGCGTCACGGTGAACGGTCGCCAGCACGCTTGCGGCCTGCTCGCCGCCCATGACGCTGATGCGGGCGTTGGGCCAGGTGAACAGGAAGCGCGGGGAATAGGCGCGGCCGCACATGCCGTAGTTGCCGGCGCCGAAGCTGCCGCCGATGACCACGGTGAGCTTCGGCACTTGCGCGGTGGCGACCGCCGTGACGAGCTTGGCGCCGTGCTTGGCGATGCCCTCGGCCTCGTACTTGCCGCCGACCATGAAGCCGGAGATGTTCTGCAGGAACAGCAGCGGGATGCCGCGCTGGCAGGCGACCTCGATGAAATGCGCACCCTTGAGCGCGCTCTCCGAGAACAGGACGCCGTTGTTGGCGAGCATCGCCACCGGCGTGCCCCAGATATGCGCGAAGCCGCACACCAGCGTGCTGCCGTAGAGCGCCTTGAACTCGTGGAACTCGCTGGCGTCGACGAGGCGGGCGATGACTTCGTGGACATCGTAGGGCGCGCGGACATCCTCCGGCACGATGGAGTAAAGCTCCTCTGCCGCGAACTTCGGCGGGCGCGGCTCCTTCAGGTCGAGTTTCGCACCATCACCCGCGCCGAGATGACTGACGATGTCGCGCAGGATGGTCAGCGCGTGCTCGTCGTTCTCGGCGAGGTGGTCGACCACGCCCGACTTGCGCGCATGCAGGTCGCCGCCGCCCAGGTCCTCGGCGCTGATTTCCTCGCCCGTTGCGGCCTTCACCAGCGGCGGGCCGGCGAGGAAGATCGTGCCCTGCCCGCGCACGATCACGCTCTCGTCGCTCATCGCCGGGACATAGGCGCCGCCAGCGGTGCAGCTGCCCATGACGCAGGCGATCTGCGGGATGCGCAAGCTGCTCATCTGCGCCTGGTTGTAGAAGATGCGGCCGAAATGCTCGCGGTCGGGGAACACCTCGGCCTGGTGCGGCAGGTTGGCCCCGCCGCTGTCGACGAGGTAGAGGCACGGCAGCCGGTTCTGCTGCGCGATTTCCTGCGCCCTGAGATGCTTCTTGACCGTCAGCGGGTAGTAGGTGCCGCCCTTCACCGTCGCATCATTGGCGACGAGCATGCATTGGCGGCCGGAAACGCGGCCGATCCCGGCAATCATCCCCGCGCCCGGAATGTCGTCGTCATAAACGCCGCTGGCGGCGAGCTGCCCGATCTCGAGAAACGGCGAGCCCGGATCAAGCAACCGCTCGACCCTTTCGCGCGGCAGCAGCTTGCCGCGTTCGGTGTGCCGCTGGCGGCTCTTTTCCGGCCCGCCGAGTGCGGCCGCCGCGACCTTGGCGCGCAATTCCTCAGCCAGCGCGCGATTGCGCGCCGCCCGGGCCTTCGCCTCGGGGCTCTCCAGGTCGAGCTTCGAGGCGAGGACCGGCGCGCTCACTTCATCTGCAGGTGCTGGGCGAAGAACGGCAGCACCACTTCGTCGAACCTTTGGGCAATATGGTCGACATGGGTGCCCTCGTATGTCGCCCACTGGTTGGCGATGCCCTGCTTGTCGAGCATCTCGTGGATCGCGGTGTCGTCGCGGATGAGACCGTCCTTGGTGCCCACGTCGGAGCCGATCGCGTCATAGCTCCGCAATGCCCAGACGTGGCTCGGGATCATCGCCAAGGGCGAGTTATTGGCCCATTCGGCGATGACCAGCGGATCGACCATCGGCTTGCCGTCCTTGTCCTTGGTCAGCGGGAAATCGGCGTAGTACGGCGGGTTCTTGGGGTTCGGCGACCAGGCGACCATCGAGGCGAGACCGGCGCGCATGCCGAAGCCCGACTTGTCGACGTCGGCGATCGGCACGGCTGCCATCTTGGTGGCCGAATCGAGTGTTTCGGTGCGCGGCTCGCCACAGCAGGCGCTCTGCGCATAGAGGCTGTCGAACACCCCGGGATGGGTCATGCCGACGGTCCACACGCCGTAGCCGCCCATCGAGTGCCCGGCGAGGCCGCGGGCCTTGCGAGTGGCGATCGTGCGGTAGTGGCTATCGATGTACTTCACGAGATCGTCGGCGATGAAGCTCTGGAAGTCTCCGGTGGTGACCGAGCTCGAATACATGCTGCCGCCCATCTTGGTCAGCGTGTCGGGCACCACGACGATGAATTCGCGCCCGGCCTTGGCGTTATGATCGACCGCTTCCGGCACGTGCATGAAATTATAGAAGTTCCGCCCGTCGATGGCGAAGCCATGCAGGTAATAGACCACCGGATAGCGACGCTTGGGGTTCTTGGCGTAGCTGGCCGGCAGCACGACCATCACGTTGCGGTCGGGACTGTCGCCCTCGAGATTTCCTTCCAGCGACTTGCCGTGGACGGTGATCGAATCGACCTTGATGCCCGCCGGGACAGGTGGCGCCGGCGCGGTGATGTTGCCGCTGGGAAAGGCCGCGGGCGCGGCGCGGTTTTGCCCGGAGGCGGGCGACGCGATGAACGCGGCGGTAAGAGCGAGTGCGACCACAGTCCTTTTCAGCATTATTTCCGATCCTTTCCCTTGAGCTCCCTTGCAGCCGTCAGGCGGCCGCCTCGGCCCTGACGGCCCGACGCGAGTAGAACCGTTTCTCGATGCGAGTCCACAGCACGGCTGTGAACATGCCCCACTGGCTGAGCAGCGGAACCACGAACGTCAGCCCGATGCACACCAGCGCCGCAAGAACCATGTCGAGCCCATCGGCCGCAGGGCCCGTCGCCCGGCGAACCGCGCGCGCCAGCCAATAGGCGAGCAGCGAAAGGACGAGCATCGATACGTTGTAGAAGATTTCCGGCACGAAGTGGCCGAGGTTGCGGCCGAGGAACGCGGTCGAAAACGGCATGAAGGCGATCGCCATCAGGTAGAGCATGTTCGGCCACATCAGCCGTTCGTCGAATTGGCGCAGGGCGCGGAATCGCTGGTGATGGCCCATCCAGAAGCGGCCGATGACGAGGAAGCTCAGCGCAAAGGCGAAGAAGCTCGGTCCGTTTTCGCCCAGGACCCGCCAGGAGTCGGCCACCGATATCGCACGCGGAAAGTCCGGGACCTCGATGTCGAGCACCAGCAAGGTGATGGCGATGGCGAAGACGGCGTCGGAAAAGAAGACCAGCCGGTCGAGCGCAAGGTCGCCGCTCGTCTCTTCGTGCTTGCCCTTCATGGCGCCCCCAAGGCCGCGATCAGACGCCGATCAGCTCGCGGCCGATCAGCATGCGCCTAATCTCATTGGTCCCGGCACCGATGTCGAGCAGTTTCGCGTCGCGCAAATAGCGTTCGACCGGCCAGTCGGTCGTGTAGCCCGCGCCGCCCAGCGCCTGCACCGCCTCGCCGGCGACGCGGAAGGCGTTTTCGCTGGCGAGCAGGATCGCTCCCGCCGCGTCGAACCGGGTGGTCTTGCCCGCGCTGCACGCCCTGGCGACCGCATAAGTGTAGGCGCGCGCCGACTGCAGGGCGACGTACATGTCGGCAACCTTCGCCTGCATCAGCTGGAACGCCCCGATCGGCTTGCCGAATTGAGTGCGCTCGCGAACATAGGGAATGACCGTGTCGAGGCATGCCTGCATGAGGCCGAGCTGCACGCCGGCGAGCACCGCGCGCTCGTAATCGAGCCCGCTCATCAGCACCTTCACGCCCTGCCCGACGGCGCCCAGGACGTTGTCCCCGGGCACCTCGCAGTCCTCGAACACGAGCTCGCTGGTCGGCGAGCCGCGCATGCCGAGCTTGCCGATCTTCTGCGCCGGCTTGAACCCTTCGAAGGTGTTTTCGATGATGAGGGCGGTGATGCCCTTGCTGCCGGCGGCAGGGTCGGTCTTGGCATAGACCACCAGCACTTCGGCCTGATGGCCGTTGGTGATCCAGAACTTGGTGCCGTTGAGCACGAACCCGCCCTGCACCGCGTCGGCCCTGAGTTGCATCGAGACCACGTCCGAACCGGCAGCCGGCTCGCTCATCGCCAGCGCGCCGACATGCTCGCCGCTGATCAATTTCGGCAAGTACTTCGCCTTTTGTTCGGCGGTGCCCCAGCGGGCGATCTGGTTGATGCACAGGTTCGAATGCGCCCCGTAGCTGAGGCCGACCGAGGCGCTCGCGCGGCTCACTTCCTCGATCGCGATAACATGCTCGAGATAGCCGAGGCCGAGCCCGCCATCGGCTTCGGGCACCGTGATCCCGTGCAGCCCGAGCTCGCCCATCTCGGGCCACAGCTCGCGGGGAAAGCGATCCTCACGGTCGATCGCCTCGGCCATCGGCGCGATCCGCGCCTCGGCGAAACGGGCAACCGTGTCGCGGATCATCTCGGCCTCGTCGGAAAGGCCGAAGTCGAATTCGGGAGTCGCGCGCATGCCAAGTCCTCTCGGCACGCGCCTTAGCAAGGCGCACAGGCGCCGCAAACCGGTTACGGATGCAATCGTCTCGGAGCGAAGGGCTGAGCGACATATGTTGTTTTGCCCAACGACTTTTCGCGGTAGTTTGAGCGCGACGGGTTAATCATGAAAAATGCCGAGCTTCCTCCATGGCCTGCCGGGTCTGCCCCGGACCCTGCCTACAGCGGGGAGGATGCGCGCGCGCAGGTTCTGGCCGCCTACGGCATCGAATCGCTGCAGGACGATCCCGAGCTCGTGGCCATCGTGAGATTTGCCGCGCACTTGTGCGAGACAGACCTTGCGCTGATCACCTGGCTCGAAAGGGACGTCCAGCGCTTTGTCGCCCGGCATGGCCTCGAGGTACGCGAAACGCCACGTGACATTTCATTCTGCGGCCGCACGATGATGGTCGCCGGCATGACCGAGGTAAGGGACCTTTCGGTCGACCCCTGCTTCGCCGACCATGTGCTCGTGACCGGTCCCGAGCATGTCCGTTTCTATGCCGGCTATCCGCTGATTTCCGGTGAAGGCGCGCCGCTCGGGACCTTGTGCGTCGTCGACCGCAAGGCACGACCTCAAGGCCTGACCAAGCTCCAACGCGAGGGCGTTCGCGTGCTCGCCGACGCCGTCATGCAGCGCCTGCGCACCCATCGCATCGCCCTCGCCGCTCGGCGCGAGCTGGATGCCAGCGAGGAGTACCTGCACATCCTCGCCGATTCGATCCCGGCGATCGCCTGGTCGGCCACGCCCGACGGGCATTTCGACTACTTCAACCAGCGGATGATCGAGTTCACCGGCCAGCGGGACGACCAGAGCGGCTCCGCGTTCCATCCCGACGACTGGAAGAAGGCCAGCGCCCTCTGGCAGCACTCGCTCAAGACCGGCGAAATCTACGAGGTCGAGCACCGCCTCTGCCGGCATGACGGCGAATACCGCTGGATGATTTCCCGCGCGCTGCCGGTGCGCGACGCCGAAGGCAAGATCATCCGCTGGTTCGGGACCGCGGTCGATATCCATGACATCTACGAGGCTTCCGAGGCCCGCGACCTGCTCGCCAGGGAGCTGAGCCACCGGATCAAGAACATCTTCGCGGTCGTCGCGGGATTGGTGTCACTGTCGGCTCGCAAGCATCCAGAGGCCAGGCAGTTTGCCGAAGCCCTCACCGCGACGATCACCGCGCTCGGCCGCGCGCACGATTTCGTGCGGCCCGTCGATGGCGCCACGCGCGGTCACTTGCGCCGGCTGCTCGAGGAGCTGTTCGCGCCTTACGGCAGCGGCGAAGGCGCACGGGTGAAAATCAGCGGGGACGACATGGCCATCAGCACGCGCACCGCCACTCCGCTGGCGCTCGTCTTCCATGAGCTGGCGACCAACTCGGCCAAGTACGGCGCGCTCGCCACGAGCGATGGCGTGGTCTCCCTGAAAGTCGCCGACAAGGGCGAGAAGGTGAAGCTCCACTGGCGAGAGAAGGGCGGCAAGCCGCCGAAAAGGGAGCCCAAGGAGGGCTTCGGCTCGCGCCTCGTCGACATGAGCATGACGCAGCTCGGCGGCTCGTGGAAAAGGCACTTCGAGGACGGCGGCCTCGTGGTCGAGATGACGCTGCCGAAAGAGGCGATCGTCGGCTAGCCAGCGCGCCGCGGCGCCGTTTCACGCATCCGCACGAACACCGGCAGCGCCGCGACGGCGACCACGGCAATCATGATCCCCGGCAACAGCGGCGAGCCGGTCGTCTCGACGAGCCGCTGCGCGACGTACGGCGTGAGGCCACCGAAGACCACTGTCGCCACGGTGTAACCCAACCCCAGCCCGCTGGCCCTGCTCTCGTGCGTGAACTGCTCACCGGTAGCAATGGCGCCGACCGCGCTCACACCGCCGGCGACCAGCGCCAGCACGACCGCGCCGAGCAGGGCCGCGCCGATCGAGCCGGCGCTCATCAGCCGGAACATCGCGATGGGCAGCGCGGCGCTGCATGCGGCGAGGACGATCAGCGCCGGCCTGCGTCCGAAACGGTCCGACAGCACACCGACGAAGGGGGTGACGAGGATCACCGCCACCGCCGCGACCGTGGACAGCCAAAGCGAATCCGCCTCGGCGACCGCGCCCGTGGTCGTCAGGAAGGCCGGGACGTAGGTGATCCCGACATAATACGTGATCGACCCCAGCGAGGAGATCGCGAAAGCGCGCAACAGCGCACCCCACTGCTGCGAGACGGCATGCACCAGCGGACGCGCGTGAAGGGCGCCATCCGCCCGCAGCCGCTCGAAATCGGGTGATTCCTCCATCGTCGAGCGGGCCAGCCAGACCGTGCCGGCCAGCGCGGCGCCGACGAGATAGGGGATGCGCCACCCCCAGGCCTGGAGTTGCGCCTCCGACAGGACGCTGACGGTTGCCGCCGACAGGCCGACCGCGAGCAAGGCGCCGACCTCGCTCGATGCGGCCGCCAGCGACGCGATCAGGCCGCGACGCTCCGCTCGCGCACCCTCCAGCAGGTAGGAGATGACGCCCGTGTATTCGCCGCCGACGGAGAAGCCCATCACGCAGCGCAGGCCGAACAGCAGCCACGCCGCCGCCGGCCCGATCTGCGCGAGGGTGGGCAGGAGCGCGGTCAGCAGCATGGCCAGCGACATTATCGCCATCGACAGCAGCAGCATCGGCCGCCGACCGTGCCGGTCGGCGATATGGCCGAGTACGACCGCGCCGACCGGGCGCATCAGGTACGCAACGGCAAACCCGCCTAGCGTCGCGGCCAGGCCCGCTCCGCCGCCGCCGAAGAACACCCGGGCAATGACCGTCGCGAAGTAGAGGTACAGCGTGAAGTCGTACCACTCGACGACGGTCGACAGCGCCGCAACGGCGAGCGAGCGATGCGAGACGCGGTGGCCGGCCATTACAGCCCGGCCCCGTCAGGCCAGCCGGGTGCCGCGAGGGCCATGACTTTGAACAGCTCACCCATCTGGTCGGCTTCGATCAGTCGGTGCATCGCCGAATCGAGGGCCTCGCGGTGTTGCGGGGCTGAGCGACCAAGCGCCTCGCTGCGGGCTTCGATGCCGAGCGCGCGCAGCCAGTCGCCCTGGGAAACGGTGCCGAGCCAGCGGGCGCCGCGCGCCTTGGCCACTTGCGCCAGGCTCGCGAAATCGACGTGCGCGGTGAGGTCGGCGGTGCCGGGGTTCTCGAACGGATCGACCTTTTCGTGCCGCCGCACCGCCTGGAAGGTCGAGCCGGTGCGAGGTTCGACATGGCCGTAGTCGACGAACAGCGCCGCGCCGCCCTGCTCGGCCAGCCGGCCGGCGACTTCGTGGACGATCGCGGCCTGCGCCGGGCTGGTCTCGATCAACGTGCCTTCGGGCTGGCGGCGCCGCTCCTCGGGCAGGGCCGCATCCATCGGAGTCGATCCCGGCGCGCCGACGAAGCGCCCGCACTCGACCGTCACCATCACCTCGCGCCAGCCGCCATGGGTGCAGATCAGCTGACGCACCGGCAAGGCATCGAGGAATTCGTTGGCGACGAGCAGGATCGGGCCCTCGAACGGAACGTTCGTCAGGTCCGGGTGAAACTGCGCGGCGGGCACCGCCGCCAGTTGCAGCTTCCTCAATGCGGCCGAGGTCTCGACCAGATGCACTTGCGGCTCTAGCCCGAAGCGCTTCATCGCCCGCAACGCGTCGCGCGCCAGCGTCCCCCGCCCCGGGCCCAGCTCGACGTAATGAACCGGGACCTCGCTTCCGGCCCGCAGCCACATGTCGGCCAGCCATACGCCGATCAGCTCGCCGAACAGCTGGCTGATCTCGGGCGCGGTGACGAAGTCGCCGCCGGCGCCGAGCGGGTCGGCACCGGCGTAATAGCGGGCGTTCGCCTCGGCCATGTAGTGCGCCAGGCTGATCGGTCCGGTCGAGGCGATCAGCCGGCGGAAGATTTCGGCGAGATTGCGCTCGCCGGTCATTCCTCGGCGGGCTTGGCTTCGATCTTCTCCGCCGCGGGTTTTGCTTCGGCGGCCGTGGGCGCACCGGCCAGCGGCGGGCGCATCAATGCGCGGACGACGAAGAGCAGGCCGAGCACGATCAGCGGGATCGACAGCCACTGGCCCATGCTGAGCCCCGTATCGTGGGCGAACTGCTCCAGCTGCTGGTCCGGCTCGCGGAAGAACTCGACGATAAACCGGGCAAGGGTCGTGCCTGCGACGAACACGCCCATCATCAGCCCGGTGCGGAAGCGCGCGCGGGTCTTCCAGAACAGCGGCAGCATGATGGCGATCATCAGCGCCCCTTCGAGGGCCGCTTCGTACAGCTGGCTCGGATGGCGCGGCAATTGCAGCGGATCCCCCGGGAAGACCATCTCCCACGGCAGGTAGCCGCTGACGGGCCGGCCCCAGAGCTCGCCGTTGATGAAATTGGCGATGCGGCCGAACATCATCCCGAACGGCACGTTGACCGCGATGTAGTCGCAGATGCGGATGAACGACAGCTTGTTGCGCCATGATACCCAGGCGATCGCCAGCACCGTGCCGATGAGCCCGCCGTGGAAGCTCATCCCGCCGTCCCACAGCCGCAGAAGGTCCCAGCTTGGAAATACGCCGGGTGTGAAATGGGTGAACAGGCTCGGCTTGCCGGTCACCCCGCCAGTGTAGAACGCGGCGTAGCCCAGTCGTCCGCCGACGATGATGCCGATCGTGCAGTAGAAGAACAGGTCGTCGGCGTGGCGCTGCGCCATCGGCGCGCCCGGCGCCTTGATCATCTTGGAAAGGTGCCAATAGCCGAGGAGGATGCCGGCGAGATAGGCCAGCGAATAGAACCGCAGCGTGAAGGAGCCGATGGGGATGCCGGGCCTCAAGCCCAGATCCGCCCAGTAGATCGGCTGCTGGGCGGCGGCGGAAAGCAGGTCGAGCATGCGGCAATGCGTCCTTCGGTTCGGCGCGCGCTCTTTGGCATAGCGAGCGACCGGGCGAAAGGCCTCGAAGGCTGCGTGCATTGCACGGCGTGCGCTTCTATCTATGTCGGAACCGATGAGCGCCATCATCATCCCCAACCAGCGCGCCGTGATCGATCGCCGCGATTTGGCCGAGGCCGTTGCTTTAGCCGTGGCCGATCGCGGGGTGCACAAGGCGCGGCCGAAAGTCGTCGGCTTGCTCAAGGGCGCGCTCGAGCAAGGCCGCGAAGAGCTCGCCAGGCGCCTCGCCGAGCAGCCGAGCGCCGGCTACCAGTGTGTTTACGGGCACTCGTTCCTGATGGACCAGCTGATCCGGGTGCTGCACGACCACGTCATCGCCGACGTCTTCCCGGCGCCCAATCCGACCGCGGCACAGCGCCTCACGCTCATCGCTGTCGGCGGTTACGGTCGCGGCGAGATGGCGCCGCATTCGGACGTCGACATCGCCTTCATCACCCCCGCCAAGAGCACGCCGTGGTGCGAGCAGGTGATCGAGGCGATGCTCTATTACCTGTGGGACCTTGGCCTCAAGGTCGGCCATTCGAGCCGTTCGCTCGACGAGATGGTGCGAATGGCCAAGCACGACCTGACGATCCGCACGGCCATCCTCGAGGGCCGCTACCTGTGGGGCGATCAGGCGCAGTACGACGAGGCCAGCCGCCGCTTCTGGAGCGATGTCGTCCCCGGCAGCGAAGCCCAGTTCGTCGCCGAGAAGCTCGATGAGCGAAATCAGCGACATGTTCGCATGGGCGACAGCCGCTACGTCGTCGAGCCCAACGTCAAGGACGGCAAAGGCGGCTTGCGCGACCTGCAGACGCTCTACTGGATCGGCAAGTACATCCACCGCGTGAAGAGCTCGGCCGAACTGGTCGATGTCGGGCTGCTCACCGCCCAGGAATACCGCACATTCCGGCGGGCGGAGAACTTCCTCCTCGCGGTGCGCTGCCACCTCCACATGACCACCAATCGCGCCGAGGACCGGTTGACCTTCGACCTGCAGCGCGAGGTTGCGGCTCGGATGCAGTTCGCCGACCGCACCGGCAAGCGCGCGGTGGAGCGGTTCATGCAATACTATTTTCTCCAGGCGCGCCACGTCGGCCACCTGACCGGGGTGTTCCTGACCCACATCGACGAGGAAATGGCCGGAAAGAAGAAGGCGCGCGGCCTGCTCGCCACCTTCCGGCCCCGTCCTCGCGAGCTCAAGGGCTACAAGGTCTTCGGCGGCAAGATCGCCGCGCCGGCCGACGACTGGTTCGAGAAGGACCCGGTGCGGCTCATCGAGATCTTCCAGCTCGCCGAAGAGCATGGCTACGAGATCCACCCGGAGACCCTGCGGATGATCGCCCGCGACGTGAAGGCGATCGACGCCCACGTGCGCGCGGACCCGCGGGCGAATGCCGCGTTCCTCGCCCTCCTGACCGGCCGCCACGACCCCGAAATGGTGCTGCGGTGGATGAACGAGGCCGGCGTGTTCGGCCGCTTCGTACCCGATTTCGGCAAGGTCGGCGCGCAGATGCAGTTCGACATGTACCACCACTACACGGTGGACGAGCACACCATCCGCGCGATCGGCCTTCTCGCCAAGATCGAGCGCGGCGAGCTGAAGGAAGACCATCCTCATTCGGCGGAAGTGATTTCTCGCCTGGCCAGCCGCCGCTCGCTCTACGTCGCGACGCTGCTGCACGACATCGCCAAGGGTCGCGGCGGCGACCACTCGGTGATCGGGGCGCAGATCGCGCTCGAGCTGTGCCCGCGCCTAGGCCTTTCGCGCGACGAGACCGAACTGGTCAGCTGGCTCGTGCGCAACCACCTCTTGATGAGCGCGACCGCCTTCAAACGCGACCTGTCCGACCCGCAGACGATCCTCGACTTCGTCGCCCAGGTGCAGAGCCTCGAACGGCTGCGGCACCTGCTGATCCTGACGGTGGTCGACATCCGGGCGGTGGGCCCGGGCATCTGGAACAGCTGGAAGCGCCAGCTGCTGTCCGACCTTTACGAGCTCGCCGAAGAGCAACTGCGCCTCGGCCACAAGCGCCACGGCCGGCCGGAGCGGGTGGCCGCGAAAAAGGAGCATGTCGCCGAGCTGCTCGGTGCCGAGGCGCATATCATCAGCGACCTCGCCGACCGTTTCGACGATGCCTACTGGATCGCCGAGCCCGAGGACATCATCGCCATCAACCTGCAGCACTACTTTGCAGCCAAGGAAGGCGAGGACCAGCTCACCATCCACGCGCATTACTACCCGGCGCGCGGAGCGACGCTGGTGACGGTGATCGGCGACGACCACCCCGGCCTGTTCTACCGCATCGCCGGGGCGATCCATCTCGCCGGCGGCAACATCATCGACGCGCGCATCCACACCAACCGCGTCGGCAAGGCGGTCGACAACTTCCTGGTGCAGGACCCTCTCGGCCAGCCGTTCCGCGAGGATGCCCAGCTCGCCCGCCTCAAGACCGCGATCGAGGACGCGCTCGCCGGCAAGATCGAGCTGGTCCCGCAGCTCGCCAAGCGTCCGCTGGCCCGTGCCCGCGCCGAGAGCTTCGAGGTGCGCCCGCGCGTGCTGTTCGACAACAAGGCTTCGGGCCGGTTCACGGTGATCGAGGTCAACGCCCGCGATCGCCCGGCGCTCCTGAACCGCCTCGCCCGGGCGTTGTTCGAGAACAAGGTGACGATCAACTCGGCGCACATCACCAATTACGGCGAGCGCGCGGTGGACACGTTCTACGTGACCGACCTCATCGGCCACAAGATCCAGAGCCCCGAGCGGCTCAAGGCCCTCGATTCCGCCCTGCTCCACGCAGCCAGCGACCAATTTGTCGCGACGGCGGCCTAGCCGCCGACTCAGCTCAACCTTCGCCTGCCTCCAGCCGTCGCTAGCCTATCGCCAGCAGGGCATGGTTCACGCGAAGTAAAGCCGCGTTCGGGAATCGGCGTGCACGCGCATTCGCGCTTAGGGGTAGGACGGGTCAATTTAATGTCATTCATGGGTTTTTTCCCGTTTCGGGCCGCGGATCTTGCTATCGATCTGGGGACCGCGAACACGGTCGTTTATCTGAAGGGGCATGGCATCGTTCTCGGCGAGCCGTCGGTAGTCACGCTGGAGACGATCAACGGAATTCGCCGCGTGCGCGCGGTCGGTGACGACGCCAAGCTGATGCTCGGCAAGACGCCCGACAACGTCGAGACCGTCCGTCCGCTGCGCCATGGCGTCATCGCCGACCTCGAGATCGCCGAGGAAATGCTCAAGCACTTCATGCAGAAGGCCAAGGCCAACGCCGGCGTGCGCCTGCGCGGCAGTCCGGAGATCGTGTTGTGCGTGCCCTCGGGCTCGACCGTGGTCGAGCGCCGGGCGATCCGCGACGCGGCGACCAACGCCGGCGCGCGCAAGGTGTGGCTGATCGACGAGCCGATGGCCGCGGCGATCGGCGCCGACCTGCCTGTGACGCGCCCGATCGGCTCGATGGTTGTCGATATCGGCGGCGGCTCGACCGAGGTCGGCGTGCTGTCGGTCGGCGGCCTCGCCGTGACGCTGAGCTTGCGCGTCGGCGGCGACCAGATGGACGACGCCATCGCCGCGCACGTGCGCCGCAATCACAACCTCGTCATCGGCGAGGCGACCGCCGAGCGGATCAAGTTCGAGATCGGTTCGGCCACTTTGAACGGCGCGCAGCCGCACACCGCCAAGATCCGCGGCCGCGACGTCGTCCGCGGCGTCCCGACCGAGCGGACGATCAGTCAGGAAGAGATCGTCGAAGCGCTCGCCGAAACCGTCGGACAGATCGTCGACGGCGTGCGCAACGCGCTGGAGATGACCGCGCCGGAGATTGCAGCCGACATCATCGAGGGCGGCATCGTCATGACCGGCGGCGGCTCGCTCCTCGTCGGGCTCGACACGGTGCTGGCGGAATCGACCGGCTTGCCCGTGATCCGCGCCGACGACCCGCTCTACTGCGTCGCCAGAGGCGCGGGGCGCGCGCTCGAGGACATGGAGTACCGGGGCGTGCTGCACGCGGTTTGACAGGTGCCGACCAAGACGGCGGAGCGGCCGTCCCTATGGCCGCCCGAAATCTGGTAGCCCACCTCCGCTTTCGCGGACAAGGTGCCAGACAGACATACCGTATGAAAGGGTAGATCACAGACGTCGCCGTTGCGGGCTCAGGTTCTTGGATCCCGCTCCCCAAACAGCGCAGTGCCCACCCGCACGTGCGTCGCGCCAAGCATGATCGCGGTTTCGTAGTCGCCGCTCATGCCCATGCTGCGCCCCGGCAAGCCATGGTCGCGGGCGAGCTTGTCGAGGAGGGCGAAGAACGGCGCGGGCTCGATGCCGAGGGGCGGCACGCACATCAGGCCAACCACGGACACATCCGCCGCGTTCGCTTCGGCGAGCAGCGCTGGCAGCCCGGCGATCGCGCAGCCGCCTTTCTGCGACTCCTCGCCGATGTCGACCTGGACGAAGCACGGCACTCTTCGGCCTGCCTTGTCCATCGCCTTCGCGAGCGCGGTGACCAGGCTCGGCCGGTCGAGGGAGTGGATGCAGTCGAACAGCGTCATCGCGTCCGCCGCCTTGTTCGATTGCAGCTGGCCGACAAGGTGCAACTCGGCCGCCGGCCAGCGCTCGCGCAATCGCGGCCACTTGGCTTGCGCTTCCTGCACGCGGTTCTCGCCGAACACCTGCTGCCCCGCTTCGAGCAGCGGCTCGATCGCCTCGGCCGGATGCGTCTTGCTGACGGCGACCAGCGTCACCTCGTGCACCTCGCGCCGCGCGACCTTGCAGGCATGCGCGATCCGCTCGCGGACGGCTCCGAGCCTCGTGGCTGCGCTTTCCATGAGCCGGCGCTATAGCGCAGCGATGCCCGCGCGCCAGACTTTCCCCGACCTGTGGCTGATCTCCGACGAGCGCAACGATGGGGTGCTGGAGGACGCGCTCAAGCGCCTGCCGCGCGGGTCCGGCTTCATCTACCGCCACTACCACTTGCCGCCGGACAAGCGCATCGCCCGCTGGTCGGCGCTCACCCGCATCGCCCGCGGGCGCGGCCATGCCTGCATCCTCGCCGATGATGCGATCACCGCCCTCGAGTGGGGCGCCGACGGCCTCTACGGCCCGCCGCGCGCGCTCTATCCGACACGCGGCCTGCTCGCGCTGGCGACGGCGCACGATCTCGCCGATATCGGCCTCGCCAACCGCGTGAAGGCCGACGCGGTGCTGCTGTCTCCCGCCTTCCCGACCCGCTCGCATCCCGATAGACCTGCGCTCGGGCCTTTAGGTTTCCGCCTGCTCGCAAGACACGCGCAAATGCCCGTGATCGCGCTCGGCGGAATGACCGCCCGGACCGCTCGGCGGCTCGGATGGCCACGGTGGGCCGCAATCGATGGCTTGAGCTGAGATTCGCTCAAACGAAGGCACGAGGGCGAAGGGCTCCTTCCACTGCTTCGTCATGCCTGAAGACCGGTACCAGCTCGAGCGAGCGCCACGGCCACAATCGGTTTCCTACCACGGCGAGGACGAGGGGTCTGCGTTCGCTCTTGGCACATTTGCGCCCGTGCGTGATGAAAAACGGGCACACCCCTTGGGAAACAAAACGTGATTCCTTGACGGCGAGTCCGCCACCGGCGACAATGGCGCGCGAAGGGGTCAAGGCGATGGCGACCAGGGCAGCAAGACCGGAGCCGGCGGACTGGCGCGCGGCGTTCCGCCGTTCGCTGGCGCGCGCGCTGCAGCTCGGCGGGGCGGTCGCGCTCTATTTCGCGACCGGTTTCCTCGGCCTTGCCCTCGTTTCCTACCACCAGACAGACCCGTCGTTCTCGACCGCCGCCAGCGGCCCGCCGCTGAACTGGATGGGTTATCCCGGCGCGTGGGCGGCGGACCTGGCGCTGCTCGGCTTCGGTGTCGTCGCCGTTCTGCTGCTGCCGCTGCTCTATGCTTTCGCCCGCAAGCTGTGGCGCGACGCCGGGGACGAGGAGACGCCGCATGGCCGCCGCTGGTGGCGCACGGTGGCGATGATGCTCGTCGGCATGGCGCTGCTTTCGGCGGTGCTCAGCCTGACCTTCGACACGTCGGGCGGCAACCTGCCGGCGAGCCTCGGCGGCCTCACCGGCCTGCTCGGCGCGAAAGGCATCACCGCCCTCGCCCACCGCCTGCCAGAAGCCGCGCAGGCGTGGACCATCCTCGGCCTCGCCCTCGTCTGCCTCGTCGGCGGCGCGGTGCTGGTCGGCCGCGTGTTCGCGTTCGACTGGGCGCAGCTTCTGACCCTGCCGCGAACGCTCCGCCGCCTGCCCGACCTGCGCGAGGACAACCCGTTCAAGCCGGCGCGCGAAAAGCGCGTCCGCGAGCTGCGGCCGGAGCCGCAAGGCGAGCAGTCGCCACGCAAGCCGCCCGAGATCACCGATCCGACACAACCGCCCCGCCCGGCCAGGCTCGGCGGCAAGGCCAAGCAGAAGGACCTGTTCGCGAACTACGAGCTGCCGAGCCTCGACCTGCTCGAGGATCCGGCACCCGACAAGGCACCCAAGCTCGACAAGCTGGCGCTGGAGCGCAACGCGCGCCTGCTGGAGACAGTGCTCGACGACTTCAACGTCAAGGGCGAGATCACCGCCGTCCGCACGGGCCCGGTCGTGACGATGTACGAGCTGGAGCCCGCGCCCGGCATCAAGGCCAGCCGGGTGATCGGCCTCGCCGAGGACATCGCCCGTAACATGAGCGCGATCAGCGCTCGCGTCGCGGCGATCCCCGGCAGGACGGTGATGGGCATCGAGCTTCCCAACGCGCATCGGTCGGTCGTCAGCTTCAAGGAGCTGGCGGCCAGCGAACTGTTCCAGGACGCCAAGGCGACGCTGCCGATCATCCTCGGCAAGGACATCGCCGGTGAGCCCATTGTCGCCGACCTCGCCGCAATGCCCCACCTGCTCGTCGCCGGTACGACCGGCTCGGGCAAGTCGGTCGGGCTCAACTGCATCCTCCTGAGCCTGCTCTACAAGTTCAACCCGGACGAATGCCGGCTGATCCTGATCGACCCCAAGATCCTCGAGCTGAAGTTCTACGACGATATCCCGCACCTGCTCAGTCCGGTCGTCACCGACCCGCACAAGGCGGTCCGCGCGCTGAAGTGGGCGGTCGAGGAGATGGAGCGCCGCTATCGCATGATGAGCGACATCGGCGCGCGCAACCTCGGCGGTTTCAACGACCGGGTGAAGACGGCGATCGCCAAGGGCAAGCCGCTCGGCCGCCGGGTGCAGGCGGGCTTTGATCCCGAGACCGGCGACGAGATCTACGAGGAGGAGCAGCTCGACTACCGGGTGTTGCCGCAGATCGTCCTCATCGTCGACGAACTCGCCGACCTGATGATCACCGTCGGCAAGGAGATCGAGGTCCTCATCCAGCGGCTCAGCCAGAAGAGCCGCGCGGCCGGCATCCACCTGATCATGGCGACACAGCGCCCCTCGGTCGACGTCATCACCGGCGTGATCAAGGCCAACCTGCCGACGCGTATCAGCTTCAACGTCACCAGTCGCATCGACAGTCGCACGATCCTCGGCGAGCAAGGCGCCGAGCAGCTGCTCGGAAAGGGCGACATGCTCTACAAACCGAGCACCGGCGCGCTGGTGCGCGTCCACGGTCCGTTCGTCTCGGAAATGGAAGTCGAGCGCGTCGCCGAGCACTGGCGCGGCCAGGGCGAGCCCGATTACGTCGATTCCGTGACCGAGGAGCCCGAGGACGGCGGCTTTGCGTTCGAGGACGAGTTCACCGCCAGCGACAATCCCGAGGAGCGCAAGTACCGCCAGGCGTGCCAGATCGTCATCGAGCATCAGAAGGCCAGCGGCTCCTGGCTCCAGCGCCAACTGGGCGTCGGCTATAATACCGCCGCCAAGTGGATCGAGCGAATGGAGGAGGAGGGCCTCGTCGGCCCCGCGAACCACGTGGGGCGCCGGGAGATTTACCGCGATAAGGACGGGAATCCGCTCTAACCGCGCGGCAACCTGGTAATATTCCGGAGCGCGCCGCTGTCGCCCCCCTGCGAAGTGCCGCGCAGACCCATGACGCCCAAGCTCTTCACGACCCTCGAGACCTACGACCGGGGGCAGTTCCTCCATGACAGTATCGCCGGCGCGACGGTGGCGCTGGTGGCCCTGCCGCTCAGCATCGCCATCGCCATCGCCTCGGGTGCGCCGCCCGCGGCCGGGCTGGTGACAGCAGTCGTCGCCGGGTTCCTGATCTCGGCGCTCGGCGGGAGCCGGGTGCAGATCGGCGGACCGACCGGCGCGTTCATCGTCGTGGTATACGGAATAATCGCCAAGCACGGCCTCGCCGGGCTTCAGCTGGCCACGCTGATGGCCGGCTTCATCCTCGTCATCGGCGGCGTGCTGCGCGCCGGGCGGCTGATCCGGCTGATCCCGGAGCCGGTGATCGAAGGCTTCACCATCGGCATCGCGATCGTCATCGCGACGAGCCAGCTGAAGGACCTCGCCGGGCTGGAGACGGGGCCGCTTCCCGCCGACTTCATTCCCAAGATGCAAGGCCTGTGGGCGGCGCGCGGCACCATCGAATGGCCCTCGCTCGCACTCGGCGTGGCGACCGTAGTCGGCATCGCCCTCGTCCGCAGGTACGCCCCGCAGTTCCGCGGACGGGCGGTCGTGGTATTGGTCCTCAGCGCCCTCGCCTGGCTGGCCCTGCCTTCCGTCGCCACCGTGACGAGCCGCTTCGGCGCGCTGCCGCACGGCCTCGGCTGGCCGCACCTGCCGCCGATCTCGAGCAGGCTCATCGTGCAGATGTTCCCCAGCGCCGTCACGATTGCGCTGCTCGCGGCGATCGAATCCCTGCTTTCCGCGCTCGTTGCCGACCGCATGATCGGGGGAGCCCACCGCACGAGCGCCGAGCTGCTGGCGCAAGGCGCGGCCAACATCGCCTCGCCGCTGTTCGGCGGCTTGCCCGCGACCGGCGCGATCGCCCGCACCGCGACCAACGTCGACGCCGGCGGGCGTACGCCGGTCGCCGGCATAGTCCACGCGCTGGTGATCTTGCTCGCCATGGTGCTGCTCGCCCCGCTGGCCGGCAAGCTTGCCCTGCCGACGCTCGCAGGCCTGCTCATCATCACCGCCTGGGCGATGGCCGAGCCGCACCGCTGGCCGCACCGGCTGGCGTTGCCGAAATGGGAGCTCGGCCTGCTCCTGCTGACCGCGGCGATGACGGTGCTCGCCGATCTCACCGCCGCCATCGCCACCGGCACCGTGCTCGGCCTTCTCATTCAGGCGTGGCAACGGCGGCGGGTCGCGGCTGCCTGAGCGAAAGGAACCGCCCGCGCAAACTTCCGTTGGACCCGCGACAGGCTCGCGGAGTTTAGATGGCTCTTTCCGACCCCCCCGAAGTCCCACTGACCGAGGCGGCGATCCGGCTGTCCGATGAGCTGAACGGGCGTAACCGGCGGCTCGCCGAATTCGCAGCGGGAGATTTCCGCTTCGTCGTCGAACGCGGCCAAGAAGCGATCTGGCTCGTCGCGCACCGCGGCCCGGGCAAAGGCGGCTTCGCCCTGCGCCTGTGCCCGGCCTCGCAAGGTGCCCCGGTCGTCCGCCGCCGCCGCGGCAACGACCTGTTGCGCCTCGAAGTGACGACGCCGGTCGGCCAATGGCGAGCGTCGCTTGGGATCGAACCGGGCGCGGTGCCGGTCATCCGAACGAGCCTTGCGCTGACGCCCGTACGACCGTTGATCGTGCCGTGGCAGGGGCGCGACCTGTTCATGCTCGGCGAGGACGGCGACCCGGCGAGCGCCGAGGGCAATGTCGAGCTCGCCCAGCGCGGCATGAACGCGGGCGCCCTGTTCCTGCGGCTGACCGGGCCGAACTTCGGCAGCCTGCTCTATTTCCAGGACCTGACCGCTCTCAACCCCTACTTCCGGGCGACCGGAACCACGCCCGACGGTGCCGTCGGCGGAAGCTGGCCGGAGCTCGGCTACCTGCCGCCGGCACAGGAAATGCGCGGCCAGCCGCAGCCGAAACCGCTGCCCGCGGGCGAGGAGGTGCCGATCAGCCGCGCGCTGATCGCGCTAAACGGGAATTCGCACGGCGCCGAGGAGGACCAGGCACGCCGCTTCCTGCAGTTGCTCGGCGCCGTCTACCCGTGCCTCGAACGCCCACTGGTCGAATACCGCGACTGGCCCGAGCGCGCCCGCCGCACGCTGGCCGATCTCGACTCGTCGCCGCTCGCGACCGTCAGCCATTATGGCGCCCGCTTCGCGCGGCCGTACACAAATGCCGAATACCCCGATTGCATGGTCCAGCTGACCCTGCTCGCAGCGATGTACGACTGGCGCGGGTGGTCGGGCGAGGAGCCTGCCATCCTCGCCGACATGCGCCGCGGGGTGGGCGAGTTTCGCGATACGGAGCTCGAGACCTTGCGCCGCTACCTGCCGAACGTCGGCGGGGACAAGGACAAGGACGCGGTCGACAGCTGGTACATGTACCATCCGCTGCTCAATCTCGCGCGCCTTGCCGAAGGCGGCGATGCCGGCGCGCGGCAGATGTTCTTCGGCTCGCTGACGCGCGCCATCGAGGCCGCGCAGCACTTCAGGTACAAGTGGCCGATCCAGTTCAGGATCGGCGACTTCTCGGTCATCACCGCCTCGCGCGACGACGACGGCCACGGCCAGACCGACGTCGGGGGCATCTATGCCTACGTCATGTTGCAGGCCTTCGACCTCAGCAACGACCAGCGCTATCTCGAGGAGGCGCGCGCTGCGCTCGATGCCGCCCGCGGCGCGAGGTTCGAGCTGAACTACCAGGCGAACCTCACCGCCTGGGGCACCGCAGCCTGCCTGCGGCTATGGCGCATCACGCTGGAGGAATCGTACCTGCGGCAGTGCTATATTTTCCTGGCGAGCTTCTTCCACAACACCGCGATGTGGGAATCCGACATCGGCAACGCCCGCCATTATCGCAATTTCCTCGGCGCCACCGCGCTGCACGACGCGCCGTACATGGCGATGTTCGAATGCTTCGACAGCTTTGCCGCGTTCGAAGTCTGCCTCAGGGAGTCCGGCCCGCAAATGGAGCCTGCCGCGCGCACGCTGCTCGCCGAATACTGCAAGTACGCGCTCGACCGGGCGTGGTTCTACTACCCCGAAGCCCTGCCGGCGGAGGTGCTCGCCAAGACGCAGCGCAACGGCCACATTGCCCGCGATCTCTCGTTCCCGCTCGAGGACCTTTACGTCGACGGCCAGCCGGCCGGCCAGGTCGGACAGGAAGTGTATGGCGCGGGCGGGGCGATGGTCTTCGCCACCCGCAGCTTCCACGTGCTGGAGGGTGCCCCTTTCCGGCTGTTCTGCGACCACTTCCTGCTCGCGATCGACCGGCCGAGCGACCGGGCGGCCATCGTCCATCTTGCCGGTGAGGCCGGGCAGCAGGCGCTGCTCGCGCTGTGCCCACCTCCCCGGAAGCGCATTCCGGCGATCCGCGTGACGGCGAACGGACAACCCCTTCGCGCCCATCGCGTCGGCAGCCGACGCGAGTACCGTTGCGAAAGCGGCAGTACGCTCGAACTTACCTGGTGACGTGAATATCCTTGCCGCGTCCATCCGCGCGGCTAGGATTGCCGCCCAGGCGGCGGCATCCCGGCGCCGGGAAGGAACCCAATGGCCAGCAAGTATGAACGCGAAGTCTATCACTGCATGGACCCGACGCTCGAGCTGCTCGAGCGGACCGAGAACCCGCTGCACCGGGCGATCCTCAAGAATTATTGCCGCCACGTGCACCTCGAAGGCGCTTCGATGTTCGAGGAGATCACCGCCCCCGACATGATGGCCGACGACCCGGTCTATCACATCACCTGGGGCGACAGCCCGTTCCAGGTAAAGGGCCGCCAGGGCGTGTTCGATTTCTACTCCTCGATCGGCGAGATCGTGCTGTGGAACAGTGGCGACCTCGTCGCGGTGGCCGACTGGGGCATCGCCGACGAAATGTGGTTCCACCAGATGAGCACCGGCGCGGAGCTCAGAAAGCTCGGCCACAAGGTCGACAAGGACGATGGCCTGTACCTCGTCCACTCACTGCAGGCGTTCATCTGGCCTTACGACGCAAACGCCCTGCTCAAGGGTGAGCACCTCTACGAGGACAAGTCGACGCTGCGCATCGAGGAGATCGACCCGGCCGAATACATGACCCCGGCGCGGGTGCGCGAAATCCATCGCGAATGCCTTGCGGATCTCGAGCAGCGCTGGGGGCCGGAATATTGGGTCTACAAGCGATCATAGCCGTGGGGTGTTCAAAGCCCTCGCCCCTTGCGGGAGAGGGCTTCGAGGGAGGAAGGTCATGAGGGTTGCTGCATTGATGATCGGCGGGGCCGCGGTGGTGCTCACCGCCGCTCCGGCCGGGGCCAAATGGGTGGCCAGCTGGGCCGCCTCGCCGCACGCGCCGATCGGCGCCACCGGGCCGTTCGCGGCGGCGGACTACAACAACGTCACGCTGAGCCAGGTCATACGCATCACCGAAGGCGGCGATCGCCTGCGCGTGCGCTTCACAAACCGCTATGGCCAGCACCCGCTGAAGATCGGCGCCGCGCGGGTGTTCCGCATCGACGACGCCGGCAAGGAGATCCCGGGCACCAGCCGCGCACTTGCGTTCGGCGGCGCGGCGAGTGCCACGATCCCGACCGGCGCGCCGTTCACCAGCGATCCGGTCGCGCTCAAGACCCCCGATCTCTCGCGCCTGCGCGTCGAGTTCTACCTCCCCGAGGCGACCGGTCCGTGCACCTGCCACTTGACTGGACAGGACGAGCTCGATGTCTCGCCACCCGGCAACTTCGTCGGCAAGCCCTTCACCCCGGCCGACAAGAAGCAGTTCCGCGCGTTCCTCGCCGGCGTCGACGTGGATTCGCCGGACGCGCTCGGCACGATCGTCGCCTTTGGCGATTCGATCACCGATGGCGTCGGCTCGACGGCAGGGAAGAACACCCGCTGGCCGGACATCCTCGCCGACCGGTTGCACGCCGCGCACCAGGAATGGGCCGTCGCCAACGAGGCCATCAGTGGCAACCGCGTGCTCAGCCCGGGCATGGGCGATGCCGCGCTGACCCGCTTCGACGCGGACGTGCTCAGCCTGCCGAACGTCAAGTACATGATCGTGTTCGAAGGGGTGAACGACCTCGGCATCCAGTTCGGCGCCCAACGCACCGGCGGCCCGCAGATCCCCGGCCTCGCCAACACGCCGATCGATGCCGACATGATGATCGCCGGCTACAAGCAGTTGATCGAGCGCGCGCACCTTCATGGCATCAAGGTGATCGGCTCACCCATCGGCCCCTACAAGGGCGCAACCTACTGGTCCCCGGAAGGCGAGGCGGCGCGGCAGAAGATCAACAACTGGATCATCACCGGCGGCGCCTTCGACGGCGTGATCCGCCTCGACACCGCGTTCGCCGACCCGGCCGACCCGCAGAAGATGCGCGAGGGCTACCACTTCGGCGATCACCTCCACGGCAACGACGCGGGATACAAGGCCGCGGCGGATGCGATCGACTTGGGGCTGTTCAAGGCGCCGGCTTAGCCTTCGCTCGAAAACGGCTTTGCGCCGAAAGGCCCGTGCGGCCGGCAGCCACCGTTCCCGGCCGCTGCCGCGTCTCGCCACCGTTGCGTGCAACCGGTTTCAACTGTAACGGCCTTGCCCGATAGGAGACTTGTCCATGCGCATCGGCTGCCCCCGCGAAATCAAGAACCGTGAATACCGCGTCGGCCTGACCCCGGAGAGCGCCAAGGAGCTGGTCAAGCACGGCCACGAGGTGTGGGTCGAGACCGAGGCCGGCACCGGCATCGGCGCGAGTGACCAGGAGTACGAGGCGGCCGGGGCGAAGATCCATCCGGACCCGGCGATCCTCTACGCCGAATGCGAAATGATCGTGAAGGTCAAGGAGCCGCAGCCGGACGAGCGGGCGATGCTGCGCGAAGGGCAGATCCTCTACACCTACCTCCACCTCGCGCCCGATCCCGAGCAAACCGCCGACCTCGTCAAGTCGGGCGTCACCGCGATCGCCTACGAGACGGTCACCGGCGAAGGCGGCACGCTGCCGCTCCTGAAGCCGATGAGCCAGGTGGCCGGTCGGATGAGCATCCAGGCAGGGGCGACCGCGCTCGAGAAGGCACACGGCGGTCGCGGCGTGCTGCTCGGCGGCGTGCCGGGGGTGATGCCGGGCAAAGTGGTGATCATCGGAGGCGGCGTGGTCGGCTTCAACGCCGCGCAGATGGCCGTGGGTCTCGGCGCCGACGTGACGATCATGGACCGCAATCCCGATGTGCTCGAACGGGTCGGCACGCATTTCGAGGCTTCGGCCAAGACGCGCTTCTCTAACCACGCCAACCTCGAAGAGTCGGTGTGCGAGGCGGACCTGATCATCGGCGCGGTGCTGATCCCCGGTGCTGCCGCGCCCAAGCTCGTCACCCGCGACATGCTCAAGTGCATGAAGCCTGGCGCGGTGCTGGTCGACGTGGCGATCGACCAGGGCGGCTGCTTCGAGACCAGCCACCCGACGACCCACGACAACCCGACTTTCGTGGTCGACGGCATCGTCCATTACTGCGTCGCCAACATGCCGGGCGCGGTCAGCCGCACGAGCACTTATGCGCTCAACAACGTGACCCTGCCGCACGCACTGCGGATCGCCGATCTCGGCTGGAAGGAGGCGATGCGGACCGATCCGCACCTCGCTCAGGGGCTCAACGTCTATGCCGGTCATGTCACCTACCCCGCCGTGGCCGAGGAGCTGGGGTATGAACTGCTGCCGCTGGAACGGGCTCTTGCCTAACCGTTCGATGGCGGCCCCTTAACGCGGCCTAAACGCTTGTCCGATATCGGCAATCGGAATGCCGGCAAATGCAGTCAGGACCTGGCCGAGATGGCTGTTGGCCGTCGTCGCGCTGTTGCTGGGCGCGGTGGCCTCCGCCGTGCAGCCGGGTGGCGGCCGCTGCTTTGCCGACGGCACCCTGGGCGACACGATAGCGATGGTCACCGTCTCCCCCGACCGGTGGGCCTGCGGGCAAGCGAGCCATTCGATCGCCGCCGATCGCGTCTTCGTGCGCTTCGACGTGCCTTTCGGAACCCAGCCGCCCCAATACCTGGAGACCCGCCGCACGGCGCTGAAGGCCATTCACGTGCTCGTCGTCGGCAGGGACAGCCGAACCGTCACCGCCGATTTCAAGCCGGACCAGCTGCAGACGGCGCGCCGGGGCGGCTTCGTACGAATCCCGTTGCCGGCGGCCGGTGCGCCACCAAGCCAGGTGATCGTCGCCTTCGACCAGCCGACCCACAAGATGGCGCTGGAGCAGGCGCAGCTCGTTGCGGCCAATGCCCACGAAGGCCTCGGCGCGCGGCGGCTGCTGCTCGAGCTCGCCGGGCTGTGCGGCATGCTAGTGATGCCGCTGATGTTCAACGTCGCGTTCTACCGCATCCTGCGCGAACCGTTCGTGCTGTGGCACTCGGCGCTGGCGGTGTCGTTGCTGCTGACCATCTTGATCAGTTCGGGCCTCGCTTTCTACCTCGGGGATCTGCCGGTGATGGCGCTGAGTGCGGCGAACACTTTGTTGTTCGGCCTCTCGGTCGGCGCAGCCGGGATGTTCGCCCGGACCTTCATCGAGCCCGGGAAGCTCGACCCTCGACTACGCCGAGCGCTGCCTGTTGCCGCGGTGTGGGCGTTGGCGGCCAGTTCCCTGCACGCCTTCTTTCCCTTTGCGCTGCGGGCGGTGCAGTCGGACCTTTACTACGGCGCCTACATTCCCGTTCTGGTCCTCTACATGCTGACCATCGCCGACGCGCTGCGCCGGGGCAGCCGTGCGGCGCGCTACCAGGCCGTCGGCTGGGCACCCCTGACCCTCGTTTGCATCATCCGGTTGGTCAGCGGCCTGCTGGCGATGCCGTCCGACGATGCGATGATGCTGTTCTACGTGGGCTGCGTTGTCGAAGTGCTGGCGACCACGCTGGGGGTCGCCGATCGCTTCATGGCCATCAAGGACGAGCGGGACAACGCCCGCACCGAAGCGCGCGTGCTCGAAAGTCTGTCGGAGCGCGACGCCTTGACCGGCCTCTTCAACCGCCGCGTCATTCAGGATCGCTTTGCCCGCCTGCGCGCCGAGGGCTTCACCACGCTCGCGGTGATCGACCTCGACCACTTCAAGGCGGTGAACGACATTTACGGCCACGGCGTCGGGGACAAGGTCCTGCGAGTCGTCGCCACTGCCCTCGAGCCGGACGATGACACGCTCGTCTTCCGCATGGGCGGAGAGGAGTTCCTGCTCCTGCTGCGCGGCCGCAACCCGCTGCAGAGCGCAGAACGGCGGCGCCAGGCCATCACCGCGCGCGTGGCCGCCCAGGTGGAGGGGCTGGACCGGGTGGTCACTGCCAGCATGGGCCTCATTGAGGTGCCGCGCAACGCGATGCCCAACGCCGGCTTCGCGGAACTCTACGACCGCGCCGACCAGTTGCTCTACGAGGCCAAGCAAGCGGGCCGAAACCGGACGATGAACGAACGCCTCAAGCTGTTCGTCCCGCGCCGCAAGGAACGCCGAAAGGCCGCGGCCTAGGCGCCGTCGGGCAGGAACCGCGTCGCGACTTCGCGAGGGACGCGCGTGATCTTTCCGGTCGCCCGGTCGATCATCGCCCAGCTGGTTACGGCGCTGACCAGCAGCTTACCGCCGCAATCGCGAAACGTGGTCCGACGACAGAACCGCGCGCCGCTTGGCGCCTTGCCGATCTCGGTCGTCGCCTCGCAGCTCTCGCCCTCGCGGATGTTGCCGCGGTAGTCGATCTCGTGCCGCGTGACGAACCACGCGTAGGCGGACCGGTGCTCGGGGGGCGCGATCAGGTTCCAGTGGGCGGTCGCGACATCCTCCATCCACCGCACCCACACCGCGTTGTTGACGTGGCCGTAAAGGTCGATGTCTCCCGGCCGGGCGGTGAAGGTCATGGAATAGGTGGGGGAACTCAAGGCACGATGCCCATCTGCCAAAGGATGAACGCGAATTCTTCGGCGGTTTCCTTGAGGCTTTCGAACCGGCCCGACTTGCCGCCGTGCCCCGCGCCCATGTTGGTCTTCAGCAGCAGTTCGTTGTCGTCAGTCTTGAGTTCGCGCAACCGCGCGACCCACTTGGCGGGTTCCCAGTAGGTCACTCGCGGATCGTTCAGCCCCGCGGTGACCAGCAGCGGCGGATAGGCGTGGCGGCCGACATTGTCGTACGGCGAGTACGAGCGGATCAGCTCGAACGCCTTCGGGTCCTCGATCGGATTGCCCCACTCCGGCCATTCACCCGGTGTCAGCGGCAGCGAGGCGTCGAGCATCGTTGCCAGCACGTCGACGAACGGCACGTGCGCGACGACAGCGCCCCACAGCTCCGGATCGGAGTTCACCACCGCGCCCATCAGCTCGCCTCCGGCGGAGCCGCCGGAGATGCTGATCCGCCCGGCCTTGGTGTAGCCCTTGGCGATCAGGCCTTTCGCGACGTCCACGAAATCGGTGAAGGCGTTGGTGCGCTGTTCGAGCTTGCCGGCCTTGTACCACGCGCGGCCGAGATCGTCGCCGCCACGGATATGCGCGATGGCATAGGCGAATCCTCGGTCGACGAGGCTAAGCCGCGTGGTCGAGAAACCCGGCGGAATGGCGATGCCGTAAGCGCCGTAACCATAAAGGTGCAAAGGACCAGGTGATTTGCGGTCTTTTCGGTACATCAGGCTGACAGGAATGGAGGTGCCGTCCCGCGCGGTGATTTCCAGCCGTTCCGTAGTGTAGAGATCGCGATCGTAACCCGAAGGGATTTCCTGCACCTTGAGCAGCTTCAACTCGCGCTTCGCAACGTCGAAATCATAGGTGCTAGCCGGGCTGACCATGCTCTCGTAGCTCATGCGCAGCACGGTCTGGTCGAACTCGGGGTTGTTGCCGAGCGAGGCCGTGTAGCTGGCTTCCGGGAACTCGACCGGCTCGATGCGGGAGGGATCGTCGTAATAGCGGATTTCCAGCCGATCGAGGCCGCGCACGCGGCCGTCGACGACATAGAAGTCCTTGAACAGCTCGAAGCCGGTCAGGTAGAATTCGTCCGAGCCGGCGATGAGGGTGGACCAGTCCGCGGGGTGGTCGAACTTCGCCGTCGCCAGGCGGAAGTTCTCGTGCGTGTCGTTGGCGTGAATGAACAGGATCGGGCCGTTTTCGGCGGGGCGTACATCGACATCGTACTCCACGCCCTTCCGGCGCGCCCGCACCAACCTGGGCGGATCGAGCGGTGCATCGGCGGGGACCAGCCAGGCCTCGCTGGTCTCGTGATCGCCCGTGCCGATGACGATCCACTCCTCGGACGCAGACAGCGCAGCGGACACGCGAAAGCCTTCGTCGACCTCGTGGAACAGCTCCACGTCCTTGGCGACAGGCTGCCCCACCCAATGCAGCCGCGCGTTGTCGGTGCGCCAATTCTCGTTGGCGAGTGAATAGACCAGGCCCTTGTCGCCGGCGACCCACAGCAGCGCCGACAGCGTGCCGGGGATCTCGTCCGGCAGATGCTCGCCCGTCGCCAGGACCTTGATCTTGGCCGTATAGCGTTCAGAGCCGTTGTCATCGATCGAGTAGGCGAGGAGCTTGCCGTCCTTGCTTACCGAAAGGGCCCCGAGCCGGAAGTATTCCTTGCCCTCGGCCAGCGCCGGCTCGTCGAGGATCAGTTCGTCGGGCCCGCCGGCGACCGGCTTGCGCCACCATTTCTTGTACTCGGCACCTTCCTCGAACTCGATCCAGTAGAGGTAATCGCCGTCCTTCTGCGGGACCGACCTGTCCGCTTCCTTGATCCGCCCGCGCATCTCCCTGAACAGCAAGTCGACCGTCGCCTGGTGCGGCTTCATCCTGGCTTCGAACCAGGCGTTCTCGGCGGCAAGATGAGCCAGGATCTTCTTGTCCTTGACCTTCGGGTACTTCGGGTCGCGCAGCCACGCATAGTCATCGGTCACGGTGATGCCGTGGTGCGTTGCACGGGCGGGCTTTCTCGCCGCCACGGGCGGCGCGAGGGGTGTGGTATCGGCCATCGCGCGGCCCTATGTTGGCCGCGAAAGGACCGCAAGACCATGCTGATGCAGACCCACGAAGCCCGCCTCGACATGCTGAGGAAGGAACTCGCCCGGCGCGGGCTCGACGGCTTCGTCATTCCGATCTCCGACGAGCACATGAGCGAATACGTCGGCGACTATGCCAAGCGCCTGGCATGGCTGACCGGTTTCGGCGGCTCGGCAGGGACAGCGGTGGTGCTGAAGGACAAGGCGGCGATCTTCGTCGATGGGCGCTACACCGTGCAAGTTCGCGAGCAGGTCGACGAGAAGCTGTTCGAGTACCAGTCGGTGCCGCAGACCAGCCCCGCCGAATGGCTCGCCGCCAACGCGCCGGAAGGCGCAAAGGTCGGCTTCGATCCCTGGCTCCACTCAAGGGGCTGGGCCGATGCAGCCGCCAAGGCGCTTGCCAGCAGGCACGGCGAGCTCATCGCGGTGGACGAAAACCCCGTCGATGCGGTCTGGGCCGACCGCCCGGCACCCTCGCCCGCGCCCGCGGTGGTGCAGTCGGACGAATTCGCCGGCCGCGCGAGCGCCAGCAAGCGCGCCGAAGTCGCCGACTGGCTGAAGCGGGAACACTACGATGCGGCGGTGATCAGCGCGCTCGATTCGATCGCCTGGCTGCTCAACATCCGCGGTGCCGATGTCGACCGCACGCCGGTCGCGCTCAGTTTCGTCATCGTCCACGATGACGGCACCGCCGACCTGTTCATCGCGCCGGAGAAAGTCACGCCGGACCTCGCGCAGCACCTTGGCAATGCGGTGACGATCCGCGCCCGCGCCGATTTCGAGAGCGCGCTCGGCGCGCTGGCCGACAAGCGCGTCGCGGTTGACCCGAACTTTGGCGTCGCGGCGATTTTCAACGCGCTCGACAGGGCCGGCGCGAAGGCCGTTGCGGTCCGCGATCCCACGATCCTGCCGAAAGCGGTCAAGAACCCCCGCGAGCAACAAGGCCAGCGGGACGCGCAGGCGCGCGACGGAGCGGCCGAAGTGAAGTTCCTCCGCTGGCTCGAAAACGAGGCGCCGAAAGGCGGTGAGACCGAATTGAGCGCCGCGGCGCGGTTGCAAGGCTTCCGCGAGGCCACCGGCCTGCTGCGCGATCTGTCCTTCGACACGATCTCGGCAGCCGGGCCGCATGCCGCGATCCCGCATTACCGGGTCGACGAGCAAAGCAACCTGCCGATTACGCCCGGCAGCATCTACCTGGTCGATTCCGGCGCCCAGTACGCCGACGGCACGACCGACATCACCCGCACCGTGTGGGTCGGCCCCGGCGAGCCCAGCGCCGAGCACAAGGACCGCTTCACGCGAGTGCTCAAGGGCCACATCGCGCTCGCGACGCAGACTTTCCCGCAAGGCACGATCGGCGCCCAGCTCGACACCCTGGCGCGGCAGTTCCTGTGGCAGGCCGGAGTCGACTACGCGCACGGCACCGGCCACGGCGTCGGCAGCTTCCTCGCCGTCCACGAAGGCCCGCAGCGCATCGCCAAGCCGCGCGGAGGCCAGGCCGGCACCGACCAGGAGCTGATGGCCGGGATGATCCTCTCGAACGAGCCCGGCTACTACAAGCCCGGCGAGTTCGGCATCCGCATCGAGAACCTGGTGCTGGTCGAGAAGCGCGAGATCCCCGGCATGGAAGGCGAATGGCTCGGCTTCGAGACGCTGACGCTGGTGCCGATCGACAAGAAGCTGGTCGACCGCGACATGCTGGGTGAAGCCGAGATCGAGTGGTGGAACGCCTATCACGCCCGCGTTCGCGAAGTCCTCGCCCCGCAACTCGAGGGCGAAGACCTGGCATGGCTGGAGCATGCCTGCGAGCCCTTGTAGGACTCTCTTCGTTCCACTAATGTTCCGCCTGGTCGCGAGTCGCTGCGAGGGAGTGCGGCATGATCGGCTATGTTACGCTTGGCACCAACGACCTGCCGCGCGCGGCGCGGTTCTACGACGCGATCGCCGGCGAGCTCGGCGTGCCGCGTTTCATGCAGGCTGACCATCATATCGCATGGGGCGTCGCCGGCGGCGGCGCGGGCGTCGCGTTGACCAAGCCGTTCGACGGCAAGCCGGCGAGCGTCGGCAACGGCGTCATGGTCGCGCTGGAAGCCAAGGATCCAGGGCAAGTCGCCAGGCTTCACGCCCTCGCGCTCGAACACGGCGGGAGCGACGAAGGCGCTCCCGGCTTGCGCGGCGGTGGCTTCTACGCCGCCTACTTCCGCGACCCAGACGGCAACAAGCTCAACGCATTCTGCATGCCGGGGCCGGACCATGAGTAACGGCGGCCTCTCGCTCGAAACCCGGCCGATCCACCTCGGCCTTGGCGCGACCGCCGAGCCGCAGCCCGAATTCCCGCGCGATGAAACGACCATGCAGTGGTACGCCGATTACGCGAGCCGCCACGAAGCCGATGGCTTCGATGCGAGGCTGGTCGCCAGCTACACCTTCACCGAGAGCTGGCCGATGTGGGAAATGCATCCGAACGGCGCGGAAGTGGTGATCTGTGCGGCCGGCAGCATGACGCTGCACCAGGAACTGGCCGACGGCACCAGCAAGTCGGTCACGCTTGAGCCCGGCCAGTATGCGATCAACCCGCCGGGCGCCTGGCACACCGCCGACATTCACGGCGAGGCGAGCGCGATATTCATTACCGCCGGCGTCGGCACTCGGCACCGCGCCCGCTGACTTGCGCCCCGGTGAACGTCGCATCGCTCGCGCGACAAAGTGCGACACTTTTGCCCCGGTCCGGCAAATCCCTGCGACATGGGCCTTGTACAAGGCAACTCTTGAACAGCGGGGCGCCCACGGACCTCCCCCCTTCAGCCTGGCGCCCCGCTGTTCTATCTGACCCCCGGGACGGAGTTTCGTAATGCCCAAACTGATCCTTTCGCTGATCGCCGGCACGGTTGCCCTCGCCGCCGGTGGCGTCGCCTATGCGCAGTCCGCGCCGGCGCCGCGGCAGCCAATGACCCGCTCCGCTGTCGAGCAGCGCGCCGATCGCGTGTTCGACCGGCTCGATGCCAACCATGACGGCAAGCTCGACCAGGCGGACCGCGAAGCGCGCGAGAAGGCGCGCTTCGATCGCCTCGACGCCAATCACGACGGCCAGGTGAGCTACGCCGAGTTCACCGCCGCCCGCGCCAATGCCGAACAAGCCCGCAAGGGTCGCATCGCCCAGCGCGGCGAGCGTTTGGGACCAAGCGCTCGAGGTGAGCATCGCATGGCCCACAACCGTTTCGGACGCGGTGGCCTAAGCGGCCGCGGCGGCGCGGTGGGCATGATCCGCATGGCAGACGCCGACAAGGATGGCGCGGTCACCAAGGCGGAATTCCGGGCCCGGATGCTGCAGCGCTTCGACCGGCTCGACGCCAACCACGACGGGATCGTAACGCGCGACGAGGCCAAGGCTGCGCGTGACAATATGCGCCAGCAGTGGCAGTCCCGTCGCGACGCGCGGAACAGCTAAGCGACACAGAAGGGGGCGCGACAGCATGACCGACTTAGCGCCCACGCGCTTGCTCCTTGTCGACGACGAGCCGAGCCTGCGCGAACCGCTGGCCGAGTACCTCGCTCGCCAGGGGTTTGTCGTGCGTCAGGCAGAGGATGCCGCCAAGGCACGTTCGGCGCTGCTCGAGGAAACGCCCGATCTCGTGCTTCTCGACATCATGATGCCGGGCGAAGACGGCCTTTCGTTGTGCCGCTATCTCGCCGAGGCGAAGAACCTTCCGGTCATCATGCTGACGGCCAAGGGCGAGGCGATGGATCGCATTGTGGGCCTCGAGATCGGCGCCGATGATTACGTGCCCAAGCCATTTGAACCGCGCGAGCTCGTGGCGCGCATCCGCTCGGTGCTGCGCCGCTCGGCCAAGGCGGCGCCGGCCACCGACGAGGATGCGCTCTACGAATTCGACGGCTGGAAGCTCGATCCCCTGAAGCGCAAGTTGACCGATCCCGAAGGCACTGTCGTGCCGATATCATCGGCCGAGTTCCGCCTGCTGGTCGCCTTCCTCAGCCATCCGCGGCAGGTGCTCGATCGCGACCGGCTGCTCGACATGGTCCAGGGCCGCGAAGCGCACCTGTTCGACCGCGCGGTCGACAACCAGGTCAGCCGCCTGCGCCGCAAGATGGAAGACGACAGCCGCGATCCCAGGCTGATCCAGACGGTGTGGGGCGGCGGCTATCGTCTGGCCGCCGACGTTCGCCGCCTGCCGCCCGAACGCGACTGACGCCGTGCGCCATATCGTTCCCAAGAGCCTGCTCGGGCAGATGCTGATGGCGGTGGCGGTGGCGCTGTTCGTCGCCCAGGGAATCTCCGCCGTGCTGCTGTATCGCGCGGCCGAACAGCGCCGCGAGATGGGCTATGCCAACGGTCTCGCGTTCCAACTAATCGCGCAGCCGCAGATCGACATTCGCCAGACCCTGCGCCACGGCGGGCAGCAATCGCGCCAATTGCGTGTCGAGCATACGTCGAGCAACCCGCTTCGGCCCGGCGAGACGATCGATTCGCGCCGCCAGCAACTGCTGCGCTCGGTCCTGACCGAGCAGGGGCTCGTGCCCGCACAACTCGTGGTGACGGAACGACGCGTTTCCGACGATCCTTACATGATGGGCCGCTTGCGCGAACGGCCGGAGCTGAGGGTTCGACCGGAATTCATCCAGGGCGAGTGGATCATCGCCGGGCTGCTTCGCCCGGGGGCGAAGGAATGGACGGTCGCCCGCGTGCCGTTGCTCGGAAGCGCACCGCGCCAGCTCGGCCAACTGATCATGCAGACCCTGCTGCTCTACGTGGTGCTCGTCGGGCTGCTGGCGCTGCTTCTGAGACGGATCACGCAGCCGCTCGCCGCCCTGACGCGGCGCCTCGAGACGTTCGCCGCGACGCGCGAGACGGATGGCCAGCTCGAGCCGAGCGGCCCGGAAGACACACGCCGGCTGATTGCCGCGCATAACGCGATGGAAGGCCGCATTTCCGCGCTGCTCAATGAAAAAGACGTGATGCTCGGCGCGATCGGCCACGATCTCAAGACGCCGCTCGCGGCCCTGCGCGTGCGTATCGAATCGGTTGAAGACCCGGTCGAGCGGCAGCGGATGGCGGCGACGATCGAGGACATCACCCGCACGCTCGACGACATCCTTTCGCTCGCGCGCGTGGGCCGTCCGACCGATCCGCTCGAGACCACCGACCTCACCGCGCTTGTGTCTTCCGTGGTCGAGGAATTCGAGGACATGGGCGAGCCGGTGACGTTCGAACCCGGCCAGCGTATCGCCCTGCCCCTGCGCGCCACGTGGCTGCGCCGTGCGCTGCGCAACCTCATCGGCAACGCCCTGCGTTACGGGCGAAAGGCGAACGTTTCGCTCGAGCGCCAAGGTTCGGAAGCGGTGATAA